>ERZ791908.47-NODE-47-length-171302-cov-7.725175_pt1 | contig 171302 bp, 149 predicted proteins | sample MGYA00510144_ERZ791908 | MGnify/ENA primary metagenome ERZ791908 (study PRJEB30046, sample SAMN00792105) | human gut metagenome | study: EMG produced TPA metagenomics assembly of the A metagenome-wide association study of gut microbiota in type 2...
TGTTGCTCAGGTACTTAAAAAAAATATTTTATAATAGTGTTGCGGAATTAAGGTACATTACTAACAAATCTACATACCTGTCAACGAACTTGGTATGCATAGAAACATCTAGTTTTAAAGATGCAAGAATTTTGTCTTCTTGGATGAGTAGCATCTTCTACCAATTGCAACTGGAAATATATTGCAAAAACCAGGGTGGCATGAGAAAACTTGAGATTGAAAATATTCTCAAAACATACGTGCCAAAGGTTTCGTTGTTGTCAGAAAAAGACATGGAGCTCATACTATGTACCGATATTGATGATTTCTACGATCTAAAGAAACCTGAAATAAGGGAAATAGATAAAGTATGGGCGAAGATTATGATTCAAAATGATGACGTAGATATTTTCTTGGATAATGCTCTACGTTATCTTACTATTTTGGCAAAGAATCGCGAAAGTTAAATCATGGATGATTACCGAGTCATTAGTGCAGGGTGTAGATTACTCAATGGCTAAATCTTCTTAAAGGAACGTTGTAAGTATTTTCTTAAAAACAAGATAAAAACTTACGATGTCATCATTGTTTCTGGTCATGCAAGTGATGCTAATTCATTTGGGGAGAAATTCGCTCTAGATCATGATCTTCAATGTGAGTTGCATCTGCTGATTGGGATAGACATGGTAAAGCAGCTGATCTTATCCGTAACGCAGAAAATGCCAGAGGTTACAGATGCTTTAATTGCCTTTTGGAACGGTAAGAGTTCTGGTACAAAATCAATAATAAATATTGCTAAATCAAAAATATTTAGGGTTAAAGTCGTTAGAATCTAAAAGTTAGAATAATATGAAAGCATTTTTTGATATAATAAAAATTCTTTTAAGCGGAAATGATAATAAATTGGTATTTGCTATATTGTGTGCAGATGCGGTTGCTTTATATTTTATCCCCTGTATCATTACATGGCTAATTCTTACCTTTTGTTGTGCTAGTCTTGGTTGGCCTCTACTTGTTTTTTTATTTCAACGACTTAGAAGTTTGAGGGAAAAACAAAAGTATAAACGACAAAATGCAAAGAAAGAAGCTAAAGATCGTGTCATGAGAAAAAATGCAGCCAGAGACTTGTTTGATACGTTAGAGTACTTACCAAAACAATTATTGTGTTATGTAATTATAAAAGGGAAAAAAAGTTCTACATTTTCAAATGTTTGGATGTTTAATGATTTTGATGAACTCTATCCTGTGGAAATAAAAAAAATTGATTCACTGAGAGTTCCGCATTATCCCCAAATTGAATTTACTAAAATACAAACATACTATAGACAAACATCTATAATGATTTTGCCAGAGTTAGTTGAACTTATTATGGATGAGATTTCTAGTAATCAATATACACTGCAAAAGGTGGTGAAAAACATTACAAAATATTACAATACTATTTATAAATAAGTCACTATAGAGTTATTATCGCCAAATAGGGTTGTTTAAGCAGAACTGTTACACGGTTCTGCTTAAACAACCCTATTTGCATAGTACCATGCTATCGCATATATATTTCCTACAAATAACTAAATCTCAATATAAAGAAGAGTCATGTAGCTTAGTAGAGTTACCCCAAAATATTAAAAAATATTACCTCTTTCCACTTGTCAAAGTGTAACTAAATAATTAAATGTCATTATCTTGTATCTAGTAGAAGGTTAAATACATACATAATATTTACCTTCTACTTGATAAAAAGAGAAGTCACCGTTGAGTGATCATGATAATGAGACCATTGATTTATCGACCTCGATGATAGTGCTGCTCTTCTTTCTGAGCAACAACCTCTTCTTTTTCCATTTGCTTGGCAACTTCCTTCACGTCATCAGTTGCATCCTCAGGGAGACCGTAGCGGACGATGTTATCCTTGATTTCCTCAGCGCTTACCTTGCGCATCACATCGTATGTACCTCCTACTGTTGGATTATATACTACAGCATAATGTTCATCCTCTATAAGAAGGTCATCGCCACGGTATTTAGTTGGTGAGAGATTGATTTTGGACAAATCAGGAGCATCACCCTGGTCATATTCCTTTGCCTCGGTGAGGAGTGCATTGTAATCGCCATCATTTTTGAACTTGTCGAGACGGTCTGTAGCATCGGTAGTCTGGAGATACGCCACTGAAACGTAATACATCGTTGGAGCTTTCTCTTGCTTCTGCTCAGCCTCTTGACTTTGCTCCTGGTCTATTTTCAGCTGCATGGCATCAATACGTTGAGTGATCATGTGTGAAGCCTTCTTAACGTCAGTAAGCGTAGTCTTGATGAACTCAGGTGACTCCTTCAAACTATCCAACCAACTCTTAAGGTAACTGGCACTGTCTTCCTTCAAATGCTTGGTCATGCCGTAACGCTGGGCAACCAAAGCTGCACTAAGCTCCGCTACGAGTTCCTCACGAGCATATTCTGCACTTCCGAATGATGCAGGTTTTAGTCTTGCCAGCTGGTCCTCTGCGCCCGTAGAATGAGCCATTTCATGCCCCAAATTGGTGTAGAATGACTCTCCATCCTTGAACTGGTGTTTCTCAGGAATGACAATCTCTTTCTTAGATATGCTATAATAGGCATTATCGCCATAGACAGGCTTGATAGGACAAATCCATCCGTTTTCCTTGATCATCTTATCCATGGCAGGGAATGAGAAATCATCTCCATGTTGCATAGGACGTTTCAGCCCTGCTGCTTCCTCCAGCTTCTTATAGAGTTCGGGGCGAGCCTCTTGCAGATTGGTTTGTGCGACATTGAATACGTTGTAAACCTGCAATTTAGGATATACGTTATAATTCCTACGTTGTTCCTCTGTCATCTGTTTGTAGTCATCGTATTTGATACGCTCCTTCGTCTCTTTGTCAACGATGGTAAAGGTTGTGATGAAAACAGGGAAACTCTTCTCTCCTTTAAGGATTGTCACTTGTGGCAGAGCCTCGCCATTGTTGTCCTTGACCTGCTGCTTACTGCCTTGTTTGTTCTTGGTGAAGTTCAAGCCAGCTACTCTGTCGAAGGTGCAGAACACAGGCAATTTATATCCATGCTTCTCACAGTGCATCATGAGCATCAGAGCATTCATACCATTGTATTCACGTCCTGACAGGTTCTTTGGCCATGTCAGGGAGCCTTCGGTGAACCAAGGCTTCTTCCAGTCGTTCTGCAAGGTGTTGATCTTCTCAATCATCATCTCGGCAAACTTGTCCAAAGCCCGTTCTTCACTGCTACGGCCGTCAGTATTATATTTCTTGTAATCAGCCATAATCATTCATTATTGGTTGGTGGATGCAGATTTTTTCTCCCATGGAGTAAGCTCGGTGATACGGCAAGTAAGGTCGAGGCGGTCGTTGTAGGCTCCAACCTGCAAATCACCCTTAGCATTGATACCTGCCTTAGCCTGTACCCAGTCTGCCTTTGGTGTGTCGAATTGCATAAAACGAACCCAAGTATAGGAATAGTTTTCTCCGTCTTTTTCGCTACTATATGCAGAGAACATGGTGTATGGCTTGCCCTTCTTGTCAGTTTTTACTTCGACTTGTTTGCCGATGGTTCCTCGGAACTCGATACTACCAGTAATGGCATCTTGGTTTCCTGCATTGAAGCTGTTTACTCCCGAAGCAGAGAGATTGAGGTAAAGCACATCTCCCTTCTTATGGAATTGGAGAACTCCTGCCACCTCGATACGGGAACCTATGGGATGGTTGACCAGTTCTGCCTGGTTGTCACCATCCTTGGCCACGCTGATTTCTATAGTCTTGTTTATACCGGTCTTGGCTTTAACCACTACACTGATTCCAAAAGAGATAAACTGCTTGCCTTCCTTGTTGGCACGCATCTGCGCCTGGCGAGATATTGTACCACATACAGTTACATTACATTTGATCATAATAAACGCATTTATTGTTTTACTTCTTTATTTGATTTGAACGGATTCTTGTCTGTCTTGCTGATAGTCCATTGCTTTTTGATAGTTCTGGGACATCTGCTGCGAAACCACAGCTGTTTGTATGATAGAAGCAACACCTCTTCGCTTGTCATCATCATTCAGACTGGCACTGCCAAGCGTCTGCTGAAGCTTTGCCAATTCTGCATTGGTGAGTTCCCTTGTAAACTTTATGGTTCCGTTATCTACGTGGAGATAAGGCTTACCATCCTGAATGTTCACGGAACAAGCTTTATAAGAGGGAAGGAGCGACGAGAGGTCGATAGTTTTGCTTACAACCGCATCAGTCACTTGCTGCATTTTCTCTTCCTCGCTCTTGTTGTCTATCTGCAAAGCAAGAACCATAAGGGACGAGAACATGGTCATAGCCATTTCTATGATAGGGTCGCCACTTGGCATACTCACATCACTATCTTCAGATGAAAGGAGTTTCTTCATCCAGTCTTCCGGACTTTGTTGTACTTCTGGCTTTTCGGTGGTTGGATTGCTCACTTTGTATTGAGCAGTGAGGTCTTTGCCATTGTGTAGTGTCTGCAAATGTATATTGCCTTTCTGTGAGATTTCTGCAAGATAAGCAGCAGGGTCAATGTCTCGTGCAGTACCGTCTGTAGAGACGCTTTTCACTCCAAAATGCAGATGCTCTCCTGTGGTTCTGGTGCCAGTGTTTCCAGTAACACCCAACCGCTGACCAGCGTTAACATTGTCACCAACCTTGACCGCAATACTACTCAGGTGCATGTAAGTGCATTGGTACTTGCTGCCATCATTTCTGTTGTACTCAACGGTAACGGAAAGACCGCCAGCAGTATTCGGATTGTTGTTGACTTTTGTAATCTTGCCTTTGTCTTCCGTTGCCAGAACATCGTCATGTCTGGCTCGTATATCAATGCCTTTGTGCATTTGTGTAACACCTGGATTGATGGGGTCTTTTCTTGTTCCGAATGGTGAGGTGACAAGCATGAACTCGTTGCGTTTCAAAGGGTAAGAGTATTTCAGTTCATCTGAAACATTTGGTACGGTTACAGATCCATTCTGGTCTGTCTTGTGACGAGGATTTGTTTCCGTACCAAAGGTTTTGCCTTGTGCTTTCATCTCCTGCATGACCATCTGGTCATACTTCTGCAGGTTGTTTTTCTCGATGATGCTTTGAAGACTTGAAGCGTACTTCTTGTTTGAGGCATAGCCAGAGTTCTGCAGTCCATTAGTCCATCCCCTGTAGTCATCTGGAGATAGCTTGAAGAGTGAGCTATATCTCTTGTTGCCTTTTAGAAACTGGGAGTGGTGCTCGTATGAGTCACCAACGGAAGCATATTGACAGAACTTCTCGTTGGGGCGGTCGTCTGTATATACGAGGTACTTGCCTCCATTCTGAATCCAACCGGAAGTAGCCTTGATGCCGAAATGGTTGTTTCCCTTTCTGGATAACTCGCTCTGTCCGCTTGCACTCTCACAGATGCCTTGTGCAAGTGTAACAGAAGCAGGTATGCCATATCTGCGCATCTGCTCCATGGCATACTCTGCATATTGTTCTACATATTCTTGATTTTTTGACATGATGGTTACATGTTATCTGTGCATTCCTGATGAATTTTTCTGTTCTTGGAGAGGCTTATCTTCCCTTGAGGGAGATATTTCCTCTTTGTTGCGCTTGGGTGATTCCAACAGATCGCAGATGGCAACACGTTCACCTTCACGGATGAGTTTCGGCAAATAGGTGTCGAGAGCATGGTGTGGAAACCCTGCCATGGCCAGAGGCTTGCCGTCCGCATCCTTGGAACGAGAACTCCTTGTTAGTGTAATACCTAATATCTTTGATGCTTTTTCGGCATCTTGACAATAGGTTTCATAGAAATCGCCACAACGGAAGAGCAATACTGCATTGGGATGTTTGGCTTTGAGGTCATAGAATTGTTTTAACATCGGACTTATGGCGACCGCTGCAGCTGCCTTTGCCTCGGCTTTAGCCTTCTCTTCCTTTGCCTTTTCTTCCTTATGCTTCTGTTCTTTCTTTTCTGGAGTTTCCTCTTTCTGTTCCTCCACGGCCTTGTCTTCCTCTTGCTGAGCGGTATTCTGCTTTACCTCATTGCTCTGGGCTTCCTGCTCCGATTTTTCGGTGCCTACGGCTACCGCATTAGTACGATCTTTACGTAGAACATCAGCAAAAAGACTGGCAGCAAGGTGTTTCTTGTAGTCCTGCATATTCTCTGCAAGCCACATGCGTTGCCACTGGGATGGTGAAATCTCACGAGGTTTGAGCTTCTCGCCATTCACTGTAGGCATACAGAGGATGACACTTGGCTGATTCTCCGTCTCTTTGGTTTTGAAGATGTTGACACGCTGGATTTTCTCAACCTCTTCGGCAGGAACGTTGCTCTTGAAGAGGTCAACCTTCATTTCTGGCTTATTGGAAGCTTCCATGTAGTATTTCTGTGCCATGTCTTGGCGCATCGTGTCAGACACTTCTTCGTCGCCTTGCTTGACTGTGGTGAAAAACAGATTGACATCTGCCTTGTCGGGATATACGCAGAATGCTCTCTCGTTCTCAGGTTTCAAGTAGAGTGCCCACTTGCCATCATCGTCACGCAACATGAGTATCTTGTCGAAGTCCACGGCTCCTGAACGTCTCACTGCATCTGAAACATCGAGGAGTGTGATAGTTTCGAGACTCCATTTGTTGAGTCGGGCTACAGATACTGCCTTTCCGTCAAAGAAACTATCATCCGGTCGGTAGCCCATAGAACCATCTACATTGTAAAATGTGACGGTATCATAGCCTTCTTTCTGCAAAGCGTGCTCGATACGGTCTTTTCTCATACCAGGAATGTCGCTGTCAAAGCCTAAAGACGCACCTTCGGGAAGTACAACATCTGCCATTTTACCATCTGCGTCCTTTACGATGACAAACTCTTTTGTTGACTTGTTGGGAAGATTCCTGATTTCGTCTGCTATATAGTAATGCTTGGACAGGATGCTCTTGATGGCATCTGCCTGATTTTTGGCAGCCTTGCTGTTCAATTCAACCTTTTCGCCACGTTCTGCCTTGTGGAGCATATCGACGGCATTGTTGACATCTCTCTCCAGTATGTCAATGAGACAAGGGTTCTCTTTCAGTTCTCTTGCCCAATAGTCTGTCATCACCATGCTTTCTGGTGAGAGTTTGGCTGAAATGCCCAACTCCTGAAGTTTTACAGCGGTGGCTACTTCTGTAATCAAACGTTCTTGCTTGATGGAATCTTCGGCCGATGCTTTGCCATTCTTTATTATCATGCCCTCACGAGCCAGTCGCTGACCATGGCCAGTGGCAGTGACAAGCTGAGAAACTGCATCACGGGCATAATCCTCATAGTGTTCGTAGGAAGATGCTTTTGGCAGGAAGATAATGTCTTTCTTGCTGTCGTAATGTGCTACACCTGTGGAGTCGCTGCGTATTTCGACCATGTTTTCACGTGCTTTGTCCAAAAGGTTTTCTACGCCTTGGCGAATGGCGGTGGAGGCAGACTCGACATCATTGCGGTCGCTTAGTCTGCCGTGTTCCTGGACTGTGGCTTCATAAGCGGTCTTGTCAACCATAGGCAAGGTTGTCTGCTCAATGTTGAATAGGGCTCTTACTTCACGGCTTCTGATGCCTTTGTAGTCTGCTTGCTTGTTTGAAGGGAGAGCCTGGTAGTCGGCACGACTGATTTTGTCTTCTGGGTTGTGTTTATTGAGATATTTGTTCCAGTTGTACCAGAGAAATGGTACTCCTTTTTCTTTTGATTGAACAGACTCTCCACGTTTCTTCGCTTCCGAAAAGAGCGTGTATTGGTTGGTCTTGTAGCCGTTTTGAGCAGCGTGCATTCCTAAGACGATGGCATTGAAGGCTGATACCTGCAAATGCTTCTGATAGAGTGCAGGAGCCTTGCGGCCATCGTTAGCCAACCATATACCGTTATTTTCTTTGGCTTTCTCGAACGCTTTGGTGAATAACTCTACTTGACGTTCTGCAGCCATCTTTTCTTGTTGATTCTTTTCTGTCATAAATATCTTTATTTGTAATCCTGTTAATCCTGTTATCTTTGGGCAAGTGGTCTCTCGATGACTGTCTGTCGTTCGCCAGCCTCGTATTTCTCGGATGCTATCTGTCGCATCTGGTCATTCTTTGCCAGCACAGCATTAGCAAGGGTGCTAAGAGGTAATGCGCCTTGTCGGTAGGCATCCACAACTCTTTCCGGAAGGGCTATGGTGCAGGGTACTCTGTCAATGGTTGCTATCAGGCAGTTGGCTCTTATCTCTGGATTCTGTATGCGTGCATTCAGAGGCTCTTCGGGATAGACGCGATAGTTGACTCTGCCACCAGCTTGTTGCGGATGATCCTGTGCCTTGAAGTTGTCCAAGGCTTCATGTCCAGCTTTATTGAGAAGGTTCATGCCCCCCATACCGATGAGCACCATTTTGAGTATTGGATTCCTGACGAACATTCCTGCAACTATGCTTGCTATTGGCATCATGTTGTCCTTGATGTTTATTGACTTGGTTTTGCCAGTGAACATGCCGACGAGCATATCAGGAAGCATTGCCAATACATAACCAAGGTTATGTCCAATGTCGCTGATACCATTCAGTCCGAAAGACGTGAGAAGCCCTTGCCAGCCGCTCATGTTGGTTTGCTCTGGTTGTGTTTCCTCTGCTTTGCCTTCAGATTGTTGTATTTCCTCTCCAGACTCTTCCTTTGGTGGAGGGTCTTGAACGGTTTGAGGCTTGATTGGAGGCTTCTGTTCCGATTGTTTCTTTTTTTCTTGCTGGGCTCGTCTGTATTCCTCTTCTTTGCCTGGTGCTATAATCAGAGGAACATCTGAGCGGTCTTCAAGTTTTTCACCAAGATGAGTGACAAGCATGTCGCTTCCTACCCATGTGGCTGCTGTCTTAAAACCTCCGCCAAATCCTCCCATACAGGCTAGGTCTGCAACGGAACCGATGGCTATACCTGCGTTTTTCTCCCAAACTGAGGGATTGTAACGTTTCTCTGCTTCTGTGTCCATCTTGCGCTCCAATGGTGACTTGGCCAGTTCCTGCGGTAAGTAGAAGATGGTACTTGTTGCTGCCTTTTTCAGAATGTAGTCGATGGATGATTTTGGTATCTTATCCTTTATCATCTTGTCGATCATCTTCTGTTCCATGGCTGCATTAACGGTGATGTGCTGTCGCTTCAACTCTTTCTTGACCATCTCGATATAGTCTTCGGTAGTCTTGGAAGTCCATTTGCCTGTATATCTGAGCGTGTCGTTATGTGCCTGAATGGAAGTCATACCTCCATCGGGACCTGCAGCTCCTGCCATCAAGCCAGCAAACGAAGTAGAGTGTGCTCGTAATTCGTCGGCTTGCTTACTTTGCAGGTCATTCCTGACCTTGTTCATTATGGGTATGACCTTTGTTCTGAAAATCTTATCCTGCGCTGTTTCTGCCATAGCTTTTCGTTTACAAGTTTAATTGGTGGAGGATTTGCTCTCTGGTTTGCTCAATGGCGTTGTGATATACCTCCATCTGTTTGGGAAAATATTCCTCCAGCCATTCGTCTTTCTCGATGTTATCGTTTATGAACTTAATGGCCAGACTCCGTTCTATCTCAATGGCTGCTTCGCCTTTTTCACTATTGTTGAACCATGCTTTTGTCCACCATCTGTGTCCAGACTTGTCGGGATAGACGCTCACCAGTCGTGGTATGTCGAAGCTTTGAACGTCGATGTCGAGGTCTGCCAGTGGGTCAACTATTCCGCTTGTCGCTATTGCCCGGTCTTGTGCTTTTTTTTTTCGATGGCACTCATGCTCGACAGAAAGATTTGATGGCGTAAGGCGAGATAATTGAGAAAATCTCCAATAAGGAGGTTCTGTACTCGCTCGGCTATTGGAATGCTTCTTGATCCCATTCCCAATGGGTTTGCCATGGATGGCAGAGTCTCATAGAAGTAGTTCTTCATGGCTGACATGGTGAAGATGTTGCGAAGTGCAAGTTCTGTATGCTCTGGTAGGGCATAGATGCCTTGGCTCATGTCACTCATGTAGTCGGGGAAGAAGCGCATCATGAGGTCTTCAATCTCCTTTTGGTCTTTATCGTACATGGTATGAACATCCATGTCCAATGTGACAAACTGGGGAACAGCCCCTGGCTTGCCGTTCTGTTCCATCACTTTCAGATTGCTATAGATCATGGTGAGAAACTCCAACGGATTGAGTTCTTCACCCTTGTATTTGACTTCTACATGGAGGGAGTCGGCACTGACGGCGATGACTTGCCCTGCCTTTACCTCTTTGCCGTAGTTGGCAAACACGTTGCTCAGGTGGGCATAGGTCACTTCATAGTCTCCGTATCGGGTAATCTGGTAGATACCGTGAATGGCATCATTGCCCAAACCTGTCACCTTGCCGGTAGCTACTGCCGAAAGTAGGTAGTTCTTGACCTTGAAGTCAACTCCATGATGGAAAAATGGCTCTCCTGTGTGCGGATGTTTCTGTTTGCCGTAGCCCAGAGACATTGTCACTTCTCCGTTTCTTTCCTCAAATGGCATGCAATAGCCACTATCGGAATGCAGTATCATTTCTTGTGTATAGTGCATTGCGTAATTCTTTGTAATAAAATTTGTTATCTCCTCCTGCTTACAGTGTTAGTTCGCTCAGCTTCTTGCTGCCTTTTTTCTTCCTTATGGTTGTTTGCCATCCGGTCGTTATTGCCTCCAAGTACACTGGTTAGATTGGCATTGTTGCCTATCATCATCATTCCGAGTACGGCTCCTGCTATCTTGCCTAACCATCCGAAGCGACCAAAGACGAGTAGGGACGAGACGATTAGTCCAATGAGACTTAGTCCTGATACATTGCCTTTCCCGATATTGCTGAAGAAGTTACCAAACATGTCTCCACCATGCCCAGAGAACATGGCTCTGAGGAAGCCTGACATACCGCTCCATTTGGAATCCACACTGCTGATGGCTCCATTTACGTTGTCTGAAAGTCCCGTAACAGAGTCTTTCAAGTCCTTTACGCCATCGCCAATCCAAGATACGGTGTCGCCGATCTTCTTGGTTGTGTCTTCTCCTATGACGGCATCGCTGACTATGCCTACTACGCTTTTGTCTGTAGTAAGTTTCTCCCAACCAATGTAACCGAGGCTTCCTCCAACCACTGCGCTTTTAGTGGCAGTACCTACGCCTTTCAAGGTCTGTTGTGGATGAAGCACTGCACCGCCCAATGTGTGTGCAGTTGCGCTGGTCATCCTTCCTCCAAGGCGGAGTGTTGCTTTCAAAAATGAACCCCAACCCATATTGATGTATTTTATTAAAATGTTGTTGTACTTATTGTTAGTATTATGGAATAAACCATTTCTTTAAGGTCTTGCATTCCTTCGCCAGCGCTCCTTGCATCGCTGAACGATGGTAGGCTTGTCTGCCTCAGTCCTGGCTCCGTAGTCTATTTCTGCCCATACGTCAGACAACCTGGTGTACTTCACAGCACGTATCAATCGTTTGAGTCTTTGGTTCATCTGCTTGAGTTTTGGACGTATGCCAAAGATTATTTCCAGACGTTGTTTCTCGGTCATCTTGGTGTTGGAGAGGCATACTTGCCTAACATCATTGACTATCTCCACACTACTCATGATAAGCTCACGGTAGAATTTGTTGCGATTGGAGGATAGGGCTACTGCCAGAGCATTGGTTGTCTGGTGACTGAGTTGATGGCTATACGTTCCAAGTTGCGCTACCAGGCGGTCTATCTCGTGATAGAAACCGTAGATTTGAGCTGCATAGCTGATGATGCTGTTAAATTGGTCAAGATAGTTGTTAAACTCTTTATGCAGATTGGTGGTTGCTTCCACTTCTTCCTTTATCCATATATGGCCAGTGGACTCCAGAAGCATCATCTCTTCTTGCTGCTTCAACTCTTTCTTGGCTTTGTCGGTGTATAGAAGTATCATTCCTGCCAATACAGGGTCATTGCCCTGGGCATGGAGAAAACTACCACCCTCCCCCTTGAAGGGAAGAATGAGAGAAAAGAGAAGTAGTATGAGAGTATAGAAACGTTTCATAAATGTAATCCTGAAATAAATCTTTCTTATGGTGTTACAACTCTGGCACATCTGCGCCATTTGCCCAGTGCTTGCCCGGCTATCTCGGCATTGCTACGGTCGAGCATTCCTGCCGTGACATTGTTCCAAACATCGGCCATCGTGTAATATTTTATGCTGAGACATAGCCTTGACAGCTTCTTGTTGAACTGCGCCAGGCGATCGTTCAGTTCCCAGAGGGTTTTGCTTCGTTCTGCACCAGTGAGCATGTTCTCTTTACCGCCTTTTGCTATGGCATCCTTTAGTGTGGTATATACCGTGACAAGCTCTGTGGCGGTCTCGATGTAGAGGTTGTTCATGTTCATAGTGGCTACAATGCCTTGTGGATTGTTTGTTATGGCTTTCTTCAGATGGCACAGGTTGATGAAGATTCTCACACCATCATCGTATAGTGAGGTGCAGGCTTTCAGCGTGGATGCATAGCCAGATGCCGTTTTCAGATAGTTGTTGTACTTCTTTTCCCATTTATGTATCTGGGTGAACTCGGCTGCGATGGTGTTTTGGAGGAGTGCCGTCTTTTGTTGGTCTTCTATCTGATGCTTTATCTGACCGTTTATGAGTTCGTTCCCCTCTGCCAAGGCGACATATTCCAATGGGTTACTGGAAACTATTTGTGCATGCAATCTCTCTGATGGCAGCACCAATGCCAAAGCAATGGCTGAAAAGATTGTCCATCTTCTCTTATCTGTTAGTGATTTCATATATGCCTTTCCTTCTTTTGTTGTATTCTACTCGTTCACGTATGATCTTCACAACGTCCAACTTTTCCTTGACGCCATAAATGTCCAGTTGGGGATTTGTACGGTCGCCACTGAATATTCCCACAGTCTTTAATCCGAAGAGTTGTTCCATGAGACTACGGTTCTCACAGAAATCCACCACTCGGTATAGCTCGATGTAGTCACTGGTTCTGTTCAATACTCCATGTTGGATGATGAGCTGTTCTGAGGTGATGATGTACCTCAGTTTGTGAAGATATAGGCATTCGTAGAGCATGAAACATATCATTACGGAACCAAGTGCCACAAATGGCATCTTGTAGGTAATGCTGTCGTGACCGGCAATTAGAAACATGGCGCAACTAATGATGAATAACATTCCTTGCGAGATGATATACTGCGCCCAGTGTGGGCGAATGGTTACGATATTGAATCTTCTGATTGGGTCTGTCATATCTATTATCGCTTAAATCCATGATGTTTGGTTTCTTCATTTTCTTCTTGGCGTTCAAAAGTCAAGTCCATACCATTCTCATCAAACGCTGTTTCTACAACATCGGTCAATGAGAATTGCTTTTTGTCAAGCAGTTCATCGTTGAAATCCTTGTAGTCTTGCGACGGAAGTTCACGGACAATATTCACTGTTTCGAGGTTCTGACCTTCCTGTAGATGGAGTCTGTCCAAAAATGCTTCTTTGAAATCTCTCCAGACCATACGCATCTTGTCCACTGCATCTTGCTTGTCTTCTTTACAGATGAAGTGAGATTCGTGATATTCCAAAGCCAAATCATTTGCTCTGTCAAATGTCAGATACAGTTCTCGTAAGTCATCGGGTAGCAAGTCGTAATTATCGTCATCGAAATCAAGCAATTCCTTTGTTGTCTTCGGTAGTTTATCGAAGCTTTCCATGAACTCTCTCATTTCGTGCGGTACATTCTCAGGTGCCACTATACTCCTTTTGTTGGCTATATCTATGAAGTTTGCCACAAACACTCTTCCTGCAGCATCTCTATCGAAGCCGAGATGGAAGGAAGCTTGTGGTGCAGCTTTCAAAAGACCTTGTATCTGACCATAGCTTGGATTGCCTCCTGTTGAGACATAAACGGCTTCTTTCAGATCTTGCCGTCCTTCCTTGTCAAGTCCTGATTCTTTGCGCATTTGGAGCTGATAAAATGCCATGGCATCGTATGCACTTTCAAAGACATATACTCGTTGGGCATCTTTTAGGGCTGTGTTCTTAGGACTTGCTATCCAAACACCTTCACTGGCGTGAGTGCCAGTTGCCATACTTTTTCGCGCGGAACCATCCTTGTGTGGATAGCCTCTTTCTTCAAAACCTACACATTTTTCTGGTTGCCCAGGAATGTACATTGGGAAGGAAAGATTCTTATACGTGTTGCCCTCTTTGGTGGTTCTTGATGCAAGGACAAAACTGTCTTGAAAGGCGCAGCGTGTGGCGAAATCTATGCCTCTTGACTTGAAAAAAGCATAAAACGGCTTCTGTGACTCGAAATCTTTAGGATTGAAACGTACAATCTTATATTCCTTGATGTCAAATGGTTTGTTACGAGCAATTGAATTCTGGATGATCCGATTCTTATGTTCGACTTGAATATTGAGCAGACGCTGGCAAACCTTATGCACAAGGGCTGACTCCTTCATTCCAAATTCGTACTCGTCGAATAATTGCGGATGCTCCCAAATGAAGGAGGTCACGGAATACAATTTGATTTGTGGTGGTTGGAAACAGCAGTTCTTGTTGGGCATGACAATGAACTTGTCACCTCTAATTCTCTGACCATTATTGTCCAAACCTACATACGCAGGATAGCGCAAGCCATCACGCTTGTAAAACGTGTAGCCTGCGTCCTCCAATACTTCTTTGATGTTTATACGGCTTCTGTAGTCTGCAAATGTCTGTTCGTCTGTCATCTCTCTTATGTGTATATAGTTGTTTATCTGCCATGACCTAATCCTACGCCATGTTCTCCTGCGTTGAGTCCTGCGTCGAAAGCTCTTGAAGCAAGATCTTGCGGTGAATCTACACTGCCCTTGAAATAGACATGTGGTCTGTGGTCATGGTGGTGTTCAATGAAGATGGATGGTGCAGAACGGTCTCTGCCCAGTTCGCTCATCACGGCAAGTCCTGCAAGGAGGGCTCCTCCAATCTGCGCACCGATGTTCTTTCCTTCTCCTGGGATGTTTTTCATATCCACCTCCTTGAAGATGTGGGAGAAGAGTTTCATGCGGTGATAGTCATCGATGGCCATGAACTTGTCATACTGCTTTTGGGTAATCTCATGGCTGATGCTCTCTCCGTTGATGAGGGCTGTCATGCGAAACTTGGCATTGCCTTTCTCGTCTTTCTGGATTTGACCTTGTTCGTCACGCACAGGCTCAACCTTGATGTCGTCAACCTGAACCTCTCTGCCATGCTTGCCTTCACGAAACCAACCCTTATTTTCATTCTGCTCATAAAGGCTGTTGCCATCAACATGGGCTACGCTACGATCTTCTGGCTCTATAGTTATTTGGTCACCGTCGAGCGCAATAGACAGCTCTTGCACCATCTGCTGGCGATTGTTGAGTTCTGCCTCTACCTTTGGATTTAGTTTCAAGTTGATTTGTTCTTTTGAATTGAGCATATCAATCGTCAACTTATCTTGAAAATCGTTCTTGATGACATTGTTTATGACATCAATACGATTCTGGACTGGAACTTCCTTTATGGAGTTGTTGGTCAGCTTCTTTACTTCCTCTTCTGTGAGGTCATAGACAAAATCCTGCTTGGTGGATGTGGATTGAATGGTCAGTGTCTTGTTGGCTGCATCAATTATGATGCCGTGTGAAGACAGACATTCCTGCCACTTGACATTGCTGAAATAGACCTTGGAGGTGATAAGTTCGTTGTATGGCTTGGCTGGTTCTTTAGGGCGTGTACGAACCTCCACAGGAGTAATTACAGATTGCAAGTCTGTCAACACATCCTGCGAAGGTTGCTGTACCATGTTTTGTTGACCGCCTTTATAGTAGAAGCCGTAGCCACCATTCTGCATTTCGCCTGGTTTCATTCTGCCGTCAGGACGCTCTGGTACGATAGGAGCACCTTGCATAAACATAGCTCCTCCGACTCGCCGCATGTGGAATCCTTCTTGACATCGTGGAGTCCAACCGAGGAAGCGTCCATGATACGGATCCATCATCATGTGTGCGCAACGTCTGTTCCATGGCAGTCTGCCGTATTCACTAACGCCTATACGGTAGCCGTGAAGTCCCATGGCAACACGACCGTTGGCGTTTCTGGCATGAACGAAGTCACGAGGCATGTAGAAATCGTTCTTTATGAGTTCTGCAACTGTGTTGTATGCTCGCTTGTTGGCTGAGATAGCTCCCCAGTCAACCAATGCTCTATGCTGCTGTGGCGTGATGGCATATGTGAGCAGAGGTGAATCGTGACCTTGGACGGCTAACTGATAACCTTCTCCTTGTCTGATAATATGCGCTTGCATACCATTCTTGCGAAAGATAGCTTGTAATTCAGGAGCCAAGTCTCTGCCTACTGGTAATGCATTTGATCTGATAGACATATTCTAATGCTTTTTGTTGGTTGTGTACAGTGTGTTTATTCGCCAGCTTCAATCTGCTCACCTTTCCAATCGACAAATTCTTCTGCCGATTCCTCGTTGACTACAAGGTTCTTCTCTTTACAGAATGCGGTGTATTCTTCCTGCCATTCTGGTGAGTGATGGTTGATGTAGTCAAGCCAGCCATATTCTCCGCTCTGGAATTTCTCCACAAGCACATCTTCTGGATAGTACTTTACATTTGCCATGAAATCTTGTTTTATTGGTTAATACTTTGGGTTATCGCTGCATCATACGCATACCCAGTTTCTTTTGCTCATTCCACATCTCTTCGGTGTAGTTCTCTTCTGGGATGTAATCGAGATTACCGTTCTCATCCATTGTCCAACAACCGAAGATGCCGAAGTTGAATTTATCCCAGTCACGCTTTGCTTCTCGCTTCCAGACAAGTTCGTTACCTGCTGCGAAGCGGATGCCGGTGTTGGAGTTAAGGTCGATACCGATGGTCTGTTCCTCATCATCCTCAATGATGGTGAGGATGTCACCATTCTGCAACTTCTGCATTTCAGCACCAGTGAGGCGGTAACGGTCTGCTACATACTGGATATTTCTGCCGATGACCGGTGTTGGAACACTAAGCACTTGTTTGCTTTCAGGGTCAAGTTGAAAGAAGCACTTGCCTCCGATTTCATTGCCAACCTCGTTGCTCTCCAAATGACCGACTATTGGTTTTCCTGCGAGGAGATTCTTTTCCTGCTGCTCGTTGAAGAGTTTCAAATCAAACTCATCGAGCTGTGGATAGAAGAGCACGTCAACGCCACCTTCGGCTGTTCTCACAAGGCTGAACCTTGTACGTGCCTTGACTTCCTCACCATCATCGGCTGTGATATGGACTGGCAAAACAGGAGACTTGCGGCCATTGTGGATGTTCTGAAGGACATCAGTGGGCAAGTCGTCAATCATTGCCTGAGTGAGTCCGAAACGTTCAAGGATGTCGTAAGGCATCTCGTTCTCATCGAAATTGTAATTCATTTGCTTTTTGTTTTATACGTTTTATATCTGGTGGCTTGTACGAAAACATTAATTCGTAAAGCCAATCCGATAACAAAATTACATTGTATATGCAGAAGATGTAGAAGAACCACCTTAGTATCGTAGAAGTTTTATAAATAGTTATGAAAGAAGTATGATTATTCTTCAATTATCATACTATAAACATAAATAAAGTTAGATGGAGAAGGGAAGTGCTTACTCTTTTCGTTTAGTTCAGTTGAGTCTGATTACCTTTGTAGCATGAAAGCTATAAAGTTGCCAATATTGATACTGACGTTTATGTTCTGTTCGTCTGTTGCACATGCCCAATTCAACACGATTGGGTTTGTGAAGAAGCATCATGTCTATAAAAAGAAAAATCCACAAGAAACAACGGATGTTGCTCCTATGGACTCAATTGCGAAGTCTGATTCTTTACCAAAGAATGTAGCACCTGACATTCTTTCTTATCCGAATGCTTCATTTCCATTGAAAAACATTCGAATCAATTCAAAGTATGGAATGCGTAAGCATCCAGTGATGCACAAGACAATTATGCACAACGGCGTGGATCTTGCAGCTCATTACGAAAAGGTGTTCTCTATGTTTCCTGGGGAGGTTATTGGAGTTGGGCAAGATTATCGTTCTGGAAAGTATGTGATAGTAAGAACTGGTGGCTATACCATTAGCTATTGCCATCTATCTTCGTTTTGGGTGAGAAAAGGCATGTTTGTCAATGCAGGAGAAACACTAGGATTATCTGGCAACTCAGGGATGTCAACTGGTCCCCACCTGCATATAACAACAAAAAAGGATGGCAAGGTGTTTGACCCTGTCATCCTTCTCAAATATATCCTAGAAATGATTACTCCTTTTTGCATTTAATACATATAGCTTCATCACCCATTGTCATCTTTAGTTCAGATGTCGTTGATGTTAGAGAAATAATCTCGTACGAAACGTATAGTTTGCCATCGACATAGGTGTTGATGGTATTACCTTTTGCAGCCCAAGTGCCGCTGCCTGCGCCGAAATAACCAGAACCGTAGTATGTGCCATCAGACTTGAATAAGGCATACGTTGTCTTGAAAGGCCAAGCGATATAGCTTCCAGATTTGCTTGTTTTAACCTCTGTGATTTTCCATTTGCCGACAATCGCTGAATTATACTGATCATCATTGCTACATGAAATAAATGCAAAAGATGCAATCATAATGGTTAGAAAGTAACTATTCATTAAAAATTAAAGCGACAAAACTGTTATGCGCTACAGCAAATTGTACGATAGCATCTTGGTCCGCAAGACTTAGTTGGGTTTGAAAACGTCTGTTCATTATCTCCATGACTTGCCCTTTGCATTTTGCACTAAACAAAATGATAGACGACAAGACGCAACACAGGGCTTGATTGACTATCTTCTTCTGTATTCTACCACCGAGCTGTTCGTAGAGCTCGGTGGTGAGGATATGTTCTTCCTGTTTGCCACCAGGAAACATTTGACCATATACTGAGGCCAATGCATTGGTTATGGCATTGTTTTTCTTGGCAGGATTCATTGATGAGCAGCATTGTACTCTTCTCTGGTTTGATAAGTTACAGTAGGAGTTTTACCATTCATAAACTCATCGATAGATATGTCAGAGAAGAATCGGTTACACATGAGTCCATCTACAGCTCTTAGGCGGGCATACTGATCGTTTGAAAGTCTATTACGTCTATCATACGCAGCCTTGATACTTGCAAACAACGAGGAACTTTGTCTTCTCAAATCAGAAATGGCCTTTCTTGTACCTTGATTGGTGCCATTTTTCAAAATGGAGTTGTACTCATCAATTATAGAATTGTAGCAATCTGCATACACTTTCCATGTTGTTGGATCCTTTTCTTTACTGATAAATTGCTCAGCCTGTTCAGTCTGTTTGGCTAAAGCATCAAGATTATTGAGACACTCTTGTTGAAATCGTTGTGCCATAATGAGAGGCGCAGCCATTTCGTCATAAGTCATAGGCTTAAATTGTGAGTTAACCACAATTTGAGCATTTGCGCTAATAGCTAAAAACATAGCAGCTATTATGAATATATACTTTTTCATTGTTGTAGATGTGTTTTTTACTTAATACCGAATTAATCAATGTTCCAATAGGCATCAGGGTCGCCATCAAAGGCATCGTTAATCACATCGTCGCTATAGCCTTCGACATCTTGAGCATAGGAACCTGCGAACTCTCCGTAGTGAGTACCATAGTCTTCATCATCTTGGTACTGATCGTCATAATCAAAATTTTCTTCGTACATATCAATAATATTTTTGAGTTAAAAAAAATAGTTACCATGTCCAGATGGAGCTATTGCTGTTGTTGCTACTCTGTTGAGTCGTTGTATTACCAAACATATCGGTACGGCCAGTGGTTGAAGTACCGGTGGTTTGACCATAAGAGTTACGATGAGTCGTTAACGTGTTTCCAAACATATCGGTACGACCTGTGGTTGAAGTACTAGTAGTTTGACCATAAGAGTTACGATGAGTAGTAGTCGTGTTGCCAAACATATCGGTACGGCCAGTGGTTGAAGTACCAGTGGTACGTCCATATGAATCGGTATGGGTAGTAGTAGTGTTGCCGAACATATCGGTGCGACCTGTGGTAGAAGTTCCAATGGTACGACCATAAGAATCGCGGTGAGTAGTAGTAGTGTTACCAAACATATCGGTGCGACCTGTGGTTGAAGTACCAGTGGTACGTCCATAAGAATCACGGTGAGTTGTGACGGTGTTGCCGAACATATCGGTGCGAGTTGAGGTTGATGAACCTACATTGAACTGTGCGAAAGCAGAGCAGCTGACTACTGCGAGGACTGCTGAAAGGATGAACTTTTTCATTGTTATTTGTTTTTGAATTAATACTCTTGTTTGGTTCTTATATCTCTTTATTCCAGAGATGCGAGAAAGGTAAACGAGAGAAGAAGATTTTTTTGAAGAAAATTTTTCGCCTTGCTGTTTTATAGTTAAAAGGCACACAAATCGCCTTTGACTACCTTCCAATCTTTAACTTGAATGCGATAAAAGACGGTAGACGACCCCTGAGTGAGTGCCAACATGTTTCCGCCTTGGTATGGATCTGGTACTATTTCGACCTTAACTCCGGCATTGCTTCTCTTGATTGCGTGAAACTTTCCACAAATATAATCTATGTATCCATGATAATCCAGATATTCTAAAACCCATTGGCTATCATATCGAAATGATTCATCTAGGTTCTCTATAATCAATTCAGGATTTAGAGTTCTCCATGCTTGCGCAAATATAGCAACAAGCACTTCTTTGTTTTGGTACGACATACTATTAGTTTTAGATGGTTCTTATTATTTGTTTAGGCATTCCGTATTGATGGCTTTTGCTGGAATAACAGAACACCTGATACTGCTTATCCTTCGAGGGGATGTATTTCAATGCCATATTCAAGGCGGAAATGACCCTTCCATACTCCTCGTTATGGTTTCTGATAACAGATAGCCAAGCATAGGCATAGCCATTCTTGGTGTTTTCTTCAAGTTCCTTGTTGAGGTACTCCAAACCTTCGTTGAAGTCTTCTTTTTGAACGGCTTCAACACCACGAGAATAGTTGTAAGATTCAGGCCGAGAAACATTTTGTCCCCAGCACAAGCCAGTCGTAACCAGCCAAACGAACATCGAGATGATTTTCTTTATAATGATGGATAATATTAAGTTTTAGACTTTGATTTTGCCTTGTTGAAGATCAACTTGAAGCGATTGATAAACAAATAGCAAACCATTTGTTATGGCACCGTCTTTTTCAAGTAGTTCAAACGGTGATTTTGTTTTAAGGACTATGATAAGATCCGATATGATGTTTTCTGCGTTCACCTCAAACATCATATAGTCTATCATAGAATCACCTTCCTCCCAGAAATCGCTATGCCATCCATATTTGTACTTTTCCCATGCAAAGAACAATACATTTTTGAAGGCTTCGAGCATCTTGTTGTTTTGAAAGGCAACAATGGTATCACCGGTTTTCTCTCCGATTTCACTAAACTTTTCCTGAATGTGTGATATGATGTCGATTAACGACTTTATATCACCTGATGAGGGTTTCTTTACTTCCATAGTCATTATAGTGTACGTATTACTTTTGCTGTTTCTGTATAGTTCTCACGCTGCTTGAATTTGATTTCAGAATCAGATTCTTGAAGTTTATTTTTGTTGCAAAGACGAGTAATTGGGAACTTTTGCTTTAACTCATCCTTAAGCCAATCCAAATCCCATATGTTAGCTTTTTCGCCCATAACAATCTTACATAGGTCATTGGTATAAGGAAACTTCTTAGCTTCCTTGTCCATTGAGTAAGTCATGTTCTGGAGCCATAATTGCGTATAGTCATTGTTCGGTTGTTTAAGGAGGCGATTGACTACCAATGTTAATATTTCTTTCTTTTGGTCGGCATCACAAGTACTTAACAGCTGACTAATAACTCTGAGTGCATAGTGGCTGCAGGACACATTATCGATAGCAATCTGTGTTGCAATGGCTACTGTTGGACGAATATTTTCTTTGATGGGAGATACGTTATAGGTCTTAAGCGTTTTAAATATTCCTTCTTTTGCAAAACCCAACTGCTCCAATTCATCTAATTCTTCAGCTATATCATCAAGATCGTCCCAAAGTTCAACTTGCGACAATGAATCGTTGTTATCTTTCGGTTTAGTGTCTTTTGTTGACGTTTGAGGATGAAGTTTATCATCAATTCTTTGGCTTAGATCAGAAAGTAACGTCTTCAACTGTCCTGAATTAGGAATTTCTTTTCCGAATTGATAGATAAACAAAAGATGCTTTTGGATGCCATCGAAGTCACATCCCTTTTTATTGAATATGGGCGTGTTATAGATATAGGCGAGTTTGTCTCCTTTGATAGAGTTGCTAATGAGGTCGTCTGTTGTCTGCGTCTTTTGGCTATTCATCTCAAACCCTAATCGCCTTAGAACGGATTGAAGTATATATGAGAGTTCGGTCAAAGCCTCTTTGTCTTCGCAAAAAATTCGATAGTCATCACGATAGCGTAGTACCTTGTATTTGCACTGAATACCACGAACTTGCACTTCCTTACAGAGAAGCATATCAGCATAAGCAAGAAGAATTTCAGCTACAAAGTCAGACAAAACACAACCCTGAGGAAGCCCCACAAGCATATTACCCTGGTAATAATGGAGGAGCTTTGACACGTTAGCCACAAAACGCTTTTGGTCAAAATTCTTACGCTGTTTATTCATTTGGAGGTTAATAGGGTCGTTGAGCGCTTCCGAAATAAGGTTCACATTGATGGATCCATAACAGTTCCTAATATCAGAAATGAACATGTAGGGATATTCCAACGATAGTTCGAGAGAAGCTTGCTCAAAGTTGCTCCACCAATTCAATATCGTCGTTGAGTTGTGGAACGCCTCTTTTTCTTCTGCAATCACCAGAAGAGAACAAGCGGTTACAGCAGGTTGCTGCACAGCTTTGAACCATGCTTTAAGATAGTTCCAGTTGTCCTCACTACAGACTTCTCTTGCGAAGAAATAGTAGATATAAGGATTCACGAGTGCGATGGGGCGTATTGCATACTTACCATCTTTATTGAGGTTCATTGTATAGTTGAGCGCCTCAGTGCTGATAGAATTGCATTCCACGCAATCTTCTATTGTTTTAGCGCCGATCGTCTTACGAACATGCTTCAATATAGAAGTCATGTCGAGATATTCAGGCAGTTCCAATGTGCTATAATTCGGAGCACTCATAAAATAATCGAGCGCATCTTTGTAACTCAATGATAAAACGTTCTTTGCCATATTGGGATATTTAATTTGTTTCTTTGCTTATATATTCCCAAACTCGGGCAAAGGTAAATGGTCAATGGCCTTAATCATCGACTTTTTATAAAGAACAAGCGCTTAGTCTTCTTCAAATTAGAGACTAAGCACTTGTCGGGTATTGATGCTAAATAATATTAGAAGAGAATTCCGCAATTGTAGGGCATCAAGACTTCTGTATCTACTTCAAAAATATCTGAGACTTTATTCTCAATAATTGTGATTTCGAGAAGTTCTCTTTTGAGGCCTCCCCAATCAGACCAGTAACAAACTGAGATATAATATTTGTTGCTCTTCTTAACAACTTCAGGAGAAAGGTCTATAGCCATCAGGTGTTTTTTTATCGGATAAGAATGCTCTTCACGCATAAATTTCATATTGTGGCAATCGTTTGTCGAATAAATATATGTACGTCTATCATATCCTCCATGCCAAAACATAGGTAATAAACGCCATGCGGAATGAAGCAAAAAGGCCTGCCATGCTCCCATAGGTGAATCTTCAACTATGATATACTCCCAAATCTTAGTATCATATATTCCATTTTGGTCAATGTATAGCTTACTTTTATCGCCTATACCGATTTCTTTAGCCAACTCAATCTCTAATTTACAGTTGTTTGGAAGTGACAATTTATCCAAAACCGGCATGAGGTTATTATACAACTCTTTTTCTATCTTTTGATAGAGAATAGAAGCAACATTTAAATAATCTCCTGTTGCTACATTTCCTGATTCATTAAAGGCATTTTTATAGGTCTCTAATGCGATACGTTTGCGTTCCTCCGCTATTTTTTTCTTCTTTTCATTCTCGACGTTTTGCTTTCTTGCTTTTCTATCTTTGACACAATCCTCTATCAACAAATAAGGAATCAGAAGAATGCACAATGGTGCAAAAGCAATAATGATGAGATAAAGATACCATTCGTTTCTATTAAACAAATCGGTATCCTTTTGCTTAACCTTTGAGTAAAGAAATATACACAGCAAAATAAGCCATGAAATTCCATAAATAATCAATGTAATTTTCATATTAATGTTTAATTTTATTGTTTACATATTTATTCCATCAAAGGAAGAAAGGTAAACGCACAATTGGTATTTTGTGCGTAACCTTTCTTCAAAACATCGGCCTAACCGAATTGCTATATTTTTTCAATCTTCTTGATAAGCTCAGCAGCCTTGTCAGCTATAGCTTTGCCTTGATTATCTTGAATAATTTCTTCAAGTATCTTGATTGCGGCCTTGCGGTCATTATCTTTAAGATGGGCAATGGCTAAATTCCATGCAATATCGACAGTGTATAGCGAATAGTCGCTGTATTCGTCGCTCTTGGCCAATGTATAGAACTTGGTCAGTTGCTCTATCGTTTCCGTTAAGTTATCACCAGTTTCTACGTTTTTGAAAACGTTGGAAAGCTCCTTTATAGTATTGTCTTCAGGACTACGGTAGATGCCATCTATCGGCTGGTAGTATTCCACACCAAGTGAAATAGTTTGGTCATATTGGTAATACTTATATCCACCAAATCCTACAAAGAAGATAACACTTGCAGCTGCGGCATATCGCGCAACACGAGGCCACAATCTTACCTGTTTAGCAGGAAGTTTTGCTGTTCTTCTATATGCGGTTTCAGATAGTTTTCCGATTCTGCCTATGATGACTCGGGACGCTTCTTTAGAAACTTCACCCATTTGTTCCACAGCTAATGCGATGACCTGGGCACGTTTTCTTAAAGTTGGAATCGCATTCAGTTTACTGACATATTGTGTTTCCTCTTCTGGCGTGAGTTGCTTTTTGAGGAAACGGCTAGTCAAGTCATCAAAATGACTCATCTGGTCGTTTGACCAAATTGCGGTTTGATATGCTTTTTCGTCAAGAGAGGCTATACCTTTGATGACAGCAGCATCTCTTTCAGAGCGAAGTATTCCCATCTCATCGATGGCTAGTGCCAAAGTTTTGGCACGTTCAAGCAAAGTTTTGTCTGCCTTCAGCTCTTCAATAAAAGCCAACTCTTCTTCATGAGTAAACTGTTTCTTCAAGAAACGCTCCACTCTCTTATCAAAGTCTTCCATACTATTCATAAAACTCTTTAATGATTCTCATGAAACGTTCTTTTAGCTTGCTCATACACTGGCTCTTTTTGGATTTCACAGAGTCGGGACCATTGAAGCCAATCAACTCAGCAATTTCCTTCATTTGAAGTCCATCTCCATAGTATGACCATAATATTTCCTCGCAAGGGCTGGGAAGGTCCTGAACGATGTCACGCATCGTTGCCCGCTGTTCAGCTGTAATGCCATCGCCCAAACCGAGTATTGTTTCAATCTGAGAAGTGCTATACTCATCACCCTCTGTGTTTTCAACCGCGCCTTCAAATGAGATATTGTCCGGCCGTCTGTCGAGCAACTTCTTTCCTTTGTTCATACATATCGACGTAAAATAAGTCGATAAAGAAGAAGTAAGCTCTACTAGTTTACCACTTTGAATATTCTGATAGAGTGCAACGCAAGCCTCCTGATAGATGTCTTCGGCATCATCATGAGAGAGAGCAAGACGATTTTGCAGAACAACAAGCGTCTTTTTTCTCTGCTGCTCGAAGAAAAGGTTGAGTACCTTCTCATCGGGTATTTCAAATATATCTTTCTTTGCCATCGTTATTTACTAATTTCAATTACCATATCTTGTCTTTTGGCATCAATTTCTTTTCGCATCAAAGCTTGTACCTTATAAACCCAAGCATCATTATAGCCTAACTGGGTTGTTGAAAGGACTTGGTGTATGTAATAAGACATTGGGCCATAAAACTTTCCGTTTTTCTTTGTTTCAGCATTTATCTGCGTACTTTTACATGCCTCTAAGAAGGTAGCCGGTGCCTGACCGGCTTTTATAGGTACCACAAAATGCGTCCGATTACTGCTCTTAGCGCGATATACCTTGCCGCTTGGAGAAAAGCCACGCTTTGTGCCTCGTGTGAACGTCTCATCATCAAAATCGCGTGAAGCTTTTCCAGCATGGCAAGCATCAACGACGACATAGAGTTTCCCTTTACTTCCAAGTTTGAAACGCAAAGCATCAAGGTATTCTGCAAGTACATCATCCGTAATGTGGTTTTTACCCTCGTATGTGCCTTTTTTGTAGGCAATCGGCGCATCAATAGGTACAAGGCTCTCATCCCATCCGTCATCCTCATCGCCATTTTCATCTTCAAATGGTTGACCATGGCAAGAGAAATGCAGATAAACGATTGCGCCCTTAGATGCCTTATTTGTTAGCTGCTTGAGTTGCTTTAGGATGTTAGCATGGGTTGCTTTCGTATCTGTAATAACACTCACGTTAAATCCTTGCTTTTTTAGCGTCGGGGTAATGAGTGACACATCATTGGTACCATGAATGTTGTTCCATTCATTGGCCTTGTTCAATGCGTAATAGTTTGATATACCTACTAACAACGCATACTTTTTCTGTGCATAGCTATTTGTTACACACAAAATTACAAATATTACAGTTGTTATCAATCGTCTCAACATAGCGTCTAAGTATTAATGCCACAAAGTTACTAATTTAAAGCATCTAACAGTACAAAGCCTGCCCAATAGTATGGATCAGAATAGATTTTTTCTCCTTCATCAGATGTATAGTACTTCAAGTACTCTTGAGCTACCTTCAGGGCATGTTGCTTACTGTTATTCTTAAGATAGTCACGATAGAACTCGGTCATGAACAACTGAGTGGCTTCGTCGTCAACCTTCCAAAGCGTCATCAGAATGGATTTTACACCAGCCTTTTTGAATGCACGCTGGAGGCCATAAACGCCTTCAATTGGTTCAACCTGTCCAAGCCCTGTTTGGCATGCAGACAAGACGACTAAGTCCACTGATGAAAGATCCATATTTTCTATTTCTGCGCCAGTCAGAATACCATCATCTATGCCTTCTGGAAGTTTCTCGTTGTCAAGTGTCAACTTCGAGCCTGCTAGTAAAAGGCCAGATCGCAAAACGCCAGTTTGTTCCATTATGGGCACTGATGCCTGGCGTATATGGTCTTGAATAGAACTTTCCTCTTCATTTTCATCAGACCAATAGAAACCATGAGTTGCGATATGTAATACACCAATATCTTTGCCCGATAAAGCCTTAAATGAAGTTTCATTGGCTTGCGACTTTGTCAAGAGTGTAGCTTTAATGCCTTTCTCTTTTAGCATCGCAGAAATATTATTGACCTCATCAAAAGTGGCAATACTAATGTCGTCTAACGAACCTCTTGTATTATTGCTACCATAAGACCTTGTTCGTCTTATCTGTGTATTTTGTGCAACATAATCATTCTTTTCCATTGCATAGTTTATGCCACCAATCAACACATAATCCGAACCCTTTTTTCGAGTTTTATCAAGAACTAGCTCTGATGTAGAGGATACTCTTACGATTTGTTTTTCATACGAAATACTTTTTCCTTCATTTGAGAGTATATTTTCAAAAGCGACACTGCTCATATATCTATCAGGAGAATAATATACGACAGAAGCGCTACCAATTTCTTGAGAAATGGGAGCCCAAAATAGTTGATAAAGCCTCGATGAGGTGTAGTAAGAGGAATCTGGGATTGCATCAAATTGCTCCTCTGTACACAATTCAATCAAATGCGGCTTATTATATGACTTTTTCAGAATCAAAGCACAATATCGAGGTTCACCTGTGAGTTTTTGGATAGAATCTAATTTCATAGGTCTGGGTATATTAGTAAACTCAATAGCAACTTCATTATTGCCTAAAGCATTTCTTATGTCTTCCCACGTTGTTTGTTTCTTCTTCAGTTTTAATTTAGTTGTGAGTTCTCTATCAAGAGTCTCTATTGAGTCACGCAAGCATAAAGCTATATTCGTATCAGCATTAGCATTAAGCTCATTCCTTAACTCCTGTAAATGCAGATATTTTTTACGCATCGTTGAATCAGAGGCTGACAGGATTGCATCTTGAATTTCTTTATACGTTCTCAAAAGCATGCCTTTTGCTTGGATGACATTATTATAGATACATCCTAACTTGGTTGGATCTTCCGACATCATCCAGTTAAACATTGGCAGATAATATCGATAATGCTTCCAGTAGAAATCTCTTTCTTCTTTTGTCAGGAGCAGAAAATCGTTATTAATGCAGTGGTTGATTTGATTAGAATATCTTTCAGCTGTAGCAGTAGCCTCAGGGCTAGAAGAAAGCAGCTGAGCCAATGTTAAATTTATTCCTACTTCATTTTTCTCGTAGTTAGTCGTTGCATACGATTCAGCTTCTTTAAAGTACTTTTCTGCATTCTCATACTGAGAATCCTTCAAGTAAAAGTAAGCTAGATTATTAAGTGGATAAAATGCCTTAATATCATGCTTCTTTGAAACATCAACAGCGCGTTTTATTGCAGAAATAGCATCTGGCATACAACCAACAGATTCATAAATCAGTGCAGCATTAGACAGTATGGCTACCATTGATGTCTGATTGATATTCAAATCATATTGTGTACGGATTGAATCTGATGAAACTTGACTGCTTGAGGATATTAAAGTAGTTGCATTATTGTCAAGAGTAGCACCCTTATCAATATTCTCCATAACTACATCAATCAAAATTTTAGCCCAAACACCATGTCCCGTATTATTCATGCTAAGAGCTAGATTTGCCAAGCATCTGATGTATGGATAGTTATAAACCTGCGCTTTTTCAAATGCGGCTTTTGCCTTCATTCCCCATTTGTAGGCCTCACGGTAGTTATGCAGTTGGTTGTAAACAACAGATAGGGCATCACAGATACAGCGATAAGGTTCTATTCCTGTTAATCCAACGGATTCAAGATATTTGATACCGTCAATATATAATAATTGAGCCTGATTTGTCTCACCTATATTTACGAGAGCGTTTCCTATCATTTGCACTGCATAAGCATGATAAACTCGATGCTGTTCAATATCCAAATTAAGCTTGGTCATGAACTCTTTGAAATAACTAATCACTTCTTCATTTTGACCGGTAAAAGCATACTGAATTCCTATCATGAGTTCTTTATCCAAGCTAGTTCTGATGTACTTCAGGTCATTGAGTATAGCTTGATATACTTCTGTGTCTTGAAGCATAGCTGTCTCATATACAAGCTTGGCCTTCTCAAGGCTTTTCGTAGCAGTAGATTTATCGTAACCGTTATAGACTTGAGCCACGCCACGCCAATAATACACACGTAAAAACTGTGCATTATTACGAGTATAGAAGCTTGCGCCCTCATTTTCAATCATAGCAACACACTTTTCCAAAAGAGGCAATGATTGTTTATACAGGTTTCCAAACTGTGCATACGTTGCAGACAAATAGTACCAGATAAAAACCTCTAAAGCATTATTCTCATCAAAGTAATTTTGATTATCGGTCAAAAACTTCACCGCCTTTTCAGCACCTTCAGCATTATACACGTTTTCAGCTTGCTGACAAATGGAAAGATACCGTGGCTGTTGGGTGTCTTGTCCGATAGCTGCTACACTTGAGCAGATTATTAGAATAAAAGCAAATACTATTTTCTTCATAATTTGATGCTTAATTGGTATTCAACTTCCGAGAGATATTTCTCTGTATTTGGGACTACTTTTCCCATATATTTGAGTTGTAATTCTTTGGCCTTACTCAATAACTTGTATGATGCATTATAGTCCTTCAGCAATTGCATAAGGCGGCCTTTGTTGTGAAAAATAGAAATCATTTCTTTAGACTCCTCACCATAAAGTTTAGACAGAATTTCGGATGCTTCATCAAGACATTCTTTAGCTTCTTCAGGCTTAGTACCCATAGTAGCTACAGCTCTTTGATTAAGGGCTGCAGCATACTCTTGGCTGTCACCACCAAACTTATTGTGCATGATTTTTTCATACTCAACAAGATAAGGATATGCTATATCATATTTCTTGCAGGACATAGCACAAGTTTTGACGTACTGCAAGGCTTCCACATATTTTTCAGCCAAATCGGGCATAGCTTTGACTTTTTCATAAACCATGATGGAAATATTGAGAGCTGCATCATACTTCATTCGCCGTAAAAGTATATCAGTTAGTTCTAAACCGACAGTGGCCCATTTGTAAGTATTTTTTTCTTTATTGAATAGCACTTCCAATGAATCTGCTTTCATTTTTGCATCAAACATCGTTTTTATATTACGTTCGTGCTTTGTGGTAGCAGCATCTTCAAGTAAACCTTTCTCATTAACTTCTTCTTTCGCAAAATGAATCAAATGGAAAGCTGACTTATAATCGTCTCTTGTCGCAAAATAAACGGCACAACTATTTATTTGAGAAATGTAGAATGAGAACCAATCCTTTTCGTCAAATTGCTCTTGGTATTTACGCATTTGGGCTAAGCTCTTTTGAGTTTCTTGTAGGTTACCTAATAAAGCGAAGGCAGATGACTTGGCTTCATATAATGAAGTATACATATATTGGTAATCAGGTTCATTTGTCCTGGGTAAAAGTATTTCGGATTCGTTCAGCAACTTTATTGCTTCTGCTGGCTTTTGTTCGGTTATTAGTGTTATGGCATTATCTATTAAATCGGTAGCATAATCGAAACTTTGCGTATCAACCTGAGGCTTGGCAGATCTCAAACGAGTTGCATATTCCTTTTGCCCACGCTTTTCGTAGATGTCAGCTAGTCCTTCAATCATGCTGAAGAAGTTATCTTTTTGTTCGGCATCAAAACTTCCAAACACGGTCAAGCATTTAGAAATACCATCTTCCCATGCTTTCAAGGCATCATCTTCATGGTTCAGCGCTTGATATACTCTTCCCAATGCATAACATACTTCAGGATAGGGATGTGTGCCAATTCCTAAAGATGGTAAAGTCTCAATGTAAAGTTTTGCTATTCTCAAGTGCTCAGCTTTTGCTTCGGTATCGATGTTCTTGATTTCATCAATCGCTGCTGCATAGTAGTGATAGTCAAATCTAGTACTATCAGGTTGTAAAGCTAATGAGTCCATATTGACGGATGCAACTATGGTTTCAGCCTTCTTTATATCTTTCATATTGAAATAATTGGGAAGGCTACTGATAGTCTTATTTAAAACACTTTGAGCGTTAATAGGCATGAAGCCCATTAACGCTACAAGAACAAAGACAAACTTCTTAATGCTATGCATATTACTTAACTTTTAAGAAATTATTTACTTTACTCAAGAAGCCCTTTACGTATGGTTTCTAAGTATTCATCTATTGGTTTATATAACTCACTATCCTGGTATATTATATTTGTAAATGTCTTAGGTAACGATGCATACCCAAGACAAGCACCCCATAACATAAAAGCATAGGATTTTTCTGCATATCTTTTGTTGAGCATATAACGCTCTATTTGATCATACCCAAAAGGTTTTACGTAAAATGACATGATAGATTGGAATACGTTCAAGTCATTTGGAATCGAAAACGAAGGAACGCGTCGATTTTTATAACCCCAATACTGTCGAAGACATTGAAGTATAGCATTACCCTCAGCTGAACTTGATGAGGGTAATGATTTGTATATGATACCAGTCTCCTTGATAAGGTTCAATATCAATGCATCCGATATGGGTTCAGATGTTGGGTTTGCGATTATATATGACAATGCCACATTGAAATACTCTACTTCTGCTTGTGAGGCACTAGCAACTTTAACGCAAATGTTTCCATTTGATTGAACTTCAATGTTATTGAGGGTTACATCATTAAGTTCCTCAGTGTCGTTTACTTTTTTAATTAAATCGTTTATTATATCACTGATACGTGCAAAAATACCAAGAATCACATTATCGTATATTGTCGAATTACTTGAAAGCTTAAAGATTTTGTCATTGATTTCTCTTTTTTGTTCAAGCAAGTTCTTATACTCAGAATGACTGGATTCGAATCTAGCTATTTCCTCCTTAAGATACGCTTTTCTTTCATATTCATGCGTACCTTTTCTGAAGTATAGGCGTGACTTACCTACCTTCATGCCATTCATGCGTTCTTGGTCTTTTATGCATTCTAACTCACTGAGTAAATCAGATAAGTTATTATCCTCTTCTATTCCATAAATCAAACGTTCAATTTCTTCCTTTTCGCCTTCAAGTCTCTTAATCGCAGTAGTTTGGTCCACTAACTTATTTGCAGACAATTCTTCAGAGCGCTTTAATGCCAGTTCTTGGATTTCCTTAAACTGTTGCAAGAGAATATCAAATAGATTTGTTTTAACTTGGCGAAGAATATCATATGCTGATTTTGCCTTCTGTATTGACATAGTGATATTATCCGGATTCTGAACGGCATCGCCACTCATCATAATGCTGGTATTCAAACCTGCAAACAGATTCTTTATTGCTATTAAATCTGATTTAAGAGCTTGTTCAGAACTATTTGATGAAGTCAAAACTCCTCTCGCATAGCCAATAATAGCCCCTTTTAAGGCGTTAAACTTATTGTCTATGCTCACATGATTTACTTTATCAAATGATAGGCCATTCGACAGTTTTGATGAAACATCAACAGATTTATAGCCCCTATTACCTATGAAGAAATCAGCTTTATACTTCTCAATGCACTTTACATCAAGGAGAATATGAGCCTCTGCTTCTAAGGCATTGAGTAGGTCTTCAGTAGAAAAGCGAAATGAGACTAATCCCTTTTTGTAATAAATGGTTTTATTATAAGTAAAGAGTGTAGAATGGCTCTTTACCGGAGAAAGAGACTCATTATCAAGGAGCTCTCCATCAACAAGAATTGAGTACTCACTTTTAGTTTCTCTTGTAGACAAAACCAAGAACTCACTAAGCTCATGTCCGCCATCAAGGTATCTGCTTAGATTATTTCCATAGGACCGCTCTGAGTAAAATGCATGAGGGGAGAGACTCTCTGTCACAAATGACTCAAGTAGGTTCCAAGATGTTACGTTTATATAGTATATCATTATTCTTTTAAATTATATGTTTACCAATCTATGGCTTCCGGACTTTGCTTAGTCATGTCAACCATCTCGATATCTTTAGGGTTTACATCATTTAAATAAGATGTTTTCTTACCTGAATACGAAATGAATAGTTGACGTGACGCTCTGGTACAAGCTACGTAAAAGGCATTACGCGAAGCTGTATTTGCCGAATTAGCAAAAGGTACGAACACATTATCGAATTCAGAACCTTTGGCTGCATAATACGTAAGGATACACGGCAAGTCATTATTGGAAAAGTCAAGCGTATTGATGGTGCGAAAAGGCACGACCTGACCTGTTCTATAATGAACTTGGGTCTGAATCTCGTGTTTATTAAGAAACTCATTTACCCGGATTACGGCAGCTTCGTCAGGAACAAGGATTGCAACGTCATCCAAGTCTTCCATCTTGATCTTGTTTACAATATCTTCGAGCTCCTGGTCTTCTGATGAGAACTCTGTTACAACAGGTTTGGGGTAATTGGGATAATCACTATTACCTCCATCTTTTCGGTTGTTAGTCATCAAATCGATGTTTGCGCCAGAAATCTTCTGAGCCACTTTTGCTATGGATTTTGGTAATCTATAGTTGTAATTCAAAGACATTGTGTCGTAACCCAATGCTGACGCAATTGATTCTATATTACTGCCTTGGCTATTCATTTGCTGTGCAGAGTCGCCAAATAGTGAGAGGCTTTTTCCTACTTTAGGTAAGAAATTCTCTTTATACTTACTAACATTGAAGTCTTGGGCCTCGTCAATGATTAAATAGTCAATAGTGGACTCTGCTTGTTTATACATGGTTCCGCTAGGAATAAGTACAAAGCGCTCCTCATTGGTTACATCAAAGTTCCCGACTTCAGATACTTCATCAAACCAACTGGTACGACGACCAAAGGCACAATAAAAACATCCATCGACCCAATCACCAAAGTCTATTCCATATGAAGTAGATGACTTTTCTCTAGTTCGTTTGAACTTTCTTACCTTATTATCATTGACAAGATACAGAATATCACGATCAATTGCACTATTTGTCAACTCGCAATAAACATCACCAGTCAAATCAAAACCACGATGATTCCATGCCCAGTCATAGGCAATGCGCTCATGGTCCAATCTCAAGGCTTTCATACCATAGGAGACCATTCGCTTCAGAGCTATCGTAAATATTACAATAGCATAAGTGCCTTTTCCTTGAGCCAAACGAGCTCTGTGGATTGCCAAATTAGTTTTACCACTACCAGCTGCACCTTTGACAATTAAACTATCCTCAATATTCTGAGTGATAATCTTTCTCTGTGAATCATCGAGATTCGAGATAAACCATTTTTCTAGTCTCATATTTTTAATTTTTTATTATGTTCTGTCTCTATATTCCCAAAACTGCCTTATGGTAAATGGAATCTCCATTTTATTTTCGGTTCATTCTAAAAATAAGATTCAGACATACGAAAAATGAGTCTTGATTTATCGGAATATTTCATTATTTATTACCTTGTTACCAATGAAGGAGTCTCAATCATCCTAGTCACCAACGACCGGAAATTGATTTTGAAATCCTCGTTCATATATTCCTTGTAGAGCGACATATCCTTCTGGCGTTGTCTGCGTACGATGCGGTCGATAATCTTATCCAACGCTTCTTCTGCAGCTTGCTTGTCAGGATTACCCACAATGAGAGTGACATAGTCGTTATCTTGCTTGACTGCGTTGACAATGGCGGTGAGCTTCACTTTCTGCTCCTCTGGCGTGGTGCTCAATGATGGAAAGCAAGCGGTCGTTATCAGCCAATTTTTTCACCTTGGTATAGAACTCAAAGTTCTTCAACACATCCTTCACGTTCTCACTATATCCATTGAGATATTCGATAAAGTTGGTGTAATTGATGTCGTTGTTATCTGAAGCCTGAGCTTTAAGGCGATTCAGTGTCCATTTCGAGATATTGTAGTAGGTCTGCTGTGACTCGTCTTTCAGCGATTCTTCGTCAATGTTATCAGCCAATCCAGCTTCAATCTGACTCTTATACTCTTGTTCTACTGCTTCCTTAGTGGGTTCAAGCAAAGCATCCAAGCGTCGCAGTACGACCATGGGAAGGATTACATCACGGTATTGTCCACGAAGAAAAACATCGCGCAGCACATCGTCTGCTATATTCCATATGAGGGCTATCGGTTGCTCCATTATTTTGTTCTTACTAAAATTGTTTTTGTATATACTCAAAGAGTTCAGGATTATTCTTCATGGGGTGTTGCAAACTACGCCCACCATGAAATCCATGTTCTAAGAGTTTTGTCTCACTCAACGCATCGCCATTGTACTCTTCTACCAGTTCGAGCTTAAAGGTCTTATCCTTTGGTGCAACACCATTCCAGTAAGTACCATCACCACGCTCTTGATCGGCAGCAGTTACAATGGTTTTGAAACGCACACATCGTTCGTCTGACATAAAGAGATAGACAATATCGCCAACAGCGAATCTAACTCTGTCCTGTCGCCATGAGATGTAACCTAACTCTTGAAGAGCCTTCGCATGATTACATCTTTCCTTATTCGCAAACACCAACCAATTACTCATACTCTAGTGCTTTTTGAGGGGTTGGTACTAACAATTCTCTTATGTCAACGCCTAAGACTATTGCCACTCTTTTCAGGGTAGCGAGGTCTGGCTGTGAAGAATTAGTGCACCATTTGGAAACGGTGGCAGGGTCTTTATCCAATTCAGCAGCAAGCCATTTATTCGTTCTCTTGCGTTCTGCAAGAACAACCTTTATGCGATTCAAATCTTTCATTTTACCTTTTGATTTATTGCGTTTGCCACAAATTTAATGAGAATATGTGGAAAATGTATGGAAATATCTGTCTTTTTACTCCATATGTGTACAATTTTCGATTATCGTACAAAATTCCTGCTATACAACATAAAAACGCCCCGTTAGTAACCTCAAAATGAGAACTAACGGGACATTTACAATCGATATAACAATTTGAATTCCGTCCATCGCCTTCGACTAATCGAAGCGACTACCTTTCCCTTGTATCTGCTAAAGTCAAGATACTCTTTCTGGAAGTTTCTGCTTCCAGCTTTTATTTTTTTGATTAGCCTGCTTTCAGGGATGGAACTGTTGCCCAAAACTTTGTAGGGGCCGACATTGTAGCTGAGCGTGGCCAGCAGTAATGAATCTTTGCCATAGGGACGAAACAAAGCACATAGTTCTTTGAGGTCTTTACGAAGAAGTTGCTCAGCTTCATTTGCAGACATATTGGATGAATAACGTTCGCCTGGTCTAAGTTTGTGACCATAACCTACATACGGATAGTCCTTGGCACGATGCAATCCTTCATAGAATCGGATGCAACAGATGGCTCGCTCAAATGGTGGCAACTCGAATATGGAAGCCGATGCTGATGGCTGCTTTTCTGTCGGTAATCGCGCCTGTGCATGAGCAGCCATGCTTAATGTTACGAAGAGGGATAATAATATTTTTCTGAAAATCATTTTATCTTGAATTTGTTTATCTCGTCAATCATATTCTTGACATCGAGGTTTACACTCACGAAATTCTGATACAAGATGCGCTCCTTGGCATCCTTGGATGGGAAGGTGTAGAACTTCGGTATCTTATAGTTCGCATAGTCAGCTTCTTCCTCTGCAATTTTCTTCATGTCGAAGTCCGTCTTACAGTAGAACTTAGAGGTCTGGAACTCTGCCGACTCCTGAATGTTCATGCTGTCACCTCGTCCGGTCTTAGTCTTAATGAAGTCGCGAGCAGACTGACCGCATATCCAACCTGTAGGCATGTCTGAGATTTTACTTGCAGGAACAAGGCTGTCCATGTTCTCATTGAGATTGATGGAGGTCTTGTCACGGTCGATTGTCACACCTTTCTTTAACTGAACCACCTTTCCAAAGATGTCGTTGGAGAGCCATTCCAATGTCTCTTTTGCTCTTGCTGAACCACTCACTACGTTACCGACTGTGGTGATAACCTTCTGCATACCTACCTTGCCATAGTCGGATTCAAGCTGTGGCAGCTCCTGAAAACCGAGAGCCACGCTAACCTTGTTGCTTCGGGCAGTACCGATAAGTCTGTCTATCTTGTGGAAGTAGAGCGTAGGCAACTCGTCCACGATGATGCTGACGGGTATGTTCTTGCCTTGGCCAGTATTGACACGGGTGACGAGGCGGTTCAGAATCAATGCATTCAAAGCGCCGATGATACTTTCCATCTCTGGGTCGTTGGCGATGAGCAGATATGATGGGTTCTTTGGGTCGGACACCTTCAAATCAAAGTCATCACCATCTTTGTGGAAAATCCAATAAGACTCCTTGGTAGCCAATCGTGAGGTATAGACACGGAGCGTACCAATCATACCTTCCAACTGTTCCATAGCCTTATTTTTCATGGCTGTCTGGAAAGGACCGAGGAGAGGAGCAACCTCAGGATCCGTTTCCAAAACCTCAAAGATGGTCTGGTAATCGAGATTGAGGAATGAAAGGATATGTGGCATGTCACTGTACTTGCCCAGCCAATACTCAGGTTCCACCTCTCTACCGGTATGGTCAAAGACTCGGCCAGTAGGTTTCGGACGATGAGTCTTTGGCTCTGTTGTCATCTCTGCAATAAGAGGATTGCCGTTCTTGTCGTATGGCACCTTCTTGTAGTTGACAAAGAAATAGATACAAGCTGCCAGGAAGTTGACCGCTGATGTCTGGAAGAACTGGTCGCTACCGCCACCACCTTCCTTCTTTCCTTTTTGCAGAGACTCCAAAAGGGTTTCTGCCGTTTCACTTGCTGCTGCAAGATTGCCGATGTATTTCTGTTGAATAGGATTTACACGTCTGGAATACTCCACATCCACAAAGTTGATGATGTTGAACTTGCATCCTTGTGGCACCTTCCCGGCTTTCTGATTTATCTTGTAGTGATAATACAGCTTCTGCGCAAGAGTCGGGAACTTGTAATCATAGACAACCATAGCAAACCCCTTGGCACTGTGCTGACGAATGAACGGCTCAATGATTGAGAAAGTCTTACCGGAACCAGGAGTACCAACTACCCATGTTCCTCGGAAAGGATTCACGATATTCACCCAACCTTTGCGGAACTTGCCCTTGTAGTAATAGCGCATCGGGATGTTTACGCTATACTTGTTCTTCTGTAGCTCCTGGCATTGCTCAAAAGACTCGTTCTCGAAGTTGAACCGGTCTTTGAGCAATCCTTCCTTTAGGAACTTGGAGATATTGTCAAGGGCAACATGGATGCAGATAGTACCAAGAATAGAGGCTGCCATGTAGAGCCAGATGTTCAGATTGATGGTATAAAACCTCATATCCATTCGATGACCGAAAAGCCATATAGACAGTATGGTAACAAACAGTCCACCCACCAACGGATAGAACACCTGACGACGAGCATCAAACTCCAAGTGTTTCTTGTTTCGTGTGCCAATGCTGGTGATACAGATAAGCACGATAGTCGCTATCTTGCTCCATACGAGGTTACCATCCATATAGATAAACCACCTCTTTACTCGGCTATGTATGTCACAAACAATGCCACCCCAATAGTCAAGCAACGCTGGATCTATAGCATACTCAAAGAACTCCACTATCAATGACAAGTATATCAGACAGCGGAATATCTTATACATGGTCTGTAATTCTTTTGTTTCCTCCATGAAACCTTATTCTTGTGTTATAGTGAATATCTAATACTAATTGTACAACGTGATGATTGGACGGACTTTATGCGTTTGCGTCTTCGGCGTTTCTTGAAGAGCGCCAGAAGCCAATGAGAACAACCAGGCTTTGGCTGTTTCCTGACCTTTAACCTCTGTGGATGTCCAGTACCAACATTCATTTGGATTGTCTGGTAACTCGTCACCACCGCATTTGTGGATATACGTATTAACCGCACTGCGTGCTTCATACAAGAGCTTTATCTGAGCAACGGAAGGGATGTAGGCACTCTGACCATATTGCCACATGTCAAAGACTGCTGAAGCTGCAGGTGAGGTGCCTGTGGAATACATAGCGTGAGTGTTGCCATTACCGTCGAATGCCGTGATGTCTGCAGATGTGTTATGTTTGAGACCGAGCGAGTCTGAATAGGCATAAGGCTCGATGTCCCTCAGATACACGGCATAACCTGTGCCTTGGATGTCTTCGTTCTGATTGACGTAGAACACCACGGCAATGGGTGTCTTGTTTTGTGACTTTACATCTTCAAACCTTACTACCTTGCCATCTGTACAGAGAATGTCGCAGGTCTTCATTGATGTATCGGGAAAGTCTCGATGCTCATCGCATGAGGCAAATGCTACTGCCATGAGAGTAGCACAAATGATATGTAGTATCTTCATTGTTGCTATTTCTTTATTGTGGGTATTTTGAATCCTATCACGATGCCAGTGCGAAACAAGTCTTCTCGCTTGGGAAAAGTGAGGTCACATTTGGCTTGAACAAACAATCCCCATCCATGACGAAGGGCAAAGTTATGCTCGTAGCCTACATGCAAGCCTCCGACAAACTTGTCTGTGTCACTGCCAGCACTTGCGCCGATACGCAGGTATCCGTAGTTGTTTCTTCCTCTTGCCACACAAGGCTTGTAGGCTGCGCCAATTCCCCATGTACGGTATTTGTTCCAGAAAGACTCAGGGCAGACGTGTCCGCATGATGCACATTCATCCCATTTGATGTAACCGTTGATGAAGTACTCCAAAGCATGGTGGTAGCGTGTTTCATGTTCCCATGAGATGGTGGCATCCAAACCTCTCTGATACAAAGCACCTACACCTACGGATATTCGGTCGCTATGGCTCTGGGCAAATGATGAGACTGTAACGCACAGCCCCATCATCAATGATAAAATGTATTTCTTCATCGTATTATTCCTCCATCATTAAGTATGAGTTGAATGAGTCGGCATACAGAACATCTTCGTAGTCTATATCCAAGCTAATGGTTCTTCCGCTAATCTGTTTCTCAGAAATCTCGATAGACAGAACCTTGTCGTTAGGGAATGTCATCTTTTTCAGGACGATGACGTTCCTATAACCATACTTGAAGGTCTTGGACTGGTCAAGTACTAAAGCAGGAGTAAGCTCAATCATCTGGGCATTTGTAGCTTTAGAAACCTTCTTGTCATTCAGCTTGATACGCATCTCATCGATGTCAAAGCGGATATTGGTGCGGTTCTCGATGCTGAAATCTATGAAGAAGTATTCGCCAACAGCATAGATGTTGTTCAGTCGCATGGTCATTCGGTGTTGCTTGGTACTCACATTTCGTATTCTTGCCGGTGAGTTCCATATCTTTCTGGCATATCTGGTCATATCCTCAGTACTCATTGATACAGAAGGATTATGATATGGGATTTTCTCAGAGGCAAGTATCTGCTTGTCTGTAACTGCCTCCTGCAATCGTGTGGTGTATATCAAAGCATACTGGGTTCTGTAACGCTCTGTAACAATAGTAACGATAGCCAATATGTCACCATCAGCATGTACATCAGCACCTTCCTTGGGTTTCAGACGGATGGTGTTGTTGATTGGCTGGTCGCCAACGACTGCATCTGTAGATATGTCAACGAAGCGTACTGGCTCGGATGCGGTAATGACAGTTGTGACATTCTCATTGATGGTAATCTGCTCCATTTCCTGATACGTCTGCTGTGCAAGGGATGGGAGGGAGGCTAATGCGCATACTACCAATGCGCAGAATTTCTTGATAGTCTTCATATTTTATATATGTTTTGCTCGTTATTATTTATCTTTCTGGTTTGAACGTGAGTTGATGAGATACACGAATGTTCCGTATTTCAGCTTGGCTGAGTTTTTCTTGATTGCCTTGCTGATAGCGTTGCTTGTCTTCTGGACGGCATTGCTGACGGCTTGCGCTCCCCATGTAGCCAGATTTGAACCTGCAGTGGATGTGGTATTGGTGAGAGTGGAGGTGTTGCTTAATGCGCCACTACTTACATCCTTGGTCGTTTCTCTGAACTGGCTACTTGGCACATACAGTCCTTCAAGTCCATCAGTATCATAGAGTGATAGATTTACCTTGATGATGTCATCATCTACCATTATGCTCTTGACATTACCTTTGACACGTTGTGAACCGAAACCGCTCATTGTGGCATAGATATAGGAGCCTTTATGAACAACTACCTCATTGATGACAATGTCATCGAGAAGACGAAGACGTACTCTTGATCCATCCACCGCCTTGATGTTTTCATCTATGATTGCTTTGATAAGCCCAGGTCCCTTGTCATTATCACACAGCGTATTGAAGTAGTCGGAAGTTACCTTAACCTTCTTGACAACCTCTTGCGGTTCATCGTCATTGTTCTTTTTCTTTTCTGGAACTTCCGTCTTTTCTTCCTGTGAATCACCAGTTTTGTTCGTGACCTCAGCTTGCAAAGATGGAGTAGTGACCTGCTGAGCTTGCATTCTTGCCTGAGCAATGGCCCGATTGAGTTCTTCCATCGCTTCCTGCTCACGTTGTTTGCCACGAGCTATGCGGTCATTTTCTGAACTGCCCTCGCCTTTTGCGATTTCTTGGCCCTTTTGTGCGCTTTCCTGTAGCTGTCTTTGCATCTCAGAGAGTTTCTCGGCTTCCTGGGCTTCAAGTTGTTTACGTTCATCATCTGAGTATTTTGAATCGTACTCTTCTTTGGTGTCTTCTTCATTGCGTTCAATGTTTCCTAAAGCTGAATAATCGTCTATCTTGCCGTATGATTTTAGCATACTCTCATACTTGTTTCCAATGCCGTCTCCCTTCATCTTGGCATCAGGCAGGTCTGGATTAAGAAATTCTGTCGTTGTGAGACCGTCTGGAATCTCAGCTTTCTCCGTATGAAAGAGGTCAATGACGAAATAGCCGACAAACAACAGAGGAAAGTAGATGATAATGGGTATCATATACTTTGGCTGTTTCCAGTTAATCTTTTTCAGTGCGTCCATCGTTTTCTATCTTTTCGTTATTATTCTTTTGATTATCTCTATTCATGGCAGGAAGTGTGGCGTAGGCATTCCCAACTGCTTTTCTGACCTTGTTATGCCTCTGACGCAACATCTGTTCTTGCCTTTCGGTGGCACTTTGTCTTGACTGCTGGTGACTGTACACCACTGCCATCCTGTAGATGTTTAGACCAAAACTGAGAATGATGAATCCAAAGACGAGGGATAGGAACAACCGTTTGTGGTCATTTGCAAACAGTTGTACCTTGCCGGCAAGTAAGTCAAGCTTCATAGTCTTTGCAAACTTGCGACCTGCCTTCACCTCCTTCTCATATCTCTGACGATATTTAGGATCGTCCTTGTCTGGCATCTTTTCACCGACGAGCATTTTCTTCCATCCCATATCAATATGTCAGTTTGGTCTTTTGTTCCACATCCTTGTTAAGAAGGGTTCTCCAGTTTGTGATGAGCAATCCATGAGGGTTGTTGTCAGTACGGGGAACACGCTTCAAATGACCTGCCGTCACAAGTTCTCTGGTCATTATGCTTGTACGTCGCTCGATGCGTTGTCTGCCATAGTAGGTAAACTCCATCTTCTCTTTATCGAACTTGATACTATCACAGAAGATGCTGAACACGGCACTCGTACCCATGATGTTTGAGTAGAAGCCTTTCTCTTTCAATGTATTGTACTGCGCAAAACCTGTTTCATCAACCAGATACATGGCTTTGTCCATTGTATATTTGATGTATTTGTCGTCTGGCGCAAGAGTGAAGAAGTAATGGTGGAACATTTCAACATGGCTCTTAGCTTCCACATCGAGCGTTTCTTCCATGGTGCTGCGCTGAACGAGAATAGGAACATTGCCATCCAATACGTACACTTTCTGATGCGCATCTGATACCATTACCTTGGCAGTCCAAATGCTGGAGATGCAGATGATAATACACCCCACAAGGAATAGTGAGCAGATGATCATCACCAACTTGATTTTGTTTTCGAGATTCCTTATTACCATATTTTGTATTGTTTGCTGTTTTACATCACTTTGCTTAGCATACCCTGAGTTGAAACCTTTGCTTGCTGTGCCACACCTTCACCGAAGTTACGGGTAGAGAACGCAGTATCGCCCTCTGGTATCATCCATGCGGCAAGGTCTGGAACGAGGTTCAGACATTTCAACGCTACAATGCTTGCTGCCATCAGATAACCGGCAGAGAAGAACGAGTTCTGCAGATATGCTGCCATCGTCTGTTCACTTTCGGTAATGGCTGTAAGGTTTTCCACCTGAATGCAGAGTACTATATCAAAGAGTAATAGGACATAAAAGCCCACGAAGTATAGCATTGCTCCATAGAAATGCACCGTGAGATAGCGTATCAGCCATTTTGCCCAGGCCCCTTCCCATTTCGGCAAGAGAGAGAACGCCCATTGTATCGGTCCGAATATCGTCAGCATACCAAGGAGTATCTGTTGGCAATAGATGGTCGCCCACCAGCCTATACGGAAGACTATCAAGGCAATGAGCATGATAACCTTATCTATTCCGACCACTGCTCCTGCTGTGAGAGAAGTGAACCAGAGCTTTGAAGCGTCTGTCTCCATGTTTGTCACTTCATCCACACCTGCTTGTTCCATAGTGGATTCTATCAAGTTTGGATCCGAAGTTCCTGAATGGGCTACATCTGCCTGTGCTTGCAAGGAGGTGTATAAGGTGTCTCTCGTGTATATGAGTTCCTGAACTTCTGCAAACTTGTCTTCAATCTGTGCAGACTCTGCTTCATACAAATCGTGTGTATATGAGCCTATACAGTTTGGGATATACGAGAGGAAGTCGAGTACACACCAACTGCTACCATTGTTAGATATGCCAGTATCTGCAGGTGGGTACCACCAACAGAGAATGACACTGACCACAAGGGGCTTGAACAGCTTCATGATGTCTATCGGCTCATGCTTTACCATCATTTTGTAGGCCATACTGCCAGCTACGACTATCGAGAACAGCGCAGCCAAAGCCATACACATCTGCAATATCCACCAAAATGGGCCTTGTGAGCCTGTGAATGTAGCATCACAAAGGAACTCGTTGGTCTGGAAAATCACGTCGTCAATTTCCTGTTCGAGGATATTGATACCGAAATCGGAAAGGATGCTTGAATCTGCCATGGGCTATTGTTTTACTATGTTATTGTCATCGGAGTCATCATTGCCTCCTGAGTTATTTCCTGTATTCTTTTTACTTGCCTCACGCCAACGACTGATAGCTGATGAAGCGAGGCTTGCCACATTGTTTCTCCTTTCAAGTCTGGCAGCAAGCAAGGAGGACGTTTTCCGCTTGTTGCTTAATTGAATCAGAAACGAGAGAAGCGTTTCGTTCTGCCTGTTAATGTCATCATAGATGGCGAGATACTGCTGTTTGCGTTGAGCGTTAGGCATATAGGCTTCCTGCGTCTCTTTGATGGCTGTCAAGAATATATTGTAGTATTCGTTCCATCGTGTTTTGTCAGATACAGAACCGCCAGCACTGACTATTCTGTTTATATTTGCTTGGAAGTAAGAGAGTTTTGCGTTAATCTTGCTTCCCTCTGCTAACCAGGCAAGGTCTATCTGTCGGTCTGCAATGTTGAGAGCCTCTATTTCTGCTCGTTTGGTAAGTGATGACTTGATACTGTCAGCAATATCCACCTGCTGATATGCAGATACTCCTGCTAAGGTTCTGAACCCTTGCTTGTTCTTTTGAGCTGCTGTTTTCTGGTATCTGTTGTGAAAGACATCATAATAGAATGCTGGAGTGAGTCCACCTGCGCCAATCTCCTGAACCGTTATCTGATTCATCTTGGCTGCATCATGATTATATGTCACATAGCTCTGGGCTGATGCGCAGAAACACAACGACATGCCACATAAGCAAAGTGCTGTCCGTGTAGATATTAAATGTTTCATATTCATTGAGTTTTTAATTGTTATCCTAATAGCCTAAATATCCTGCGCCTTTCCACCTGCCAAAGGCATCACTAATGATTTCTTCCTTACTCTTGGCCCGATATACCTGCTTTTTCCAGTAGCCGATTCTAACCTGAATGTATCTCCATGTATCGAAGTAGGCTTTGTTGAGATGCTTCTTTATGTTGTCAAGCGAGTTGTTGATGCTCGTAAGGATGAGAAGCAAGTCGGATGTGGAACATGCAGCAGCTCCTGTTGCATATAGCACCAAATCACTGACCGACCTATAGAGGTTATCTCCTTCATCAGCAATTTTTGCCAATGCCTTGGCGTTGATAGTGATTATCAGCGTGTCGGTACTCATGATGTTACCTCGTTCTAGACACTTTTTCCTGAAATTATTGAGCATCTTTCTATAGTCACCAACTCTGTCACTGACGTTCTCATAGGTGTTGTACACATTGAGACTGGTGCGAAGTGTCTGATACAGAACATCAATCACATCAAATGCCCTGGTGTACTTATCCAGTTCCTTGTTGATGTCCTTGAAGCCGATGTTGGCATCGCCACTATAATCATGCAGCAGTTTGTTACTTGCCTCCAAGGTGGAGCGCACAAGCAGCAGACTGCGCTGTTGCTTGTGGTCATTGATATAGGCTTCAACAGAAGTGACGTCAAATCCCATCTGCGCCTTGGCTCCTGACGGCAAGAGAATCAACAGGCAAATGAGGATTGCCACTATCTTGCTATTCATTGTTATCTTCTTCATCTTCATCATATTCATCATATTCATCATATTTTCCGTTGTAGCTATCCGAATGACTACTGTTTGCTGCGTGTCTCAACCATCGCTTCCGACACTTCTCAATGAGAGTCTGTCTTCTACCTTGTTCATCGTTCAATGGTGGTGCGACACTTTTCAATATGTCTATGATGGAATGCTTGTAGTGCATCATCTTCTCCAATGACACCAGGTCTGCAAATATCTTGGTAAGACGGCTGTCTATCTGACGTGCTATCTCCAGACGATCACTTGACCAAAGCAAATGGTATGTGTCATCGGTTTCATCTGATTCCACTGGGTTGCTCTTTGCATATTCTACTGTTGGGTCGCAGTCTGGATAATCACGGGCAATCTCTGCAAGTTTAGCATTCACTTCGGCTGCTTTCTCTTCATCGGTCTTTGCAGGATCGAGATTTATGACTGCTACAACTTGCGTGTCGCTGTACTGCGTGGTCAATGTCCAGGAAATCTGCACAATGGCTCGGTGTATCTTGATGCCAAGGAAATACTTTGGCTTTCTGGCTATCGAGAGTGTTGCCTTGAAGGTAATGACACCATTGATGTTTGGCATGGATGCTGTACGGACAAAGGTGTTGCCTTCCCATGCCCCTGAACCATTCCAGTTGAGATTGTATGCAGTCTTGCAATCCTGCATGATGGCAGGTATGCGGTAATAGTCATCTGTCACGGCATTCTCACCATCAATAGCCTCTTGCTTTGCCTTTTGGTATTCGGCAAGTTCTGCATCTGCGGCATTCTTGTCTGACTTCAAAACTGTAATACGGTCTTTATTGGCGTTGTACTGTTGGCGATACCTTGCAGCATCTTCCACACTTGAACTCTTTATATTCCTGAGAAGTTCCGTATTTTCAGCTTCCAATCTTGTAATCTCGGACTGAAGGGAGGCAATTTTTCTTTCGGTTTCCGCAATCTTGGTGTCTATCTCAGAGGTGCCAACGTTCTCATGTGTAACACTTGTGGCCATCGCACACTGTTTGGTATGACCGCTCACGCTGCCTCCGCAACTTGAACATTTGTATTGCGTGGTTCCTTCACCTAGTTTGGCTCCGTCATGGCAAGTAACGCTGATGGTTGCAGTTTCACATCCTGCAATTTTCTTTGCATCGGTGGTTTGGTAGTATCTCTTTGGGTCACTTGAAAGGTAATAGGTGTAACCTTCCTCGTTGTCATTGAGTTCCGCCAGACGTGCATTCAGCCCAGCCTTGAAGCTCTTCAAGTCCATCGTGTAGGAATCAAAGACATCCTCATAGGCAACTTCTTTGTTGTTCCAACTCTTTGACACATGTATCTCGTAAGCGTAGGCTTTGGCATACTGCTTTTTCTTTTTACTGAGTATGTAGCCCGATATGTAGTATGTCATACTATATTTGAAGCCGTCGTTTGAGCTGTTCAGTTGCTGAACCTGACTTCGGCTCCAACCTGCATGGTTTTCAGAGTTTCTCAATGCCGCTTCTCTCTCTGCCGATGTTGGAGAATAGTTTTTGTCCTTTGTGCTGATACGATACCAGTGATCACCTTTGATTACAGCGTCATTGTCTGTAGGTGGATAGTAATCGCATAGAGTGACATTTCCGGCATCAACTCTGTAGATATACCATCGCTGGGTATAGTATTGTCCCATTCCTTCACGAGCATAGTCTGTTATCCATGAAGTCAGATTGTAGTTCGATAAAGAGAAGAGGTTTGCAATGCTGTCCCTTCCTCCAACAAACTGCAAGATGGTGTTACCGGCATTGGTTGACAGGTTATTGTAGAGTCCATAGACATTCTCTGCTATTTCAATGACACTGCTTGCCTTGTTCATCATCGAATCATCGAAGTTGCTGTTGCCAAGGATGGAACCTACGGCATTGCCTGCTCCTGCTGCTGCAAGATTTACTCCCATGGCATAGAGGTTGTTAATGTCTTCATTCAGGTTTTCCTTGGTGAAGTTAGATCCGATGTCGGAGAAGTTATCAAACACCTTTTCCCAATCTACGTTGCCCAACTCCGAGAGTTTCAGAATAGCTGCAAGTTCCTGGTTTATTTCTAGAAATGCTATATCCTTGAATGAGAGGGTGCTGTTTGTGACAATTGACTCGAACTGATAGCAGAGTGTCTTGGTCTCTTCGCATACTTTATATAAATAGCTTCTCCAGTAGAGTGCATTCTGTGGACTTTTGAGCATCATACCTGCAACAGTCCATATCTTGGGCATGATTTTGGCAGATACCATGTTGTAGATACGGCGGTAATAGTAGTTCTCTGTGGCACTTGTCCACAGTCCCAAGTTGGTGAGGGCTTTGCGGTCAAGAAACTTTGACGTGAAAATTCCTGCTGCTGCAACCTCAGCCGCCTGATAGTATTCACGTATCTTGGCTACCTGCTGGGCATAATACGCCTCGGTAGCTGCCTCTGTAGCAAAAGCGGCTGTCATTTCTGCTACGGTGCGTTTGTCATAGTTCACACTGTAGTACTGCGCCATTGTAGGTACAACGGCACAGAGGTAGAGGGTAAGTATTATCAGATAGCGTTTCATTTTCCTGAATATTATCGTTTATGACTTGTTGTTATAATCTATTGAGGTTACTCTCTTATCTTGGGTTTTAGCCTCAGTACATGACCAGCTTGGTTTACCTTTTGGGCAAAAGGCAGTGACTTGCTTATCCCTGACAGCTCCCAATCTCGGCAATAGGCTTCGATGGCGTGCTGATGGTCACATTGCAACTCTTTTTTGTAGAGTTTTAAGGCTTCCTTCTCTGCTCTCTCCGTGGTGTAGGTCATGTAACACTCATGGGGTTCTTCCACTCCAAACACTCCTCCGACACTTCCTCGACGGATGAACACTTCTCGGAAGAAACTTCGACCTTCCTTGTTTTCTAGGCGGTTGATGGTGAAGATCTTCTTGCAATCCACATCAGTAAGACCAAGGATAGCCTTGATTTCGTCAAAGCGTTCACGGAACTTGCTTTGGTCAAGCAGCATCACAATGTCTGAGTTGTTGATGATGGCTTCCTTTACAATCGGACTTCCCACGATGTCCTGAATCTCCTGAGTTACCACACCCACTGATGCCCAGAACTTACGGGCAGTCTTGTAGAGGTACTTGATGTACTCAGCCATCATTGGCGATGCAATGGCTTTCCATGCCTCTTCAATGACAAGTACCTTGCGGTTCTTCTTGATACGCATTTTCTGGATGAAAACGTCCATGATGATGAGCGTTACGAGAGGGAAGAGAAGAGGGTCGTCCTTGATTGAGTCAATCTCGAAGACTATGAAGGTCTCGTCAAACAGCTTCGTGTCGAGGTTCTCATTAAGAGTAAGCTCATGGCTGCCTCCCTTGTAGAAGTCCTTCAGCAGATAGTTGTATGCTGCCAAATCAATTCCTGCCAGATTGTTCTCTTTTATAATCTTTGGAATGCGGATTGTACTGTACTCATAGAATGTGTTGAACGAAAGGGTCTCAATCTGTTTCTTTACAAAATATTCTTCGAAGTATTCTGTGATAACTTGTTCTATGAGTCGGTCTTCCGTCTTGGTGACTTCGCCTTGGGTTCCTTTCCAGATGAGCATTATCAGGTTCTTCAGGAAGCCAATCTTCTCGATGTTCAATTCCTCACGCTTGATGGCGAAAGGGTTCATCGTAATAGGATGCTCGTCGGTATAGCTGATGTACTTGCCTCCAACATACTCGCAGAGTCCTTCGTATGAATTACCTGTATCAACCATCACCACGTCGGTGTTCTGCTCCCACATCTGGCGAACAACGCTGTTCATGTGGAAGGACTTACCACTTCCAGATGGTCCGAGACAGAAGAAATTGGAGTTGTCCGTAATCTTGTTCTTTCCTTCCTTACCGCTGATGTCGATAGCCACTGGCACACCTTGGCGGTCAGTGTAGTAAATCTTCAACGGGGTTTCCTCGCTATGCTGAATGCGCTCTTTGTACATAAGGCAGGCTGCTGCATCACTTAGAGTCAGAAAGCGGTCGTACTCTGGGTCGGTTGAGTAGCAATTACCAGGGAATGAGTTGACGAATAGTTCCAGCTGGTTGTAGGCTCTTTTGCTGATATGGATGCCCAATCTGCCAAAGGAGTTCTCCAGATGGTTGGTGCATTTCTGAATATCAGCATCTATAGACGTTCCAACGACAAGGTTGAAGTGGGCATATACCAACTGCTTGTTTTCTCTTGCAATCACATCTTGCACCTTCTTGATGTCTTCTACGGCAATCAGATTGCTTGGATTTGGCATACTGGCATGACGATTTTTCTTCTTGTCGAGTAGGGAGAGTTCTCTTTTCTGGTTAGGAATGAAGAACATCTGGTTATACACAACTACATCGGCAGACGGAATGCTGTCAACCAATGATACCATATCCACTGGCATCGAAACATTGTTCACCTCAATGTTGGTGAATGGACGGACTGTAGATGGTGTGCTGACACAGTCAACATCAACAAGACTATACACCTTGCATCGTTTGTTGCCCATGCTGATAGACTCTTCATCAACTTTGAAGTTTGTCATTGACACAGTCTTGTCGTTGAAGTTCATGGAGAAATAGCGGTCAACATATTCACGAGCCGTATTGCCATCGAGGTAGGATGCTTCCACGCCTGAGTCCTTCAGTTGGTCTTTGACCTTGCGAATTTTCACCATAAAGTCACGCCATTTCTTGCTGTCAAAAGAGAAGATACGGCTTTTCTTGTTCTCCTGGGTGATAATCAGATAGGTCTGGCTGTCGGTATAGGAACGTCCATTGAAATACTTGAAGTAAGACTCTGACAAAAACTCATGGTTGTCGTTGCTCTCATCCTTGAACTGCTTGCGCACAAAAACATCCTGCTTGTGAATGGCATAGCCTTCACCAAGAGTCTGGGCAAGTGCGGTAATAAGATGGTTGAACTCATAGTAGCTATCAATGTTTGCAGAATACTTCTGTACTGGGTTCTCCATCTTCAAAATGGCTGAGTACTCGCCTGTCTTGGTATAGAGCACACCAATGCCATCCACATCCTCGATAGAGAAGTAGATGTCTTGAAAGATTTTCTTACGTTTGCCTCCAGTGCCAAAGGCTGAAACTGAGATAGCCATACCAATGAGTATTGCCACAAATGCTATGATTACGTATGAGATCATTTCTTCTTATTCTTCTTGTTATGTTTTTGGGGCTTCTTGTTTTGGGCTACGAAATTTTCTTCAGAACCTTCCAAGGCATCTGTAATCATATCGTAGAACGTATACCAACGCTTCTCAAACTCCTGATGGTCGAAATAAGAGCGATGTACGATTGGGTATGGATCATTCTTGCCGTCATGGTTTTCTGAAAGTAAATTGTTAATGTCCTCGATTATGAAATCTCTCATATCATCGAGTATCTGTTTTTGACCTTTCTTCGAGTAGTTACTGAATCCACGAATATGATTTTCTTCATCTTCTTCTACGAAGAGAAAGACTGTATGAAGAAGTTTGCCGGTGCCTATTTCATGGAAGCATACAAAGATGACCTCATTGGCTTGGGCAATGGAAACCAAGAACTCTGATGGCATCATCACATATCGAGCACCGATTTCTGTATTTATAACGATTGTCAAATCTTTCATTTTGATAAGTATAAATAAAGGTAGGCCCATCCTTGTGAGAGGGTGAGCCTACCGATTAACACTATTCAGATTTCAACACACTTGCTCATTTGTTTACATTTGAATTTTGTTTGATTACATTCTATGCGAACAAGCATAGATGAACACACCATGCTCCTCCTTCTTTGTGTGCAAACCCTTCTTCTGCTTGAAGAATATAAGGGCTGCTCCAGAGCTGAGTGAAACAGCAAGAACCACGAGACCTACTACAAAACCAAGGATGCAATATGCTATGATGAAGCCGAGGATGGCTCCACCAACGGCACATGCGGCCCAAGTGATGTAGCGTCCCTGGAATCCCATAAATTCAAGTGGCTTCTGGAGACCCTTGAATATGGGATAGCTCACATATTGATTTTCGTTTACTTCTACTGACATGATGTATTCCTATTGCTTGAACGATAGATTAGAGACCGAAGAACAAAGGCAGAGCCTGAGCAGCAGCAACGAGGAAGATACATGCGCCTACAACCATCATAATCTTCTTCTTGACATCCTGCTCCTCATTGTTCATAGCGATGTAAACGCTGATTGCGCCCACTACGGCAACAACACCAGCAATGGCGTAACAGAGCTTAACAACGAATGGAATGTACTTGGCGATTTCCTCCGTCACGGTTGCAAGGGCATCTGTACCGGCGGTATAGTCACCTGCTGCGTTCTGGGCATAGGTTGCCAAGGTTCCACAGAATAGGAGCATTGCGAGCGTCTTCATGCGCTTGGCTTTGAAAAAGTTCTTTGCTAGATACTTGATTTTCTTCATTTGCTTTTTTGATGTTTACTTGAAATTTTACATACGTTATCTCTCCTGCAGGTTGAGATATTTGTTATCCTAATCTTTTTACCTTATACTATATTGTAACCGAAGAATGCAGGGAACAAGATTGTCGCACCAATCATGAAAAGGCATGCACCAATAAGCATCATGATGGATTTGGTTACATCGCCCTCGCCTGTATTCATCTTTATATAGATTTGTAAAGCTCCTATGATGGCTACGATGGCTGCTATGGCATACACCAGATAGACAACATAGAGCATCATTGTTACCGTAAAGTCATGAGCATTGCTCAGTGCGTCTGCTCCCCAGCTGTAATCGACACCTCCGCATTTGGCTGATGCCAACATTGGCTGGAAGAGCATGACACATATCGACAATATGGCAAACAAATGATTCTTTTTACAGTTTATCTCTGGCATTCTTCTTTTCTATTTTTCGGGTTTTGTGCTTATTGTTGAGATTCTGCATAAACTCTTCTGAGAGGTAACTACATTGATGTTCTGGTTCAATGTGCTCCAGGAATTCATCATTTTTCTCGTTGAGTTCTTCACTTGTCGTTGATGATGGCTGTTCCGTTATTGGTGGTTCTTCGATAAAAGAAGAGTGGGGAGTTACATTCCCAGTTGGGTTAACAACTCTAAGCCCATCATCTGTGATTTGTTCGGTGAAGGTCATATCACCTTCGTCAGGATTGTCGTTGCTCTCTTCGATTGCAACTGGCTGTTCCTCGTTGGTAATATCCCCTACATCATAGGTATCTTCTTCTGATTTCTTTTCATCCTTCTTGCCATGGAGGTCTAGTGTGATCATTACTGAAAAGTAGACCACATAGACAAAGGTGAGGACGAGCACAAAAATTACGAATCCTGACATTTTTCAATCTGATATTTAATTGTTATCCTTTGTTTATTATCATACTCGGAAATACTCTCAAAAGGCAGGAGAACTCCCAAAAGCATTGCAAAGGAACAGACTTTTATATGATTGACGAAAAAACACACGAAAAACCAGTTCAGTCTTAACACAGATTATAAAAGAAGTATGATAATATTTCGATAATCATACTATAAAGTTCCGGAATGGTGGTAATAAGGTTGATGTAAACCTGACATTATGAAGCATGTTTACTCTGTCTTCTTTTGGGTTATTCTACGGAGAAACATGAAGGTGTGAAAAGTCATAATGCAATAATGTTATCCTCAAAGGAGAATGGTAACATTCATTTGTTCTTTCATGAAAAAGTTGTTGAATTTAGTTTGCAAAGTACATAGAAATCCATAAAATCACACAACTGCCGAGTGCTTTTCATTGAAAAGGTTTGGTAAATCAATATATTATATATACTTTTGCATAAAATATCTCTACTCATATAATATGCAATATGAAATATAATATTGACAAGGTAATAGATTTTCTTGCCGAACTGACAGGTTGTGAAATAAGGATGTTAACTCATGAAAAAAAGAATGATAGTAAACTACCTTTGGCAATTGCTTGCTGCTATACTCTTTATGATATTGAGTTTATGGAGACGATAGTTACCTTAGCGGTGCCCACCGAGTTTGATAACATTTCTCCGATGCAGCTATCCAAACATCAGACAAAGATGATGGAGGTATTCCACCATCCTGTTGTGTTTGCTCTTGAGTCAGTTGCATCATACAATCTATCTAGGCTAACTCATGCCAAAGTTAATTTTATTGTGCCAAATAAACTTGTTTTCGTTCCAAGTCTTCTCATTGTGCTGCGCAAAATGAGGAACAAGTCTAAGGTGATGCCCAATAAAATGCCCCCTGTTGCTCAGATGATTGTACTCTATCATCTAGAAAAGAGTACGATTGATGGTTTGAATACTTCAGAAATAGCAAAGCTTGTAGGTTTAGCGTACCCAACTATCAATGTTGCTCTAAGGTGGCTTGATACCAATAATATAATTACACTTGTTGGAGGCAAACAGAAATCTGTCCAAATAATATTTAACAAGATGGAATTATGGAATAAATCCCTTCCACTGATGTCGTCTCCTATAGAGCGTATTCTTTTCACTGATATAAAACCTACAGGAAGTTTGATGTCTGGTGAAACAGCAATGGGACATTATACCATGCTTGCTGAGCCAACAACACCAGTTGTTGCAATCGACAAAGTGATAGCCAAAGAGAATGCCGCAATAATGAGCAAACAATACGGGGATATAAAGGTAGAAGTATGGAAATATTCTCCAACGTTGTTGTCAGAAAACGGAATAGTAGATAAACTTTCGCTTTATCTGTGCATGAAAGATAGCGATGATGAAAGAATACAATTAGAATGTGACACTTTAATTGAAGAAATAAAATGGTAACAGGAATTGAACGTTGGAAGGAATACTTCAATGAATATAAAGACAAATATGTGCTAATAGGTGGGGCTGCGTGCAATCTGCTTGAAGAAGAACTTGATATGAATCCTCGTGCAACAAAGGACCTTGACTTCGTACTTGTTGTTGAAGCTCTTACACCTGATTTCGGATTACGTTTGTGGGATTTTATCAAAACAGCCAATTATGGTCACCGAAGCAAAGGTGAAAATGAATTCAAACACGAATATTATCGTTTTACCAACCCTCAAGACAAGACCTACCCGAAGCAAATAGAGCTTTTTGCAAGAAATACAGGCATTCTAAACCTTCCAGCAGATGCACATATAGAACCGATAAGTGTTGGAGAAGACCTCTCCAGTCTGTCTGCAATTCTAATGGATGACGACTACTATGCATTCACGATTGAGCATAGCAGAAATATTGACGACATCCATGTAGCTAGTCCTGAAGCTCTAATTTGTTTGAAAGCTAAAGCATATACAGAGATGCTGGATAGAAAAGCAGAAGGCGAACAGGTAGATAGTCGAGACATTGAGAAGCATAAGAAAGATGTTTTCAGACTCATTGCTATGCTGCCGCAGGATTCTCACTTTACACTCCCTGAAAAATTGAAAAACGATATGAATGACTTTTATCAAAGAGTAGGAGAACTTCCAAATTCCGATTTCCTCAAAAACGCAGGGCTTAGAGGCTTGGATGCCGAACGACTCCTTGAACTTATCAATACGGCTTTTCTGAGATGAATACTGATGCATATCCCAATATTTATGATTTCCTAAAGTGCCGCAATGTTGCCATATGTGGAGATATTCACGGGGACTTTAATCTCCTCGTGAACAAAGTGTGCATACAATATCAGATGAAAGACACTCTGATCATTGTAGCTGGAGATTGTGGATTTGGTTTTGACAAGAGAGGCTATTATGACAACATGGTGAAAAGGAACTCCAAACGTATGAATGATGCCAATAATTGGATTGTATTCATTAGAGGCAATCATGACAACCCAGCGTATTTTGATGGCAAGGCTTTCTGCCACAAACGATTTATCGCTATTCCTGACTATTCTGTAGTCAAGGCCAATGGACACACCATACTCTGTGTTGGTGGAGCAATATCTATCGACCGTCAATCAAGGAAAGAGTCCTGGGAGTATGGTAAAAGTAAGATGCATAGGTATAATGACAGAACTATAGCGGACAAATCTTTTACAACCAATAACTATTGGCAGGATGAAGCTCCTGTCTTTAATGAGAAGGTTTTATCTAAAATTACCTCTCTGTACAAAATTGACACGGTCGTCACTCATACAGCACCAACGTTCTGCGAACTGCAAGATAAAAAAGAACTGCAGCTATGGGCATTAAGGGATGATTGTTTATTGGCTGATGTGCAGAATGAACGCGAAACAATGGATGCAATATACGAAGCCATAAAAACAGATTGCAATACGATTACTCATTGGTTTTATGGGCATTTTCATCAAAGCTGGCATTCTACCATCAATGGTGTTCTATTTAAAATGTTAGATATAATGGAGTTGATTGAGCTTACTCCTTAATTTTTCAGTCAAAAAAAGATAAATAGACTGCAAGTCTATTTGGTGGAGTAGAAACGTATGGGAATGTGCAAACTTGATTGTCAGCAAAATTTTCTTTGTCCCCAAAGCATTAGTTTCCTCAAATTATTGCAAACACATCTGCTTTATTTTAATGGTGTATTAAAATAAAGCATAATGGCTAAAATGAAAGAGATTGCTATATTAGGAATACCTATACAGCTGCAAGAACGAAGCAAGGCGCAGATGAAAGGTGTTACCATCGGAGAAATGTTGTCGTACAAGTTCTACGATGGGGAGTTTCATGGTATGCCATTGCTATTCGCAGAACCTAAAGATAAAGTAGCTACCCCACGTAATTTGTCTGTTACTGCAAACAACCTTACTTCGTTATTCCAGCTTCCAACCGTATTCTTGTTGCCAACTTGTCCTGCCTATGAACGGCAGAGACTAATTGACAAAGACGTGTATTTCGTTGTTTCTGACAAATACGTCCATTTGCCAATGCTACTGGCTAATGAGCGCATTCGTAAAACCAAACAAGCTAAGGTTTTAACGCCTGTCGCACAATACCTATTGCTCTATCATCTACAGATAGAGAGTATCGAAGGATTGGCAGCACGTGATATTGAGGACAAAATCCCGTATTCATATGCAAGCATTACACTTGGTATTACTTGCCTTGAAGACCTGGGGCTGTGCGAGAAAGTATCTGAAGGCTCTAAGCGGAAGGTCATCCACTTTGACAAGAAAGGAATGGAATTGTGGAAGCAAGCCCAGTCGTTCCTCGTTAATCCTGTTGAAGAACGCATTTACTGTGATGACTTGCTCTCTGACGATAATTTCCCCGTATGTAGCATCAATGCCCTTGCACATTACACATGGCTGAATCCAGATCCGGAAAGAATAATCATGGTGCCAGTCAAACAACTACGGGAATTCAAATCATCGGGAGTCTTAGTACGCCCCAACGAATTTGACGGCAACATCATCATTGAAGCATGGAAATACCCACCTGTCACCGCTATTGGTACAAAAGCCGAATGGGTTGACAGATTATCTTTGGCCATTTCTCTGCGTGAGGACGAAGACCCACGAGTGGAAGGCGAAGTTGAACGTTTAATTAATGAAACAGAATGGAACGGTTAAGCGAGAGCAGAATGATATTTACATCAATTCTGCCGAGCGATAGTTCCTTCGTCAGAAAGACACTGGAAGGATTAGAGAAATACACTATAATGTGAATACAGACAATGCCATGTGTGTACCCAATCAGTATGCTAATAGAGAATCTTTCTGCTTTTTATCTCTTTTTATTGATGTATTTTTCGGGAACTTTAAAGTTGACTTTGGCGTATTTTTTAGACGTTGAGCAGTTATAAACCGATGTGAATTGTTAAATAATTGCAGCATATGGCAATATGTGCCGTAATTTATTTACGGATACATTCTTTTTTTGTACCTTTGCAGTCAAAATATTCACTAATAAATATTGTCATGTTAACGAAATTTGCAGTTAAGAACTATAGAGGATTTAAGAATCGTATCGAATGGGATTTGTCTCATCCGAGCAATTATACGTTCAATAACGATGCAGTACATAATGGTATCGTAAAGAACGGCATTATCTACGGACCGAATGGAGCTGGTAAGTCGAACTTCGGATTGGCAATATTCGACATCGCCAACCATCTTTCTCACAAGTGGAAGAAACCTGATTACTATCTGAACTATGCTTGTGCATCATGCCACAACGAGCCTGTCGAATTCGATTACACATTTGCTTTCGATGGTCATGTGGTAGCATACAGTTACAGTAAAATAGCTTCGGAACTTAAAGGCGATATTATTAGCGAAAAGCTGACTATTGACAACAAAGAAGTTCTTGTTAAAGACAAAGAAGAACTTGCTATTTCCGAAGAATTTGGCTTGACCGCCGTTGCCATTCAGAATCTTAAAGACAGCGCCAACAATATTTCTATAGTAAACTATCTGTTGGGTTCTGTGCCACTTCCCAAAGACCATGCCTTGCTGCAACTTCGCGATTTCGTAGAGAATATGCTGTTCTTCAGAAGTCTCGATTATCGTGAATTCATTGGGTTGAAGGAAGGTGGCAGCAACGTGGAAGAGTATATCATAAAGAACAACCTTGCTGACGACTTTGCAGCTTATTTGAAAGAAGTAAGTGGCCAGGAGTATGAGTTTGCGCCTAACACGCAGGGCGACAACATTCTCTTCTGCATAATGAACGGTGTGAGAATACCGTTCCAATGGGTTGCATCCACTGGCACAAGGAATTTGGAGTTGCAGTATTATTGGCTGAAAGAGATGGACAACGCTTCGTTCGTCTTCATCGACGAGTTTGATGCATTCTACCACCACGAACTCTCCTATAAGATTTGCAAGCGATTGTTTGAAGGCAACAACCAGGTGTTCGTAACCACCCATGACACATTCCTTCTTTCCAATGACTTGCTTCGTCCTGACTGCTTCTTTATTCTTAGAAACAACGAAATAAAGGCTATTTGCGATTTGACGGACAAGGAACTTCGTTTTGCTCATAACTTGGAGAAACTATATAGAGGCGGAACTTTTGGCTTATGATTCTGTTTGTATTTGAAGGCGACGAGCGTGAGCCTCGCCTATATAGAACATTGGAGAAACTCTATTTCCCAAAGGTAAATGACAATATCATTTGTTCTTTCGGGAACAACATATATGACCTTTACAATGAGCTGAAGGAATATGAAGACGGCGGAGACATTGTTTCTGTCATGCGAGAACGTTTGGCTGCAAGAGGAGACTCTATCTTGAACGGCATTAGAAGTTCAGACATTTCGGAAATATTCCTATTCTTCGACTATGACTTCCAAAACTCTCACCTTTCGCTTGAAGAGATCAATCAAAGAGTAGAAGAGATGCTGGCATTGTTTGCAGACGAAACCGAGAACGGAAAGCTCTACATCAACTACCCGATGATAGAGTCCATCCGCTATACCAAGGAACTTCCCGACAACGATTATGCCAACTATGTAGTAAGCAGAGAAGAGTGCAAGGACTTCAAACGTCTGGCTCGTGATTTTTCGGCTTATAATAGTCTCGACCACATATTGTTCAAGGATGGCGAAACGCCGACCAAGGAAAAGTATATGAAGGTGAAAGACAACTGGCAATTTCTTAAGCAGATGAATGTCTGTAAAGCTAACTTGCTTATAACAGGAGTAAAAACGATGCCAAAGGAGAAGTCTGTTATCAATCAACTATCAATATTCGAAAGACAACTTTTGCTCCATGTCAAACCTAGTAGAAATGTTGCAGTATTAAATTCTTTTCCTATTTTCATCTACGAGTATATGAAATAACAAAGTGCATAGATTAAAATAAAAACAAGCAGTGCCAACCCGAATTATTATAACTTGTCACTGCTTGTTTTATATATCTCAATTATGGTGCACTTTGCTAATACTCTGATAAAACTTTATTCGACTCGATTTGGACAGACTATCATTCAGTAAAAAGAAAAGTTGAACAACTGAAGCATGGGTAAACTAAACAACCAAGTTTAAGGTTTAGTTTACCCATGTATATATACATGCCTCTTTAATCTTATAAAATCAAACTTGTTTCGGAGCAGTTCAAGTTTACTACCTTATATATATATAAGACAAATTAAACTTAAACCTAAACCAATTAATAGCCCATTTCTTTTTTCTTTTTACTGAAATGGCTTTTGTGAGGTGAAAACGTTTCGTATGGACACTGAGAAATCTAATACGATATTTTTGCTATTTAATGAAGAATAATACTTGAAAGCCGTGCGTCTTCTCAGAAAAATTCGTTAATTTTGCACACAGAACATGCAGAATGTGCATGGTAAACAAATAAGAAATGATCATTTCTACAAAATCCCAATAGGGCCATGTGTAGAATGTCATAATAGAAAGCAATTACTCAATATGTGCCATATCGGTGCAATCAATGTTCAATTTAAAACTGAAAATTATATGAAGTAAGATACAGAAAAATCTGCAAGAGCACATCGGTTACATATAGCCGCCGTGCAATAATATGCAGAATGTGTCTGAAAAGAAGGTGCTTTATTTTACACAAAGCTCGTAAATCCCTGATATTCACCCTTCATTAGCAGCGGCGCAGGCTGCTATAGAAGACTGATCCGGTTATGAATGTTCGATTTCATAATAGTGAAATTGGAGTTCCATGACTATGAAAATAAAGTTCCATGCCTGTGAAACAAAAGTTTCATGGGTATGGAATTCTTATTTTATCGTAGTATCCGATGATTTTCGAGAATAATTTATGAAAAAAAGTACCGAAGAAATCACAAAATAATGTACATTTGTTTTTTGATGATGAACGAATAAACAATATCTACGTATGGAGCGATATTTAATAATTAAGACGAGAGATGAATTATTGCGTATCAAAATAGGGCAGATCCTCTATTTTGAAGCAGATAGAAATTACACTAAACTACTTTTATCTAACGGAATTCAATTCACATTTGCAATCAACATAGGAAAAATTGAAGAAATATTGGAGAAACAAGTCGCAGGTTGTAACACAATCCTGATGCGTGTAGGTAAAAGCCATATCATTAATAAAAATCACATCTTGCAGATAAATTTACCCAAGCAGAAGCTATTATTGCTAACGCAGGATGGAAAACCGAGGGAGTTGGTGATATCCAAGGATCCCTTGAAGGTATTGAAAGATACGCTCGAAAAGGAAATGGGAAAACCTGAAGAACCAAAAGTTGTTACAGAATGATCATCAGAATTGGAAAAGCTAGCGATAATGATTTTGTAGTAAACGACCCTCATGTAAGCCGGTATCATGCAAAGCTGATCCGTGAAGAGGGGGGATGTTGGCTACTTGAAGATTTGGGATCGACAAACGGAACATTTGTCAATGGTGCCCAGATCGTTAAGAAGCATGTTACTCCCAGCGATACGATCAAGCTGGGAGATAATTATGTGTTAAACATTTCCGAAGCCTTGAAGTCCAACAACGATTACAGCGAAGAGTTTGCTGCGCTGAAGCAAGTTTACGATAATTACATTCAAGCAAAGGTTAAGATACAATCTTCTAATCAATTTAAGACCAGATTATTCCAGTCTCTTCCATTTGCTCTTCCCGGTGTAGTGGGGGTTGTGATCGGTTTCCTAGGGAAAGGAAGTCCGGAACTGTTCGGATTGAGTCTGTTTATTACGATCTGTGCTCCGACCGTCGGTATCTACCTGGGTGCGAAACAGTCGGCCAAGATCCCACAGTTGCTGCAAGATCTGACCAATCAATTCAAAATCGATTATGTTTGCCCCAAATGCGGAACGTTTTTGGGTGAAATACCCTGGGAATCATTGCGCAATAGAAAACAATGCCCGATGCCTTCTTGTAAAGCTAAATGGGTGAGCGAATAAGAATCTGTTTCATATACTAAAAGTAATACTTTCGTACAGTAAACCCAAACATTTGATTATAAGGAACTATTTTGTGCTTGGATGTCAGCTCGTTTCCCTACTTTTGTTTCCAGAAAATTTAATTATAACATTTTATGCAAGAAGAGGATTACACATTCGTGACTTTAGACAGCGACGATGCTATACTGACCGACGCTGTTATTGTGGGTGTGGACGGGGAAAACGACTTGTCGGATGTTGTAATGATTGACGAAAGTATTGATGTTTCTGATTTTATTACATTATCCGATGACACTATTATGTTGTCCGACGCAGATATGCTGGATACATATTCAACCGATATTGACGGATCTGATATATCGTTCATTTTATGATTTCCGTTAAATGTCCACATTGCCATGTTGGGTTAAAGGTAGACGAGGGGAAAATTCCCCTCGATATCACCTCTTTCAAATGCCCGAAGTGCAGACAACCGATTCCAGTCTCTTTGCTATCTATGGAGAAAGGAAGTGTCGCATCTGAATCGGAAACGGTTCTGATACAGCCTTTTCGTATGACGACCGGACATCTCTCTGTAATTGCAAATGCTGATACGCCGGAGCAAACTTTCCCTCTTCAGGAAGGTGTCTATATCATCGGACGAAAATCCAAGGCATCTACTGCTACGATCGGTATTGTGACGGCTGATAAATCAATGAGCCGAGAACATATCCGGATCGAGGTAAAAAAAGATGCCAAAGGAGGCTATAAACATTATCTTTCTGACAATAATAGTAAAAATCATACGTTATATAATAGCAATTACTTAGAGAATGGAGAGATTGTCGTACTCAATAATAATGATGAAATTATTATTGGTCGCACAGTTCTCCGATTTAATGAATAAAAATAGTCTATGCTATGAATATAACGATCGGCAACCCCTGGGCAGTCAGTGAAAAAGGAGGCAGATTGAATAATGAAGATTCTATCTTTCCTTTGCCGGAAACGGCAAATTCCAATCAAAACTTATTTTTGGTATGTGATGGTGTCGGGGGGGCTGAAAAAGGGGAGATTGCAAGTTCATTGGCTTGCGAGTCTTTCCAGACTTTTTTCTCAACTTTTCGTGAAGGTGAGCCGAACGCAGATTTTATAAATAAAGCGATTCGTTATACCGAAGCACGTTTTGATGACTATGTAGCAATTCATCCGGAAGCCAAAGGAATGGCAACCACCTTGACCATGACCTTTGTAGGTACGACCGGCATAACCTTGGCGCATGTGGGGGACAGTCGGATTTACCATTTCCGGAAAGGAGAAATCTTGTTCCAGACTGAAGATCATTCATTGGTTAATTCGTTAGTGAAATTAGGAAAAATCACCCATGAAGAGGTTGCACATCACCCACAGCGGAATGTGATCATACGGGCTATCCAAGGGACGGACCGTCCGACAGAGGCTGATGTCGTACTTTTGGATGATATCAAGGCTGGTGATTTTTTGTTCATGTGTTCGGATGGTGTACTCGAACGTCTTAACAATGATGAGCTTTCGGATATATTCAAGCATTTAGGTGGTCCGGAAGAGATTAAAAACGCAATCATGTCCGCTTGTAGCGGGAAAACACACGATAACTTTTCTTTTTATATCATACCTATACAAAATGTGTTAGATTCCGTAGGAATTAAACAAAATATTCTTTCATTCCTTTATTCTTTTATATAAATAACGTAATTTTGGCAGACTAATAGAATTGCGCATAGTATAGTTATGAATTTGCCAAACGGACATGTTCTTCAGAATGGAAAATATCGGATCACTCATGTAATCGGTCAGGGCGGCTTTGGTATAACATACAAAGGCGTCTGGTATACGGAGGTGAAGGGATCGTTAGGAACCGTACAGACAGAGGTGCCTATTTGCATAAAAGAATACTTCTTTAAAGACTATTGTTACAGGGAAGCAGAATCATTTGCTGTCAAGGTGCATTCCGAGACAGGAAGGGTTCTTTTCGATAAATTCAAAGAGAAACTTATCAAGGAAGCCAAAATTCTTTCTGAAGTTCACCATCCTCATATAGTGAATGTGCTGGAAGTTTTCGAAGAAAACGGCACGGCTTATATTGCCATGGAATATATTCCCGGTTGTTCACTCAAATATATGATGGACAGGGAAGGCATATTGCCGGAACCGAAAGTCCTCAGATATGTTCGCCAGATAGGAGAAGCACTCCAGTTTGTACATGAAAAGAACATTCTTCACTTGGATATCAAACCCAGCAATATCCTGATTGACTCGTCAGGGAAAGCACGTCTGATTGATTTCGGTGTGAGCAAGCGATATGACATCGAGCAACAGGAAACAAGTACGACCATGCTTACCTTATCAAAAGGATTTGCCTCGATCGAACAATACGATAACGAAGGAACACAAAGTTTTTCACCCTGTCCGGATATCTATTCGCTCGGTGCTACCATGTATAACCTTTTGACAGGGAAGATTCCGACCGAATCTATTTTGCGGGCAACACGTCCTTTGCAGAATCCGTCGGAACTGAACAGGAATATATCTCCTAAGACAGAAGCCGCTATAATCAAGGCAATGCAAATCATTCCGGCCGATCGTTTCCAAACGGTGGATGAAATGATGGCTGCATTAGATTTTCCTGCGGAAGAAGAAATACCTGCAAATGAGTTGCAAAATACAGACGGGCAGGAGGCGGATGGTGAGACAACGGTCATACATCCGAATGAGCAATCGCCTCTGAATGAGGAGGACGAAGATCGTACGATTATAAATAGCGAAGAAATTATTTCTCAGCCCTCTAAGAAAAAAAGAAAAGGGATGCTGATATCCGTGCTTATTGCTATATTTGCCAGTGCAGGATCTGTTGTCGCTTTTCTGGTGCTGGGGAACAAAACCTCTACGAAACCGGATGTAACGGAGTTGATTAGCCCGGTCGAAGAGGAAAAAGATTCAATAGGCATCTTTCAAGACACAACTGTTTCGGAGGTGAAAGAAGCATCTATGCTTAGCGAGAAGGATAAGAAAACAGAGGCAGCAATGGCCCGACAGCCGGAAAAGGTGACGCCCGTTGTTGTTGATGAACCCCGGAAGCAACCGGATACAAAGCAGGTTCCGGCTGAAGGAAATAAAATAACAATACAGCCAGTACAGCCTACTGCTGAAGAAATTGAGGCGAAATATGTCGCTTTAATAGCTTCTGGCAAGGAGAAGATGGGAAAAGCGGACTTTACGAACGCAAAGAAAGATTTCACGAAAGCGAAAGAAACCAAGTTGACGGAAGAGGTCGTACGTCTTTTGATTTCTTGTGATGAAAAGGAAGCAGCCAAACTTTTGGCCGACAGGAAAGCTCAATATGAGATGAAGAAAACTTTCGGGAACTTTACAATTGTACGAAAGAAATCGACCATGTTATATGGGGCGATCGATTCGGATGCGAACGAGCGTATACCATGTAAATATCGTAATGTCGGGATTGCCGAAAATGGCCGTGCTTTCGAACGTAAAGATGGTTTGTTCGATATCTATAATGCTGATGGCGTGTTGGTAAATGAAGGATCAACGTATTATTAACGTGTTTATGAAAAGACTTTGGATTTTAACTCTTTTTGTTGCGTTGCCGATGTGTTTGCTGGCTCAACAAAAAACAGAATATAACAGAAAAGGTGACGAGGCGATGAAACGCTTGGACTATAGCGATGCAAGGATGTGGTATGAAGAAGGTGTCGTGCAATGTGATCCTTACAGTATCGAGCAGCTCACATCGATTTGGTTAGCCAACCAGAGAATGCGTCCATCAATGCACAGTCTGATGAACAAGTGTCGGGCTTGTCTGGAACTGATGGCCAATAATGAGGATACAACAGCCATTTCGCAGCTGATAATCTATTATACCGAGGGGATAGGAACTTCCAAAAACGAAACTTTGGCCCAATCCTGGCAAGATCGTCTGGAAACACTTCGCAAACCGGTAGAGCCCGTTTTCTATCCTTCTGCCAACCCAATAAAGCCAGATACCCCCAAAGAACCGATGAAGTTCTTTATTGGTTATGCCTACTCCATAGAAGCACCTTATGGCTTGACAGTGGGAGGGGTGAAATCTCGTTTGGGTTGGTTCCTGCGTTTTAAGACCAATCTAGGTTTTAAGGAGTACGACGGGGAATGCCGGGGAACAGATGAGTTTGTCGGTCCTACTCCCGATAATCCGTTTTATTTCACGAATAAGAAAAAGGTGAATAACTATGCCGGTACAGCTGGTTTGGTTGTAAAATGTACATCCTGGTTATATACGTCCGTAGGTTTAGGATATGGCAGTCGGGAATTATTATGCGAATATATCACAATCGATAATTCGGATTATAGAATAGAAAAATCCTATTGGGTGAAGAATTTGGATTATTCTTATAGCGGGTTAGCTGCCGATCTGGATGTAATGGTTAAGTTCGGTCCTGTGTTTGTAAGTGCAGGGTGCAATACGTTGAATTTTAAATATGTTGATTTGAATGCCGGTGTCGGTCTGTTTTTCTAATAAGAATTATTTATGAAACACATATACTCAATCTTTTTATCAGCTGTTTCACTTTTATGGATGCTTTCCGGATGTGTGGAAGATCCGGATATGGATACGCGTTTGCAGAAAGCAAAGGCTCCGGAGGTTTCCGAGACTTCAATGGAAGGAGAAGCATATGCTTCTTCGATCACTTTAAAGGCTCAAATAATGAAAGAGAACGGTTTGCCAGTAAAAGAATGTGGGGTTTGTTGGAGTACCCAAACAGGAACGGAGCCGCTTGAGAACATGCGTAACAAGCGATATACAAAAGCTGATAAAATAGAAAACCACAATTTTACAGCTACCATATCCAATTTGGAAGATAGTACAAAATATTATGTATATGCTTATGCTATTAATGATATAGATACTGCATTTTCAAAAACAGAAGGAGCGTATACGACAATAAATGGTATTGGAGAAGTTGCGACTTTGGATGTGGATAGTGCCACAGTAAAAGCAACTTCCACTTGGGTAAAAGGGAAAGTTAAGAATCGGGGAGTCGGCATTGAGAAATTAGGTTTCTACTATAAGAAAAAGAAACAAACCGGAGATATCGAACCTTCGGATCAAGATTCCGTTATCACATACGAAGGGAGTGACTTGGCAACTGTCGATACTTTCTCCTGCCAGATTACGAATCTGGAGCCGGAAACTTGGTATTATGTCCGTGCTTTTGCCAAAAATCAGTTTGGCGAGTTTGCTTTTAATGTGGACTCTTTTAGGACTACAGATGGCAAACCTTTTGTCGGTAAGTTGAGTCTGATAAAAGACAGTACGACTTTCACCACAGCCGATCTGTCTGCTTTCTTGATCAACGAGGGAGATGCACCTGTCAGTGCCTATGGTTTCTGCTGGAGTGTAGAAGAAGAGCCAACGATAGAAGCCGATACAATCACTTGTACGAATCTTGCGGATAATGGCAAATTTACAGGAAGGATCCGGGGCTTGGAATCGGCCAAAAAATATTATGCAAGGGCCTATGCCATAAATGACTTCGGTACGGTATATAGTGAAGAAGAAATTACGATTTCGACAAAAAGCGAGAAGCCGAATATTATAACATTCCCCATCACCCTTGATTCGATCAAAAGTGATGGAACAGTTCACATTGGCGGGGAGTTGCAGAATGGCGGAAACAGTGCTGCTACAGAGTGGGGAATTTGTTGGTCTTCAAGCAATAAGGAGCCGAGTATCAAGGATAATCATGTTGCTGTAGAAGACTCGATTTTCACATATGCTTTATCGGCATTGAAAGGGGCTACAAATTATTATGTAAGAGCTTACGCTGTAAATGAACATAGCCTTGTCGGGTATGGCCAGACACAAACATTCAAGACACCTGACATCTTTACGGAAAAGAGCATATACATAGGTGAAGACCGTCAATATTCGGCAAGCTTTGTGCTAAACGGACAAGCCTATATCGTTGGTGGGGATTTAGGAGATAAACGCAGTAACGAACTTTTTAGTTATAATGTGGAAACAAATGAATGGAAATCCCAACAAGGATGCAGTGTCGCCTATTCGCACATGGCTGCTACCGTCTACAATAATAGAGCCTATGTCATTGGAGGACTTGACAAACAAGTGGGAATAGAATGTCAAGTGTATACATCTGAAAATAATAGTTGGTTATTCGAATTCCCTTCGTTGCCGAAGGGACGATTTAACTCTGTCTGTTTTGTGTATCGTGATTCCTTGTACGTTTTTGGTGGTACTGACAATAGTAGCAATATGAATGAAATAGTACGTTATGATCTTTCAACTCAAAATAGTGGAGAATGGACTACAATTGCCAAAGTGAACGAAGCAAACCAAAGAGGAGGCGTCGCATTTGTTGTAGAAGATAAAGTATATGCAGGTTTAGGAGAAAAGAGTAATGGTATTCGTAACGGCTTCTACGTCTCTTCGGATAGCTTGACAAAATGGGAGCTGATTCCCTCTATACCTGCACAGCTCGGTGTTATTTCTTCTGGTGTTTATGATGAACAGAAAAAGAGCTTCTTTATGATTGACAACGACGGAAAAATTTGGGAATACAATTTGACTACAGAGCAATGGACTTCACGCTCGTTATGGATTCGTATGAAAAATTATCACATGTTCATGCTGGATGGATCGATCTATATTTTAGGGCAAGATATCTATCAAAAGAATAAATTCACTGTATACAATCCAATATGGGATAATTGAATATGAACAGAGCAACTATCTTAGAAGAAATCCGGAGAAATGTTGATTTGCTGTCAGTGACAGATCAGCCGGAATACCAATACATTCCGCTACACCAGAAACCTTCACCATCGGTGACGGCACTCAGGGAGATCATGACCTTGCTCCGCAAGGTTATTTTTCCCGGTTTCTTCGGAACGGAACAGGAGGCACAGACGGATTCCATACAATATTATACGGGTGTATATCTGGAGCAGGCCTACGACCTGTTGCAGGAACAAATCTATAATGGCTTGTGCTTTGAAGTCGAACGTTGTTGTGATTCCAAAGATCGTGCTTCTGAAATAGCCATTGCTTTTATCAATAAGGTTCCACATATCAAGTATCTTCTATCGACAGACGTGAAAGCTATCTTGGATGGTGATCCGGCAGCCAAAAGCCCCAGTGAGATTATTTTCTGTTATCCGGCAATTCATGCCATTCTTTATCAGCGCGTAGCACATGAGTTACTGAAGCTCGGTGTGCCTGTGATTCCACGTATTATAACGGAAATGGCCCATTCGGATACAGGAATAGACATTCATCCGGGAGCGCAAATCGGAGAATATTTCAGTATCGATCATGGTACGGGGGTTGTGATCGGGCAGACGGCTATAATCGGTAATCATGTCCGCCTTTATCAAGGTGTGACATTGGGTGCAAAAAGCTTTACCTTGGACGAAGAAGGATTGCCTCTGGACGTACCGCGCCATCCGATTATCGAAGATTATGTTACAATCTATTCCAATGCCTCCATTTTAGGGAGGATCACTATTGGTCACGGCTCCGTGATTGGTGGTAACATCTGGCTTACCCATAGCGTTCCACCTAATTCCAAAGTATTGCAGACTCGTGCTGTCGAAGATAAATAGCAGAGGGCGACATATTGTTTTCACTTTCATTTCAAAACCCATAGCTTTAGGCTCCATAACCCATAGCATTAGATACCCTAAAGCTATGCTTTATTAATCCCCTAACGATTTTTGCACAATAGCCTTGGGATTAAAGAGAAAAGGTAGGCTTTATTCCGGAAAAATATGTATGTTTGCAGATATACCTTGTTTGAGCGAATTATACCTTAAAATAGTGTAGACCATGAATAAAGTGAAAACATTGGATGATCTTCGGAAGATGCGTGAAACCTTGCGCTCGACCTTGGATATTAGAGAAAAAAGTAATCATCCTGAACAAATGGTACAGATCCGGATATCTATGGCAACTTGCGGGATCGCTGCCGGAGCCAAAGAGATCATGAATTATTTCATTGAAGCACTGGATCGTGAAAAAGTAGATGCATTGGTGACACAAACCGGATGCATGGGGTATTGCTATGCCGAACCGACTGTCGAGGTTACCCTGCCAGGTAAAGAACCTCTTGTTTTCGGACATGTGAAGAAAGCGAAAGTGGATGAAATCATTGATCGGTATATCCGAAATGGGGAACTGCTGGACGATATTATCCCGGTCACTTACACGGTTGTTAAACCGGAATAACAAAACTTCCTTAAACACTTAATACTTACATAATGGCACAGTACAATAGTTATATACTGGTGTGTGGCGGTACCGGCTGTCGTGCATCACAGAGTGAACTTATACTTCAAAATCTGAAAGAGGCCGTCGAACGACATAAGTTGCAGGATATTGTCCAAGTGATCCGTACCGGTTGCTTCGGTTTTTGTGAAAAAGGGCCGATAGTTAAAATGGTTCCGGACAATACGTTCTATGTTCAGGTAAAACCGACGGATGCCGAAGACATTGTCCGGGAGCATTTAGTGAAGGGACGTAAGGTAGAACGGCTTCTATATGTCAATCCCGAAACTAACGAGCAAGTACCGGATTCCAAGCATATCAATTTTTACAAGAAGCAACTCCGCATTGCTCTCAGGAATTGTGGTTTTATCAATCCCGAAAATATAGACGAATATATCGCCCGAGATGGTTATGTAGCTTTAGGTAGAGCCTTGACCGAGATGACGCCCGAATCGGTGATCAAAGAGATCATGGACAGTGGTTTGCGTGGCAGGGGAGGAGGCGGTTTCCCGACTGGCTTGAAATGGCAGATAACCCGTAAAGTGAAAGCTCCCCAGAAATATGTCGTCTGTAATGCGGATGAAGGCGATCCGGGAGCATTCATGGATCGTTCCATCCTGGAAGGTGACCCGCATTCCATCGTTGAAGCGATGGCGATCAACGGATATTGTACGGGAGCCACGAAAGGGCTGGTTTATATCCGGGCCGAATATCCATTGGCCGTAGAGAGGTTGAAGATTGCAATCCGGCAAGCCAAAGAATATGGTCTACTGGGTGAAAACATCTTCGGGACGGATTTCTCTTTCGATATCGAGATACGCTATGGGGCAGGAGCATTCGTTTGTGGTGAAGAAACGGCGTTGATTCATAGTATGGAAGGGCTTCGCGGAGAAGCGACTGTTAAACCGCCTTTCCCAAGCGAACAGGGTTACAAAGGTTGCCCGACCAATGTGAATAATGTGGAAACATATGCCAACGTGCCGGTTATCCTGTTGAAGGGAGCTGAATGGTTCAGTAGTATAGGTACGGAGAAAAGTAAGGGGACGAAAGTCTTTGCCCTTGCGGGAAAAGTAAACAACGTCGGGCTGATAGAGGTTCCGATGGGGACGACGTTACGCGAAGTGATCTTCGGTATAGGAGGAGGCATCAAAGATGGAAAGAAATTTAAGGCTGTGCAGACAGGTGGTCCTTCAGGTGGCTGCCTGACTGAGAAGCATCTGGATTTGCCGATCGACTATGACAATCTTTTGGCTGCCGGTTCGATGATGGGGTCGGGGGGGATGATTGTGATGGACGAAGACGATTGTATGGTCGCTATGGCCAAATTCTATCTGGATTTCACGGTCGAGGAGTCATGTGGCAAATGTGCTCCTTGCCGGATTGGCAACAAACGGTTGCACGAGATGCTGCAAAAGATTACGTCCGGCAACGGAACGATCGAGGATCTGGAACGGCTTCGTAACTTGGCTGGTGTGATCAAAGACACTGCCTTGTGCGGTTTGGGACAGACATCGCCCAATCCAGTTTTGTCTACGATGGATAACTTCTATGATGAATATCTGGCTCACGTGAAGGAAAAACGTTGTCCGTCTCATCAATGTCGCGAACTGACGCAATATTTTATCAATCCAGAGAAATGCAAGGGATGTACGCTTTGTGCCCGGATGTGTCCGGTGAATGCGATCACGGGAGACAAGAAAGTTCCGCATGTGATTGATCCGCAGACTTGTATCCGGTGCGGTTCATGTATAGAGAGATGTAAGTTCGGTGCTATTTATGTGCACTAAAGTAGTGAAGAATGGACAATGACAATTAAATGTATGGAAACAGTAAAGCTTATTATAGATAGAAAACCAGTGGAAGTCCCCAAAGGAACCACGATCCTGGATGCTGCAAAAGGAATGGGTATCCGCATTCCGACTCTTTGCTATATGAAGTTGGAAGATTTGCACTATGAAAATAATCCGGGTGCTTGCCGTATCTGCGTAGTTGAAATAGAAGGTCGCCGTAATTTGGCTCCTTCCTGTAAAACGGAGTGTATGGAAGGGATGGTTGTGCAAACACACAGCCCACGCGTGATGAATGCCCGGAAAACCGTAATGGAACTGATCCTGTCCAACCATCCGGCAGAATGTCTGACTTGCAGTAGCAATGGACATTGTGAACTACAAGCAATTGCTCACGACCTGGGGATACGTGAGATTCGCTATAAAGGCGAGATGTCCACATTCCAGATAGACCGTTCACCGTCTATCGTGCGCAACATGAACAAGTGCATCATGTGCCGCCGTTGCGAGACCATGTGTAATAATATCCAGACCGTTGGGGCTTTGACTGCTGTCAATCGAGGCTTTAATGCAGCCGTCTCTACGGCTTTCGAACGGGATATTGCCGGTAGTACGTGTTCCTATTGCGGCCAATGCGTATCGGTCTGCCCGGTAAACGCGTTGAGCGGACGGAATACACAACAGCCGGTGTTGGATGCGCTGGCCGATCCGGACAAAATCGTGATAGCCCAGACAGCTCCGGCTGTCCGTACGGCTTTGGGACGCGATTTCGGATATGAACCGGGGACATTGGTAACGGGTAAAATGGTTTCCGCCCTCCGCAGGTTGGGCTTCGATTATGTTTTCGATACGGATTTTGCCGCCGACCTGACTATTATGGAAGAAGGGACAGAACTGTTGCAGCGGATCGGGAAATACTTGAAAGGCGATCAGGAAGTAAAAATGCCGTTGATGACGAGTTGCTGTCCGGGGTGGGTCAGTTTCGTCGAACAGCATTTCCCGGAATTATTAGACAACCTGTCGACAGCTAAGAGCCCACAGCAGATGTTCGGTGCAATTGCCAAAAGTTATTTTGCCGAAAAATTGGGAGTAGACCGAAAGCGGATCGTTGTCGTGTCGATCATGCCCTGCCTGGCAAAGAAATATGAAGCCAGTCGTCCGGAATTTGCGGTCGATGGCAATCCGGATGTCGATATTTCGATCTATACGCGCGAATTGGCCCGCCTGATCCGCTATGCAAACATAAACTTCGCGGAACTGCCAGATAGCGATTTCGATCGTCCGTTAGGCGAATCGACAGGAGCCGGAGTTATCTTCGGAACAACCGGTGGCGTGATAGAAGCTGCTTGCCGTACGGCGTACGAGCTATATACGAAAAAAACTCTTCCTAAAATTGATTTTGAAGAACTCCGCGGGCTGGAAGGCATTCGCAGTGCAACAATAGACTTCGATGGGACACCGATAAAAATAGGAATTGCACATGGTTTGGGCAATGCCCGTAGATTGGTTGAAGAAGTCAAAAACGGCATGTCGCCCTATCATGCCATCGAAGTTATGGCATGTCCGGGCGGTTGTATCGGTGGTGGCGGCCAACCGTTCCACAGGGGCAGGATGGAGGTGCTGCGCAAACGTGCGGCGGCTCTCTATCAGGAGGATCGCAGCAAGACGCTTCGCAAGAGCCATGAGAATCCTTATATTCAAGCTCTTTATGCTGACTATCTGGGAGAACCGTGTGGACCGCGTGCCCACAAGCTGTTGCATACGCACTACTTCGACCGCAAGGAAGCCATTAACATGTTTACGCAAGAAAATCAGGAGGGATAAACGATGGATAAGATGAAGATACATTTGATTCAGATGAAGATCGATGAATTGTTGGCCGTCTGTGATGAACATAATAACGATCCGGGAGAACTGATCAACATATTGCATGCCGCCCAAGGCATATTCGGTTATCTGCCTCGCGAAGTGCAAGAGATCATCGCCGGCCGGTTGTATATTCCGGTTTCCAAAGTATATGGAGTTGTGACGTTCTATTCGTTCTTTACCATGACTCCGAAGGGGAAATATCCTATTTCCGTCTGTCTGGGAACGGCCTGTTATGTACGTGGAGCCGAGAAAGTCTTGGAAGAGTTCCAGCGCCAGTTGGAGATCAAAGTTGGAGAGACTACATCCGACGGCCTGTTTTCATTGGACTGTCTACGTTGTGTGGGGGCTTGCGGACTGGCTCCGGTCGTCACGATTGCCGGAAAAGTTTATGGACGTCTGACACCAGAGAAAGTGCGGGATATCCTTTCCGAATACTACCTGTTGGAGCAAGTATAAGCGACTCGTCTGTTGTGCCAATGCTGTGGCACAACAGACGAGTCGCATTGGCACAATTGTGTCGTAACGATGGCACGGCCATATAATAAAGGCGATCTTTATTCTTTGGTTTCTATATAAACGACATGCGTCTGTAAATATTCTTCAAGACCGTGTTTCCCATCTGCACCACCGATTCCAGACTTACGCCATCCGGCATGGAAACCTTGCATAGCTTCAAAGTTCTCACGATTGATATATGTTTCGCCAAATTTCAGCGAGCGCATGATCTTGAATGCATAGTCCAGATTTTGGGTATAGACGGAAGATGTCAGTCCGTACTCACAGTCATTTGCCCATGCAATCGCATCATCGATATCCGTATATTCGACAATGGGCAGGATAGGGCCGAAGGTCTCTTCCCGTATGATATCCATTTCTTGTGTGGCGCAATCCAGCACTGTAGGTTCGAAGAAATACCCTTTTGTTCCGATCCGATGACCGCCACATAGAAGTTTGGCTCCCTGCCGAACCGCCTTTTCAACTTTTTGCTCCATGGCAGCCAAAGCATTTGCTTCGATCAGTGGTCCCATATCCAAGTCTGCGATCTCGTTCGGATTGCCGACTTTCACCTGCTTCATACCGGCCACAAGCTTTTCCATAAAGATATCTTTGATCTTTTTATCTACATAAACCCGCTCCGCACAATTACATACCTGTCCGGTATTGATAACGCGTGAAGCGATGATCGACTTCACCGCCAAGTCTATATCTGCGTCTTCCATCACGATTGCAGGAGCTTTTCCTCCTAATTCCAAAGATACTTTTGTTATATTAGGAGCTGCTGCTGCCATTGTCTGTTGTCCGGCACTTACACTTCCCGTAAGGCTGACCATGCCAACTTTCGGATTTGCTGCCAACTCATGACCTATCACCGAGCCACGTCCGTTCACTAAGTTGAAAACTCCGGCTGGCAAACCGACTTCTTCTACAATTTGTGCAAAAACGTATGCATTTTCAGGTGTCAGCTGACTCGGTTTTACCACGATCGTATTACCGGTAATCAAAGCCGGGGCTGCTTTGCGTGCAACCAAGAAAAATGGAAAGTTCCAAGGAAGAATACCGGTTGTTACACCAATTGCTTTCTTGAACAGGAATATGCTTTCACGCGGACGGTCGCTGGGGATGATTTCACCTTCATACCGGCGGGCCCATCCAGCCATATAATCGATATAATCTGCCGTAAAAAGAACTTCCACATTAGCCAGGCCTTGCGTCTTTCCACCTTCACGAACAATTATATCAGTCAGTTCCTTTTCTCTTTTGCGGATACCGGCTGCAATTTTGGTCAGATAAGCGGCCCTTTCTATAGAAGGTGTCCTTTCCCATTGACCCTGAGCTTTTTCTGCTGCATCGATCGCTCTTTTAGCATCTTCGACCGTACCGTCCGGCATTAATGATATAACTTCTTCAGTAGAAGGATTTAATACCTTAATCCATTTTCCAGATTCATGTTCTATGAATCTGCCATCAATAAACATTTTCAATTCCTTCATGGTAATATCTTTTTAGGTTGAATTTTGATTTTAAAAGTACAAGAAAGAAAAAATGATCATGTTTAAAAAATGATATTACTTATTACAGAAATGATATATTTCTGTAATACAGGATTATAATGTATGGCTAAGCTGATCGGAAGATAGTTTTTTTCATTATTTCTGAACCAAACTGAATTATGTGCTGTTATATGATAAAATGAATTAGGAATTATATCCAAAGAAATTCCTAAGACGATTAAGTTAGTAGTATTTGTTTTTTCATATAAGTAGAGTTTGTTATTTGTTTGGTCCGTATGTAACTGTGAAGTTGGATACGGGCTTTTTTTGTGTTTCTTAATATGTTTACTTTAAATAATCACGATTAGGTTGCGTAGACTAGATTTAGTAGATGATCCCGAAGAACCAGGTAACCGTAAAGACTGCCAGCACAATCAGGTATATCCTTACGATACGTTCACTTTACCGAAATTACTGCACACGGAATCCTTCTAAAATTTAAACATACAGATTTACCATAAGGAAACGAAGACAGGGCAACCGCATCAAAATTTTCCAAGGTTGCGATCTTCATACGGAGTTTTCTACAAATCTTCTATCACTCTATCACTACGAAGGTTGTAGCTATTAATATTCAAGAGTTAGAGACAGTGATACAGGACGTTTCCCTCCATCACTCCTCTATCACTTCTGAAACATTGCATTTTATCATATTATTGAAAAACAGCACATTGTTTTCTTTTGCTTTTGAAAAAGCATATGAAATAATCGAATAAACAAATGTAAAAACGAATATAATAGGTATTAAATTGGAGAAATACGGTTCTTCATTTCACAAAAGTCCTCTCTTTTTTTAGCAGAAACAAGCACATAATTCCGTAAACACCCCCATGTTGCCTTCCTTAACATCCGGGTGTAGAGAGTCGGTACATCCGGGTGTAAGAGGGGGCAACATGGGGGTGTCCGGCAACTAAAGTGCCTTGCCGAGCAATGAAAACCACCCGGTTTTACCTATTTTACAGCCGTTTTTGCATAAAATAATCGAGTGATTTGTTGCGTATTTTGTCATGGTTGTAATATTTATACTTGAAACGTAAGCTGAATGTCCTGTTTCCATACCTTACCTTATAACAGGGAATATTCATTTTTCAAGCAGGATGATCATACCACTTCTCCCCATAATTTCGCATTGTTCCAAGTTGTTCAGCCGGCTACCCCATTGTATGTCCCTTATTTCCGGCAATGAAATCGTAGCTGGGTGGAAACCTAATGCTTTCTCATCGATGGATATTTTTGCCTTTTGTGGTAGATCCGTCCAATTGGCTATCACGAGAAGAGCTTTATTTTCATTCGTATAAACGGTTGCAAGGAGATTTGCATTGTCCGTTTTAACAGGGTTGTTTTCATCCCAATAGCCATGCATGGTTGCTTTATCCATTCCGAACGAATCCCACAATTGCCAGAGTGGGACAGGATTACCGCTCCAGGGTAAACGGGGAAGCATTCCAAATACCATACCCCGAAAAGGATTGCGTGCGTCCAGTGTCTCGCTTAACAAGCCAAACGGAATACCAGACATTTCCACCAACCAGAAGTCTACCGAGTTGTCAGCTTTGAAACCTTCGCCAATCCAAGTGCGATCGATATAAGGGAGAAGCTCTGTATAAAGATGCAGGGAGTTGGCATAACCAGCCCACTGGTTCATGTGGTTCCAAGAGTGAATGTCGATCAGGCGTCGCTTGCCGTCTGCATCGAGGATGCGTCGAGCACGTTGCAGCGTTTTACGGTCAAGAGCGCTATCGTCAATATAAATGCCGTCGACTTCCAAGTTTTTCACCATCCAATCCAGTCCGGCCAGATAATAGTTGTTCCAACGGGAATCGGGAGTCGTTATAACAGAAATGTCCATATCACCTGCATATTTTCCCTCTTCGAAAGCGTTATACCAAGCAGGGATGAAATGCGTGGCAAGGTTCTTGTTCAACCACTCGTTCGGTCCGTTACGATGAATTAATGTACGCGTATCCTTTCCGGGACCGTCATGGATCACTTCTCCGCCCAAACTACGCAAAGCCCATAGTTCGGGGATTTTCACGGTCAGTTCCCGTGTCGTGTAATATAAACGGACACCGAGATTCTTACTATGAGCTTCAGAGATGAAACGTTTCAGATCGGCGACTGATTCGTCATAATACGGATAGTTGATAAAAGGATAAATATCTTTCTTATGATGGACATTGATCAAGTTTGCTCCGGCTTTCAAAGCTGCCGGAATATAACCAGCACTTACGTCGCTGTTCGAGTGGTAGAAACGTTCTGTTGCCTGTGATTTCAAGTCAATCGGTTTAACAGGGGTGATTTGCATATCGAAATTGTAGTGCAGGATTTCGTTTTTGCGTGAACAGCGTTCGCCACTGTAAACGATCATTCGTGTTTCACCATCTTTTTCCGGCTGGATGCGGATACCACCTTTGTTGTTATTTCCCCAGGAAACAGGCAGGTTCAGTTTACCAAGTGCGTAATAGATATTGACTAACGGACGCACAAAATTCTCATCCATGAAATGAAGGTTAAGGCCGGCGTTGACATTTCCCATCCAGATTTTGTCCTGTTGTTTATCGGTGTCCCATTTCCATGATATCAGTGTGTCTGGACGAAATCCGCCTTTGTGCCCCAATCCCATCATATATTTGGATGCATAAGTCGTGTAAGGGACTTCCAAACGTATATCTTTGATTTCGATATCTTGTTTCGGTTTGACTTGAAGACGGATATTACTAATACCGTCGAACCCGAAAGTTCCCCGACATACTACATTGAAGTTTTGGCTCTTTAGTATCGTTTCCCAACTAATGGAAGCGTTATTACGGTTAGTGATACGGAGACTTCCTGGCTTCAAGGCTTCCTGTCCATTGAAAGTTTCGATAATAAATGCCATTTCCTTTGCCAGTACGGCATTTGAGATAGAATCACTGAGTCTGTTATTGGCATCATAACAAGTGGTTATCCTGCAAGGTAGCCCGCTCGAAGAAAGTTCAATTTCGCCGCCCAACCAGGAAAGAGTTTTCTTCCGGATAGTTACAGGTGTATAAGGTGCAGTCGGTTCATCGGCATTTCCCAGTGTGGAGTTGAGCCAGCGCAAACGGGTTTTCCGCCAACCTTCGTTATCTCCATGATTGGCGATCGGTGAGCCGGACACGTTTAGCTCAATTGCTATTTCGACAGGTTGGGAGCTTCCTTCCTTCACAAAAGCTTTTCCTTTATATATCCCTTTGGCTGATGCAGGGATGTCCATCCCGATCCAGAGTGCCTGTACATATCCTTTAGGGATACAGACGGTTTTCCGGAATGTTTGTCCGTCGGTATCGGTGCCTTCCTGGTTGAAACATTGGAATGAGGTGGATTTTATTTTATTTCCATCGGCATTTACCAAGTCGGAGAATGAAACGGAGACACCTTTCAACTCTTTGAAAGGTGTGAAAACACCGATTTGCCACGTATAGAATTCACCAGGTTGACAGTCTCCTTTCAATTGTAGCCAAGTGTCGAAAACGCGTTCCGTCCAACGGGCCGGAATGATTTGATCAAGACGGATATCATGCATCCGATCTTCAGCAAAACAAAAATAGCCTGCTGCCGGTTTCTGTGTCAGCAATTTTTGTAGAGCCGTATCCGAGGTAGCCTGTCGCATTTCGGAGTCCTGTTCATTAACAGTTCCGGTACGCTTCAAGTCGTCGAAAGCATTCGTGATTGTCTCCTGAGCTTTCAAGTCAACATTACTCCAGGCAAGGAGCAATACAACGACTGTTAGGAATGTTTTCTTCATATTTGTTTGTTTTTTATTCTATTATATACCAATTATAACCTTTTGCCGGAATCCTTATTCTCAATAGAATCGTATAATCGCGCGACAAAGTATGGAGAACCCCTTCTTTGCCTTGCTCTTTTACAACCGCCTCCGTGGTCAATCCTGTATAGTAGAGAGGTAGTTTGACGGTACGCTCCATCGGCTCGTCGGTAGGGTTATAGACCATGACAAAACCTTTCTCTTTTTTACCGGGAGCGACATGCATGATTCCGTCCCAATCTTTACCGTCAGGACGGCGTAAGTGGATCACTTCGCTGTTTAGAATATAACGATATCGTTTATACCAGTCGATGATTTCTTTTACCGTCTGTTTTGTCTCCTCGGTATCATAAAGCCGATGTCCCCGGTAACAAGCCTGTACACCGGTTCCATAGTTTTGCATCATGTGTGCCCGATAGTCGGCAAGATGTTCGCTGAGCGGTTCCAATGTAGCGGCTGCTCCACCGCCATGATACTGGGTGAGAGGCACAAAAGTCCAACACATACTCGGAAGCCGTTCCCAAAGACCGTCATACATGACTTGTCTGCCCAGAACCAACTGCCGTTCACGCGGTAAAGACCAGTTGACTTCACGATAACCGATTCCGACTTTATTGCCTCCGTTCAGCAGATAGCCATAATCCGGGATATTCATATAGATACCATTTTCACACATCCATTGGTATAGGTTCTCAATTTGTTTACGTTGTTTCCATTGGGAATCTTTCAGCCCTTCGTGGTGAGCGTGAACGGTTGAAGCACAAACATTCCCCGGATAGGAACCGTCGTTTTCAAACACGGTCATACCTGTCTTTTCGAAAAACTGTTTGATCTTTCGGAAATAGTCATAGCCCCAATCACTGCAAAGACAGGGAGAACTGCCGAAAATCATTCCGCCTCTCTTACCTGTTTCGGGATTTATCACATCCACATCATCGCTGATCCAACGACTCGATAGCAGCGAATATCCCCCCAACTCGATACCGCGGGAGTCGGCATAGTCGCGCAATTCCTTAAACTTGGCATAGTTGGCCGGTGATTCGTCTTCCATGTTAAGGCCAGAGCCAAAGCTAATGATCAGCATTTCGTAGCCGGTATCAGCACATTGATCTATTGCCTGCTTTACGATCTTAGGATCACTGGATGTACAATGCATGAAGATCGGGTTTTCGGTTGTCCAGGGAGCAATCGTCCGGTACATCCGTTTGACAAATAGCCCTTTTCGGTCTCTGTCTTCGCTATCGAAAGGCATCAGCCAAGTATGGAAACTGGAAAAAGAACCGCCATTGCAGATTCGCTCGTCCGGTCCCATTGGCAGTTTGACCTCTAACAGGCAAGGAGTCAGCAGTGGATAATTACACTGCGAAGTGTAGCGCGGATCGGGATTCCAGTGCTCGGTCTTGTCGGCAATCTTTTCGATGAAACCCAGAAAACCCCAATCGCTTTCGACATGGATATTGGGTTTGCGGAACATTTCCGGACTCTTGGCTTCCACCGGAGACTCTGGCTCGGCCATAGCTAACTGTTCTAGGACGAAAGAATCGAGATTGATATCCGCACCTGTCCGGTTTTCAATCTCAAACCATTTGGAAATACAAGGCAGACCGTCATAAAGGGCGTAATGTAGTTTGACTTTTACGCCTTTCAGTTCGTCCGGCCCTTCTAATAGAAAGGTCAGCTGTTTGCCGGACGGGTTCCGTTTTTTTTCCAATGCCCATCGTCTACTTTTCCAGTTAATACGCGGGGTGATTTCTGAAATCCGAAAATCGATGACACGGAACGAATTGGCAAAAGGCTCCATCCGGTCGAGCCATTTGTACTGGGTGTAACCAAATTCGGGTTGACCGTCCAAGCCACCCAGCGAATAGTTTTTGCCATCAAGCGTCAAAATCCCTTCATTGCTCACGGCACGCAGCATATTCTCTCCGGTCATCAGATTTTGGATATCGACTGTCGCCAGGTTTGGAAAAATGCGGAATACGCGACTGACTAGTCCATTGCTCAATACGATATCTTTTCCTTGGTTTGCCTGATAAACCTTTGCTTTGGCTTCCTGGTTACAGATCAGCCAATCGTAACTAGGTGACGGCAAGGGCAGACAGACTGTTTCGAGTTGTCCGATTTTCTGTTGCAGGGATCGTTCCACTTCTTTAGACATGGAGGCAATCTCTCCTTGGTATTCGGGAGCGACTAGAGACGGTCGAATTTCGAAATAGGTAATGACGGCCTCCAACCAATCAGCATGATCACCGCTAAGTCCATCATTTGCACTTTCCGCTTCCAGTTCCAAGATCTTGATTCCTTCGACGGGAAGAGAGATTGCTCTGGCAGTCTCGCCTCCACGCATGATCCCGCTGTTATACAGTTCTTTCCCGTCTCCGGTGATTTTGAAGACTACACTTCCCTTTTCCACTTCCCCGTTTCCTTTTCCCGTACCGACATATTGTTTGCGGCCGTTTGTCTGGTCGTAAAAGAGCATCGTCCCGTCGGTCAAAGGAATCTTGGCAAGATGGCTGTCCTTGTAATTAACCGACTGGTCGTTGATACCGATCTTGCATGTGAAAAGGGATGATTTTCCCTGAAGTGAAATCTTTATTTTGCTGTTTGCCTGTACACCGATACCATCCGTAAAAAACGTACCAGCTACCCGTAAAGGTTCACCTGTGACTGCTTTGCCGGATGCCGGAGTCCCGTATGGCTGATAGATGGAGGAGAGGTTCATCTCCGATAGTTTTATCTTGCTTGTCTGTGCCGTCAGACAGGGAGTCACACAGCAGAAACAAGCAAGAAGGATTTGTCTTATTGTCATAATATAATCTTTTTGAGGAGTTATTCACCCAAATTCTCAAAGATGTTACCTTCATGAATCTCATCTGCCTCGATTTCATCCTTATAATACTCGGTAGCAAGACGAGCATACTTTTTATACAGGCGGGTAGCGGTTTCCACCTCGTCTCCTTGTGTGATAGGGGTACGGACTTTATCCGGAGTGGAAACAAATTGAAGTTCCCAGTCTCCTAAAGTGCTGTAGAAATCATTGGCACGGAAAGACTCACGGCCGTGCGTTTGCGGTAAATCTTTTTCGCTGTAATTTGTCCCGGCATCGAGATGATCCTGAAGCATAGCGTAGAACTTTTCCCAGCGTTTCAGATAATATCCGTCTATCAATCCCGTCCATTCCCGCCATGAGTAGTCGAAGATAAGCGGATCGCCATCGGCCCCCCACACTGTTACAAGCGCGGTTGCGTCTTTTTCAAATAGATCTTTTTCTTCGCTATTATCCCCCCAGCTACGAGCCTGCGTCAACCATTTGTCAAAGTTGAATTCCGGACGCGTACGCAACAGTTCATCGGCATCGCGCAACATTTCGAGAAAACGGTTGCTATGCAGGGCGAATGCTTCCTTGTCTTTTTTACGGAACGCCTCTGCCGCCTGTTTATGGATAGCCTGTCCGAGGTTGGACATCAGCTGGCGCTGAATATCGACAATATCAAAACGATAAGGATCGGAACCTTTCAGTCTGCCGGCATCTTTCAGCAATAAGCCTTCGGCCTGGACTACCGACAGAGGAGAGTAGGGTATCCCCAGGCCGGCGTTCGGGCCGGATTTTTTTACGTTCACAGCTGGACGGGCGGCGATGATGGAACTGCGTTCTGTCCCGTTTGTTCCGGGGCGATAGGGCCCTTCTAACAGATGCAACCAAGCCTGATGCGCGTTTTCGGACGGTTTTCCGTAGCGACGGTCTGCGTAACGGCAGAGCCATTCTTCGATATTGACTTCATCTTTATGGAGAGGCATTTCAAAAGCCAGATCATAATATACCGGATTTTGCTCGATAGACTCCATAAAGAGACCGGAACCACAAACATTCGGATTCTTTTTCACCGCATTTACATATTGGTTGGAAGCAAGCAGACGCAAATCTCCGTGCAGGTTGATACGTCCCCCGAAGTTATGCAGATTTCCGGCAACAAGCGGATACCCCCAGCAAGCATTTTCCTGCTGGCTTTTGGCCCCGTTCAAGTCCAGGATCAGCAGATTCTCTTTCGGAACAGCTTTCACGATCGGTTCGCGAAGACTCCATGCTTGCATGGCCCAAATCGAATTCGGATCAAAATCGTTGAAAAGTTTATGGATAGCGTTACCAACGGCACGCAGATATTCCGGTGTATCGACAGGCGGCTGGCTTTCGTGAAACGGATCGGCCGCATAAACACCGTGCGCTCCGTAGAGTTTCTTTTCTTCTTCCAGGAAGTCACGTCCGATCACTGTGAATAAAGAATCAGTCGGGTCCAACTGTGCAGCCCCGGTAAAACCGCACCAGGAAGGCTGCAACTGTATCTTGGCATCCGGGTATTTTTCTTTCAGTTCACGCGGAACATAGCCGGAGAATCCTTGTTGAATGGGTTGCATCCCCAATTCCAACTCCCGGTCGATAATCTGTTTTCCCAAAACGATATGCTTGTCAATCCAAGATTTGGGGAGTGGCCCTCCATAGCTTTGCAAGTTCTGCATCCATTGCCATGCGAAATGTCCCGGACCGGCCAGAAACTGGCGAGCCTCTTCATCTGTAAACTTATGTTTGAGTAGGGTATTGTACCAAACAGCTTCCAGCCCGACAACAGACAAAGGCATATTAATCGAGTTCATTGCCATAAAGTCAAGCTCTCGCTGCCAGCGTTCCCAATCCCACCAGGCAGCCGAGTAACTGACCGTACAATAATTCATATAGACACGGTATTTGCCGTTGATCGTGTTTTTAACGGGGGCGGGCATGGGCAATTGCTTCGGCAGGTCCAGTTGATTGCCGAACCAGGAAACATGTGCATTACAAGTGTATTTCAAATATTGGTTGAACGCCGTCGCCAGTGAGATCGTGTTATTTCCACGCAGTACGACTTTGCCGTTGTCGGACGTGATCTCGTATGCATCCATTCCGTCGATTGGTTCCATTAATTCCAGTTTGAATTGTTCCCCGTATCCGGGAGTCACACGTTCGATCAAGTCGTAGGCCGCCTGTATCCGCGGGTCATTTTTACATCCTGTACACACCAGGATGAAGGTAAGCAGTAGTAATTTAAGTTTCATTCTGTTTGTTGAATTATGTTATTCGATGATGTACCAATTATAGCCTTTTGCCGGAATCCGTATCTTCAGTGAGATGGAATAATCGCGGGCGAGCGAGTACTCCTTCCCATTTTTGTCCTGTTCTTTTACGATTGCCTTATTTGTCAGTCCCGTATAATATAAAGGAACTTCGATTTCTCTCTCTATCGCGATATCCAACGGATTATAAACGGAAATGAAGGCTTTCCGCTTCGATTGCGGGTTGACATGCATGATGCCATCCCAATCCTGTCCGTCCGGACGTCTCAAATGGATAATGTCCGAATCCAATATTTGGCGGTACTGCTTGTAGAAAGCAACCCATTGGGTCACCAGTTTCCGGGTTTGTTCCGTGTCATAGAGGCGGGGACCACGATAGCAAGCTTGCACACCGGCACCGAACAGGTTACGCAGCCTTGTCTCATAATGAGACAAGTGTTCGTTCAACGGTTCAATAGTGGCAGCCGCTCCACCACCGTGATATTGGGTGAGGGGAACGAACATAAAGCCCATGCTGGGCGTTTTCTGCCAGGTACCATCGTAGATATTCTGCCGTTCGATAATTTCTTGGTAGGACCTTGGCAGGGACCAGTTGGTTTCAACATACCCCATCGGAGTTTTGTTGGAACCCATCAGAAAATACCAATCCGGGACATTCAGATAGATACCTTTTGCCCGGCACCACTGATAGAACGAGCTGATCCTATTCCACTGTTTCCACTGCGAATCCAGATATCCTTTGTGCCCACTGTGGACAGTAGAGGAACAGGGATCACCGGGATAGGAACCGTCGTTCTCGAATACGTTCATACCGGTCGTATGGAAGAAGTTCTTCAGACGCTTGAAATAATCACTACCCCAATCTGAAGCGATACAAGGAGAAAGCCCGAAACGACTGCCTTCTTCGCGTGTCTTTGCCGGATAGCCCGTATGATGGCTAATCGCCGCATCTTTCGGTTTGGCACCACGGCTTGCTAATAGCGAATAGCCACCGATGGCAATGCCTTTGTCAGCAGCATAGCTATTCAAAGCTTTCATGCGTTGGAGATAAGATACCGAATCGTTTTCGATCTGGAAACCGCTACCGAAGGTCATGATTACCATTTCGAAGCCGACAGCCGCACATTGGTCGATTGCCTGTTTGACAGCCTGGTCACTTGATTCCCTTACGTGCATAAAGATCGGATTCTCCTGTGTCCAGGGAGCCATCATGCGCCAGAATCGACACTCGGCAAGTCCTCGTCTTTCCTGGTCTGTCGCATCGCGGAGCATTTCGAAGGCACGGCAGGAGGTGAAACTTTCTCCCGGTGCAATCTCTTCAGCCGGTCCTAACAGAGGTGTTACTTCCAACCGTGCCGGCTTATATTGGCCGTAATAGCGGATACCGGTAAACTCGTATTCCGGATGATCGAATACCCAACGGACGGCGGGATTGTCTTTCATCGCTTCCATATCTCCACCCATCGCATAATCCGTAACGACGAACAGTTGGGTGAAACGGTCGATATAGTCACGCGGAGCATCTGTCTGTACTGGTCTTTTGCGATAATCTTCCGTATAGTATCCCGTTTTTTGTGCCATCATGCGCACCTCATGGGGCTCACCATAGTGGACTTTCGGGGCAGTCTCAACCAACGCAAGAACTTCTGATTTGAATGAATCCAGTGTAACAGCCTTTTGTCCGTTGTTTTCGATCTCGATCCATTTAGACAGGATCGGAGCTCCATCATATAGTTCATAGACGATACGGATGGTTAACCCTTTGCATTCGTCTACAATTTTTCGGGGAGCCCTATAAGTGAAGGTGATGCGTTTGCCGGGCACAGGCCACGGATATCGATTGCTAATCCAGGCCTCGTTCGGTTTCCAAGGAAAGCGTTCTTTTGTTTCGCTAACCGTATAACCAGCCAAGACAAATGCCGAATCGCACAGCTGCATGCCGGACAGGAAATCTTTTGTCAGGAAATTATGGACAGGCTGCCCTTCCAAACCTCCGACTGGATACTCTTTTCCATTGATGACAAGCACGGCTTCCGGTCGCACGGCACGCAATTCGTTTTGTCCCGTCATCAGATTATCCAGTGCGATTGTCGCACCGTTGGGCGTTAGTGAAAAGGAACGACGAAGAAGACCGTTTGTCAATTCAATTTGTTTCTTATCCGATGAAAGATTGACCTCCGTCTTATACGGGCTTCCGTCGATCAGCCAATCCTTGTTTTCGGCAAAGAGCGGTTGCTGTAGTAAGATACAGCAAAAAGCAAGAATCGTGTTTTTCATGTATAACTATTATTTTTTACTGATGTCCTATAGACGAACAAAAAAAGCGTTACCCTATGGCGGGTGACGCTTTTTTTGTTATTGCACTATTTTCAGGCTCCTCAAATCACTGCCAGAGACATTCTGGAATACGCTGAGTCCGAATTCCGGGATTACGGCCAGCACATGGTCGAATACGTCGGATTGAATGCCTTCGTAAGGAACCCAGTCTTTCACGGAGGAGAAGAAATAAAGTTCGATCGGAATACCGGTTTCTGTCGGTTGCAACTGGCGGACCATGCAAGTCAGTTCCTTACTGACCTCTGGGAGGCTTTTCAGATAATTGACCAAGTAGGCGCGAAACACACCGATATTCGTTTGCCGACGGCCGTTTACGCGGATGGAATCGTCGATCCGGTGCGCCTCGTTATAGGCGTTCAGTTCTTTTTCTTTCTCGTCGATATAGTCTGTCAGCAAGGAGATTTTGCGGAATTTGGCCAACATCTCAGGAGTACAGAAACTCACGCTGTTCATATCGATATTGATGGAGCGCTTGATCCGCCGTCCGGGAGATTCTGACATCCCACGCCAGTTCTGGAAAGCATCGCTCACTAAGGCATAAGGGGGAATCGTCGTGATCGTATTGTCGAAGTTCTTGACTTTGACTGCGTTCAGCGTGACTTCGATAACCGTCCCGTTCGCCCCATATTTCTCCATCGTGATCCAGTCGCCCGGACGCAGCATATCGTTGGCGGAAAGCTGTATGCCGGCTACGAATCCTAAGAGCGTATCCTTAAACACCAGCATCAGGATAGCGGCGGAAGCGCCTAGTCCGGCGAACAGCGTCGTTGGTGATTTGCCGATCAGAATGCTGATGATCAGTATAAAACCAATAAAAAAAACGGCTACCTGCAATAGTTGGATGAAACCTTTCAGCGGCTTGTTCTTGAGTGATTCCTTCCGGTTATATATTTCATGCACGACGTTCAGGGAGGCACTGATGAAACGAAGTGAAACGGCAATGATGTAGATCTTGCATATCATTTGCAGGATTCCCAATATCTTGGGCGTCTCATCAACCGGGAAAGCCAGTGGCAACAGCACATACACCAGGATGGCAGGGATCATGTGCATCAGCTTGTTGATAATCTTGCGCTCAACGATCAAGTCGTCCCATTGGTTGCGGGTTCTCTTCGCAAGCCGTTTGAACATATTCAGAAAAATATAGCGGCAAGCATAGTCGATGCCGACCGTTACGGCAATGATCAGCAGCAGGACGATCGTATTGTCCAGTTCATTTGCCGAACTGCTGATAATCCCCCATTCGATCAAATGATTGTTAATCCATTCTTGTATTGCGTGCATATCCTTAAATGATTAGTTAAGTATACTTGTGATAACCTTGAATTTGTATACAAAACTAACTAATAAAAATACAATATTCCCCATAAAAAGCGATAAAAAGGTCATTTTTTGAGATACAGCCGATTACCAAATAAAAATATTACCCCTGTGGGAAAATCAATTTTCATGCTCATGTGTTTCGGTTTGGACCAATGGGTATTTTCACAAATTTGGCAATAAAGTCTGTTTTTTCATTATCCTTACTCCGAATATTGGTAAACCTTTAATTCGAACTTGGGAATCATTGCGAAGAAATGGTCGAAGATGTCCGACTGGATACGTTCGTATTCCTTCCATATTTTATTGCGGGAGAAGAAATAGATCTGGATAGGTACGCCATATTCAGTCGATTGCAACTGGCTGATGATTAAATCAAGATCGGTGTTGACGACCGGAAGGCTTGTCAGGTATTTCTCCACATAGACACGGAACATCTGCGAATTGGTAGGTGTCACGCCTTCGTCCGGCTTGTAGTCGGCAAGCAAAGGGATCTCCTTGCGGAACGTGTTGAGCATGTCCGGAGTACAGAACTTGATGGTATTGAGGTCGAGAAAAATGGACTTCATCACACGGCGGCCTCCCGATTCGACCATGCCCCGCCAGTTCTGGAACGAAGCGCTTACCAACGTATAAGGTGGGATGGTGGAAATGGTATTATCGAAATTCTGAATCTTGACTGTGTTCAGTGTAATTTCCTGTACGATACCGTTCGCGTTTGAACCAGGAACCGTGATCCAGTCGCCCGGCCGAAGCATATCGTTGGCGGAAAGCTGTATGCCCGCCACGAATCCTAAAATCGTATCCTTGAATACCAACATCAGGATTGCTGCCGAAGCACCCAATCCGGCAAACAGGCTGGCTGGCGATTTCCCGATCAAGATGGCTATAATGACGATCCCGCCGATAAAGAACAGTAAGACCTGAAGCACCTGCATGAATCCTTTAATCGGACGGTTCTTGTTCACCTGCCGCATGTTATACATATCGAGGAACACTAAAATAAAACCATTTATCGCCAATAACAAAGCGAACACGATATACACAGCACATATTTTCTGAGACAAAAGCAACAAACCTTTCCCCCGTATAAACGCCAGAGGCAACAAGGCATAGACCAAGATACCCGGTATTGTGTGGACCAAGTGGTGGACAACTTTACGTTTGAGAAGCAACGAATCCCATTGATAATGTGTATGCTGCGCTAGCTTTTTCATGCTGCCGACAAAGATCGCTTGGCATAGGTAATCCAACCCGATCGCCAGTATGACTAGCAATGCTGCAATGATCATTTCGTCGAAAGTATTTGCAATTTTAGGGTCTACGCCCCAACCGATCAGGATGCCGTTCATCCAACTGCCTAGATTTATCATATCGTATTTGCTTTTTATTGAATAACAATTAAATATTCGTTTGGTTTATCGCACGAATCGTAAATATCTGATTAATTCATTATCTTTGCCTGTAATATTACAATTCTGTGGCATGACCGTGAAATTAAAAGTAGTGATGATGGTATTCGCATGTTGTTCTTATCAATCGCAAGCAGAGGACTTGAACGCTCTCAAAGTAAAAGAATATAGACTGGAAAACGGACTGACTGTTTGGCTGAACGAAGATCATAGTCAACCGAAAGTTTTCGGCGCCGTTGTCGTGAAAGCAGGAGCAAAAGATTGTCCGGATACAGGTATCGCTCACTATTTCGAGCATATGATGTTTAAGGGAACAGACCGCATCGGAACGCTTGATTACGAGTCGGAGAAAGTCTTGCTGGATTCCATTGCCATGAAATATGACGAACTGGCCATGACGGAGGATACCGCGGCACGTGCTCGTCTGCAAAAGGAAATCAACGAACTGAGCATCCGCTCTTCCGAATATGTCATTCCAAATGAGTTCAACCGGCTCATCAACCGGTTCGGCGGTTCCGGTCTGAATGCGGCGACCTCATACGATGCTACAATCTATTTCAATACGTTTTCTCCGCAATATATGGTTCAATGGGCGGAGATCAACAGCGAACGCCTGATTAACCCCGTATTCCGTCTTTTCCAAAGCGAACTGGAAACGGTTTATGAGGAGAAGAACATGTATGGTGATTTCATCGGTGGTCAGGTGATGGACACATTGATGGCACGCTATTTCGGTCCACACCCGTATGCTTACCCAATTATCGGCAGCACGAAAAACCTCAAGAACCCGCGGCTGACGGAAATGCACAAGTTCTTCGAGGACTATTACGTGGCATCCAATATGGCACTAATCCTTAGTGGTGATTTCGATGCACAGCAGGTTATGCCTATATTGGAAAAGGCCTTTTCACGAATCCGTTCGGGCAATGCGCCGAAACAGGAGAAAGTGATGCTCCCGCCCTTCAACGGACGGGAGACAATGAAGGTAAAGTTCCCGATCCCCTTTATTAAGGCGATGGGGCTTGGTTTCCGGGGTGTTTCGGCCAACCACGAGGACCAGGTAGCCTTGAATATTGCGGTCAACTTGTTGAATAACGCCAACGGTACGGGCTATCTGGACAAACTGATGGTGGAACATAAGTTGATGGGAGCTCTTGCCATCAACGAGAGCATGAATGAAGCGGGAATCTTGGCGGTCGCTATTATGCCGAAATTGTTGATCCAGTCGTACAGTTCGGCAGAGAAGATGGTCTGGGACGAGATCAACCGAGTGAAGAACGGAGATTTCAGTGATGAAATGTTCAACAGCTTGAAACTGGAACAGAAACGGCAGTATGCTTCCTCATTGGAAAATATCGACTCACGTGCGACAATCATGATGAATCTGTTTTCTCAAGGAAAGAGTTGGAACGATTATCTGAACGAAGTGGCACGGATCGAATCCATCACGAAAGAGGATGTCGTGCGGGTCGCCCAAAAATATTTCAGCAATAACTATTTGTGCGTAACCAAGAGCACAGGGAAATATCCAAAAGACAATTTGCCGAAACCAGCTTTCTCTCCGGTTGTTCCCCGGAATGCAGACGCTTCGTCTTCTTATGCCAAACAGTTGGAGAAGATACCGGAACAACAAGTCGCACCTCGTATCATCGATTTCGAAAAGGATGTGAAGACGTCAAAGTTGACTCCTTTGGTGACGTTGTACACGACACCTAATCCGCTGAACGATATTTTTACTTTGAACATCTCCTACGGGATCGGTGCCTTGGAACAGCCGGAATTGATGCAGCTCACCAACTATCTGCAATTATTAGGGACCGAGTCTTTATCTTTCGAACAGTTCCGCAGCCGTTTGCAATCGATCGGAAGCACGCTTGCATTCGATGTAACACCCGATGCTTTTGTCATGAAGGTGACTGGTTTCGATAACCATATTGACGAAACGATGGAACTTGTGGGTGACTTTATCCGCCATGCAAAGGCTGACGACAAGAAGCTACGTCAGATTGTGGACGATGCCAAAGTCTCGGAGAAAGCCTTTTTCAAGTCGGGCGACAATGTGGCATCAGCTTTGTTAGAACAGGTAAAGTACGGTGATCAGTCCCGTTACCTGCGTAAACTTTCACTCTCGCAAATCAAGAAATTGAAGGGTAAAGATATGTTGGCGATCTACGATAAAGTACGGAGCGTACAGTGCGACCTTCACTACTGCGGCACATTGCCTGTAGAAAAGGTGATCGGGACGATTCGCCAGCATCTCCCACTGGAGCGGACGACCGTTGCCTCCAATTCTCCCTATTACCGTGAGTTGAAACAATACGACCGGCCGACCGTCTTTTTTATCGATATGCCGGATATGGCGCAGAGCATCGTTTACGGCTATGTCAAGGGCGATCCGGTCGATGACAAGGCTTCCCGCCATGCCTCCCAGCTGTTCTCTGTCTACTTCGGAGGCGATATGTCATCGCTGATGTTTCAAGAAATAAGGGAATTCCGTTCTTTTGCATACCGGACAAGCGGTCGTTACCAGTTGCCGAACCATGCACATAAAGGGACTGCCGGATCTTTTACGGCGATGCTGTCCACTCAAAGCGACAAGACGCTGGATGCGCTGGGCGTACTGGATTCGCTGATCCGGGAAATGCCGTTGAAGCCGGAAAGGATGGAGGCGGTCAAGCAGACGTTGGTGAACCGTATCAATAACGATTATCCGCCTTTCCGCAACCTGTCCGAGAAAGTGGCGAGTGCGCGTATGGAAGGTTTCGACCGTGATCCGGCTGAAGAATTCCTGCGGGATATCGCAACGATGGACATGCAGGATATTTCCCGTTTCTACCAGGAGCAGATCAGTGGCCGCCCGGTCGTTTACGTGATTACTGGGAATCGGAAACATATCGATATGAAGAAGCTGGCCGAATACGGTACGATAATAAAAGTGAAAAAGAAAGGCATATATAAATAAATGTATAGTAAAGACGAACTCAAGAACCTGAAACTTGAATTTTGGGAAAGTTTCGCCGCATTTTGTGAAGTACAGCCGTATCTGAGAGGACGCAAGAAAACGTGGGTTTTATATGATACGAAAGTGAAAGGGGTCGAACTCAAATTCGATGCGACAAGAGAGGGTGCGTTTGTCATCCTCGAAGTGAACCATAGGAGCGAAGAGGCCCGGCTGGAGATGTTCGAACGCCTGACGTGGTATAAGGATACGCTGGAAATGGATTTTCCGGAGGGGTTGACTTGGGACATTTGTTTCGTGCGCGATACCGGAAAGCAGGTGGCCCGTATTTATACAGCCAAATCCGGGATTGACTTCCACCGCCGTCAGGATTGGGGAGAGTTTTTCTCTTTTATGGCTAGTCAAATGTATCTGTTGGAACGAAACTTCATGTCCATAGCAGAGTATTTGAGGGAATGAAAAGATTTAAATCATAATGAACACTGGAAATATAAAACAATTTATAGGAGTGGCAGCTATCAGTTTATTGACGGCTTGCGGTAGTCCTACACCCGATGCTGTGCTGTTGAAACCGGGAGTCAGCCGGGAATTGGCTCAGTTCAGGAAAGAACATTTCAAGGAGGTACGTTACAACCTCTTTTTTTCCATCCCGGAATCCCGCGAAGAAGCCGTCACAGGCAAAGCGGATATAACGCTTGCTATCCGCGAAAGACTGCCGGTTATCATAGACTTCCGAGGGGAATCGGAACAGGTAGCCTCAGTTTTGTTGAATGGTAGGAAAGTCCCTTATACGGTTAAGGACGAGCATATCGTGATCGATACAAGAGAGGTGGCAAACGGAGAGAATCGCGTGACTATCGAATTTACGGCAAACGATCAGTCGCTTAACCGCCGGGACGAATTCCTCTATACGTTGCTGGTTCCCGACCGGGCGCGTACGCTCTTCCCTTGTTTCGACCAACCGGACATGAAATCGCTTTTCACCCTGTCGTTGGAGGTTCCGTCTTCCTGGCAGGCGGTCGCCAACGGGGCGGTCGAGCAGGTGGATTCGACATCCGTCGCCGGGTGCAAGCGGATTTCTTTCCGGGAAACAGAACCGCTCAGCACCTATCTTTTCTCTTTTGTTGCCGGTAAGCTGACACGGGAAACGTATTCGCGCGACGGACGAAATATTTCGATTTACCATCGCGAGACCGACCCGAAGAAGGTGGCACAGTGTCCCGATATTGCCTCCGAAGTGTTCGATGCACTCGAATGGCAGGAGGAATATACACAGATACCATACCCCTTCGCCAAATACGACCTGATCATTTTGCCGGAATTCCAGTTTGGCGGGATGGAACATACGGGAGCGACCTTATATACGGACGGGCGGATGTTCCTGAACGAGAACCCGACATTGAACGAGCGTCTGGCACGCAGTTCCTTGATTGCGCACGAGACTTCGCATATGTGGTTCGGGGACTTCGTGACGATGGAATGGTTCAATGATGTCTGGACAAAAGAGGTCTTTGCCAATTATTATGCCTCCCAGATAATCAAGCCTCTGTTTCCGGAGGTGAACCATTCTTTGAATTTCATGCTTGACTATATCCCCGCGGCCTATTCCGAAGATCGTACCGCCGGTGCCAATCCGGTGAAGCAGCAACTGGAGAACATGCGAGATGCCGGATTGATGTACGGTAATATCATCTATGACAAGTCTCCGGTTATCCTGGAAATGCTGATTAAGAAAATGGGGAAGGAGTCTTTCAGGAAAGGGATTCAGGAATACCTGAAAACGTATGCCTACGGAAATGCTACCTGGGAAGGACTGATCGGTATTCTGGACAAATATACGGACGATGATCTGACGGCCTGGAGCCGGGTTTGGGTGAATGAAAAGGGCATGCCGGAGATATGTGGAGTGATATCCGAAGATGGCAAATCGTTGCAGGTCTCGCAGAAAGATCCGTTAGGACGCGGGCTGTTGTGGGAACAAGACTTGTCTTTTCTGGTTGTCTATCCTGACGGAGGGACGGAGGACGTGCAAGTTTCATTTGGAAAAGAGCAGGCGTCATGCCTCAAGGAACTGAAAAGGCAGGCGAGCGAAGGCTGTTTCGTCATGCCCAATGCCGATGGCAAAGGATATGGTTTCTTCCGCCTGCTTGAGAAAGATGCGAAGGCTTGTTTGGGCAACCTTCCCGCTTGTAAGGACGAGGTGTTGAGAGGTTCTTTGTTGATTACGTTGTACGAGAATTTATTGAACCGGACTATCCCTGCAGAGCTTTATATGGAAGCAATGTTGGATTATTTGCCTACGGAAAACAATTCTCTGTTGTTCTCGGCCGCCCTCGGATATATCGGTAATTGCCAACGTTTCTATCTCGCTGATCCGGAGAAACTGGAACTGGTGCTCTGGCGAATCGTGACAATGGCGGAACAATCCCAACAACGTTTGCAGGCGTTCCGCCAATATCGTTCCATAGCCCGCTCGCCGGAAGCGGTCGGAAAACTATACGCGCTCTGGAAAGACCAAAAAGCGCCTGCTGGATGTTCGTTGAGCGAAAACGATTATATCAGCTTGTCGTACGATCTGGCTATCCAGATGCCTGACAAAGCCGATGAAATCGTAGCAACCCAGCAAGCACGGATCACCAACCCGGACCGCAAACGGCAATATGCATTCATCTCACCCTCCGTTTCTCCCCGACAGGAAGTGCGCGACAGTGTGTTCGCTTCTCTGCTCGTAGCCGAGAACCGTCGCGTCGAGCCGTGGGCTTCGGCCGCCTTGTCGAACCTGAACTGCCAGTTGCGCCAGAAAGAAGCGGTCGGTTATATCCGTCCGGCACTGGAAGCCTTGCAGGAAATACAGCGTACGGGAGACATCTTTTTTCCGCGTGATTGGGTACGGGCTTTATTGAGCGGACATACTTCGCCGGAGGCTAAGAAGGAGGTGGACGATTTCTTTGCCGCCCACCCGGACTATCCGGTCCTGCTCTCAAATAAAATCCGTCAGCAGGCGGATCATTTGTACAGATAACCGGAATTATCGGGTTAAAATTGGCCTCATAATAAAAAATCACCCCGATTGGCTAATCTTTTGTAAGTTTTATTTGCTAATTCAATTATTATTGTAACTTTGCAACGTAAAAATAATAACAAATGAAAAGTACGGTTCTGCATCTCCACCATCATCATCATTACAACGGGCAATAGTTCGGTGGGCTGTGTGGTATGTAGGAACATATGATATAAATGAATAAGGCTTGCCGTTTACGGTGGGCCTTATTTTGTTTTTGGAAAAATATATACAAACAAAATAAACATGTTACGAATCGCAGTACAATCAAAAGGTCGTCTTTACGATGAAACAATGCTTCTCTTAGAAGAAGCCGGTATTAAACTAAACAGGGGAAAACGTATTTTGCTGTTGTCGGCAAAAGGTTTTCCGGTAGAAGTCTTATTCTTGCGCGATGACGATATTCCACAATCTGTAGCCAATGGAGTTGCCGACATAGGTATCGTTGGCGAAAACGAATATGTAGAAAAAGGACAGGAGGCCAAGCTGATCAAACGTTTAGGATTCAGCAAATGCCGTCTTTCACTCGCCATTCCGAAAGATGAAGATTATCAGGGGGTGGAATGGTTCGCCGGAAAAACGATCGCAACTTCCTATCCGGAAATACTGAAGGCTTATCTGGCTGAAAAGGGAGTGAAAGCAGACCTTCACGTAATTAGCGGGTCTGTGGAAATTGCGCCGGGCATCGGCCTCGCGGATGCGATTTTCGATATCGTCAGCTCCGGCAGCACGCTGGTGAGCAATCAGCTCAAAGAAGTGGAAGTCATCATGCAAAGCGAAGCCTTGTTGATTGCTAACAATAACCTGTCGGATGAAAAACAGGCTATCCTGAACGAACTGTTGTTCCGTTTTGAAGCGATCCAGGTAGCGGAAGGCAAGAAATATGTATTGTTGAACGCTCCGAAAGACAAGATGGACGAGATCATAGAAGTGCTGCCGGGCATGAAGAGCCCGACCATCACGCCGCTTGCCGACGGGAACTGGGTGTCTGTCCAATCCGTCATAGCGGAGAAACATTTCTGGGAAATCATCGGTAAACTGAAATCATTGGGAGCAGAAGGCATACTGGTGCTACCGATCGAGAAAATGATTTTGTAAATTAAGAAGTAAATTCTTACCTCTTAATTTTTTAATTCTTAATTTTTAATTTATAAAGTGGAAGTAATCAAATATCCGTCAAGAGAAGAATGGGCCTCATTGGCCCTGCGTCCGGCGCTGGATGTCACGACACTGTTCGATACGGTCCGCACGGTGCTGGATGAAGTCCGGAAGGGAGGAGATGCCGCCGTTATCCGGTATGAGGAGAAGTTCGACAAGATAGATCCCGCTACCTTCAAAAGGTTGCAGGTTTCAGAACAGGAATTAGCGGAAGCGAAGGAGCTCGTACCTGAAGAGCTGAAGCAAGCTATCCGTCAAGCAAAGAACAATATAGAGATATTTCACGCCTCACAGCGTTTTACGGGAAAGAAGGTGGAGACGACACCGGGTGTCACCTGCTGGCAGAAAGCGGTAGCGATAGAAAAAGTCGGTTTATACATTCCCGGCGGAACGGCTCCTCTTTTCTCTACCGTCCTGATGTTGGCTGTCCCGGCACGTATTGCCGGCTGTAAGGAAATCGTGCTTTGTACGCCTCCGGGCAAGGATGGAAAGGTACACCCCGCCATCCTGTTTGCCGCGGAAACGGCAGGCGTCAGCAAGATATTCAAGGCAGGAGGTATCCAGGCCATAGCGGCGATGGCCTACGGAACGGAATCGGTTCCGAAGGTCTATAAGATATTCGGTCCCGGTAACCAGTATGTGACGGCGGCCAAACAGTTGGTCAGCCTGAAAGAGGTGGCCATCGACATGCCTGCCGGTCCTTCCGAAGTGGAAGTGATTGCAGACGAATCGGCCAATCCCGCCTTTATTGCCGCAGATTTCCTTTCCCAGGCGGAACATGGAGTGGACAGCCAAGCCATGCTGGTGACGGCATCCGAAAGCATCGTCGAACCGATCATGCAAGCGATCCGGGAACAGCTGGACCGGCTGCCCCGTAAGGAGATCACGGAAAAATCGTTGAGCCACAGCCGTCTTATCGTGCTGAAGGATAAACAGGAAGTGATCGACTTCACCAACCTGTACGCTCCGGAGCATCTGATTATCCAGACGACCGATTATGCAGATATTGCCGGGCAGGTCGAAAATGCAGGCAGTGTCTTCATGGGATCCTATACGCCGGAAAGCGCTGGCGACTACGCTTCCGGTACGAACCATACGTTGCCGACCAACGGATATGCAAAAGCCTACAGTGGCGTGAACCTGGACAGCTTCATCAAGAAGATCACGTTCCAGGAGATCACGGCCGACGGCATCCGGCTGTTGGGCGGGACGATCCGGACAATGGCGGCCAACGAGCAGCTGGATGCGCACAAGAATGCAGTAACAATCAGATTGAACACATTATGAAAGACTTAAAAGATTTAGTCAGACCCAATGTCTGGAACATGAAACCCTACTCGTCTGCCAGAGATGAGTTTCAAGGTAATGCCTCCGTTTTCCTGGATGCAAACGAAAACCCGTTTAACAGACCGTACAACCGCTATCCCGATCCTTTGCAATGGGAACTGAAGAAGAAGATTGCGGAGATCAAAGGGGTGAAACGCGAGTCTATCTTTCTGGGGAACGGAAGTGACGAACCGATCGATCTGATTATCCGTGCGTTTTGCGAACCGTCTATCGACAGCATCGTAAGCATCGCGCCTTCCTACGGCATGTATGAAGTCGCGGCCAATGTCAATAACGTAGAGTTCCGGAAGATCAAGCTGGACGAAAAGTTCGACCTGGATACCGACAGTCTTCTGGAAGCGGCAAACGACTGGGTGAAGGTGATATTCCTGTGTTCTCCCAACAACCCGACGGGAAATAATCTGAGCCGTGACCGCCTTTACAAAGTATTGAATACATTCCAAGGGATCGTTGTGATTGACGAGGCTTATGTCGATTTCTCCATCGAGCCTTCTTTCTTAGGCGAGTTGGAGAAATTCCCGAATCTGATCGTCCTGCAAACCATGTCCAAAGCGTGGGGGGCTGCCGGAATCCGGTTGGGAATGGCTTTTGCTTCTCCCGAAATCATTGCGATCCTCAATAAGATCAAATATCCGTACAATGTAAATCTGCTGACTCAGGAACGTGCCTTGTATATGCTTGAAAACAAGGAACAGATGGAAAAACAGCTTCGTTCGATCCTTTCCGAGCGGATTCGTCTGCAAGCTGCATTGCCGGAGTTGAACTGCGTGCGCAAGATTTATCCTACGGATGCAAATTTTATCCTGGTCGAAGTGACGAATGCCGATACGATCTATAAAAATCTGGTCAGACAGGGTATTATCGTCCGTAACCGGACAAATGTGACCATGTGTAACGGCTGCCTTCGCATCACGGTCGGCAAGCCGGATGAAAACGATGCTTTGCTCGAAGCGCTTAAAAAAATGTAAAGATTTATGAAATGAAAAGAGCCTTATTTATAGACCGGGACGGAACGCTTGTGATAGAGCCGCCGGTGGACTATCAGTTGGACAGCTTGGAGAAGTTAGTGTTTTATCCGAAGGTATTCCGTAACCTGTACTTTATCCGTAAACAGTTGGATTTCGAGTTTGTGATGGTGACGAACCAGGACGGTTTGGGTACGGATTCCTTTCCGGAAGACACTTTCTGGCCGGCACACGACAAGATGTTGAAGACCTTGGAAGGCGAGGGGATCCGTTTCGACGATATCCTGATCGACCGTTCTTTTCCGGAAGAAAACTCTCCGAACCGGAAACCCCGTACAGGTATGTTAGGCCGCTATCTGTCCGGCGAATATGACCTGGCAAACAGTTACGTGATAGGTGACCGGCTGACGGATATGCAGCTGGCAGCCAATTTAGGGGCAAAAGGGATATGGCTTCGTCCGGATGACGTCGAGGCGCGACAGTTGCTCACGGAGAATACGGCTATTTCTCCCGTCCTGATTACAGACGATTGGGACCGGATCACGGAATATCTTTTTGCCGGAGAACGCCGGGGCACTATCCGACGTACGACAAAGGAAACGGATATTTTTGTAGAAGTGAATCTGGACGGACATGGGCGGACGGAGATTTCCACCGGTCTCGGCTTCTTCGACCATATGCTCGACCAGATCGGAAAACATTCGGGTATCGATTTGACGGTACGGGTGAAAGGAGATCTGGAAGTAGACGAACATCATACGATAGAGGATACGGCTATTGCGCTTGGAGAAGCTTTGTTAAAGGCTTTAGGCGATAAGAGGGGGATCGAACGCTACGGTTACTGCCTGCCGATGGACGATTGTCTGTGCAGTGTGGCGCTTGATTTCGGAGGACGTCCCTGGTTAGTCTGGGATGCAGCCTTTCACCGTGAGAAAGTAGGGGATATGCCGACCGAAATGTTCTTGCATTTCTTTAAAAGCCTGAGCGATGCCGCCCGCATGAACCTGAACATTAAAGCGGAAGGCACAAACGAGCACCATAAGATCGAAGGAATCTTCAAGGCTTTGGCCCGCTCCATCAAGATGGCTATCCGCCGCGACATCTACAGGTATGAACTGCCGAGTACAAAGGGGGCTTTGTAAATTAAGAATTAAAAATTAAGAATTAAAAAATTACGGTCGATGATATTTTTTAATTCTTAATTTTTAATTTTCAATTTACTCCGCGTTCGGTCCGTCCACATAGAGCTTGCCGTTCTCATCGATTCCCATCTTGTCGATAAAGACAACTCGCTCGCTTCCTGTTTTCTGAGTGTAACCGTGATAAACACAATACATCTGCTTGCCGTCTTTCGACCAGGTCACGCTGTTATGCCCCGTACCGGTAACGATGCCTCCCTGCTCCACGTTCTTTTGTAGCACAGGATTATCGTTCGATTTGACAAACGGGCCGAGCGGACTTTTTGCCGTTGCATAGCCGACAGCATAATTCTTTCCTTTATAATAGTTGGCCGAATACATCATATAGTAGGTATCGCCTTTTTTCATCGTATAAGGACCTTCCGTCCAACGGCGGTTGATCTCACCGGAAGTAACGGAGCGGCTTTCCCATTCGGATTGCGTGTCGTCCAGTTTTACTGGCGGACGGAGCAGCAGGACCGGTTCACCGATCACTTCTGTCAAATCCGGCTTTACCTCGATGCCATATATCCAGCTTTCCTCTATCTCGTCGAACTTCCCTTCTTTTTTAGCCTTTTCGGCAATTTCGCTTTCCACCGGATGTTTGTAGCAACAACGGGAAAAATATAGGTAGGTCCGTCCATCCTCGTCATCGATCAAGTTCCCGTCGATAACCGGATAGCCCGGATCAAACAAAGGTTTGTCGGATAATTCCTTGAAAGGTCCTGTCGGCTTGTCGGCAACAGCCACTCCGATACGGAAATTTTCCAATTCGTTAGTCGGATTTTCTTTCCAGTCGGCACTGTACAGCATATAGAACTTGCCACCCCGTTCATACACCTCCGGCGCCCAGAAGTTGGCGACTCCCCATGATCCCGGAACATTGCCCCGAAATACCTGTCCTTCGGCTTTCCAGTTGGCCAAGTCGGGAGAGGAATACACACTGAAGCCGTCGACAGCACCTCCGCCTGTTCCATACATGTAGTATATGCCGTCCGAAGCCAGCAGTACATAAGGATCACCAAACTTTACGGGAAGGGGATTGGTATGCACGATACTCTTTTCCTGTTGTTCCTTCTGCACTTTGTGTACGCAGGAAGAAAAAGCTAATACAGCTGAAAGCAGTATTACAAATTGTTTCATTTGTCTCATAGAATGTCTGTAAAATTAAAAACACATAATAAAGTGGTGACAAATATACAAAATTGAAATTATTTCCTTTCCTTTGATGTCCGATTTAAGCAGAAAAAAGAGTATGGTTAGAAATATATTGATAGCATTTTGTGTGATCCTGTTCGTCTCGTGCAGCAAGGACACGGAATCCAAGTTGTTCGGTAAATGGCAATTACAGAAGGTAGAAGCAAGCGGTAACGTGCAGAATGTCGATACGGTTTATTTTAATTTTGAACATTCTTTGTTTATGTACCAGGTGTACGTTACGGAAATCGACTCTTTCCGCCATCAATATGGCTACAACACGTTGGAAGGTGAAAAAACATTGCTGCTGGAATTAGAGAATGATCCGAGGCCGATCAGTAAATTCCTGCCTTATACCGACTGGAATTCTTCCAAACAAACCTATACAATCGATAAACTGGAATCCAAGCAACTGATCTTAAGCCGTGAGGGGAAAACATATACGTTCCGGAAGTTCTAAAGATTAAATAAGAAATGCGAGCCGACTTTGAAAGTTGCTCGTGAGATCAGCCGAAAATTGAATATCGATGCTGAATCGTCTTAGGTGTATAAAATTAAAGAAAGAAGAAAAGAGCCGAGATCGGTAAAAATTACCAGTCTCGGCTCTTTTTTTGTTTAAACAGACAGTTCTCCGGGACGTTCGGAATCGTCAGCCCCGTTGCCGTTTGACCCTGATCTTTTCTTTCGCTGGTTGTTGGCGGTGGTCGTTTCGGTGATCAGCTGATTCAGGTTGTTGACAAATGCCGTTGCCGCCTCCAAAGGTACGGCAACGCTGTAGGATTGTGCCAGCATGACCAGATCTTCATAATATCCGTCGATCCGCTCGCGCAGAACCGCACCGCTTTCCTTCTTGTTGGCTGCCCGGTTCTGTGTCCGTTGGCTCGTCAGGCTGATATAGGCGTTGTTCTCCTTTTCGAGTTCGTCCAAATAAGCCGCCAGTCCGAGCGTCTCCACGTAGGAGATGTTTTCGTCCTTTCTCAAATCGATCAAAAGCCCTTGTATCTTGGCACTTTCCTGTGCTACCGGGAGACGGGCGATACCGATATAAGGCTTGATGACCTTGTATAAATATTTTCCTGCATCTCTTTCAGCCTCAAGTGGCAATGTCCCGGCACGGGAGATACGTGTCGTGATGTAAACAACTAAATTATCCCGATTCTTTTCGTGTAATTCGGCTTTTTCCGTTTCCTGCGAGATACGGCTTTCATCCACAACGTCTGCCAGGGCAAGCACGTCCTTTTCCATTGCATTGACAAACTCTTTTGACAGACCGATGTCCGGAGCTCCTGATGCTTGCACTTCTTTGTCCAAAGAGAGTTCATCCGGACGGTCTTCCTCGCCGCCCGATGGGGGAGGGAGCAAAGCGAGTACGGAGTTCATATAGGCCAGGTACTCGGCGTTATTGAGTGTGTAAAGCATGATTACTTTGATTTTCGTGTATGTTCCCATAGGCATTCGAATTAAATGTTTAAATTGTCCTGCAAGGTAGACAATAATTATTGATTTAGCATTGCTTTCTGCTTTTATTGTCCGGAAAAGTCTTCAAGAAACCTTGAAATGCCGTTCCAACGGTGAAAAATATCTTCAAGAAATCTTAAAGCCGTTTTTGAATGGAAAAAAGTCGTTTCAAGATTTCTCAAAACGGCTTTTCAAAGGTGCAAACCCATTTCAAGATTTCTTGAGACCGCCCTGCACAGTGAGAAACGGCTTCAGGATTTCTTGAAATGGGTTTGCAGGGGTGCGACGGGGGTGCGAGTTTTCTTTGCTTAATCATTCAAAAACACGATCTTTGTGGACGTATTGAAAATAACGTAGAAGCGTTTCGATATACAGTATTGATTCATATTTCACGTATGACATCCGCCACCTCTGCCCGTGCCTCCCGAATCAAATCTCCCGGAGCGATCCGTATCTGCAAACCCCGTTGTCCGGCGCTGACATAAATGTGATCGAACTGTCCGGCGGTGTGGTGGATATAGGTCGGGAAATGCTTTTTCATGCCGATGGGGGAGCAGCCGCCACGGATGTAGCCGGTGAGGGGGAGGAGTTCTTTGACCGGGATCATTTCACAACTTTTGTTGCCGGAGACTTTAGCGGCCTTTTTCAGATCAACCTCGTCGGCGCCGGGAATGACACAGACGAAGTAGCCGCTTTTGTCGCCGTGGAGGACAAGCGTCTTGAATACCTGCGCGACATTCTCGCCTAACTGGTCGGCGACGTGCGTCGCGCTCAGATCGTTTTCATCTACTTCATAAGGAACCAGCTGGTAAGCCACTTTGGCTTTGTCCAGCAGGCGTGCTACGTTTGTTTTGTTAATTTTCATCGCTATTAAGAAACTGTTTCTTCTATTCCTTTCATAGAAAGCTGAACCCGTTTGCGAACGAGGTCGACGCTTAACACTTTTACTTTCACATGTTGATGGATCGAGACGACTTGTGTCGGATCACTGATAAAACGGTCTGCCAATTCGGAAATATGAACCAGCCCATTCTCCTTGATGCCGACATCGACAAAACAGCCGAAATTCGTTATATTGGTGACGATGCCCGGCAGCACTTGCCCTTCTTTCAGGTCTTCGATCGTCTTCACCGTTGGATCGAAAGAAAATACTTGGATGGTCTGGCGAGGATCGCGTCCCGGCTTATCCAGTTCTTCCATAATATCCAACAAAGTCGGCATTCCGACTTTGTCCGTGACGTATTTTTTCAAGTCGAGCTTTTTCTTCAGTTCTTTATTGCTGATCAGTTCGGTGACAGTACATTTCAAGTCCTTTGCCATCAGTTCGACGATCGGATAACTTTCCGGATGGACGGCCGAGTTGTCCAATGGGTTCTTACCATCTTGGATACGAAGGAAACCAGCACTTTGTTCAAAAGCCTTTTCTCCCATGCGGGGTACTTTCAGGAGTTCGCGACGAGACTGGAAAGGTCCGTGTTCGGTTCGGTAGTCGACGATGTTTTGTGCTAACGTCGGGCCCAATCCGGAAATATAGGTCAATAGGTGCTTGCTTGCCGTATTGACATTCACGCCGACTAAGTTTACACAGCTTTCCACCGTCTGGTCGAGGCTCTTTTTCAGGGCACCCTGCTCGACATCATGCTGGTATTGCCCGACACCGATGCTTTTCGGATCAATCTTGACCAACTCGGCAAGCGGGTCCATCAAGCGACGGCCGATACTGACGGCGCCACGGACCGTCACGTCATATTCGGGAAACTCGTCGCGGGCTATCTTGGATGCGGAATAGATGGATGCTCCGTTCTCACTGACCACGAACACTTGTACTTTGCGATCATAGCGGATATTGGTAATGAACTGTTCCGTCTCGCGGCTTGCTGTCCCGTTCCCGATAGCGATGGCGTCGATGGCGTATGTGGCTACCAGTTGTGCCACTTTGGCAGCCGCTTTGCTTTTTTCGTTCTGGGGCGGGTGAGGATAGATCGCTTCATTATGTAACAATGCCCCCTGCGCGTCGAGGCAAACCAGTTTACAACCAGTACGATAACCGGGATCGACACCCAACACACGTTTTTGTCCCAATGGCGGAGCCAACAACAACTGGCGCAGGTTTTCGGTAAATACACGGATCGCTTCTTCGTCGGCTTTTGCCTTGCTCAAATTAGCAAATTCGGTTTCGATGGAAGGTTTCAGCAGGCGCTTGAAAGAATCGTCTACAGCTATCGATACTTGGTCGGATGTTTCGCCCCGTCCCTTCACGAAACGGCGTTTCAACCGGTCCAGGCAGCCCGTCGTGTCGGGAGAAATGCTTACACGCAGGATACCTTCCGTTTCACCTCGGCGCAGGGCCAACAGACGATGTGAACTTATACGGTTCAGAGTTTCACTGAATTCGAAATAATCGAGGTATTTAGCGCCCTCTTCCTCTTTTCCTTTGATGACTTTGGACGTGATGACTGCCGTGTGTGAGAAAGAATTCCGGACGACATTGCGGGCCTCTTCGTTCTCATTCACCCATTCAGCGATGATGTCGCGTGCCCCTTGCAACGCTTCTTCAGCGTTCTTCACTTCCCCTTTGATAAAGGCTGCCACGCGGGCTGGCAAGTCTCTTTCGTTTTGCATCATCACGATTCTGGCAAGAGGTTCGAGTCCTTTCTTACGGGCAATTTCCGCTTTGGTGATCCGTTTGGGCTTGTAAGGCAGATAAAGGTCTTCTATTTCGGTACTATCCCACGAATCCTCGATCCTCTTTTTCAGTTCGGGAGTCAGTTTGCCTTGTTCTTCTATGGAGGATAAGATACTTTCTTTTCTCTTCTTCAGTTCGGTCAACTTGTCCAACTGATCTTTGATATTGCCGATCTGAACTTCATCCAGTCCTCCGGTCACCTCTTTGCGGTACCGGCTGATGAAGGGGATTGTCGCTCCTTCTCCCAATAGCCCGATGGTTCGTTCCACCTGTCCGGCAGGAATGTTCAGGATACGGGAAATCTGCGCATGAAATGATGTTACCATATGGGTTGTTTCTTTATATTTGAATCGCAAAGATAATTGTTTGGTATTTATTTTGCTCCAGCCGGCGAGTTCTTTATCTAAACATTTGCAATTCACGTTTAAATTCAAGAATTTTGTCAACCTAAATTCGACCGCTTTGTCAAGTTGGATATGTTCAAACAGGGAACAGGTCTCGGACTTTCCATCTGCAAGACAATCATTTCTATCTTGAAAGGGGAAATAGGAGTGGAATCGGAAGAAGGCAAGGGGTCTACTTTTTGGTTTACCATCCCTTGCTCACCGGTAAAAGTCTCTTAATGGCTGGTTGGATCCAAACGAACTGTCTTATCTGCAAACAAATGCAGTTCTCCGGGATTATGGGAAGTGAAGAGAATCGTCTGCCCATTCTCTGTTTGCCGTTCACGGATACGCTTGATAATACGGCGGCTTAAAGCCTCGTCTAAACCTTTAAAAGGCTCGTCCATGAGCAGGAGTGGAGAAGGGTAAGTCAAGGCACGTGCTATCGCTGCTCGTTGTTGCTGCCCGAAACTCAGTTCATTCGGAAAACGGTTCTCAAAGCCGTCCAACTCCATCTTTTGCAATATTGAAATCGCCTGTTCGAAAGCAATTTCTTTTTTCAGATAGGCAGCCAAGGGTAAGGCGATATTTTCGGCAATTGTCAACTGGCTGAGTAATTCGGGTTCCTGGAATACATAAGCTATTCCGGTTTTAAAATCTGTTTCGATTTCCCCTTGTGCGGGTTTTAAAATGTTTCCTATCAGGTTCAACAAGGTCGTTTTGCCAGTTCCCGACGGAGCTGTTATGCCATATATGAATCCTTTTTCGAAAGTATAGCTGAAGTGGGACAGGACCGTATCCGAACCATACCGATATGAAATATCACGAATCCGTATATCGCAATTTCCTTTTGGCACAGGTTGTTTACTGCAATGCTTGTTGTAATGTATAGGGAATCGTTGCTTCGCCAACCAGCTGATTCCTCTATCAAAAAGATAACTGATCAGAATTGCTATAATCGTCCATGCGATCAATTCGGGAACGGCTATAAAAACTTGTGCCTGTTTCATTTCCCCGCCTATACCGGGCGAACATTGCGCCAGTACCTCTCCCATAATGATAGCACGCCAACCAAAGCCCGAAGCAGATGCAAGACCGCTGTATAGGAATGGCTTCAGTTGCGGATAGACCACCTGTGTCAGCTTGTTCCAGCGTCCGATCCTAAATTGACGAGCCATTATCGAAAACTCTTTCCTCTGTCCTCGTATTCCTTTCGTCAGGTTTTCCGTAAGGAGTGGGAACATGGTCAGAAAAGCGATTATCAAAGGAATACTTTCCGCATTCAGGAAAATCAAAGCCAAGAGTATAAATGAAATGACCGGAATGGAACGCATGATGGCCAGTAACGGACGAAATAGTTCATAAATCCACTCGCATTTGTAGAACAAGAGAGAAACTCCCATAGCCGCCATTAACGATATAGACATCCCGATGGTTCCACGCAACACTGTCGCCATGACTGATTGATAGAATGAACCGGATGCGAAAAGTGCAACGAGCGTGCTAAATAGGTGAGGTATGGACGGAACCAAATCCGGCAAACGGACCAGCATGGTCAATAGTTGCCAGGCCAATATGAGGATTGTAATCGACAGGATCGTAAAGATGCTTTTCTTCATTTTCGGATTATTTATAGAATTGCTCATCGGGCATTTTTCCTCCCAATGCTTTAGGTTCATATTGCTCAATCAGTTGCAGGAAGTGAAGTATATTTTCTTGGGCTTCGGAGACTGTTTTATAGTCAATCTTACAACGTTCGATACTTTCGGGCGTCAACATGCCAAATGTAAAAATGTTTTCCTTTTCCAATATACAAATAGCCTGTTCCGGCTGCTCTACGGCAAAACGGCAAGAAGCATTTAAAAGACTGTCCATCGTTTCTTTACTTTTTTTCAAGGTAGGCACATAGAGTATGGCTGTCTGGGCAAATCCTAAAGAGGCAGAATCAGGCTTGTTTAGGTCTGCCAATATTTGCAACGTGCTGTCTTTCCGCAACGCAATACTCAAGAACGGTTCTCCTAAAACGGCATAATCGACTTTCCCGGCCAACAGTCCCTGCATGATTTCATGTGCGGTAGTGAGTGAATAATTCAACGTGTAATTAAGTTTATGTTGCCGGAGATAATGACGGGTAAGAATGTCAGGTGTCGTTCCTGCTCCGAAAATATGTAAAACCGATTTGTTCTCACCGGATATACCTTTGTCGCTTCTACCTACCAAATAGAGGGTACCCCATATCGGACAACCTGCCAGATGATATCGAATGCCTTTATTATACAAGTTGACAGCACTGATCATCGGCAAAACAGCTATATCAGCTTCACCTTTTATCAGAGTAGCTTGCATCAAGTCAGGAGAATCGATTATCCGAACGGAAAGCGGCTTGCCGTCGATAACGGGCGTTTCTTTCATCCAGTGTGCAAAGGCAATGGCGGAAGGACCACGCAGAACTGATACACGTATCATTCCCGCATCTGTTTTCGGTTTACTATTGCAACAGCATAAAATAAATAGCAAGCAAAGGCATCTGAAGAATGTCATAGCATAAAAAGTTTAGGCAAACTTAAGAAAAAAGTCTCGATTTATGGCAAATCACATAAAAAATGCCGTTGTGGCAAAAACCACAACGGCACTCCAATCACATTTTTGAAAATCAAGCTTCGGCAGCAGACTCGCTTTTCTTTATATTCGTAACAATCTCTTGTTTGTCCTTGTCGAAGTCGACAACAATCGTATCACCTTCTCCGACAGACGCTCGGATAATCATTTCTGCCATTTCGTCTTCCAGATATTTCTGGATGGCACGCTTCAGCGGACGTGCACCGAACTGAATGTCATAACCTTTGGTGGCAACAAAATCTTTGGCGGCGTCTGTCAGTTCCAAAGAATAACCAAGACCAGCCACGCGTTTGTAAAGACCTTGCAATTCGATGTCAATGATCTTATGGATTGCTTCCTTATCCAATTGATCGAACATAATGATGTCGTCCACACGGTTCAAAAACTCCGGAGCGAATGCCTTGTTCAGTGCTTTCTGGATAACGCTGCGGGAGAAGTCCTTATCTGGCTCGCCGGCAGCCTGCGAACTGAAACCGACACCACGGCCGAAGTCTTTCAACTGGCGTGTACCGATATTAGACGTCATGATCAGAATTGTATTCTTAAAGTCGATCCGTCTGCCAAGACTGTCAGTCAGACGACCTTCGTCCAGGACTTGCAGCAGCAGGTTGAACACGTCCGGATGCGCTTTCTCGATCTCATCCAACAAGACAACAGAGTAGGGCTTACGGCGGACCTTCTCGGTTAACTGACCGCCTTCTTCATAACCTACATATCCCGGAGGCGCACCGATCAGGCGGGACACCGCAAACTTTTCGAGATACTCGCTCATATCGATACGGACCAAAGCGTCGGCCGAGTCAAACAGATATTCCGCCAACTTTTTGGCCAGATGAGTCTTACCGACACCTGTCGGCCCTAAGAACATGAATGTTCCGATCGGCTTGTTCGGATCCTTTAAGCCAACGCGGTTGCGCTGAATTGCTTTTACGATCTTCTGAACGGCATCATCTTGGCCGACTACTTTCTTCTTTAGGTTCTCCGCCATTTCGAGTAATTTCAGGTTTTCAGCTTTTGCGATACGTTGGACAGGGACACCTGACATCATGGCTACAACTTCAGCCACCTTATCTTCATCCACCGTTTCGCGATGCTCCTGCAATTCTTGCTCCCATTTGGCTTTGGCTGCTTCCAACTGTAAGAGGTACTGACGTTCCTTGTCACGGAAGCTGGCAGCCAATTCAAAGTTTTGTGACTTAACGGCAGCAAGCTTCTCTGTTTTGGTTGCCTCGATCTTGGCTTCCAGTTCTTCAATGCTTTTCGGAACCGTTATGTTAGATATATGTACGCGAGAACCGGCTTCATCCAACGCATCAATTGCTTTGTCCGGGAAGTTGCGGTCACTGATATAACGTTCTGTCAGTTTTACACAAGCTTGCAGGGCTTCGGGCGTATAGATCACATTGTGATGTTCTTCGTAGCGGGCCTTGATATTTTGCAGGATCTGCAAAGTTTCTTCCGCTGTTGTCGGATCGACGATCACTTTTTGGAAACGACGTTCCAAAGCTCCATCTTTCTCGATATTTTTACGGTATTCATCTAATGTCGTAGCACCGATACATTGTATCTCACCACGGGCCAGAGCCGGCTTCAGCATATTGGCGGCATCCATTGAACCTGAAGCTGAACCTGCACCGACGATCGTATGGATCTCATCGATAAACAGGATGATATTCGGGTTCTTCGACAGTTCGTTCAGAATCGCCTTGATACGTTCTTCAAACTGACCGCGATATTTGGTTCCAGCCACGATAGATGCCATATCCAAGCTGATCACACGTTTGTCGAACAAAACGCGGGAAACTTTGCGCTGGATGATACGCAGTGCCAAACCTTCCACAATTGCCGATTTGCCGACACCTGGCTCACCGATCAAGACAGGATTGTTCTTTTTGCGACGGCTCAATATCTGAGCTAAGCGTTCGATCTCCTTCTCACGTCCGACAATCGGATCGAGACGGTTTTCAGCGGCCGCACGCGTCATATCTGTACCGAAGTTGTCCAATACAGGCGTGTCGTTTGGTGATTTTGGTTGTGCAGAGCCGGCTCCGGAAGAGGAGCGGGGAGACTCCCGGCGGGAAGAGTAATCATCGTCATCATCTTCATCATCATCGGTGTAGCCATCACTGATTCCTTCAAAATGTTCGGCATCTTCTTCTCCAATAAAATCATCCATGTGCTTCAAACCTGTGCCGCTTATCAGGTAATTATATATACTGCGATACGTTATGCCCACTTCGTTCAGCACCTTTGCCGCAACATTAAACTCTTCTTTCAAAATGGCCAGAAGCAAATGTTCCGTTCCGGTTTCTTTTTTCTTGAACAAGCGCGATTCAAGCATACTCATACGCAGTACGCGCTCGGTTGTTTTACTAATAGCGATATCATGCTGGACAGCATCTTCGGCATCGATTGTATTTTTAATTTCCTGTTCGATCTTTCTTTTGATATCCCATTCGTCGACATTTAGTTCGCGCAGGGCCTGCACGGCTTTCCCTTCGCCGTCGCGGATAATTCCAAGCATTAAGTGTTCCGGTCCAATATAACTGTTCTGAAGCCTTGCTGCTTCTTCACGGCTATATTCAATAACGTCCATTAATCTCTTTGAATAGTTATTTTTCATATTATAATAATGTACTATGATAGTGCAAATGTAATAAACTCTCGTCATATATCTAACAAAATCCATGCCATTATTCCTTAAAAGAAAATAAAGTATTGAAGGCAGGCTTGTCATATATTACAAAAAACAGCTTTATCTTGTTATAAAGAAACATTAAAAAATATTACCCGTAAGTGTAATTCCAAATACATGTACTACTAATCCCATTTTCATAGGGTGGCAGTTTCATTTTGATGGTTTGAAACCGGATGCCTTCTGACAAGTAAATTCTAAAATTTCGAGTCAAAAGCTTTCGTGATACACGGAAAAGCCTTACCTTAGTGCACTTTTTGAAAGGTGAGATATTGAGTGTAATTAATATAAGACTAAATGGTTGATCAAGACAGAATTATTAAGATTAACATCGAGGAGGAAATGAAATCGGCATACATTGACTATTCAATGTCTGTCATTGTTTCACGTGCCCTTCCGGATGTTAGGGATGGTTTTAAACCGGTTCATCGTCGTATTTTGTTTGGAATGAATGAATTGGGTAATACATCCGACAAACCTTATAAAAAATCTGCGAGAATTGTTGGTGAAGTTTTAGGTAAATACCATCCACACGGTGACTCGTCTGTTTATTTCGCAATGGTTCGTATGGCACAGACATGGTCTATGCGCTATACGTTGGTGGATGGACAAGGAAACTTTGGCTCGGTGGACGGTGACAGTCCTGCTGCCATGCGTTATACAGAAGCAAGATTAAGTAAACTTGCCGAAGAAATGCTTCGCGATATCGACAAAGATACGGTTGATTTCCAGCTGAATTTCGATGATACACTGAAAGAGCCGACCGTATTGCCGACTCGTATTCCGAATTTGCTGGTAAATGGAGCATCTGGTATCGCCGTTGGTATGGCGACAAATATGCCAACACACAACCTTAGCGAGGTGCTGGACGGCTGTATGGCCTACATTGATACTCGTGGGGAAATGGAAGTAGCTGATTTGATGCAATATATCAAAGCTCCTGATTTCCCGACAGGTGCGACTATCTACGGATATGCTGGTGTAAAAGACGCCTTTGAAACAGGTAAGGGACGTATTGTTTTGCGCGGTAAAGCAGAAATCGAGACGGAAAATAATCATGAGAAGATTATCATTTCGGAAATCCCTTATGGTGTAAATAAAGCCGAACTGATCAAGTATATTGCCGATTTAGTGAATGAAAAGCGCATAGACGGCATATCGAATGTAAATGACGAGTCGGACCGCCAAGGCATGAGAATCGTCGTGGATGTAAAAAGGGATGCAAATTCGAGTGTTGTGCTCAACAAGCTATATAAGATGACGGCATTGCAGTCTTCCTTCAGCGTCAATAATATCGCGTTGGTGAATGGGCGTCCCAAACTGCTCAATCTGAAAGATTTGATCAAAGCGTTTGTCGACCATAGACATGAAGTTGTGATTCGCCGTACGAAATACGATTTGAAGAAAGCCGAAGAACGTGCCCATATCTTAGAAGGTCTGATTATTGCTTCCGATAATATTGATGAAGTCATTGCAATCATCAAATCATCTAAAAGCCCTGCTGAAGCTATCGAACGTTTGATGGAACGTTTCTCCCTGTCGGATATACAGTCTCGTGCCATTGTAGAAATGAGACTTCGCCAGTTAACTGGCCTGGAACAGGATAAACTTCGTGCAGAGTATGAAGAAATCGAAAAATTAATCGCATATTTGAAGGAAATTCTAGAAAATGACGATCTTTGTATGAAAGTCATCAAAGACGAGTTGCAGGAAATCAAGGACAAGTACGGAGATGAACGTAAAACAGATATCGTTTATGCCTCCGAAGAACTCAATCCTGAAGACTTCTATGCAGATGATGAGATGATCATTACCATCTCCCACATGGGATACATCAAGCGTACGCCGCTTAGTGAATTCCGTGCTCAGGGACGCGGCGGAGTAGGGGCCAAAGGTTCTGAAACGCGTGACGAAGATTTTGTAGAATATATCTATCCGGCTTCCATGCATGCTACCTTGCTGATCTTTACGGCAAAAGGAAAATGTTATTGGTTGAAAGTGTTCGAAATTCCGGAAGGAGCGAAGAACTCAAAGGGTAGAGCGATCCAGAACTTGTTGAACATCGAACCGGATGACAAGGTCAACGCTTTCATTCGCGTAAAGAAGCTGACGACAGACACCGAGTTTATTAATTCGCACTATCTGTTGTTCTGTACAAAGAAAGGTGTGATCAAGAAGACGTTACTGGAAGCATATTCTCGTCCTCGTCAGAATGGTGTAAATGCCATCACATTACGTGAAGACGACGGTCTGATCGAAGTTTGTATGACAAATGGCAATAATGAAGTTCTGATTGCAAACCGTAACGGACGTGCTATCCGTTTCCATGAAAATGCAGTGCGCGTTATGGGCCGTACAGCATCCGGTGTAAGAGGTATGACACTTGATGACGATTCTAACGACGAAGTTGTAGGAATGGTTTGCATTAAGGACAAAGAAAAAGAAACTGTACTGGTTGTGTCCGAACAAGGTTACGGCAAACGTTCTAATATCGAAGATTATCGTATTACGAATCGCGGAGGTAAGGGTGTCAAAACCATCAACATTACGGAAAAGACCGGTAAACTGGTTGCCATCAAGAATGTTACGGAGGAAAACGATATTATGATCATTAATAAATCCGGTATCACAATCCGTATGAAGGTATCCGATCTGAATGTCATCGGACGTGCAACACAAGGGGTACGCCTGATTAATTTAGGAAAACGTAATGACGAAATCGCCTCTGTATGCAAAGTGCTGTCACAGACCGAAGAAGAGATCGCTGAAGAAAAAGCACAGCGTGAAGCTTTAGAAGATGCGGCAATTCATGAACATCCAATAGAGAATACCGATTTCGAAGATGTTTCTGATGATGTCGAAAGCAATGAAAATGCGGACGATACAGAAGGAACAACTGAGGAATAATTTAAACAAATAGAAATATTAATCTCAAATCACTATCACAAATGAAACGAGTATTATTGACAGTTGCACTATGTGTTGCAGCATCTGCCTCTTTCGCACAGAAAAAAGTTGTGAACGAGGCACAGAGTATTGCGAAAGGAAGTAACGCAGATTTCGGAGAAGCCAGAACCTTGATCAAAGGAGCGTTGGAAAATCCGGAAACTAAAGACGATGCTAAAACTTGGTATGTAGCAGGTTTTATCGAAGATCAGCAGTTCAATGCTGAAAGAGCTAAACAAATTCTGGGACAGCAACCCAACGAGCCGGTTATGTACGAAGCTTTGTATGGTATTTTACCTTATTTCCAGAAAGCCTACGAACTGGATCAGTTGCCTAATGAAAAAGGTAAAGTGAAACCTAAATACACAAAAGATATCAAAAGTATCTTGAGCGCAAACCATGTATATCTGTTCAATGGTGGTGCATATTATTTCGATAAACAAGAGTATAAAAAAGCATACGATTTCTTCAACCAATATGTAGAAATATCCGAACTGCCAATGTTCGCAGGGACTCAGACTGCGGAAAAAGACTCTACATTCATGACAGTTCAGTTCTATGCAGCAGCAGCAGCTTCTTTAGCTAAAGATTCCAGATTGGCTATTGCCGCTTTGGAACGTGCTAAAAATACTCCTTATCGTCAATATGATGTTTATCAGTATCTTTGCTACGAATACGGAGAGGCAAGAACTGCTCAGGATTCTGTTATGTTGGAAAAAACATTCGAAGAAGGCATGCAGGTTTTTCCAGATTCGGCATTCTTCTTGAATAACTTGATCAATACATACATCTATTCCAATAGAAATGAAAAAGCATTGGAAATGTTGAATGTTGCAATCCAGAAAAATCCAAATGATGCAAACCTTTACAATGTAATGGGACGTGTTTATGAAACCGGATTAAAAGATTATGCCAATGCTGAAAAGAATTTCCAGATTGCTTTAGAAAAAGATCCGAATTTGACAGATGCGCTTTCTAACATTGGTCGTATCTATTACAATCAAGGAGTGAACAAATTAAGCGAAGCCAATATGATTAATGATAGTAAGAAATACCAGGAGGAATTAAGCATGGCAAAAGATTTGTTCAAAAAAGCTCTTCCTTATTATAAAAAAGCTCATGAAGCTGAACCTGAAAAAATGGACAACATGATCGCTTTGAGAGGTATCTATTACAATCTGAACATGGGGCCGGAATTAGAAGCTATTGAAGCAGAAATGAATAAATAATAGATCGGATAAGATTTATTTGATAAAAGAAAATATGTCATATAATGAACCCCGAAAGTTAGACAAAAAACTTTCGGGGTTTTTATTATGTCTGCGCAAAAAAGAAATTCAACAATCTTATTAAACATAATCGTGATTATCTTTAATTATCTTTAAGTATATCTAAAAATCCCGCTTTTTATATTTATTCGGTATCGTTTTTCTTTTTCCTTCTTGAAGGTAAGTTCGGTATATTTTCCCGAATGAAGCGCTTGAAACCGCTTAAAGAAACCTTATAATAATCGGCTAATTCGGCATATGTTGCATTTTCTTCTTTCAATTCTCTTTCGATCTGGCTTTTCTGGGAAAGGAGAAATTCGGTTTTGGGGCTTCCCAAAGGACGTCCTAATTTTGTTCCTTTGTTTTTACTGGCTGTCAATGCTTCTTTCGTACGGGCAGAAATAAGTTTGCTTTCAATCTCAGAAACAAGCCCAAATGTAAATGCCAACGTCTTGCTGTTCACGTTATCTTCAAATGAATAACCTTCCTTGATACAGTAAAGTGCCACTTTCTTTTCAATACACAACAAAATCAAATGCATTATCTCCATTAGTTTCCTGCTGAGTCGAGTGACATCGGCGACGATAAGAATATCGCCTTCTTGTAAATTTTTTATTACGTCTTCGAGTCGGTTTTTCTCTTTGGAAGAATTTTTAGCATCTTTCAACCATTTGTCAATCTCAATTTTTTTTGCTTTTGCAAATTGTTCGATTGCGTTTTTCTGGCTCTCTGTTTGTTGTTTATTTGAATATGTACGTATATAAGCGATTGTCATATTTTTTATTATTTAAATTTTGTTTTATCATTTGATATATAACAGATTGGTTTGCAATATGTTCATTCTAAAAGTTGATAAAGGGGGTATACATGTTGTAATGATCTCCTAAACTGATGCGAATGTACGTAAATAAAAAAAACAATGAAATATTTGGTAGTTAAAAAAAAATACCTACCTTTGCATCGCAATCAAAAATAAAAGAAATTGCAAAACGGGGTGTAGCGCAGTCCGGTTAGCGCACCTGCTTTGGGAGCAGGGGGTCCCAGGTTCGAATCCTGGTACCCCGACATAAATAAGAGGTCGTAATTAGCTGATCAAAGTCATAACGAGTTGATACATATATTGTATCAACTCGTTATGACTTTTGAATCTTTCTCATATACTCTTATCGGGCAAGACGTGAAGCTCCGGAAGAAGTCTTCTGATCTCTTTTTCTTGCCTTTATTCTTGAGAGCGAGTAATAAGGCTTCAAGTACCTGAGACATCATTGTCCAGATACTATTTTCATCTTGGGCCGTATAGATATTTCCATCGGACAGCCGGGAAAAGGCCGGACAACCATGCGGATAGTCAAAATCTTTTACACAGAAGTATTTTACGATATATTTTTATATCTATCTTTGCGCCATAAATTAAAAAATTAATCATCTTGGCAAGAAATAAGAAGCAGTTGCCTTTATTAGAAAAGGTAACAATAACAGATGTAGCCGCAGAAGGAAAGGCTATCGCACGCGTGAATGACATGGTCGTATTCGTACCTTTTGTTGCGCCCGGAGATGTTATAGACATACAATTGACACGCAAGAAACATAGTTATGCGGAGGGAAAAGCTGTATTTTTCCATGAATATTCCTCCCTGCGTGCCATTCCGTTCTGTGAACATTTCGGCGTATGCGGTGGCTGTAAATGGCAACATCTACCCTATGAGGAACAGATTCGCTACAAACACAAGCAGGTGATCGACAACCTGACCCGGATCGGTAAGATCGAAATGGAAGAAATACTCCCGATCAAGGGTTCCAAACATACGACTTTCTATCGTAACAAACTTGAATTTACATTCTCTAACAAGAAATGGTTGACGGAAGAGGAAGTGAAAACCGAGGCCAAGTTCGATTGCATGGATGCTGTAGGCTTTCATATTCCGGGAATGTTCGACAAGGTGCTCGACATTCACAAATGCTGGTTGCAGAACGACATATCGAACCGCATCCGTTTGGCAGTCAAAGAATACTGCCTGACACACGAAGGCTATCCGTTCTTCGACCTTCGCAATCAGGAAGGATTTGTGCGTACGTTGATGATCCGTACGGCTTCAACGGGCGATCTGATGGTAGTGCTGGTATTTTTCTATGAAGATGTGGAACGCCGCGAAGCGCTTCTCTCCTATGTGGCTGAACAGTTCCCGGAGATCACTTCGCTGATGTATGTCATCAACGAAAAATGCAACGATACGATTACCGACCAGGACGTCCTTGTGTTCCGCGGAAAAGACCATATCATCGAGGATATGGAAGGACTTCAGTTCAAAGTAGGGCCGAAATCGTTCTACCAGACCAACAGTGAACAGGCTTACGAACTCTATAAAGTTGCCCGCGAATTTGCCGGACTGACCGGAAACGAGATGGTTTATGACCTGTACACCGGAACCGGCACGATCGCCAACTTCGTCTCCCGCCAGGCAAAGAAAGTGATCGGTATCGAATATGTGCCCGAAGCGATCGAAGATGCCAAAGTGAACTCCTCGCTGAATAAGATCGAGAATACACTGTTCTACGCCGGCGACATGAAGGATATCCTGACACAGGATTTCATCAACCAACACGGCCGTCCGGATGTTATTATCACAGACCCGCCTCGTGCCGGTATGCATGACGATGTGATCAACACGATTCTTTTTGCGGAACCGGAACGTATCGTTTACGTGAGCTGTAACCCCGCGACACAGGCACGCGACCTGAGCCTGCTCTCGGTGAAGTATGCCGTTAAGAAGGTACAGCCGGTAGATATGTTCCCACATACGCATCATGTGGAAAATGTCGTCCTCCTGGAGAAATTAAAAGTTAAGAATTAAAAGCTTAGAAAATAATGAACAAGATCATCCTCCTGTTTTCATTTGCTTTGTTGTTGTCCGGTTGTAATCGTGCGAGGCAGGAACAAGGACAGGAGGATGACGATGTAACAATTGACCTGCCTCAACTGAAAGCGCAAGGCGAAATAACGGCCGTCACGCTATATAGCTCGACTTCCTATTTTCAGTATAAGATGCAGCCGATGGGTTACGAATACGAACTGATCAAGGATTTCGCCCGTTCGGAAGGTCTTAAACTGAATATTAAAGTTGCCGAAAGTCCTGCCAAACTGATCGAAATGTTGGAAGCGGGAGAAGCCGATGTCGTCGCCTACCCGATTCAGATCAGCAACCGCATGAAAGAGAAACTCATCTATTGCGGACGGGAAGAGCAAGATTGCCAGGTGCTGATCCAACGTGCCAACAAAGGCGACAAGGTGATCACCGACGTGACGGAGCTGCTCGGAAAAGATGTCTATGTAAAGCCGGGAACCAAATATTTCGAACGGTTGAAGAACCTCGATGTCGAATTAGGAGGCGGTATCCGGATTCATGAAGCGGATGCCGACACAGTGACAACGGAGGATCTGATCGGCATGGTTTCGCAAGGAGAAATCCCTTACACCATAAGCGACGAGAATATAGCCCGCCTGAACAAAACTTATTTCTGGAACCTGAACGTTTCGCTGAAGATCAGTTTTATGCAACGCTCCTCATGGGTCGTACGCAAAAGCAGCCCCGAACTGGCTAAGGCCATCGACGCGTGGGCATCCGACAAGGCGGGAACGCATGTCTACAAGGCTTTGACGAAACGCTATTTCGAACTGAGCAAACAACCCGTCACGACCGAACTGCCGGAAGTCAAAAACGGACATGTATCGCCCTACGACGAGCTGTTCCGCAAACATGCCAAAAACATCGGCTGGGACTGGCAGCTACTTGCTTCTATCGGCTACCAGGAATCCCGTTTCAATCCGAACGTCGTCTCATGGGCCGGCGCAGAAGGGCTGATGGGAATCATGCCGAACACGGCAAAGGCTTTAGGGGTAACGCCTCACGAACTGAAAAATCCGGACACGGGAATCCGTACGGGTGTGGATTGCCTGCGCCGTTTCCGTCAGGGATTTGGAAAAATAACGGACCCAGTCGAAAAGATCAAGTTCACCTTAGCGGCTTACAATGCCGGGATCGGGCATATCTACGATGCCCAACGACTGGCAGAGAAATACGGCAAAGACCCATACGTCTGGGATGATAATGTGGCCGAATATATCCGGATGAAGAACGATCCGGAGTACTACAATGATCCGGTCTGCAAACACGGCTACCTGCGTGGTTCGGAAACCTTCAATTATGTGCGCGAGGTGATGGAGCGTTACAATTATTATCTTCATAAAACAGGAAAGAAATAAAGAGGTGCGTATTGCTTATAACCAATGGTACCCCAATAGCCCCCATTCCTTCCAAGCAATGGTACCCTATTGTTTATAACCAATCGGACCATCTTATTTTCAAGACCGGATATTTTCTTTTATCATCTCCTTAATAAGCAACATCACCTTCGGATAGCTCAGTGGGACGCCGTCCAGAATCTCTTTTATTTCATTCGTGCTGATTGAATATCCGGTTTCTCCCGAACGGTATTCAAAGCAAACGTTTATTTCCGGATTGCCGGTGATCAACAAGGCGACTGTACCCGGAAGATCTCCCCAAGGCGGGCAATCGATATGATCCGAATGAAAGACAGCCCTCACTTCCGTTCCCTTTCCCGGCTCGGATGTCAGGGTGACACTGCCGCCGGTCTGCTCCGCATTCTGGATCAGGAAGGGAAGGCCGAGTCCGACTTTGCGAGTCGTGCGGGTGGTGTAGAACGGGTTCGTGACACGCCGGGCGGTTTCCGCATCCATCCCTGAGCCGTTGTCCGTGATGCGGATGACGATGCGGGTATCCTGCTCTTCTACGGACAGCCCTATCTCCGAAGCATTCGCCCGGATACTGTTTGCGGTGATATCGGTGATATGAAAAGATAGATTATTCATGCTGTTACAATCGTATGACCGTTTTCCTTCCGGAAAGCCATTGCTAAATGTTCAAAATCAAGCACATCTGCCCTTAACAGGGAATATTTCGTGCCGATCTGTCCGGGATCATGCGCATCAGAAGCGCTATAGATCGTGTAATGCTTCAAATAAGCATGTGCCGCCAACAGCCTTTCATAGCGGGCAGCATCCTTGAACTCGATTGCATCCAGCGGCAACGAAGGATCTATAAACCCCAACTGGCTGATCAGGCTGAACGAAGGACGTTCGACATGGGCCGCAATGAACAACCCGCCCAGACGATGCACCACTGCGGCAATCTGTTCCACACTCCGGTCGAGGGCCGAGATAAGCAGATAAGGGGCTTCCCCCACGATCTCGTTCCGGGCGTTCACCCAGACCTGGTCGCCGAATCGTTCAGGGTCGTTCGGGACAGGCGGCAGATAGTCATCCAGATACATCTGGAAAGCGGCACGGGTCCGGTCATCTGCAAAAAGTGCCACGCAGTGCGCCTCTTCGCGTGTCGTCACCTCCGCACCGGCAAAGACCATGAGTCCCCGCTCCTCCCCTAAAGCCTGGATTTCGGGACATTGCAGCGTGCTGTTATGATCCGTCACAGCAATGGCATCCAACCCCCGTTCGAGGGCCGTTTCCACAATCCGCTGCGGGCTCATCTCCAAGCTTCCGCAAGGCGAAAGACAGGTGTGCAGGTGCAAATCTACCCGGTACTCCTTCATGCCTGTTGCAAAAGGCTGTATATTTTTCCCGTTACTTCGAATGCGGAAAGCGGCGTTCCGAGCAAAGGCACGTCTTCCTCTTTTCCTTTCTCAAGCGTCTCCTCGTCCGGCGAAGCCCCGTTCACGATCAGGACGGCAGCCGCATCTTTCAGGGTGGCGACCGCCACGATGTTCTGGTGTGTCTGCATCGTGACCCACAACATTCCTTCGTCTATATGTCCCATTACGTCACTCAACAAGTCGCTGGTGTAGCCGCCGGAAATCTCCGCGTCCAGTCCTGCCTCTCCGCAAAAAACGGTTAAGTTCAATTCTTTCACTAAATCACTGACCTTCATATTTGGCTCCTTTCTTATAACAATCTTTATTCAACCGGTCTTTCCCCCACGTCTTTTCGATCAGGCGGAAAGCATGTTCCTTGTCCAGCTTCCCGTGCTTCTCCATATTGCGCTGCATGAAGACGCAATCGCTGAACTGCGCCTCATGGCGGACAATGTCTTCCGCCAACGCCTGGCAGTTGGGCGAACCACAGGCCCCGCAATCGATGCCGGGCAGGTAGCACATCAACTTGCGCACCTGCTCCATCTTTTTCAGGACTTCTTCGATATTTCCTTCGTATCGCAACTTCGGGTTGGGTTGAAGCGGACGAATGGTGATGTGTTGTTTCAGATAGGACAACGCCTCCAACCGGTCGGAATAGATCAGCGGGGCTTTGTCGCGTTTCATCGAACGCTTCATCACCCGCTCGGCTGTCAGGAAACGGTTGGCGACTGCCAGCACGCCACCGGCACAACTCCGGTCGCAGGCACGCAGTTCGAGGAAGTCCACATTGCGGACTTCGGTGGTCGACTCCATCCGTTCCAAGAATTCGATGACATTGTGTATCTCGTCTATCGCCAGGCAGCGGCCGGAGAAATGTTTGGTTTCGCCTCCCGTCTGGCTCCAACGCATCTCCTTCTTGGTCAGGGAGGGCGGAAGGACGCATTCGGGCGTGTAGTTCTTCGGACGGTTTTTCAGGATATGATATACCTTATTATATAGGGTATCCATATTGATCACGCCTTTGATCGTGGACGAATATCCCTCCGCACCTTTCAGGGAGGCGATCTTCGCCGCACAGGGCGTCACATAAAAAATACCGATTTCTTCGGACGAGAAACCATCTTCTTCCAATACCTTATGATAGTAAGTGGCTGTCGCATTGACCGGCGGCTTCACCAACAAGATATTATCGACCAGGGCCGGGAAGCGCACCTGTATCAGCCGGACGATAGCCGGGCAAAACGAACTGATGACAGGTTTATCCTCCGCCAGCTCCATCTGCCTGAGCATCTCGCGATGGATCATGTCTGCCGTAAACTCGACCTGGAACACATGCGTAAACCCCAGTTCGTACAGCGCACTGAAAATATCTTCCTCCGTCGTATATTTGGAGAACTGCCCGATAAAGACCGTCGGAACCAGCACGACACGGGCCTTGTAGTCGAATATCTTCTGGAAGTCGTCCTGCTCCACATAGATGGCTTCCGTCGGGCAGGCTTTCAGACATTCGCCGCAGTCCACACACCAACCTTTACGGATGGAGGCTTTCCCCTCGCGGATACGAATCGCACCGGTCGGGCACTTCGTCATGCAGTGGGTACAGCCGACACAACGGTCATTGTCTATTTTCAATGCGTGGTAAAACTTTGTCTCTTCCATGGCTATCTGTCGTTTGCGGAGAAGTAGGTCAGCATACGGACAACCGTGCCCTCTCCTACTTTGCTCTCGATCGTTAATTCATCTACATTCTTCTTCATATTGGGCAACCCCATGCCTGCACCGAACCCCATCTCGCGGACGGCTGCCGATGCGGTGGAGAAACCTTCCTGCATGGCCTGTCCGATATCGGGAATGCCGGGACCTTCGTCTTGCAACAGAAGGCTGATCCTGTCGACTTCGATATCGGCCAGAACCGTCCCCCGCCAGGCGTGTGCCACAACGTTGACTTCGGCTTCATAAAGAGCGACGACCACCCGCTTGATGATGCGCGGATCGACGGACAGTTGCTTCAACACCTTCTTTATCTGGCTCGAAGCATAGCCGGCTTTTGAGAAGTTGCCTCCTTCCAGTTCAAATCTGAATTGCATATCTTCACCTCCTTTTGCTTAATAGATCGGCGGAAGGCCGTTACAATAAAGTTCACCGACTGTATGGTACATCGAGTGGTCCGTTTCCATCAGGATCATCTCGTTTTCTGCCGCCAGTTGTAAAATATCGGGAGTCGCTTTCTTTCCCCTGACGAACAGGATGCAGGAAACATCCGCCATCTCTGCCGTCCGGATCGTCTGCATGTTGCACAGACCCGTGACGAGGAGCACGCCGTTGCAATCCAATGTCAGGACATCGCTCATCAGGTCGCTGGCGAAGGCGCACTGCACTTCATGGTCTTCCCGGCCGTTACCACACACGACTGTCGCGCCGGTAAGTGCCATTATCTGCCGTATCTTCATTATTATATAAAGGTTATATTTGCCGGGACAATGTAAGAAATAGTTATAACTTTGCAAGCGAAAAGATACGGAAAGTTATAACTAAATCATGAAAATATGGGCGTAGTAATAGGTATTGACGTAGGTGGAAGCACAACCAAGATTATCGGAGTGGAAAACAAGAGCATCCAGTCGCCGATGTTCGTCAAGGCGACCGATCCGGTCACCTCGCTCTTCGGAGCTTTCGGCAAGTATATCTATGACAACGGGATCACCTTGCCGGAGATCGAGATGGTGATGCTGACGGGTGTGGGAAGCGCTTTCATCGACCAACCGCTATACGGCTTGCCGACAGCCAAGACCGATGAATTTCTGGCCAACGGCCTCGGAGCCAAATATACCGCTTCGCTGGAAAACCTGATTGTCGTAAGCATGGGGACGGGAACTTCTTTCGTAAAGGTTGAAGGACCGCATATCCAGCATATCGGCGGCATCGGCATCGGAGGCGGAACCTTGCTCGGACTCTCCCGCCTGCTCCTGAAAACGCAGGACATCCATCTGATCGCTGAAATGGCCCGGAAAGGGACCCTGACGAATATCGACCTCCAGATACAGGACATCTGCAACAGGCCCCTGCCCGACCTGCCGTTGGACGCCACCGCCTCCAACTTCGGAAAGGCGGACGGCAACGCCTCTCCCGAAGACATTGCTTCCGGGATTATCCACATGGTCTTGCAATCGATCGGCCAGGCTGCCATCCTGTCGGCTCTCAACAGCCCGATCCGCAATTTCGTCCTGATCGGCAACCTGACGCAACTGCCCCAGTGCAAGGAAATCTTCCCTAAGCTGGAAGAAATGTATGGCGTCCGTTTCCTGATCCCCAAATATTCGGAATACAGGACAGCCATAGGCGCCGCCCTCACCTATATGGACGGGGCACCGATTCATCCGATCAAATAAAGCGGTAAAAAGATTATCAGTTAACTGTCAGCTCATTGCATTTACATGTCATTTACCTGTCGATGTAAAAGTATTTACGCTGCCATGTAAAAACATTTACATCGGCAGGTAACAACATTTACATCGGCATGTAACGTCTTTTACCTGGGCATGTAAAAGACAGCAGATGCCCGGTCACCAGTCGTATTCCTCCACATATCCGTCAAAGTATTCGTCCAACCGCACGCCTAACTTCCTGGCAAGCGCAACCACCTGCTGCTGCTCGGCCGGTGACAGCAACGTTTCTCCTTTCCGCTTCTGATAATATCTCCTGACTCCCCAACTACCGATCAGACGATACCTGAACGTACCCGACACACTGACCGCCAAGGCTCCGACCGTACACAGGAACCCTTTGGCATAACGCACTTTCTCGTTGGAACGGTAATACTTGCACTTCCCCGCCATCGCTTCTATCGCTTTCAGATGCAATGTCGGAGGAAAAACAACATTTGCCGGAATACGGTCGTATGCGATCCGCCTGAGACAAGTGTCGCCGCGAGGACAGTCTGCCGCACATAAACCGTAATTAGAAGGAATTTTAGAATAAGATGTGTCTTTCATCATAGTTCTTGTATTTTAATGATTACATAGCAAAGGTACGATAATTCGTTCCCGCCGCAAGCCGGCAGGCGGAAATCGGTGAAACTTTCCAAAGGCTGACAAAAAGATACGAGTAACGACAAAAATAATAGGATACGAATAGGTTAGGATTCCAATTTATGCTTACCTTTGGTTGCATTAAATTAAATTTATAATATCATGTTCGCAAAAGAAACTTATATCGCCCGCAGGGCTAAATTAAAACAGACGATAGGTTCCGGCCTGCTGTTATTTTTGGGTAACGATGAGTCAGGCATGAACTATGCCGATAACACATACCATTTCCGCCAGGATTCCACTTTTCTGTATTTCTTCGGGCTTCCCTACGCCGGGCTGTCCGCCATCATCGATATAGACAACAACCGCGAGATCATTTTCGGCGACGAACTGACGATCGACGCAATCGTCTGGATGGGAACACAGCCGACGCTGAAGGAAAAGAGCGAAGCAGCCGGTATCACCGAAGTACGTCCGTTCAAGGAAATCGAAACCTATCTGAAGAACGCACAGCAGAAAGGCCAGCCGATTCATTACCTGCCGACTTACCGCGCCGAACACCAGATCAAGCTGTTCCAGTGGTTAGGCGTCGTTCCGGGAGCCGAAAAACCTTCCGTACCTTTTATTATGGGCGTTGTCAACCAGCGTAACTATAAGAGCGAAGAAGAAATTGCCGAAATAGAAAAGGCTTGTATCGTGACAGCCGACATGCATCTGGCCGCCATGCGCACCGTTCGTCCGGGCATCCGCGAAAGCGAAGTGGCCGCCGCCGTTGCCGAAGTTGCTTATGCCAACAATTACGAACTCTCTTTCCCGATCATCGCGACGATCAATGGGCAGACGTTGCACAACCATGATCATAGCAATTTGATCAAGAGTGGCGATATGCTTCTGCTCGATGCCGGCGCCGAAACGGAGATGGGATATGCCGGCGATATGTCGTCAACGATTCCTGCCGATGCCAAATTCACCACTCGCCAACGTGAGATCTATGATATCCAGGTGGCTGCCCACGAAGCAGCTGTTGCAGCTTTGCGTCCGGGTATCCCGTTTGTCGATGTATATGAATTGTCCTGCAAAGTGATCATGGAAGGCCTGAAAGAGTTGGGCTTCGTGAAAGGCGATCCGATGGAAGCAGTCAGAGCCGGTGCTCATGCCATGTTCATGCCTTGTGGCCTGGGACACATGATGGGACTGGACGTTCACGATATGGAAAACTTAGGCGAAGTCTACGTCGGATATGACGGTCAGCCGAAGAGCACGGAGTTCGGACGCAAGTCTCTCCGCCTCGGACGTAAGTTGGAACCGGGCTTTGTCCTGACTATCGAGCCGGGCGTTTACTTTATCCCCGAACTGATGGATCTCTGGAGAAGCCAGAACAAGTTCACCGAATTTATCAATTACGACAAGCTGTTCACATATAAAGATTTCAGCGGTATCCGCAACGAAGAGGACTATTTGATCACCGAAAACGGCGCCCGCCTGTTAGGTAAAAAGATCCCCGTCCGTGCTGAAGAGGTCGAAGCGATAAGAAAATAAAAACAAAACAGAAATGACGAGAGTGCCCCTGTTGTATTAACGGGATACATCCTCGTCATTTCTGCCTGATTTTTTACAACTTTTATCCCTTGATCTGCCTATTCGTGCAGGATCAGGACAAGCGCACCGAAGGCATGAGGGACGATTGTTCCATATCTCTGATAAAACGGTATTATTTTAAGAAAACACTTTTTACTTAAAATAATTATTCGTTCCTTCGCCTCACAATTACAATCGTATGGGACAAAAAGACGAAATAATACTGATAAACATAAATGGTACGGATCGTCCGGGGGTGACCGCCGCCCTTACCGAGATACTGGCCAAGAACAACGCGGTTATCCTGGACATCGGTCAAGCTGATATCCACAACAACCTCTCTTTAGGCATCTTATTTCAAAGTAGCGAAGGCAATTCGGGGGATATTCTGAAAGAGTTACTCTTCAAAAGTTATGAGCTTGATGTAAATATCCGTTTCAACCCGATCACCGAGGAAGCTTATAACCAATGGGTTTCCATGCAAGGCAAGAACCGATATATAATAACGATTCTAGGCCGGAAACTGACTGCCCGACAAATCGCAGGTGTTACACGCATTGTTGCCGACCAGGACATGAACATCGACGACATTAAGCGTTTGACGGGACGTATCCCTTTGGACGAGAATGCCCGGACGCCGAAAGCCAGTGTAGAATTCTCCGTGCGCGGTACGCCGAGGGACAAGGAACAGATGAAGGCCGATTTCATGAAACTCTCTGCCGAGCAGGAGATGGATATATCTTTTCAGGAAGAAAGCATGTATCGACGCATGCGTCGCCTGATCTGCTTCGATATGGATTCGACATTGATTGAAACGGAAGTAATCGACGAACTGGCTATCCGAGCCGGTGTCGGTGATCAAGTGAAAGCCATTACCGAAGCGGCCATGCGGGGAGAAATCGACTTCTGCGAAAGTTTCCGTCAACGTTGTGCCTTGTTGAAAGGCTTGGATGTCTCCGTTATGCAGGAAATAGCCGAGAACCTGCCGATTACCGAAGGGGTGGACCGTCTGATGCGTATATTGAAAAAGGTAGGCTTCAAGATTGCGATCCTTTCCGGAGGATTTACTTATTTTGGCAACTATCTGAAACAGAAATACAACATTGACTACGTCTACGCCAACGAGCTTGAAGTGGAAAATGGAAAGCTGACCGGACGTCATGTCGGCGACATTGTGGACGGGAAACGCAAAGCGGAACTGCTCCGTCTTATTGCACAAGTCGAGAATGTGGATATCCGCCAGACGGTCGCTGTCGGAGACGGAGCCAACGACTTGCCGATGATCAGTATTGCCGGTCTTGGAATCGCTTTCCATGCCAAACCAAAAGTAAAGGCTACGGCCAAACAGTCCATTTCAACGATCGGGCTTGACGGTATCCTGTATTTCTTGGGCTATAAAGATTCCTATCTGGATGAAAAAATGTGACATTGATTTATTATATAGATAAATAATCATAAATAGTAAAATGATCAGACACATCGTAATGTTTAAATTGAAGGAGTTTGCAACTCCGGCCGACAAGCAGGCTAAAATGCAGGAAATCAAAACAGGATTAGAAGCATTGATCGACAAAATCAACGTCTTGCGCATGATCCGCGTAGATTTTAACGTGAATCCGGCAGAGACATGGGATATCATCCTTACTACGGAGCTGGATACACTTGAGGATGTCGGAACGTATGCCAACCATCCCGAACATGTAGCCGTATCCAAAGGCATCATCGGTCCCGTCAAGGCAGACAGAGCTTGCGTCGATTATGAATATTAACAAGCGAAGAGTATCATGAAAGACTTTGATCTTGAAGAACGAGTAAACCGTGCAGTTCAGAATTTCGAAGCAGGTTATAATTGTGCACAATCTGTCTTTCTGGCTTACTCGGATATCTTTGAATTGGATATGGAGACAGCCAAGAAAATGTCTGTCTCTTTTGGAGGAGGTGTAGGTCGTATGCGCGAAATCTGCGGAACAGTCAGCGCAATGGCTATGTTAGCGGGATTCAAATATCCGGTTCAGGACATTTCCGATCAGGAAGCCCGCACCAGGAATTATGCAATGGTACAGAAAATGGCTGACATGTTCAAGGAAAAAAACGGGACAATCATCTGCCGCAACCTTTTGCCTCCTGAAGACGCAGCAGCTACGACACCGGCACCGGCCGCCCGTACGCAAGAATATTATAAGAAGCGCCCCTGCGGAAGATTCGTTGGAGATTCGGCTCGCATTGCAGGAAGAATGCTGAAAGGAGAATTGGATTGATGGCTTATGCCATCAATCTGATTTGTGTAACAATACCTAAACTCCGTATTTCATTGAATAAGTTCGTATAGGAAGAGATCGCCTTTACATTCACTTTGTATGTGATAACAGATCGATCCTCTTTATAAAACGTCTCGAAAGAGACACTTACGATAAAAACGCCTTTACTTTCCAATATCTTCCGGACAGCCTTCAAATCGGGGGTCGCCGTAGAACAGGTGATAGCCAGGATCTTATTGACACCATTCAAGAACATTCTTTTCTCCAAACGTTCCAGACTGACCAGAATGAAAAGTGTTATGACAGTTGCAATAGCAGCCGGAATATACATTCCGGCTCCCACTGCCAAACCTATTACCGCCATTACCCAGATACAGGCTGCTGTCGTCAGCCCATGAACACTTCCGTGACTTTGGATAATTGCTCCCGCTCCAAGAAAACCGATACCCGAAAGCACTTGTGCCGCAATACGTCCCGGATCGCCATTCAAGAAGTTAGGATAACATTGCGGAATCCAGATAGAGACCAGCATAGCGGCAGTCGAACCCATACAAATCAATGTAAAGGTACGCATTCCCGCCTCCCGTCTTCTGAACTGGCGCTCTATCCCGATGACAGCTCCCAAGAGAAAACTGATCAACAACTTTACAGTTGCCGTATAAGGGGTAATAACCGTGTTTTGTAATATGTCGTTTATCTGTTCTAACATACTTATTGCTTTAGTAACACACAAATATAGCAATTTGTTTGATTACTTGACCTCTGTAATTTCAATCACATGACTATTTGTCGGCCGACTTGAAAACACAGGAATGCCTACATTCATCAGAAACTCTCCGGAGAACGTTTTACCGTTGCAGGCCAATCTGGATTGCGTACCCGGAACCAAATTGATTTCTTTCAATTCGTAACGGGCATCCTCCTTCAAGCCCTGTAAACGAAGGGGTTGTATCGACTCTGCGTATCTCGGATGGATATCGAAGGCAAACAGAACAGCTTTGTCTGCATTGTCGTTGGCATACATAACAGCAGCATGCTGGCTTTCATAAGGCGACTGCAAACGGTATTGGTCACCGTCCAAAATAACATCATCCAAACGTTTGAAGTTAGCCACCGCCTCTTTACAGTATTGCTGGTCTGTCTGGCTCATTTCGTGAATACGGATGTCGAAACCTAACTTACACATACTAGCTACGTCTGTGCGGAACTTAACCGGCTGTTTACCCCAACTCGTTACGTGGGCAGCCATACTTTTAGCGGGAAAGAAGTAAGAATAACCCCATTGGATAAAAATACGCTCTACGGCATCCGTATTATCGCTCGGCCAAAACTCGGTGAAATATTTCAACGCTTCATAGTCACAACGTCCACCACCACCGGAACACAGCATCATCGGCAGATTCGGATATTTCTGTTTGATCCGTTCCAGCACATTATAAAGACCGCGTACATACTCAATGTATAAATGGGACTGCTGATCTTTCAGATACGGAGAGTAGATATTCGTTATCGGGCTGTTGCAATCCCACTTGAAATAGGCGATACCCGGATATTTCGTCATCAGATTGTCTACCACACCATATACATAATCCTGGACTTTCGGATTAGTCAAATCCAAAACCATCTGATTTCTAAAGTAATACTCGTCACGATTCGGCAAATGAATCACCCAGTCCTTATGTTTCTCATACAACTCGCTTTTCGGATTTACCATTTCCGGTTCGATCCACAAACCGAACTTAATGCCTCTGTCCGTCGCTTCCTTCACCAACTTTCCGATACCGTTAGGCAGCTTGGTAACGGTTTCTTCCCAGTCTCCCAATCCCTGATGGTCACTGCTGCGGGGATACTTATTGGCAAACCAGCCATCGTCAAGCAAGAACATATCAACTCCTAATGCAACAGCTTCATCCATAATATTGACCAACTTGTCTTCATTAAAGTCAAAATAGGTCGCTTCCCAGTTGTTCAGCAATGTCATACGGGATTTCTCACCGTCCTTCAACTGATATTTGCGTGCCCAACGCTGGAAATCGCGGCTGGCTTTCCCCTTACCTTCCGTGCTGTAAGTGAAAATGAACTCCGGTGTGCGGAACACTTCATTCGGTTTCAACGAGTACTCCGATGCATACGGGTTGATACCGGAAAGTACGCGCAAGCCATTTTCATTATCCACTTCAAACGTAAAACGGTAATTTCCTGTCCATCCGATAGTTCCGAATAATACATCTCCGGCATTCTCTTCCGCTTTCCTGTCCAGAGCAAGCAAAAAAAATGGAGAACAAAACATGTTGGCACGACTCCCCAACTTGGTATCCAACATCTTTTTACCGAAAGCCAGCTCGGTTTCCTTCATATTGACTTCATGTGCCCAGTCTCCTGCAAATTCGGTCAGAAAATACTTGCTGCCGTTCAGATGCAACAAAGAGGAAGCATAGTTATAAAGGGTGACAGGCTTCTTCTCCTGATGCGAGATCTCCGCATATTCCTTGATGATGTTTTCCTTCGGATAAGCGATGAAATGCAACTTCACTTCGACCGGATATTTATCATCTTTCAAAAGAATTACCGTCTCGTCAACTCCCGGCTGAAGCTGTTTGTTTTCATGGGAGATATATTTCAGGAGCAGTGACGGGTTACCGTCATTATGCAAAACACGGATAGCCGGCTCGAAATAATCTTCCATGCCATGTGTCAGATAGGCTTCATTACCGAGAGGTAATTGTACGATATCCGAATCGAATGACAGTTTTTGTCCCAGATAAGATTGATACAGGCGGCCATTTTTATCATCAACCTTATAAATAAGGCTAATGTCATCGGTTGTAATTGGAATTACAGTTTTTCCATTTGCACTCAGCGTCGCTGATATCGCTATTAGACATAGCAAAAAAAGATGTCTGATCTTCATGTTTTTCTTCTATAATTTATTAATTTAGATATTACAAATTCAAGGTTTATTTTATATACGAACAAAGATATTATAATTATTGGAATAATGATAGTCCAAACGAATAAAAATTACAAGAAAAAGCCTGTAAAACGCATAAAATAAGTCGTTTTACAGGCTTTTCTTTAATTTTTATTCCGAAAAGGATTATCTCATCCTGTTTTTATACTTCCAAAGCTCCGATCAGTTCGCGGACAGACGAAAAACCATGTCTGTCACAATAGTCGTTCATCCCTTCGATAACCTTTATACCAACAGCTGGATCTACAAAATTGTAGGTTCCGATCTGGATTGCTGTAGCTCCGGCCAGCATGAACTCCACCGCATCTTTCCAGTTCGAAATACCTCCCAAACCGATAATAGGAATCTTTACAGCCTTATAAGTCTGCCATACCATCCGCAAGGCAACCGGCTTTACACAGGGACCGGAAAGACCACCGGTTATTGTAGATAATACTGGTTTACGCTTCTCCGCGTCAATGGCCATCCCCAGCATAGTATTAATCAATGAAACGGAATCTGCTCCTTCGGCTTCGACCGCTCTGGCAATCTCCGTAATGTCAGTCACATTAGGGGAAAGTTTTACAATAAGGGTCTTCGGATAAACCTTGCGGACAGCCTTCACCACTTCACTTGCCCCACAAGTCGTCACTCCAAAAGCCATACCTCCCTGCTTTACATTCGGACAAGAAATATTTAGTTCGATCGCCGGAATATTGTCCAAATCTGCAATCTTCTCAGCACATTCCACATACGTTTCCACAGAGGAACCACTCACGTTTACAATCATGTTCGTGTCGATATTCTTAATCTCCGGATAGATATGATCGACGAAATATTGTGCACCCTTATTCTGCAAACCTACGGCATTCAACATTCCCGAAGGAGTTTCCGCCATACGGGGATACAAATTCCCTTCGCGTGGCTGGATCGTTGTTCCTTTCACAAAAATACCACCCAAGCGGGAGATATCCATAAAGTCCGAATACTCAATGCCATATCCGAAAGTACCCGACGCCGTCATGACCGGGTTCTTCAATTGCAAATTACCAATGTTTACGTTTAATTCAGCCATGTCAAATTTTCAATATTAAATACAGGTCCTTCAGTACATACACACACATGATGCTCATCTTTGGTCTTCTCCACACAACATAAGCAAGCTCCTATACCACAAGCCATTGTATTTTCAAGAGAGACTTCGCATATAATAGAGTTTGCATGGGCATATTTGGCAACAGCCACCATCATCGGTTTAGGTCCACAAGTGTAAATCCGGTCGAAATGTACATCTTTCAAGATGGAATGGTTGGTCACATATCCCTTTTCGCCCAATGAGCCGTCTTCTGTTGTAACATAGACTGTTCCAAACTGTTCGAACTGTTCCAATTGTAACACATCTTCCTTTGAACGGGCTCCCAAAAGGAACGTAGGTGTGTAACCGGCTTTTTTCAGGATGGATCCCAAATACAACATCGGGGCTGTCCCGACACCACCACCGATCAGCAGTAATTTTTGTTCTTTATCGGCAGGCAACGTGAAACCGTTTCCCAAAGGCAACATGATGTTAACAACATCACCCGGTTTATACTCAGCCATCCGGCGTGTTCCGTCACCGACCAACTGGACGAGCAACCACAGTTCATTGGTCGCTCTGTCGACATAATTAATTGAGATCGGACGACGAAGAAATGTTGTAGGAGAGTTATCCACACGTACCTGTACGAACTGTCCCGGCAACATTTCCGGCAGGATCTGATCAGATGTTAGTTTAAGCAGGCAATAATTTTTGTGAAGGCTACAGTTTTCAGTCACCTTCATGTCAAGCATGTACTTCTTCATATAATATGATTAGTCTAATTCTATACAAAGATACATGAATATGGTATATAAACCAAAACAAGCTATTCTTTCTTATTTTTTTCAGAAACAAAAGTGTCAAATGTATTATCGGAATAGAATACCATTATTTTACTTACTTTTCTAGTTGTTGTTTCTTGCTGTATAATTTGCTCAACAACAGGAGGTTTTACAGTGTTTACAGGTGTATCAACCCTCATTTCCTTGCGATATTCAAGAGCAGCTTGCCCTCCGGACGGATTTATCGCCGTATTTGAGAACAAATCGGGTTGTGTTGACATATGATCTCGCACCATTTCGCCTTTACCGAAAAGGAGCCAGTCGGAATCGACATAAGTGAACCGATCCAGAATTTTTATAAGGACATCCAAGCTTACATTATTTCTTCCGTTCAAAATATGCGACATTGCTGAACGCTGGATACCGATTGCTTCTGCAAATTTAGAAGGGGTCAAGCCTTCACGCTCCATTATTTGAGTAATACGTCCTATCATTTTTGTAAATCCTAATTTGTTTATAGAAATACTGCCATTATGTCTGTTTACATGGGAGGAATGTATACAAATCAATAACGATACAAATATACACAATGATTCTCAATTGTGCAATTTAATTATATAAACTTAAACCAATACTTTTGTATCATATGGATAACAATTGTTTCCGTTAAGATTGTGAACAGGTTGTTTTAATGCAAAAATCATATTAAAGTATTACTTAATATATAGGCTATATTTTACTGTTAATCTTTTAATTAATAGAAAATAATATTGAGATAATACGCCTATTTAGCCATAATTGTACGCATATGTAACAAAATAGTTAATGCATTAAATTAATAATCCTGTATAATCATTTGGTATATGATTACTTATGCTAAAAATATAAAGTAGAGATGAAATTGTTACTTTTGTCGGTTTATGATAGTAATGTAAACATAAACAAATGTTACACCCCTGTTATATGTTTACAAAGTAGAATCATGTAATGGCTATCTTTTGTACAAAAAGGGTTGTTTACATTTCTAACAAGCGCTATTCCGTTCACAATTCAATACCGAACTGAAAATACTTGATTTCATAAACTGACAAAGTGTCTCTAATTTGTACTTGTACGATTTATGGACGAACATACTTTTATGCAGCTAAGGTTTTCCCTCTTCATTTTTGTGATTTTTGTGAACAGATATTCAGGAAAAGGCAAATATTAAAATCTAAGTAGGGTAAAATCAACGATAAAAGATTGAGAAACAATAAGAAGAGGCTTTTTATCCGGTTCAATTTTTCTGTTGTTCCAGATAAAAAGCCTCTTCTTTAGGCCAATCAAGTATAAAAAACGGTTTAATGCAGGATTTTGTAGAGTAATTCCTTTAAAAGTTCGGCATCGGAAACAGAAGTGTTTTCCACTCCCTTCGAACGGGCATCCGTCATACGGATATCGCTGATCAGATTGAACACTTTCATCGCCGAATAGTTTCGCATCCCTAAAAGATAATCCTTAACCTGGAATGTCCCCCGAAGTCCGAGTGCCGTCATCAAGCCGGCTTCGGAACGATCCTTCGTATAATAACAAATCAGGAGGTTCGAGAAATAATTAAATAATACAGGAAGGGTCATCTGGATCGGATTGCTTTTCGGGTTCTTCTCGAAGTATTGGGCAATACGGTTCGCCTTCAAGACATCTTTCATGGCAAGTGCCTTTATCAGTTCAAAGTTATTGTATTCTTTACTGATTCCGATATTTTGCTCCACCAGTTCCGGCGTGATGCGTTTTGCGCCTTTTTCAGGCAGGATCAGTGCCAGCTTATCCAATTCCTTACTCAGACGGCTTAAATCGTTTCCAAGGAAGTCAGAAAGCATCTGAGACGCCTTTCCGTCTATCCCTATGGAACGCATCTGCATAAAAGAGGCGATAAATGCCGGCATCTTGTAGTCGGGAATCTTTTTGGACTCGAACAGCACCCCGGTTTTGTCTGTTGCGGAAGCCAGCGCCTTACGACGATCTAAGTTTTTATATTTATAATTGATGACCAGAACTGTCGACATTAAAGGGTTCTTAACATAGTTCGACAGAAGCTCGATATCACGAATTAATTGAGCCTCCCGAACAACCACTAACTGATATTTTGACATCATCGGGAAACGGCGGGCTGCGTTAATTATAGATGCTGCATCCGTATCTGCTCCATACATGATAATTTGGTTAAAATCCCGTTCGGATTCTTCCAATACATTTTCGAGTAGCAAGTCTGTTATCTGATCCATAAAAAACGGTTCGTCACCCATCATTATATAGACAGGAGCGAATTTTTTTGCAACGATATCCCGACATATTTCCTCGTATGTATATTCTTTTTTTGCCATATTTGTGTGCGATCTCAATTAAAATTACCAACTGAAACGGATGTGACGGATCGTCTTCTTTCCATCAATAATCTGACGAAGCGCTTCCACTCCCAACATTACATGCTCTTTCGCAAAATTCCGGGTCACCTCGCGATCGCTGGCTTCCGTTTTCACCCCGGCTTCTTCCATAGGTTTGTCGGAAATCATCAACAAAGCTCCTGTCGGAATCTCGTTTGCAAAGCCTGCCGTAAACAAGGTTGCCGTCTCCATATCGATACCGGTAGCGTGTGTACGGCGAAGGTAGTTTTTGAAATCGCTGTCATATTCCCATACCCGTCGGTTCGTCGTGTAGACAGTCCCGGTCCAGTAATCTTTCCCCCGGTCACGTATGGCGGACGAGATGGCGCGCATCATCGAGAAAGCCGGGAGCGACGGTACTTCTGCCGGCAGATATTCGTTCGAAGTGCCTTCTCCTCGGATAGCCGCAATCGGCATGACATAATCTCCCAGGTTGTTCGCCTTCTTCAATCCTCCGCATTTCCCCAGAAAGAGGACGGCAGTCGGCTTTATCGCCGATAGCAAGTCCATAATTGTCGCCGCATTCGCGCTCCCCATCCCGAAGTTGATAATCGTGATGCCATTGGCCGCTGCGTTCGGCATGGAGTTTTTCAGTCCCAGGATCGGCACGTTAAAGTGGTCGGCAAACAGTTCCACATACTTCGTGAAGTTGGTAAGCAGGATATATTTGTCGAAGTCTTCCAGCTTCCGCTCCGTATAGCGCGGCAACCAATTCTCGACAATTTCTTGTTTTGTTTTCATAAATCACTACCTTTGATGGTCTATTTTCACAGAATAAAAGAACAAATATAGTAAATGCTTGCATTAAACTTACCTGGTTTTGCGCCTAAAGTAGCAGAAAAAGATGGAAAACGTACGATCTTCGATCCCGTACGGCAAAAATATGTGGCTCTCACTCCTGAAGAATGGGTACGTCAGCATTTTGTCAATTATCTGATCACTCGGAAAAGCTACCCGAAAGAACTGCTGGCAAACGAAGTGCTGGTCAAGCTGAATGGAACCTCCAAACGTTGCGATACGGTTGCTTACAACCGTTTTCTTGAACCTCTGGTCATCGTCGAGTACAAGGCTCCCCATATAAACATTACCAACACTGTTTTCGACCAGATAGCCCGTTATAACATGGTGCTACGTGTCGAATACCTGATTGTTAGCAATGGCTTAAACCACTATTGCTGCAAAATCGACTATAACAACCGGGCATACACTTTTTTGGAAGGAATACCCGCATACAACGAATTATAAACATCGTTTTTACCGATATTAACATCCGATATACAAACCTTTACATCCAAATGTCAGGACCTTTTTTGTCAAAACAGGGCGGAAAAAATCCTCTGCATCCCCATCTTCACGCCTGTACACCCGGATGTAGGCTCCTTGAACATCCGGGTGTCCGTCCTCGCTACACCCGGATGTTTACGGACAAATGTAGTTAGTTTGCTAAAAATAAGACCGTTAGTTATACAAACGAATCCCTTTATTTCTCTCAAAAAAGAAACGGATGTCTTGTGATAGGGTGTGATAGAAGTGTGATAGAGAAAACAAAATAGTATCACTTGTTATCGCCATTGAAAAACAAAGGCAACACCCGGCCGGGTGATAGAGTGATACTACAAAAGCAAAACAACACAGGTAAACAACAAAGCTCTAACTAAAACTTACAGAACGGATGCGGTCTGATCCCTATATATCATAATGGAATCGGACATCTGCATATTGGCCGGTCTGTCGACATACACGGAATTACTATCCTTTATGACAGGTTGGTCAGTTGTTTTCTTCTCATCGAAGATTAGTGAATAACCTAAGATTACTGCAAAAAAAGATAATATCAATGCTTTCATATTCTATTACAATTTTAATATCATATATAAGTATGATGTATTCAAAACGCAAAACGCTGCACTATATTACAAAAGAAATGTATTTTCTTTGTAATTCTTTCGTAACAACTCGTCCTTATCCCTTGATTTTTATGGATAACAGGTTAATACACAGAATAGTTCAAAAAAAAATCGGGGAAAGAATAAATATCCTTCCCCGATTCTATTATTGTCATGTTTCGAATGATCTGTTACGCGCCGAAATCGTCGAAATGCAACATTTCACGCGGCACGCCCAGATTGTCCAGCATATTTTCCACTGCCTTTGACATCGGGCCCGGACCACACATGTAGTATTCGATATCTTCCGGAGCTTCGTGATCCTTCAGATATGTATCGTAGATTACTTGGTGAACGAAACCGGCCGTGTACTTCACTCCTGCCGCATCGGCTGCCGGATCCGGACGGTCGAGTGCCAGATGGAATGTGAAGTTCGGGAATTCCTTTTCGATTTCCAGGAAATCTTCCAGATAGAACACTTCGTTCAAGGCACGGGCGCCATAGAAGTATGACATCTTGCGATCCGTAGTCTTGAGTGTCTTCGTCATGTGCATGATCTGAGCACGAAGCGGAGCCATACCGGCACCACCACCGACCCACATCATCTCTCTCTTCGAATCGAAGATCGGATGGAAATCACCATAAGGACCGCTCATCGTCACCTTATCACCCGGTTTCAGGGTAAAGATATAAGAAGAAGCGATACCCGGCATCACATCCTGGAAGCCCACTTCGGGTTTCGGTTTGAACGGCGGAGTGGCTATACGAACCGTCAACATGATGCGGTCGCCTTCTGCAGGATAGTTGGCCATAGAGTAAGCACGGATGGTCGGTGTGTCGTTCTTGCATTTCAACGTGAACAAACCGAACTTTTCCCAAGCCGGCAGATATTCTTCGCCGATCAGCGACTTGTCGATATCCTTGTTGTAATCCATTGCGTATGCCGGAATCTTGATCTGGGCATAAGAACCCGGCAGGAAGTCCATGTGTTCACCCTTAGGCAACGCCACGATAAACTCTTTGATGAAAGTAGCCACGTTCTTGTTGGAGATGACTTCGCATTCCCATTCCTTTACACCGAAAACTTCGTCCGGAACCTGAACGACCATATCTTCCTTCACTTTGCACTGACATGCCAGACGCCAGTGTTCCTTAATCTGTTTACGAGAGAAAAAGCCCTTTTCTGTCGGCAGGATTTCCCCGCCTCCTTCCAATACCTGTGCACGGCACTGGCCACATTTACCACCACCACCACAAGCAGAAGACAAGAAGATACCACCACTTTGCAAACCAGCCAGCAAAGTGCTTCCTATAGGAGTCTCAATATCTTTTTCTCCATTTACCTTCAGGTCTACATTTCCTGACGGTACCAATTTTGCTTTGGCCGCCAACAACGCACCCACCAGGATCAGCGTAATCACCAAGAAGATCACGGCACCTGCTGCGATTGTAAGACTGCCAGTCGTCATTAATAAAGTCATTTCTGTAATAAGTTTAATGCGTTAATATTATATCTTAAGACCTGAGAAGCACATGAATGCCATACCCATCAAACCTGTGATGATAAAGGTGATACCAAGACCTTTCAACGGTTTGGGGATATCCGAGTATGCCAGCTTTTCACGGATGGCAGCCATACCGACGATAGCCAGCATCCAACCGATACCAGAACCTAAGCCATAAACAGTTGCAACACCTACGTTAGGAAATGCCTTTTGTTGCATAAACAGAGAACCACCCAGGATAGCGCAGTTTACAGCGATCAGCGGCAAAAAGATACCCAGAGAAGCGTACAGAGCCGGAGCAAACTTTTCCACTACCATTTCCACCAACTGCGTAAACGAAGCGATGATGGCGATAAAGATAATGAAAGCAAGGAAGCTCAGGTTTACACCAGCGAATTCAGCACCCAGCCATTGCAGAGCACCTTCCTTCAATACATAATTTTCAAGCATATAGTTGATCGGCAACGTACATGTCAGAATGAACGTCACAGCCATACCTAATCCCAAAGCAGTCTTTACGTTCTTGGAAACAGCCAGGAAAGAACACATACCCAGATAGTATGCGAAAATCATGTTGTCTACAAAGATCGAGCGGACAAATGTGCTTAATAATTCTTCCATTCTATTATTTTTTTAATAGTTAGCATTAATTTTCCTGAAGTTCCTTGTTACGAGAACGGTGAACCCAAATAATCACGGCGATCACGATCAATGCCATCGGAGGCAGGATCATCAAACCGTTGTTCACATAACCGAAGTCATAGAATGCCTGCGGAATAACCTGGAATCCCAGCAACGTGCCGGAACCTAACAGCTCGCGGAAGAAACCGACGATCACCAGGATCAATGCATAGCCTAAACCGTTACCGATACCGTCAAGGAATGATTCCCACGGACCGTTACCCAGTGCAAATGCTTCCAGACGTCCCATCAGGATACAGTTGGTAATGATCAGACCCACAAACACTGAAAGCTGTTTGTTTACGTCATAAGCAAACGCTTTCAGCACTTCACTCACGATAGTCACCAATGCTGCCACCACCACCAGCTGCACAATGATACGGATACGGTTTGGAATCGTATTACGCAGCAGTGAAATGATCACGTTGGCAAAAGCCACAACAGCCGTTACTGAAATACCCATTACAATAGCCGGCTCCAGTTTTGATGTTACAGCCAGCGCAGAGCAGATACCCAACATCTGGACGATGACCGGGTTGTTTACGCTAAGCGGGCCTAACAGAACTTCTTTATTCTTTTCAGATAATAATCCCATTTTCTACTTAATTTTGTGAGGTTAAAAACTTAACATAACCATTCAAACTATTAAATAACATCGCCTGTACTCCCTGGCTTGTAATCGTACCGCCGGAAATACCGTCTACATAATCCTGACCGGCAACGCTCTTGCCAGGCTTAACGACCGCAATAGACTTGAATGTACCGTCCATGAACAGTTTCTTACCCTTGAATTCATTGCTGAATGCAGGTTTTGCTATTTCAGCACCCAATCCCGGAGTTTCACCCTGGTGGCTGAAATCAGCACCATAAACCGTATTCCTATCGCTGTCTACAGAAATATATCCCCACAGCGGTCCCCACAAACCGGCACCATGCAAAGCCATGATGTATTTAGGCTGGCCATCTACATTTGCAACGAAAACCGGATACTGGTGTTCGGCAGCAGCCTTCACCACATCGGCGGCAAAAGCGTCACCTTCTACTTTTTCACCATTTTCATTTACCAGAAATGCTTCTTTGATCAATTCCGAATATTTAGCTTCGGCTTCATTTGCCGGAACCGTCACGTTGATGGAGCGCAGGATCTGCTGTCTCTTGTCGTTTTCCTCGTTTTTCTGCTGGAAAGTTCTAAGCGATTGCGAAGTAAAGGCCAGCACGACTGCGACCAGAACAACCATTACGGAAGCATAAACAACAGTATACACGTTACTGTCTCTGTCCAATCCCTTTTTCTTGTCGGCAGCAGCCTCGTCTTTCATTTCTTCGAAATCGGAAGCGGGAGCTGCACATACAGGACAAACATCCGGAGCTTTATTTCCTTCGTGGATATATCCACATACTTTACATTTATATTTTGCCATACTCCTTCTTACTTTATTTGATTACACGTTTCAATCTGCGGTTGATGTTAGCTTCCACTACATAATAGTCGATCAGCGGAGCAAATACATTCATCAACAGGATAGCGAGCATCATACCTTCTGGGTAACCCGGATTCAATGCACGGATAATAATAGCCATAGCTCCTACCAGGAATCCGTAGATGTACTTACCTGTTTCCGTACGGGCAGAAGTGACAGGATCGGTAGCCATAAACACGGCACCGAATGCGAAACCACCCAGGAACAAATGATCCAACGGAGATACGCACATGGCCACCGTCGTTCCGATCATATTGAAGATAAGCGACATGACCGCACCACCCACAAATACGGAAACCATTGTTTTCCAACTTGCGATCTTTGTGAAAAGAAGGATAACCGCCCCGATCAGGATCGCCAATACAGATGTTTCACCGATCGAACCCGGAATCAGACCTAAGAACATGTCCCATGTGGAAATCGGATGTCCGAGAACATCGACTGCCTGGAACGAACCGATCAGTTCCTTGCCTGCGATAGCAACCTGTCCCAGCGGAGTCGCGCCAGAGAAGCCGTCTACCACCTGTCCGCCACCGATACCGAACGTATCAGCCGTACGAACAAACACCTGGTCACCGGACATAGCCGCCGGATATGCGAAGAACAAGAATGCACGTGTAACCAACGCTACATTAAATACATTATAACCTGTACCGCCAAATACTTCTTTGGCAAAAACAACTGCAAATGCAGTAGCTACGGCGATCATCCACAACGGAGTGTCAACAGGGACGATCATCGGGATCAGGATACCGGAAACCAGAAAACCTTCCTGGATTTCTTCCTTCTTCACCTGGGCAACAGCAAACTCGATACCCAAACCTACCACATACGAAACAATGATTTTAGGCAATACAGCCAGAAAACCAAAAATAAAAGTCATGAGAAATCCCGGATCAGCTCCTATTGCAAGGTTATGCTGATAACCGACATTGTACATACCAAAAAGCAAAGCGGGCAACAAAGCAATGATGACCACGGTCATCGTACGCTTCGAGTCAATATAGTCATGAATGTGTACGCCTGATTTGGAAGTTGTGCTCGGAACAAACAGGAATGTTTCGAAACCTTCAAAAACAGAACGGAACATCGCCAGCTTTCCGCCTTCCTCAAAGTTAGGCTTAATCTTGTCGAGGTAATTCCTTAACGCTTTCAATGTATTCTAATTTTTAATGTTATTAATTCATTTCCTTGTATAATACATCCAGACCTTGACGAACGATCTTCTGAATTTCGAGTTTGGACGTATCGACGAATTCGCAAAGGGCAAAATCTTCGGGCGCTACTTCATATATACCCAGGTTTTCCATCTTATCGATATCGAATGCGATAATAGCCTTCAACAGGTATTCCGGCATGATATCCATCGGAAACACGCTATCGTATTCGTTGGACATGATCATAGCACGCTTGCCTCCCTTGATACGGGCGTCTATCACATATTCCTTGTTCTTGCCCATCAACCAGGCGGGGAATGAATGGCTCACACTGAATTTTCCGAAACCGGGAGTCGCCCAGCCGAAGAAGTCGTGTGTTTCGTCACCTTCCGGGATAACCGTAATCTGATTGTCATAGGCTCCCAAATAATCGTTTTTTTCTACCTTCGTACCAGTCAACACGTTACCGCTGATAATGCGGATATCTTCGTTACCTCTCATGATCTTTCCGTCAACCAGACTGGCGATCGTACAGCCGGCAATTGCCTTAACGTATCCTCTCTCTGTCGTTTCGGAACCGGTTATCACAACCAGGCGGCTGAAATCGGCGATGCCCTTATTGAACAAACGGCCGATAACGATCACGTCGGCAGGATTTACCGTCCAGACCACTTCACCCTTATTGATAGGTTTAATGTGATTAATCTGTACTCCCACATTGGCCGCAGGATGCGGACCTTCCACTTCTACAGTTTCAACACCTTTCACACTAACGGAAGAACCTTTGCGGATGCCGACATACACCTTGCCGTCGGTAAGTTTTGCAAGCGCATCCAATCCCGTCTGAAAATCAACTTCCTGTCCTTTCACGACGAAATCGAAGTTCGGAGCTAACGGTGCGGAATAGAATGCAGAAACAAAGATGTCACGTGGTTCGTCAGCCGGCGAGGCGACGATGTCGTACGGACGTTGTTTGATAAACGGCCACATACCAGCGTGCAAGATTGCCTCCTTCACCTCTTCTCTCTTGAGGGAAGCTACATTTTTCTTACCGAAATCTTCATACTCGATCTGCGCTTCCGGCTTGACAACCACGCTAAGCACTTTACGCTTCTCTCCTCGATTTACGGCAGTTACTTCGCCACTGACAGGCGAAACAAACTTGATCTCCGGGCGGTTCTTATCGATCATCAATACAGAACCGGCTTTGACTTTTTCTCCTACTTTGGCAACAACTTTGGGTACAATACCGTTATAATAATCGGGAACGATAGCGTAACTATCGCTTTTCCCTCCGTTTAACAGTACGTCCGAAGCTTTGCCCTTCAGATTAATGTCTAAACCCTTTTTAATCTTAATCACATTTGCCATGATACAACTAAAATTGTTTATATGTAATTTTCCCGCAAAAGTAAGCAATTTTTTATGCTTTAAAGCAGGGAATGGAAAATAATTAAAGAAATAATTCCATAATTTTGCACCGACAAAGAAAGAAATATGAAAATGAGAGTGTACAGTTTACTATTTATGATGCTTTTTGCCCTTTCCATCGGGGCAAACGCACAGGTAAAGTTCTTCACCGATGTCAATAGCAAGCAGATAAAAACGCTTCAGGTGAAAGTTGCCGGAGAGTTGATATCCGAACCTTACATAGCGTTGGGAGGAGAAGAGCAAATTGAAATCAATTTCGACGGTTTGGGGAGTGGATACACACGATATGCCTATAACGTGGTGCATTGCAACGCCGACTGGACGCAATCGCAGTTGAGTCCGATCGAATATATGAATGGTTTCCAAGGAACAACAATCGACGATTTTGCCAATTCCATCGGGACTACGACTCAATATTCGAACTACCGGCTATTGCTTCCGAACGACGATGTCCAGTTTAAAGTTTCCGGCAATTATGCCATCCAGGTCTATAACGAGGATACGCCGGACCAGATCATTTTTACAGCCTGTTTCTCTGTGGTAGAACCGGTTGTCAATATCTCGGCTTCGGTGAGCGGGAACACGGACATCGACACCAACCAGAGCCATCAGCAGGTAAGTTTCAACATCAACAACAAAAATTTTCCGATCACTTATCCGCAAACGGACCTGAAGATATTCGTTTACCAGGACAACCGGCGCGATAATGCCGTAACGGACTTGCAACCTATGAGCATTCTGGAAAACCAAATATCTTACACGTATAACCGCAACCTTATTTTCCCTGCCGGGAATGAGTATCGTCGCATGGAGTTCCTAAGCAACAAATATAATGGAATGCACGTCGAAAATATCTCCTTCCACAATCCTTACTATAATGTGGAACTTATGACCGATTACAGGCGGGATAAAGGCACTTACCAATATGACCAGGATCAGGACGGCCGTTTCTTCATTCGTTGCAGCGACTGTAACGATCCGGATACGGAAGCGGATTATTATATCGTGCATTTTACACTTGCATGCGATCCGCTGCCCGATGGGAGTGTATATCTGAACGGTGAGCTATTTAATAATGTATTGGATGAAAAGAGCAAAATGGGCTATAACTTCGAGACGAAGCAATACGAAAAAGCCGTACTTCTCAAACAGGGAAGTTACAATTACCAGTATTTGTTTGTCCCGACCGGTTCCTCTGTCGGTCAGACAGGTCCGATAGAAGGTAATTACTACCAGACACAAAATGAATATAGCATCTATGTTTATTATCGTCCGATGGGTGCTCGCTATGATCGGCTAATTGGTGTCACGACTGTCAGGAACGAGATGCAGGTATTCTAAGCAAGGGTGAATACTCTTTTCCCCATCACATAGGTGGCTTGAATATTCCTTTCATCTCCAGCTGTTTGCAGGCCGAACAGTTTATTTTCCAACGTCCACTTCCCGTGGCGTTTCAGATAGTCCATGCGTACCTGCTGGGAAGGTGTGGCGGCATAATCCATAACAATGAAATCCGCTTTCCGGCCTTTCCCGAAACAGCCGATTTCATCATCCAAATGAAGTGCTTTAGCTGCTCCCAACGTACATTTATATAATGACTCGAATACAGACATCGGATATCCGCCAAGTTGCTGCACTTTATACGCCTCTCCCATCGTGCGCAGCATAGAAAAAGAGGTTCCGGCTCCGATGTCCGTCGCCAATACGGTTTGCATACCGACACGATTGGCTTGTTGCATATCAAACAAGCCACTTCCCAAAAAGAGGTTGGATGTAGGACAATGGGCTACGACAGAACCGGCTTCGACCAACCGACGGCATTCCGAATCAGACAGATGAATACAATGTCCGAAGATGGAACGGTCTGTAACCAATCTTGCCCGCTCGTATACTTCCAAGTAATCTTGGCAGTCGGGACACAAGGAAAGCGTGCTGTCGATCTCGTCTTTATTCTCGGAAAGATGCGTCTGTATATAAGTGCCAGGATATTGTTCGTGCAAACGTCCAGCCGCAATCAGTTGTTCCGTCGAACAGGAAATGGCAAAACGGGGCGTGATGACATAGCGGTTCCGCCCTTTTCCATGCCAAGATTCGATCAAAGAACGACTTTCGGATTTCCCCTGTTCCGCCGTATCGGTCAATCCTGCCGGAGCATTCCGGTCCATCAGCACTTTTCCGGTCAGCATACACATATTATATTCCGACGCAACGGAGAAGAGAGCGGTGACGGATGTTGGATGTACCGTTGCATAAGCCATGCAAGCTGTCGTTCCGTTCCGGAATAGTTCCTCTACAAAGAAGTGGGCCATCCTATCCGCATGCTCTGAAGAAACAAACGCCTGTTCTGCTGGAAAGGTATAGTCCTCCAGCCAATCCAGCAACTGCCTTCCGTACATCCCGATTATTTCAGCTTGCGGATAATGAATATGGGAATCTATAAATCCAGGCATCAGGAGTTTACCGGAATAATCAACCAGTTCATAATCGGTATAACGGCCTTTAATATCCTCAAAAGGCCCACAATCGACTATCTCTCCTTCCCGTACGACCAATGCTCCATCGGGAAAATATCGGTAAGCATCTTTTCTATTTAACGGAGAATCGATAAAATCAAAAACTTCTCCCCGGTATAATGTCAGTTCACTCATCTTTTTTCTCTTTTATCGGTTCGACATGCAAGACGATATGGGTTGCAGGCCCAAATTTCAAACGTAACTTACTTTCTATCTCCTTCGTCAGCTCATGCGCACGGCTTACAGTTATTTGTCCATCGACCCGGATATGCACTTCTATTGCAAAATCATTACCGATTCTGCGGGTACATAGATTATGCGGGTTCCTGACCTCCGGCGTTTCATTTATTATAGAGAGAATCTTATCTTCGACCTCAGTCGGTAAAGATTTCTCCAGCAAATCATTAATTGCAGGTATGACCAACTGAAAGGCTACCTTTACAATCAATATGCTGACAATCACGGCTGCTATCGGATCCAGCACACGCCAGTTATCACCTAAGAGGATGGCTCCTCCAATACCCAACGTCGTCCCGATAGAAGAAAAAGCATCCGAACGATGATGCCAGGCATTCGCGATAACAGCCTGGCTATTTTCTTTTTTTCCGACATATAGCGTCAGACGATACAGGGTTTCCTTTATCAAAATAGAGATAATGGCGGCAATAAGTGCGATCTTGCCGGGACTTTCCAACTGTTCGCCTCCAAAATAAAATCCAAATACCTTGTTCGCACCATCCCAGAAAAGGCCGGCTCCTACACACATCAGGACAATCCCAATGATCGTAGTAGCCAAAGTTTCATACTTTCCGTGCCCATAGTCATGGCCTTCGTCTTTCGGTTTGGACGATATATTAATGAAGAGCAAAACAATTACATCCGTCACAAAATCGGATAGCGAATGGACGGCGTCCGCGATCATGGCGCTACTGTGCCCTAACACACCTGCTACAAATTTGAAAACCAATAGCAGAAAGTTGGCAAGAGATCCGGTCAAGGTCACAGCCATGATTTTTCTTTTTCTAATATGTTCTTTCATTTCTTTAGGACCTGTTTTTTACGTTTTCAAGCAGAACAAATATAAGGATAAAAACCGTTAGCGGAATTAAAAGCAAATAAAAAGAAATATGTTTCGGATTTTGTACGTATAATTGATATTTAGCCCCCCCATTTAATCAGCAGACTATCTTTCGATTAAAGATTATTAATATCGCCAGTAAAACTGTAACCAAAAAAACCTTATCTTTGTTGTCCATATCCGAGAAGGAACAACGTTAAATACATGGTAAGATTTATCCGTTATATCATATTAATAGCTCTGTTACAAGCTGTAGCAGGAATTTTTCTATCACACGCTCAGAGTTTTACCTCGGCATCCGGTATTGTCAAAGATTCTATTACCGGTGAACCGCTCCCATTCGTATCCGTCTATTTTGACGGGTCAACTATCGGAGCTATGACAGACGACAATGGAACATTCACCCTTCAAAACAATCAGGGCTATACCAAACTGGCCGCCGCCTCATTGGGATACGATACTAAATTCATCGATCTCAAGCCCGGTAAAAAGAATGACAATTTGGAAGTATTGTTGAAGCCGACTGCTTTCGAGATTTCGGAAGTCGTGGTCAAACCCAAAAGAGAAAAATATACCCGCAAGGATAATCCGGCTGTAGAGCTTATCAAAAAAGTAATTGCACATAAGAACGACAACCGGATCGAGGCAAAGCCGGAATATCAAACGGAAGTATACGAAAAACTAAGTCTGTCGCTGGATAATTTCAATCCGAATCTCGACAAGAACAAATTTCTGAAAAAGTTCAAATTTATCAAAAACTATCTGGACACGTCTGAGTTTAACGGCAAACCGATCCTGACCGTCTCCGTGCGTGAAAACCTATCAGACTTCTACTACCGGAAAAGTCCCAAAGCGGAAAAGACAATTGTCAGAGCCAAACGCATGCAGGGGATCGATAAGACATTAGACGACGGTGGCGGCATAACCTCCAACTTGGAAGAGATTTTTAAGAGTATCAATATTTTCGATAACAATATTCCTATTCTATTGAATCGGTTCGTCAGCCCATTATCATCGACATTGGCGACCACATATTACCATTATTACATCATGGATACGCTCGATGTAGGAGGAGATAAATGTGTGGATCTGGCTTTCGTTCCGGCAAACAGCGAAAGCTACGGTTTTACGGGACGGCTTTATATCACGCTTGACGGTAATTATGCGGTCAAGAAAGTATTGCTGAACACCCCTGCAAACATCAACCTAAATTGGGTGGACAAACTCCGTATTGAGCAGGAATTCAAGCAGATGCCAGATAGTACCTGGGTGCTCGACCAAGAGAATACTTTCGTCAATTTCTATGTGGTAAAGGGGACGCAACAGCTCTATGCGCACCAGCTCAGGAATTACGACAATTATAATTTCAACGTGCAAAATGCAGATTCCGTTTTCGGGCTCTTAGGGGCATTGCATGTCTTGCCGGAAGCGACGGCACAGCCGGATACGTTCTGGACGCACAACCGCCCTATTCCATTGAAAGAGAAGGAAGATGCGCTAAAAGATTTATTGGGACAACTGCGGAAAGTTCCGGCTTTCAATGCCATTATCAAAACCGCAGAGATCCTGATAACGGGCTATATCCCGACAGCAAATGACAAGAAGGTGACCAAATTCGACTTCGGTCCGATGAATACGACCTTCAGTGCAAACCATCTGGAAGGTTTTCGTATGCGTGTGGGAGGAATGACGACTGCCAACCTCAATCCGTATTGGTTTGCAAGCGGTTATCTGGCTTACGGTACAAATGACCGCAAGATCAAATACAATTTGAAGTTAACACACAGTTTCACTAAAAAAGAATATCACGAAGGTGAAAATCCGGTTAATAATCTGTCGTTCATCCAAGAATATGACGTGTATACCCCAGGCCAAGATTTCCTTTTCACAAGCAAAGATAATATATTCGTTGCCTGGAAAGTAGGTGAACCGGTGACCAAGATGCAATATATCCGCAAAAGCGTATTGCAATACGAAAAAGAATGGCTGAACGGCCTGACATGGAAGTCCTGGATAATGAATCAGAACAACGAGGCGGCAGGAACGCTTCAATATATTAAACGGGACGAATCCGGGAATTTATACCATATAAAAGATTTTACGACATCCGAAATCGGGACACAGTTGCGTTTCGCTCCGGGTGAACGCGCTTATAACGGGCGTTCGGGGAAAGAATCCGTATTCAACCTGTCTAAAGATGCCCCTGTATTCAAGCTCTCCCATCAATTAGGTATTAAAGGCGTGTTAGGCGGCGATTACAATTACAACCATACGGAGATCAGTGCCGAGAAACGTATCTGGCTTTCTTCGTTTGGGCATATCGATGCACAGATTAAAGCGGGCAAGGTCTGGGACAAGGTACCTTTCCCCCTGTTGATTTTGCCGAATACGAACCAATCTATCACAATTCAGCCGGAAGCATTCCACATGATGAACGCGTTGGAGTTTGTGACCGACCAATATGTATCGTTCAATGCTACTTATTATCTGAAGGGCTGGATCCTGAACCGTATTCCGGGCATCAAGTGGTTGCGTCTGCGTGAAGTCCTATCCTTTAATATGATCTATGGTGGACTGACGGACAAAAATAATCCGACCTTGACGCCGGGACTTTTCCTATTACCAGATGGGACGCAGCCATTAGGTAGCACTCCATATATGGAATGCAGCGTCGGTTTGGAAAATATATTCAAGATCCTGCGCATTGATTATTACAGACGCTTAACTTATTTGGATCATCCTGATATTAAGAAGGGAGGTATCCGTATTGCATTAAGATTCACTTTCTAACATGCGGTTTAATTAAGAATGACAGATCTGAACAGTTCACGTTTACACCATGCCCCTAATCCTTGGGCACTGACACCTTTGGTTGTTTTTTTATTGTCTTACCTTGTAGTGTCCATCATCGCAGGCGATTTCTATAAGATGCCTATTACCGTAGCCTTTGTTATCGCCTCAGTTGTTGCCATCGCCATGTCCAAAGGGGGTAAGATCAGCAATCGGATCGAGCAATTCTGCCGGGGGGCAGCCAACAGCAATATCATGCTGATGGTATTGATCTTCATTCTTGCCGGTGCTTTCGCCCAAACAGCCAAAGCGATGGGAGCAGTCGATGCTACCGTGAATCTGGCCATGTCCATCCTACCTGGCAATTTGTTGGCAGCCGGAATATTCCTTGCTGCCTGTTTCATTTCCATTTCTGTCGGGACATCTGTCGGAACAATCGTTGCCTTGGCTCCTGTTGCCGTAGGAATCGCCGACAAAACCGGAATGCCAGATGCCCTGATGCTGGGTGTCGTAGTAAGCGGAGCCATGTTTGGAGACAACCTGTCTTTCATATCGGATACCACTATCGTCGCCACCCGCACACAAGGTTGTAATATGAACGACAAGTTCAAAGTGAATATTCGAATTGCTCTGCCGATCGCCATCCTGACCGGTCTTCTCTATGTGCTGATCGGGAGTGGGGTCGGGAGCGGATATGAAACAGGGCCGATCGAATGGATCAAGGTCCTGCCCTACCTAGTTGTCCTGGTAACAGCTATCTGCGGTGTGAATGTCATGATGGTCCTAATAGCCGGGATCATTCTTTCCGGTATCGTCGGATTGCTTACAGGCGGATTCGATATCTGGGGATGGAATGCATCAATGGGGTTAGGCATCACAAATATGGGTGAACTTATCATCGTGACTTTATTGGCCGGTGGAATGCTGGAAATGATACGATATAACGGAGGTATCGATTGGATCATCTTGAAACTCACTTCCCGCATTCGTTCCACCAAAGGAGCCGAAGGGAGTATTGCCGCACTAATCAGCTTTGCAAATCTTTGCACCGCAAACAATACCATCGCTTTGATCATGGCAGGCCCAATAGCCAAAGATATTGCCGATCGTTTTAAAATCGATCCGAGACGCAGTGCCAGTCTGCTGGACATTTTTTCCTGCTTCGTACAGGGTATCATCCCTTACGGCGCGCAATTATTGATGGCGGCAGGTTTAGGGCATGTCTCTCCCATCGAGATCATGCAGTATTTATATTATCCTTATTTGTTGGGTGTCGGAGCTTTGCTGGCTATCACATTCAATTATCCCCGTAAATATGCGGGAGACTGTTAAGACAGGAGAAATGGGCGAATGAAGGTTATTTTAATCAGAAACAGTGCATAAAATCTCCTCAAACAAGGCAGATAAACAGCTCCACATCCCCGTCCCGGTTTCACGAAGATCCGGGTCTCCACCTCCTCCACACCCGGATCTCCCATGCCCTTCCACCCGGGTCTGAAGAAACTTTTCAAGTTGTTTTTGGTAAAAGAACAGCTTGTCTTCATGAAAAAACGAGCCTATTTAATCTATTTTGTATCAGCTTCAGAACATATCTGAAATTTGACGGGATATTGATATACAATGCTTTATTGCTTTTGCCCATGATAGTTATGATAGATGAATGATAGTTGAAAACAGGAACTATCATAGAATAATATACTGTTTTACAGGTATATAAATTCAATTATGATAGTATGATAGTTGTTTTGCACAAAACGCAAGTTCTTTGTTACCCAGCCTTATTGAACATTGTCCTTTTAATAGTTTTTACTCTGTTTACCGTCCCTTCGAGTAAGGCATTACTGTAGTTTGTGTCAACAGCCGCCTGTACCGCTGCCTTGTCGGCCTCTATGTTGTATACGAATCTGACCGGGCTGATCTTTGATTTCTCCAAAATTAACAATACATTTGCAGTCTAATTTCATGAATCAAACACATTATAATGCAAAAAACGATGGAATATTGGCAGAAAGATATTGAAACCATGAATCGCGAAGATTTGAAAAAGCTACAGTTTGAGCGATTGAGAAAAACAATTGAAGCAGCCGGAAATTCTCCTTTCTACAGCAAAGTTTTCAAAGAAAACGGCATCACAGCCGACAGTATACAATCACTGGACGATTTGCAAAAGATTCCTTTTACGACGAAAGACGACCTTCGCAACAATTATCCGTACGGCATGGCGGCTATTCCTATCAAGGACTGTGTCCGTATCCATTCATCGAGCGGCACGACAGGTAACCCAACAGTCGTATTGCATTCGGCCAAAGACTTGGACCAATGGGCTAACCAGGTGGCACGCTGTATGTATATGGTAGGCATTCGCGACACAGACGTATTCCAGAACACTTCCGGTTACGGAATGTTTACCGGAGGATTGGGATTCCAATACGGAGCTGAAAAATTAGGTTGCCTGACCGTACCGGCAGCAGCAGGAAATACCAAGCGGCAGATCAAGTTCATTACGGATTTTGGGACGACTTGCCTCCATATCATTCCCAGCTATGCTACTCGCCTGGCGGAAGTGATGTATGAAATGGGCCTCGATCCTCGTCGCGACACCAAACTGCACACCGTTTGTATCGGTGCTGAGCCTCACTCGGAAGAACAACGCCGCCGGATCGAACAATTGTTAGGCGTAAAAGCATACAATTGTTTCGGAATGTCAGAGATGAACGGCCCCGGCGTCGCATTCGAATGTACGGAACAGAACGGGCTCCATATCTGGGAAGATAATGTAATCGTAGAAATTATCGATCCAGTCACACTGCAACCGGTAAAAGAAGGTGAAGTCGGCGAAATGGTCCTGACGACCATCAACCGAGAGGCAATGCCTTTGCTCCGTTATCGTACCCGTGACCTGACCTGTGTCCTTCCGGGTGAATGTCCCTGCGGACGAACGCACAAACGCCTTGCACGTTTCAAAGGCCGTAGCGACGACATGATCATATTGAAAGGGGTCAACCTCTTCCCTATCCAGATCGAAAAGATACTGATGCAGTTTAAAGAACTGGGTAGCAATTATCTAATTACAATCGAAACGGTAGGAAACAATGACGAGATGCTGATTGAAGTGGAATTGAGCGACCTGTTTACCGACGATTACAGCGTTTTACAACGCTTGACAAAGGAAATCACCCGCCAGCTGAAAGACGAGCTGCTTCTGACTCCCCATCTCAAACTGGTCGCCAAAGGCTCCCTGCCGGTACAGGATGGAAAAGCTGTCCGGGTGAAAGACTTGCGTAAACTTTGCTGAACTCATAATTCATAAATCTAAAATCATAATCAACATGACAGTCAATCAGATTTCTATTTTTCTGGAAAACAAATACGGTAAATTAAGCGAAATCCTCGCTTTGCTGGCCGAAGAGAAGATACGAATCATTGCCGTAACGGTAGCAGACACATCCGAATACGGTATTCTGCGCATTATAGTCAGCGATCCGCAAAAGGCTTATAAAATCCTGAAAGGCAACAATGTCAGTGCAAACCTGACCGATGTGCTGGCAATCGTCACAAACTCCTGTGCAGGCAGTTTTGCCCAGACTTTGTCTTGTTTCACGAAAGCCGGTGTCAGTATCGAATATATGTATTGCTTCTCAGCCAATGAGAAATCAATTTTGATCTTACGGACGAATAACCGGGAAGCCGCTCGCGAAGTGATCCGTCGTCAGAATCTGGAATATATTTGTGAAAGTGATTTGATCAAATTATAAACAACAACAATACATGTTCGGAATAAGCGACCCTGGCATCTGGCTGGCCTACCTGTTAGCCCTCGTCTGCCTGTTTTATTCCATCTGGTTCGGAATAACCCATTGGAATAAAGACGACGAGGAGAGTACTAACCCACAACAGCCGGAAAAATGAGCACACTGACTTTAGGTATCGTAGTAATTATCTATATGTTCATCCTGGCTTGGCTGGGATATATCGGATACAAACAAACGAAAAATGCTAGCGATTATTTGCTGGGGGGACGGAAAGTAAATCCTGTTATCATGGCCCTTTCATACGGGGCAACCTTTATTTCCGCATCGGCCATTGTCGGTTTCGGAGGGGTTGCGGCCACGTTCGGTATGGGAATCCAATGGCTTTGCTTGTTGAATATGTTTATGGGCGTTGTCATCGCTTTTATCATATTCGGGCGGAACACCCGTAAGTTAGGCGAAAAGTACAATGCCCGCACATTCCCGCAATTATTGGGGTTGCACTATAATTCGCGTGCCATACAGATATTTATTGCCGCCATCATCTTTATCGGCATGCCTTTGTATGCAGCAGTCGTAATGAAAGGAGGTGCAGTGTTCATCGAACAGATGTTCCACATAGACTTGCATCTGGCACTGCTTATTTTCACGCTTATAGTAGCGGCCTATGTTATCACGGGAGGTATTAAAGGCGTGTTATATACGGATGCTTTGCAAGCCGTCATCATGTTCGCCTGCATGCTGTTCTTGCTATTCTGGTTCTATCGGGTGATGGATATGGGCTTTATCGAAGCCAACCGGAAACTGACGGAAATCGCCCCGCTTGTTCCTGAACGGTTTAAGGAGGTAGGACACCAAGGATGGACAGCCATGCCTGTGACTGGGTCTCCGCAATGGTACACCCTCGTAACCTCGCTGATCTTGGGAGTCGGCATCGGTTGCCTTGCCCAACCTCAGTTGGTCGTACGTTTTATGATGGTGGAAAGCACCAAGCAATTGAACCGGGGCGTTCTGATCGGTTGTGTTTTTCTGATCGTGACCGTCGGAGCCATTTATCATGTCGGGGCATTATCGAACCTCTTTTTCCTGAAAACAGAAGGCGTGGTTGCATCGGAAGCCATCAAGGATATGGATAAGATTATCCCGCTGTTTATCGACCGGGCAATGCCGGAATGGTTCAGTGCCGTTTTCATGCTCTGTATCTTGTCGGCAAGTATGTCTACGCTCAGCGCCCAGTTCCACACGATGGGAGCTTCTTTCGGGGCAGACATATTCCCTAAACTGGGACATCGAAAGAATGCCAACTCGACGATGGGTGTACGCATCGGAGTACTTTGCTCCATTCTGGTAAGTTATATAATCTGTTATACGCTGAGCGCAGGAGTCATAGCACGCGGGACAGCCCTGTTCATGGGGATTTGTGCCGCCACTTTTCTCCCGGCCTACTTCTGTTCCCTTTTCTGGAAAAAGGCGACCAAGGAAGGAGCACTGGCTAGTTTATGGACGGGGGCACTGGCAAGTTTGTTTGCCATGCTGTTTCTTCACAAGGCGGAAGCCGGAGCAGTCGGCTTATGCAATATGCTGTCTGGACGTGATGTTTTGATCGATATCTATCCCTGGTTCGCCATCGATCCGATCCTGTTCGCATTGCCTTTATCCACCGTTGCGATGGTTCTCACAAGCCTAATAACGTATAAAAAGCAAGAGATCTGAAGATATTAGATTTTATTAAAACCAAAAGAACAAAATTTAATATTTTATCTATTGACAATTATAGAAGTATCCGTACATTTGCAATGTGGTTTTTTCATAATAGTATTAGATTTAAGGTTAACAAAGTTGGTTAGGGGTTGTCGTGAGACAGCCTTTAATTTTTTATATACATTCCACTTCTTTCCCTCTCCATACTGATAACTTGTCAGTCAAAATGTCATTTTGTTTGTTTGGCATTGTTTTTGTAACTGAACATTGCGTAAATAATTATAGTTATAGGAAACAATAAGTATAACATCAAAATATTTTATATCGGATTATGGCAAAACAAGGAAACATCGGTGTTACGAGTGAGAACATCTTCCCTATCATCAAAAAGTTTTTATATAGTGATCACGAAATTTTTCTTCGTGAATTGGTATCTAACGCAGTTGATGCAACACAGAAGTTGAAAACACTGGCTTCTGTCGGCGAGTTCAAAGGAGAACTGGGAGATTTGACCGTACATGTCAGCTTCGATAGCAATACGATCAAAATCTCCGACCGCGGTATCGGTATGACTGCCGAAGAGATTGACAAATATATCAATCAGATCGCCTTCTCCGGCGCAGAAGAGTTCGTTGAAAAATACAAGAACGACGCAGCCGCCATCATCGGCCACTTCGGACTTGGTTTCTATTCTTCTTTTATGGTTTCCAAGAAAGTGGAGATCGTCACCAAATCGTATAAAGAAGGAGCCGTTCCTATGAAATGGAGCTGCGACGGCACACCCGAATACACATTGGAAGAGACGGAAAAAGAAGATCGCGGAACAGACATCATCCTGTATATTGACGACGAGAACAAAGATTTCCTGAACAAAGACAAGATCAACAGCCTGTTGACTAAGTACTGCCGTTACCTGCCAGTTCCCATCGCATTCGGAAAGAAGCAGGAATGGAAAGACGGCAAATATGTCGATACCGACGAAGACAATATCATCAACGATATCCAACCGGCATGGGTTCGTAAGCCGACCGATATGACAGATGAAGATTATAAGAAATTCTATCAGGATCTGTATCCGATGTCCGACGAACCTCTGTTCTGGATTCATCTGAATGTGGATTACCCGTTCCATCTGACCGGTATCCTGTATTTCCCGCGCATCAAGAGCAACATCGATCTGCATCGCAATAAGATCCAATTATACTGCAACCAAGTGTTCGTCACCGATTCGGTTGAAGGTATCGTTCCTGAATTCCTGACATTGCTGCACGGTGTGCTCGATTCTCCGGATATACCGCTGAACGTGTCCCGTTCTTACCTACAGAGCGACCAGAACGTGAAAAAGATCTCCAACCACATTATGAAAAAGGTGGCAGATCGCCTGGAAGAAATGTTCAAGAACGACCGTCCTCAATTTGAAGAAAAGTGGGACAGCCTGAAACTTTTCATCCAGTACGGAATGTTGAGCGAAGAAAAATTTTACGATCGGGCAGCCAAGTTCGCCCTATTGAAGGATGTAGACGGCAAATATTACACATTCGAAGAGTACAAAGCCCTGACGGAAGCCAACCAGACAGACAAGGAAGGCAACCTGATCTACTTGTACACAACAAATGCCAATGACCAGTACAGCTATATCCAGGCTGCAAAAGACAAAGCCTACAGCGTGCTGATCATGGATGGTCAGCTGGATGTCCATGCTATAAGCCAGATGGAACAGAAGTTCGAAAAAACACGCTTCGTCCGTGTGGATAGCGACACGATCGACAATCTGATCCGCAAGGACAATGTCAACAAGGTAACACTGAATGAGGACGAAAAAAATGCTCTGCAGGAGATGTTCAAAAGCCAGTTACCGAAGATCGAGAAGACAGATTTCATTGTCACATTCGAGGCGTTGGGAGAAAACTCAAACCCGGTCATGCTGACACAAAGCGAATATATGCGCCGTATGCGCGAAATGTCTGCCATGCAACCAGGTATGTCGTTTTATGGAGAACTGCCGGATAACTACAATCTGGTGCTGAACACAGACCACGAACTGGTTAAGAAAATCCTGAGCGAAGAAGAAGCGGCTTGTGCCGAAAAGCTGAATCCGATCCTTTCTGACCTGAAAGGCTGGAAAGCCCGCCAGTCCGACTTGCGCGAAGCCCAGAGCAAGAAGAAAGAAGAAGAAATCACTTCTGAAGAGAAGGAAGATATGACGAATACGAACAAAAAGATTGACGAACTGGTAGAACAGCGCAACAGCATCCTGTCTGAATATGCTGGTGGAAATAAACTGGTCAGCCAGTTAATCGACCTTGCCCTGTTGGCAAACGGTATGTTGAAAGGTGAAGCATTGAGCCAATTCATCAAACGCAGCGTTCAGATGATCGGTTAAACCGAAGCCGGAAAAAATAGCAAAAGGGTGTCAAAGTCCCCATTCCCGCACTTGATATGGGAATGGAAAGTTTGACACCCTTTCTTATTTTGACCAACGGCCGACACCAAGTTTCTTCGCAAGATTAACAAAACGAACTAATTTTATGTTGTATTTTATATATCTCAAACTCTTGTATTCTGAGAAATAACGACTACATTTGAATTCATTAAGCAGAGAAGATACAAGTATGAAAAAAATAGCTGTACTGACAGCCCTGTTGTTTGCGGCCTTACAAATAGGATATGCCCAGAAAGTAGGCTTGGTTCTGAGCGGTGGCGGTGCGAAAGGTGCCGCCCATATTGGGGTAATCAAAGCTCTGGAAGAAAACGGAATACCTATTGATTACATAACGGGAACATCTGCCGGCGCGATCGTCGGTAGTCTCTATGCAATGGGATATACACCCGAAGAAATGGTTGAACTGATGCTCTCCGAGGAGTTCAGCTACTGGCAAACCGGAACGGTGGAAAACGAATACAAATATTATTTCAAACGCCCCGACCCGACACCGGAATTCGGACACTTTTCCATAGACATGACCGATTCGTTACAAGTGAAAGCTAGTTTCCTTCCACAAAGTCTGATCAATCCGATCCAGATGAATCAGGCGTTTATGGCCCTGTTTTCACAAGCGACAGCAAAAGCCGGCTGGAATTTCGACAATCTCTTTGTCCCATTCCGTTGCGTGGCCTCGGATATCTACAGCAAAAAAGCTATTATCTTCAAAAATGGAGATCTCGGAGACGCTGTCCGTGCATCAATGACATTCCCCTTCTTTTTCCAGCCGATCTGGAAAGATAGCGTCCCCATTTTCGACGGCGGTATCTACGACAATTTCCCGGTAGGCCCGATGAAGGAGGCTTTCCATCCGGACTTCATCTTCGGTTCGACTGTGGCAGGCGGTAACAACAAACCTTCGTCCAATCCTTATAACCAGCTTGAAACAATGATCATGCAGAAAACGGAATACGACGTACCCGAAGACGAAGGTATGATGATAAAATTTAGCTTCCCTACCGTCTCCCTGCTCGATTTTCAAAAAGCACGGGATTTGATGAATATTGGCTATAAACGGACGATGGCGATGATCGACTCCATCAAGGCGCGTGTCCCCCGGCGTGTGGAACTAAGCGAAGTCAACAAACGCCGTGCGGCCTATAAGCAAGGCCTACCTCCGCTGATTTTCCAGAATATATATGTGACAGGCGTAAATGAATCGCAAAAGAAATATATTGAATCTCAACTCCATCGTGATATCAATCATGAGTTCTCCATGGAAGAGTTCAAGCGTGCTTATTTCAAAATGCTAACCTATTCCAAGATTAAAGAGATATTGCCCCATGCCGTTTATAATCGGAAGGAAAAGAAGTTCGACCTGTATCTTGATGTCAAAATGAAGGAAGAAATCACGGTTGGATTCGGAGGCAACGTCTCCTCCTACCAGGCCAACCAACTGTTTCTCGGACTGGGATACCAGTATTTGAGACGATATGCCGCCGATGTAAACGCCAACTTCCAGGTCGGCAACTCGTTCAGCGGCGTGATGTTGAACGGCCGTATCTATTTGCAGACGAGAATACCGACCTACCTGAATTGGCAAGGCGTATTCTCAGACAAAAAATACTCCGAAAGCCAGTCTTTGTTCTACGAAGACGTACTACCGGCTTTCATCCACCAGAAAGAATTGTACACGAAGGTCAAGTTAGGATTCCCATTCCTGAATCGTGCCAAAGCCGAGATCGGTTTTGCTTATGGCCGGCTGAATGATTATTATTTCCAGACCTCCAACATGACATTCCCGAACGCGACCACCGATCATAGCAGGTATGATCTGTTTGCCGGTTCGCTCAGCATCGAGCGTAACTCACTGGATTATAAACAATATCCGATCTCCGGGCGAAAACAATTCTTAGTGGCACAATATGTAACGGGTACAGAAAAGTATATGCCGTCTCCCATTACAGATATGGGCTCATTCGACCGGAAAGTCCATAGCTGGCTGCAAATGAAAGGTGAATGGGAACAGTACAAGACGATCAGTCCATATTTCAACCTCGGTTTTATGAGTGAACTAGTGCTCTCCAGCAAGAATCTGATGAACAACTATACGGCTTCCGTTTTGCAAGCACCAGCCTTCACACCGACGCCACATAGCCAGATTGTCTTCAACGAGGCGTTCCGCGCCAACCAATACGTGGCATTCGGTTTGTCACCGATCTTGAAATTCAGCAAGCTGCTGCACTTTCGCCTCGACATGTACGGTTTCGCACCATTATACGAAATAAAAAAAGAAGAAGTATGGAACAATAACACATACACGGCAATCCCCTATTACGGGAAATTCCTTCATTCTTTTAAATATATGGGAGAAGCAGCCCTTGTTTTACAACTGCCTTTCGCTAGCATCAGCCTGTATGCAAACGGATACAGCTATCCAGCTAAAAATTTTAATTTTGGCTTGAATATTGGTTATCTGATATTTAACCCAAAGATGCTTGATTAGTCAAAAAAAAGATACCGAAAAGGCTTGCGAATATAAAAGAAAGTGCTACCTTTGCACTCGCAATCACGAAATAATGGCCGCGTAGCTCAACTGAATAGAGTAGCTGACTACGGATCAGCCGGTTACAGGTTTGAATCCTGTCGCGGTCACCACCAAAAAGTTCGATTAGTTTTACAATGGCCGCGTAGCTCAACTGAATAGAGTAGCTGACTACGGATCAGCCGGTTACAGGTTTGAATCCTGTCGCGGTCACCACCAAAAAGTTCGATTAGTTTTACAATGGCCGCGTAGCTCAACTGAATAGAGTAGCTGACTACGGATCAGCCGGTTACAGGTTTGAATCCTGTCGCGGTCACAAAAAAGAGAATGTTATTAATTAACATTCTCTTTTTGTTTTTGAAAAATCATAAAAGTTCACTCTGCCCTTCACTATTTCCTGTTCCTGCATTCTTTTGCGCATCCATAAACTCCTGATGCAATTCATAGAGCAAGTCGATATCTTGTATGTCTTTCACCCCCAATATTTCCTGCATTAAGGCAACCTTCCCGTTTTCAGCGTCCGTGTACGACATCATACTTTTCATGTTTTTTAGATTATTTGAATTTATATTCTTCATATACCTCAACTAAACAGTCTTGTTTTTTACATTGTTCACAAACTGCTGATATTTTTTCACTTCAATTATTCTGCTGTCACTCTGAGTAGAAATATCAAATTAGCAATGTCTCAATTTTCTTACGGGAAGAATAAGGAACTGGCTTTGCATAACCTATTCTGAGTATCAAGACTGGGAATTCCCTATTGATCGGCAACCTATCTTGTAAGGCAGAAGCTAACGTCGTAATCTCACATGGCTGATTCAGAAATGCATAAGAAATCCCAATCTCGGCAGCTTTCAATAAAAACGTGAGAGTTCACCTTACGTCAATACATTCTTTAAACGTATTCTGTAGCTACGATTTGTCTGCCGTTTCTCTATTTGGTAGAATAAAATATCTTCAATCATAATAGCATTATCAGCAATGCGAAATTTCCAAGGTTGCGTGTTATGTCCCGAAGGCATTAGAAACATAACTCGCTATTTGTTTTCTGTAAAAATCGTAAGCCATCGTAATCGATAAATTCATATCTTCGCAAAAATAAACTTTCATAAAAATGGAAAAGATAAAAACAGGATTGGCAGCCTTCGGCATGTCTGGACAAATATTCCACGCCCCATTTATCAGTACAAACCCAGCTTTCTGCCTGACAGCAATCACGGAGCGCAATAAGAATCTGTCGAAAGAGCGTTATCCTTCAGCCCGTATTGTGCGCAGTTTTGAAGAGCTCGTTGCTTTGGATGAGCTGGAACTGGTCGTTATCAATACGCCAGACAGTACGCATTACGAGTATACACGGAAAGCACTGGAGGCAGGAAAAAATGTGATTGTCGAAAAACCTTTCACGGCAACAGCAGAGCAAGGACAGGAATTAGTCGACCTCGCTCGGTCCAAAGGCCTGGCTATAAGCGTATATCAGAACAGGCGTTGGGATTCGGATTTCCTTACAGTTCGGGAAATACTGAATAAAGGGCTGTTGGGACGTCTTGTTGAGTTCGAGTCAACTTTCCCTCGCTATCGCAACTTTATAAAACCGGGAACATGGAAGGAAACCGGAGAGTTGGGCGGCGGCTTGACCTATAACCTAGGGGCTCATATAATCGACCAAGCTGTTCAATTGTTAGGTGTGCCAGATGCGGTTTTCGCCGATATCGACACCATTCGTACAGGCGGCATGGTAGATGATTATTTCGTGATCCATCTACTTCGTCCGTCTAAGGCGCCACGTGTCAAAGTCACCCTGAAATCCAGCTATCTGATGTGCGAACCAGAACCCCGTTTCATCTTACACGGTACGGAAGGCTCATTCGTCAAATACGGCCTGGACCGTCAGGAAGCGGATCTGAATGACGGACAAATGCCCGGTACTCCCTACTGGGGAGTTGAAGACGAAAGTACCTGGGGACTTCTTCACACAGAGAAAGACGGCAACGTCGTCCATTACAAATATCCCAGTCTTGCCGGAAATTATGCAGGATTTTACGACAACATCTACCGTCATCTCCGCCACGGAGAACCGCTCTTGACGGATGCCGCCGACGTATTGCTTGTCATCCGCCTGATCGAGGCAGCCTGGAAAAGCAGTAAAGAAGGAAATGTGGTGAAGTTATAAGGATATTTCGATATTATTTATCCCTGCTATAGATTTTTTATCGTAAATTTGCCAACGATCCCCCCAAAAGAAGAAGGGGACTCATTGCAATAACCAATTTTACATGTAATGAAAAGAGACAATATCATTTTCGACATCATTGAGAAGGAACATCAGCGCCAACTGAAAGGTATTGAACTGATTGCTTCCGAAAACTTTGTCAGCGACCAGGTGATGCAAGCCATGGGTAGCTGTCTGACCAACAAATACGCAGAAGGATATCCCGGTAAGCGCTATTATGGAGGTTGCGAAGTAGTAGACCAGAGCGAAACTATCGCCATCGAACGGTTGAAACAGATTTTCAATGCAGAGTGGGCCAACGTACAACCGCATTCAGGAGCACAGGCTAACGCAGCCGTATTTCTGGCAGTCCTGAATCCCGGCGATACATTCTTAGGCCTAAACCTGGCACACGGTGGCCACCTTTCTCACGGTTCTCCTGTAAACAGTTCTGGTATTTTATACCACGCTACAGAATATAATGTAAAAGAAGACACCGGTCGTGTAGACTACGACCAGATGGAAGAAGTCGCTTTACGAGAAAAACCGAAATTGATCGTAGGTGGCGGTTCCGCTTATTCCCGTGAGTGGGACTACAAACGGATGCGTGAAATAGCCGACAAGGTCGGTGCCCTTCTGATGATCGATATGGCTCACCCTGCCGGACTGATCGCAGCCGGACTACTGAATAACCCGCTGGAATATGCCCATATTGTAACTTCCACAACCCACAAGACCTTGCGCGGTCCGCGTGGCGGCATCATCCTGTTAGGTAAGGATTTCGAGAATCCCTGGGGCAAGAAGACACCGAAGGGAGAGATCAAGAAGATGTCCCAACTGCTGGATTCCGCCGTATTCCCAGGCATACAGGGCGGTCCGCTGGAACACGTGATCGCCGCCAAAGCCGTGGCCTTCGGCGAAGCGCTGGAACCGGAATACAAGACCTACCAGGCTCAGGTAAAAGCCAATGCGGCTGCTATGGCAAAAGCATTCATGGACAAAGGTTACAAGATCATCTCCGACGGTACGGACAACCACAGCATGTTGATCGACCTGCGCAAGAAGTTCCCCGAACTGACCGGCAAGGTGGCAGAAAAGGCATTGGTAGCCGCCGATATCACCGTAAACAAGAATATGGTTCCGTTCGACAGCCGTTCGGCATTCCAGACTTCCGGCATCCGTGTCGGAACTCCGGCTATCACGACCCGCGGCGCTAAAGAACCGCTGATGGCCGAGATCGTCGAACTGATCGACACTGTACTGGCAGCACCCGAATGCGACAAGACTATCACGGCTGTTCGCGAAAAAGTGAACGGCATCATGAAGGAATATCCTATCTTCGCTTGGTAACACTATAGATTTATGATTTTTGATTTATGATTTATGCGGCACGGAAATAAATCGTAAATCAAAAATCATAAATTTCTTCCTTCTTTCTAAATCAATCAAATTACATAAATTCCAAAATGAAAACTTTTTTATCACTTTGTGCCGGCGCAGCATTTTGTATCCTTGCGTCGTGCAGCGAAGGGCCAACTAAACAGATGCCTTACAACCAGGGCATCAATGTAATCCCGACGCCGGTAAGCCTCGTCCAGAACGAGGGTAGTTTTAAACTAAGCAAAAACACAGCCTTCTCCGCCTCCACTCCGGAAGCTAAAACTGTTGCCGAATATTTTGCCGCCCAGATGAATCTTGCCACCGGTTACCAGATAACGGTCAGTGACAAGGCCGCCTCAAACGGCATTGCACTGGCGATCGACGAGGCACTGGATGTAAACGACGAAGGCTACACGCTGGATGTCACTCCGCAAGGCGTGACGGTTAAGGCTAAGACCCCGCAAGGCTTGTTCTACGGCATGCAAACGTTCATGCAGTTGCTTCCAGCCGAGATCCAAAGCCCGGCAGTCGTAAACGGTATCGCCTGGACTGCATCCTGCGTGACAGTGAAAGACGAACCGCGTTTCGAATATCGCGGCATCATGCTGGATCCTTGCCGTCATTTCATCCCGGTAGAGAACGTAAAGAAACATCTCGACGTATTAGCTTTGTTCAAGATCAACCGCATGCATTGGCATCTGACGGACGACCAGGGCTGGCGTATCGAAATCAAGAAATACCCAAAACTGACAGAAGTCGGTTCCAAACGCATAGATGGCGAAGGAACGGAATATAGCGGTTTTTATACGCAAGACCAAATCAAGGAAGTGGTAAAATATGCAGCAGACCGTTTTATCACGATCGTTCCTGAAATCGAACTTCCGGGACACGAGTTGGCTGCAATCTCCGCATATCCCGAATTGTCTTGCAAGGGCGAACCGACCACCCCGCGTATCATCTGGGGGGTAGAAGACATCGTATTGTGTGCCGGAAAGGAAAAACCGTTCGAGCTCCTGCAGGATGTTTTCGACGAAGTCGCACCTCTTTTCCCCGGCGAATATATCCATATCGGTGGTGACGAATGCCCGAAATCAAGCTGGAAAGAATGCCCGCTCTGCCAGAAGCGCATCCGCGAGGAAGGTCTGAAAGCCGACAAGAACCATTCTGCCGAAGAAAAGCTGCAGAGCTATTTCGTTCAGCGCATGGAGAAATACCTGTCCGAAAAGCATGGTAAAAAGATCATCGGATGGGATGAAATCCTCGAAGGCGGCCTCGCTCCTTCCGCAACCGTCATGTCTTGGCGTGGTGAAGAAGGCGGTATCGCTGCTGCAAACATGGGACATGAAGCGATCATGACTCCAGGAAGCGGTGGCATGTACATTGACCAATTCCAAGGTGATCCGAAGATCGAACCGGTTTCTATCGGCGGTTACGATCCGTTATCAAAAGTGTATGCATACAACCCGATACCCGATACTTTGGTCGCTACCGGAAAAGCTAATTTGATCAAGGGGGTACAAACAAACCTGTGGTCCGAATATATGTACAACACAGACCTGCTGGAATACCGCGCCTACCCGCGTGTGCTGGCATTGGCTGAAATCGGCTGGACTCCATTGGCACGCAAGGATTATAAAGACTTCGAACGTCGCTTGGATAATGCTTTGGTCCGTCTGGATGAACTGAACATCAACTACCATATCCCGCAACCGGAGCAACCGAACGGCTCATGCGATTTTGTCGCTTTCACCGACAAGGCTTCTCTGGAATTCAAGACTACCCGTCCGGTCAAGGTGGTTTATACGATCGACGGAACCGAACCGACTCCGGAATCAACCGCCTATTCCGCTCCGATCGAATTCACGGAATCCGGCGTTCTGAAGATCCGTTCCGTATTGCCTTCCGGCAAGATGAGTAAGACTCGTACGATCACGGTTGAAAAGCAAGCTTTGGCCCCCGCTAAAGAGGTTGCCAAAACTACTCCAGGATTGGAAATGCAAGTGACCGACGGCATGTTTTTGAATTCTTCCAAACTGGGAGACGTAAAAGAATGGAAGAAATCGGTTATCAAGGATTTGCGTGAAATCACCAGTGTTGTCAAGTCAAGCGAATCTATGCGCGGTGTCAAACAATATGCTGCCATAGCAACTGGTTACGTCAACATCCCTGAAGATGGCGTTTACTACATTTCTTCCGACAACGAAGAAGTATGGATCGACGGCAAATTGTTAGTGAACAATGCAGGTGAAGTGAAACGCTTCTCCCGCCACGACAGTTCGGCTGCATTGTCGAAAGGCTTGCATGAAATCAAGGTGGTATTCTTAGGACATATCATTGGCGGCTGGCCCTCAAACTGGAACGATGGCAGCGTGAAACTTCGCAAAGCCGACTCCGACAAGTTTGTCAAGATCACTCCTGAAATGTTAGTCCATTAATCAATGCGATACTAAACGGAAAAAGGCTGCTTCATTACTGAGGTAGCCTTTATTATTTCATCCGGCAGGCATCCGGCAGTCAATGGATCGGCATCGGTTGGACGCGCGACCGGCATCGGTTTTGAATCCGATGCCAGTCGCCCTGTCAGTCGATCTTCAATTTCATTATCGTAATCGAGTTGGGAGGGAAATTGTACACTTTGGAACCGCTCAACGAGAAGGATATTTCTTTTGTCTCCGGTACGACCACGCCGGGGTGGTCGTAAGTGTTACGCGCTTCGGGATCTCCTGTGAGCTGAATAATTTCCGCCGTATTTTTGACACTGACGCCTTGCAGGTTCAACTCCGTCTTCTCTTCGTGCTGAGTCGTATTGATCACCTTCAGTATAATCGTATGAGCCTCCTTATCCAACGCCGCAGTAGAAACCAATGAAGGTATGCCGGGAAGTATCGTCTCATGAACCAGCGTGTCATTCACAAAACAACCGATTTGTTCGCCTTTGCAAGCGATCTTCACGTTATACCAACGATTACTTTGGAACGGATAAAGAACAGGTGTACGTAACGTATCCCTCACACCTCCCGCCTGGCGATAGAACTCTACAACACCAGAACCAATCGTCAACCCGATATAGTCATTTCGTTCTCCAGACAGCCCGTTGTCACGCACACGGAATTGGACTTGCCCGCTCCCCTTCGTCCGCCTGATATCCGCCGAGAACGTATAGTCATAGGCAGACGGATCGCCTAAAAGGATATAGTTCCACCTGTTTGCAACCGGCGTCAACGTACCCTGTCCGACCGTCCAGCCTCCGGTCATGACAGCCCCTTCCGTAACCGGCGAATTGTCTATTTTCACCTCCTTGAATTCATAGCTGTTATCGAACATTTCGATACCGGCGCGTCCGAAGGTCACCTGGGGTTTCTGATAGGTGCGGACTTCGGTCTTCAGCACTTCGTCTCCCCTATTGCTGCTAAACATTTGCAACAGATAGTAAGAAGGAGAAAGAGCAATCTGTTCACCGTCAAAAAAGATGACCGGATAACGTTCTATTTTGTATTTTGTATTTCCCAAAACAGGGGCATAAGCCAAACACCTCACAATCTCCTGTCCGTTTTCTACCCCTGCAAGAAAGCAAGCCTCCCCAATAGCCGCCCGCAAACTTCCGGGAGCTGCCCCACCGGACAAGCCGAACTCTCCGATAAAGACAGGAGGCATCCGGCGCGTATACTGTCCGGCAACAAAACGGTTGTGATTAGAGATCAATAATGATTCGCTCGAATAAAAATGAGTATCTGACCATTCATTTCTGTTCTTTCCTCTTATGTCGGAACTGCTTATCACCATAACCTCCGGATAAGCCTCTTGGATCGCTTTTTTAAACAACTCGAAACGCTTCGTATATTCTAGTCCGTAATTTTCACTGCCGATCTCCACATACTTCAAATCAAAAGGTTCCGGATGTCCGTGACTAGCTCGCAAAGTTCCCAGAATGGAATCGGCCGGTTCATTAGCATAAGCGATGGCATCCAAGGCATCTTGTACTAGTTTCCCCATTGCCGTTATGTCTTCATAACGCGGACGACGACTTTGATTGGTCACACCGCTATTAATGACATAGACCGGTTCAGCATCCAAATCTTCACACATCTGGAGATATTCATGATAGCCGATGCCGTTCGTCGTACCGTATGCCCACACATTCCAAAAATGTTTGCGTTCGGCAATGTCTCCTACGGTTTCACGCCAGACCGGATAGGTTCCCGCCGTATACCCTTCTACAAAACTTCCACCGGGGAAGCGAATGAAAGCAGGTTTCAATGCTGCAATCAGTTCCATCAGTTCCGGACGTAATCCATTCGGACGGCCTTTCCATGTATTTTGCGGAAACAGAGAAACAACATCCAGCCAGAAAACAGCCGAACTGTCAGTCGTTATCGTCAACACGGCTTTATTCGTATTCGAGGTTGCGGTAAAAGTGTGCTTGTACTTCCTCCACTCATAAGCTGGTGCTACCCGAAAAACTTCGCTTAGGGCCGTTTTTCCAGTAGAATCGGCCAAAGTCAGACTTACGGTCTTCGAAGCCATAGAGGCTCCTTTCATATAAAAAGACAAATCATATTTCTCACCTTTCCGAAGCGGTATTCCTCCATATCCTTCGGCAATGACACCTCCTTTTCCTGATTCGGCTGAAGCAGACACCGAAACCAGCAGAGAACGCCGGTTCTTGTCATTAATCAATTCCTTAGTATCGGGATACATATAAGACGTCGCAGAAAAGCAACGCCATCCCGGTACCGAATCAGAACGCAGGAAAGGAATAGTCCATCCATTCGGGGTAGTCAGAACCCGGCGGACAGGGTCGTACGGGCAATTCAAGGGAGGAACTCCATCTTCAAAGCTCCGGTTTTGTATAAGTTCCGCATAAATACCGCCATCCACCGCATGGTTGATTTCCTCAATGGTCAAACCATATAGTTCCTTGTTAACAGGGACTGTCAAACCATCTCCCTTTACCAGAATAGAGGAGGTTACAGGCATTTCCGGCTGACAGCTGGCTAATATGAGCGCTAAAAGAACTAAATTCGATTTCATGGTGCAAACTTAAATAATAATTTTAATAAAAAGCCCCATCTCATCCTATATCAAGCGTTTTAGTTGGACACATTTAATATATAAAAGAATTATTCTTCAGAAATGGAATTTATTTTAGGGGAAAAGACGATTATGTCGACAGAATTAAATACATTTGTATCATTGATAGTATTTGAATATCAAGAAAAGTACAGAATCAAATGGAAAACTTAGCATCACAATATACTGTATTAGTGGTGGACGATGTGCCAACTAACGTTATGCTTGTGCAAGCGATACTAAAAAAAGAAGGTTATACGCTACTGACGACAGATAGCGGAGCTAAAGCGCTACGCATTGCCCAAGAAAGGCATCCCAATCTTATTCTGCTTGATATTATGATGCCAGAGATGGACGGATACGAGGTACTGCAGCATTTGAAAAGCAATCCGGAAACCAACAACATCCCCGTCATTATCATGTCAGCTTTGAGCGATATGCAAAGTATCGTAAAAGGTTATCAGTTGGGAGCAACAGAATATGTAACAAAACCTTTCCAACGGGAAGAATTGGTGAAACGTGTCGCCCACCGTTACGAACTGTTCAGTATCAAACGTATCAAGCAGGAACTTGAAAATACAATCGAATCCCGCGACACGCTCTATTCCGTTATTGCACACGATTTACGCTCTCCGCTTGGTTCTTTGAAGATGATGAATAACGCCATCCTGATGATGGTCGATAAGAATCAGGTTAGCGATGAGGTATACGAAATGCTTCAGATGATGAACAAGACATCGGAAGAGATATTCCAGCTTCTCGACAACCTCTTGAAGTGGGCAAAGAATCGCCTGAACAAACAGAACATTTATAGACAACAAGTCGACATCAACAGCATAGTCAACAGCACTGCCGAGATATTTATTCCGATGGCTACCCAGAAAGGCATATCCATCATGCTTGAAGGTCTGGATAAAGAACTGATGGGATCGACAGACATTGATATGGTAAAAACTATCGTCCGTAACCTGATTTCCAACGCAGTCAAGTTCAGCTACGAAAAAGGTTTGATTACGGTATCAACCAAAACAGACGGGGATTTTGTCGTTGTCAGTGTAAAAGATTCTGGTAAAGGGATCAAAAAAGAAGATCAGGGTAAGCTGCTGAGGCCAAACACTCATTTTACTTCTTATGGGACAAATAACGAAAAGGGGTCTGGCTTGGGATTAATGCTGTGTAAAGACTTTGTCGAACAACTCGGTGGCAAGCTCTGGTTCGATTCCGAAGAAGGGAAAGGCACCACCTTCTATTTTTCCTTGAAAGTGTCAAATCAAGAATAATAAACGAAACTCCTTTGGGAAAGCATCGAATGGCTCTACAGCCATATATGCCGGCATTGC
>ERZ791908.60-NODE-60-length-155749-cov-4.793332_pt1 | contig 155749 bp, 127 predicted proteins | sample MGYA00510144_ERZ791908 | MGnify/ENA primary metagenome ERZ791908 (study PRJEB30046, sample SAMN00792105) | human gut metagenome | study: EMG produced TPA metagenomics assembly of the A metagenome-wide association study of gut microbiota in type 2...
AAAGGGAGCATATCACTTCAGCGTCGTGGAAGGGTGGGGTTCTTATTGTCTATTCGTCAAACGACAACAAGGTTCCCGGGCGCCAGATCTGTTTGAAGGGCAGGCGGTGGCTGTGGAGCAGCTATTGGAGAATATCTGGATTTGTTTGATAATAATGATAATGGGATATACAATATATATACAGGAGGTGCCAGACATGAGAGCTACATTATCGAAGTGGGGAAACAGCGCAGGTATTCGTATTCCTGCTGCCTTCCAGGAAGAACTTGGTTTTCATGCCGGTGATGAGCTGGAAATCAAAATTGAAAATAAAGAACTGATCATTTCTAAACCGGCGGAGACAGCAAAAGACGTTATCGAACAGTTTTATCAGAAACCCTATGAAGATGTCGTCAGAATGAATGTGAGAGATGATGAACTGGACTGGGGTGAAGATGTCGGAGATGAGGTGCTTAAATGATGTACAGACAGGGCGACATTGTGTTTGTTCCATTTCAGCCCACCCGCGGTCATGAACAGAGGGGATACAGACCTGCTCTTGTAATCCAGAATTCATCGGTTACCCATGCACTAAGAAGCTGTGTGATTGTTCTCCCGATTACAACGTCTAAAACAAGACTCCCTTTTGAGGTTGAATTGGATGAACGTACCAAAACCAGAGGGCATGTGCTCTGCCGGCACATCCGGGCGCTGGATCTGTTTGAACGGCAGGCAGAAGTAGTGGAGCAGGTACCGGATGATATACTCAGAAAATGTATTTCTTATGTAAAACTGTTGATCAGCTGCGATGAAGAAGAAAATTAATGTTGATAAAAGGGCTGATTATTAAACTTTACAGAAGCTGCCATTCTTATGACGAGCAGGGTATGCGGAATACGCGAAGGCCCTTGGAGATGATAGAAACATTTGTCAGTCTTTTACCCCGACCATAGGGTTTTTGAAAAGGAAAGGAAGACGGTGCGTAATGAAGTCGCTAAAATGGCAGAATTTCAATCACCGCAGCAGTCGGACGATGAAAGCAGTCTTGTAAAATAAATCTAATTCAAATATTTAAAGCGTCAATTATTTACCTGTTTGAGATAAACAATTGACGCTTTTCCAGTTCGCCATGTTTCGTTTATCCGGTTTGGTTCGCCCGGTATTTTCAATGCCGCAAAAAATGCTGCCGCGGCCTCATCAATCCGTCATTTTCAACATCATGCTGGCTGCTGCCGCTGCCTTATCATAGCGTCATTTTCAACGTCGTACTGGCTGCCGCTGACGGCTCAATACACTTATCCCAGCATTTTTACCGCCGCCCGGGCTGCCGCTGCTGCATCATCTGTGTACCCGTCGGCGCCGATTTCATCACAATATTTCTGTGTGACCGGGGCGCCGCCGACCAGAATCTTCACATGATCGCGGATGCCGCGGCGGTCCGCTTCTTCTACAACCCGCTTCATTTCCAGCATACTCGTCGTCAGTAGTGCAGAGCATGCAATCATGTCTGCGTCTTTATCAATCGCCGTCTGCACAAAAATTTCAGCGGATATATCGGTACCCAGATCGATGACTTCCAGTCCGCTGCCCTCCATCATGATTTTTACCAGATTCTTTCCGATATCATGGAGATCCCCTTTAACCGTTCCCAGAATGACGCGTCCTTTATACTCGGCTCCTGCGTCCTGAACCAGATGCGGCTTCAGGATGTCTGTGGAAGCCACCATACAGCGGGCAGCCATAATCATTTCCGGTACGAACACCTTGTTTGCTGAAAAAGCCTCTCCGACTGCATTCATGCCGGCAATCAGACCGTCATTCAGGATGTCCTCCGGATTGACACCGGCGTCCAGTGCTTTTTTCGTCAAAGACACAACTTTTGCTTTCCGTCCTTTCTGAAGGGCCTGAGAAATGAGATCCGTAAGGCTTCCTTTTGAAGAAGCAGCAGCTGAATCAGATCCAGCTGCGCCTGTTTCAGCAGTGCCGGTTCCAACAGCGTCAGATCCAGCACCGGCAGCAGCTGCTATGGCAGAAGCGGAACTGCCCTGTGGGGCCGGGCTTACGGAATTCACTGTGCCGCCTGATGCAGAGATGCCGGAAAGCGGGCTGCCGGAGGCAGAAGACCCCTTGCCCGTCAGCGCGTTTTCCCCCTTGCTGCGGCCGGCAGAAGGTGATTTTTGTCTGCGGACAGGAGCATGGTAGAAACGCGGAAGGTGCTTTTCCTCGTTGTATTTCCGGATTTCATCGTCGATCACCGGGTCGACCTGCGGAAAAACGGTTCCCGGAACGCCGTAGGTGATGCAAGGGATGAAATGACCGTAGGGACAGTCCTGATTCAGCACATTCCGTACATAGGCGCGGATTTCTTCCTCTCCGGCGTCCGCCCGGTCGATGGCAGCGCCGATTCCGCCCATCAGCACCAGACGGCCGTCCATGTGTCCCAGAACTTCCGGAATGTTGTTTTCCGGAAGAGCGCCCTGCCAGACCTGAATGCCGATCTCCGCCATGTCGTCCAGGATCGGAACCAGATAAGAGTCGGCGTGGTGAATTGCGATGACGCCGCGGGAACGGATATAGCCGTAGAACCGCTCGTAAGGCTCCTTAAAGAACTCCCGCCACATTTCCGGCCTGAAGAACAGCGCGTCCTTTGCGCCCCAGTCATCGTGGGAGAGGATGGCGTCCGGATGAAGGCCGTCGATCAGTTCCTTCACGTACTGCAGGCGGTATTCTGTAATCGTCTCAATCAGATCGTGCATCTCGTCCGGATATTCGTAGAGATAGGCCAGGACATCCGCAAATGGAATCAGGAAATGACACTGCTCAAAAATTCCTGTCCCCATAAATCCGGTCAGCAGTTTTTCGTGATTCGGGTCGGCTGCGTGAGCTTTTGCGCGGCATTCTTCCCATCCGGTCTGGACATTTGCGTGGATGTCCGGAACGTGGACGTAATCGCGCCAGTGGGTGATGTCCTTAATTACCTTGGTATCGTCCGTGACGTGCGGCATTGCGCCTGGGGCGTCCTCTGGCCAGTCGATGACCGTTCCCCAGCGGTCCCGGCTCGTTACACCGCGTTTGCGGTTTCCTCTCAGATAGGCGTTGATCGGGTCGTACAGAACCAGGTTAATCGCCTCATACTGGTCCAGCACCCGGTCAGGACGGCCGTCTCTCTTCAGCAGCTCCAGAAAATTTTCTCTTGGTGTCATCATGATTCAGATTTCCTTTGTATAATTTGATCTATCGAAGTAATTGCATGTATGGTTATCTTTGTATTAAGGCCCTTCCTGATGTCCGGCATCCGGCAGCCCGGCCTGCTATCCTCCGTCAGCGGCTTTCCATTTCCGGATGGAAGAGGATACAGGAAGTGTAGGTCATCGTGCCTTCCCCATAGCTGTATTTCATGCCGGACTGCTCCAGCACGTCCGTAATCAGAAGCCCGTAAGCCTCCATGGACGGGCAGGCCCGGTCCGGGTGGCGGCAGGGCCGGTCCGGCCAGGTGCAGCGGCGGCAAAGGGTACAGGTGCCAGAGCCCATGGGCAGGATATCCCCGGCCGTCTGTCTGGCCTGGCGGATGAAGCTGTCGAACCTTTTTTTATGAATCGTTTCCAGATCCTTCATGGCCACAAAATCAAAGGGATCGCTCAGTTTTTCCGTGGACTGCACCAGAATCCCGGCCTGATAGCGGGAGGCGCGTTTTCTGATCGTCTCAAGGCTCCCGCAGGCCGGAGGACAGGTCCATCTGGTATTCCAGGCGCTGCAGTGGTTGGCATTACACATGTCCCGGACCTCTTCGCGGAAGACAAGCGCCTTCCTATTCAGTTTTCCGATATGACTGAACCCGATTTCCTCCGCGAGCTGCTCCAGCGTGATCTCGATCATCTGCTCCCTCCTGCGCTTGACAAGTATTCTTTATCTTGTGTAATATAAACATATTATACCCCATAAAAATTGTATATAATAGATAGAAACAGTGGTTGAATATTGGGAATTTTACCTGAAAGAAATATATACGCCGTATGGACGAAGAACGGCGAAAAGGAAGCGAAAATGATGGAAGTCAGAATCCTGCAGGATGGGCAGGAAAGAAAACGGGAAGCAGAGGAGGGTGAGAATCTTCTCCGCATTCTTCAGAAAAATAATATCTTTATCCCTGCTGCCTGCGGAGGAAACGGGACTTGTGGAAAATGCCGGGTGGGGATCATCAGGGGAGATCAGAATTCTGAAAAAGAATCGGTTCTGGCCTGCAGAACACGGGTAGAAGAGAATCTGACCGTGATCCTGAAATCCTGGTCGGAAAAGGATATCCTGACGGAGGGTGCGGAAGATCCCCAGGATCTTGAGAATATGCCTGACAAAGCAGATGGAGCACTTTCCGTGAGGGGATCAGAAATTTCCGCTGCGGTGGATCTGGGGACCACCACGATTGCGGTGGCGCTGGTCCGGACAGATTCGTCCGGAAAATCTGCCGTCATTTCACGCAGGGGGTCCTGGAACCGGCAGGCTGCCTACGGTGCGGATGTCATTTCCAGAATCCAGTATATCATTGAACATTCTGGCGACGGCCTTGAAACACTGATGAATACTGCACGTGATCAGATCCGGGAAATGATTCTGGATATGTGCAGGATGAGTGAAATTGACGCATCGCAGATAGACGATATGTACATTGCGGGAAATACCATCATGCAGCATATCTTTTTCGGGATCTCACCGGTGTCCATCGCGTCAGCGCCTTTCACACCGGAAACCCTGTTTTTGGAAAGTGAATCGCCTAATTACGATGAGTTGAAACAGAAGTTTTCCGGGGAATGGAAGAAAGCGTTTCTATCCATAAAGGTGCATGCGGCTCCCTGTGCGGCCGGGTATGTGGGAGGAGATATACTGTCCGGATTGTCGGCCTGCGGGATTTCCGGTGAAGATGGCAGCAGCCTGTTTCTGGATATCGGCACCAATGGAGAAATGGCAATCGGTGGAAAAAACGGCCTTCTATGCTGTGCGGTGGCTTCCGGGCCGGCCTTTGAGGGCGCCCAGATTGAATGCGGCATGACCGCTTCCGCGGGAGCGGTTTCTCAGCTTTCCATGAAAGACGGAAAGCTGGATCTCGGAATAATCGGCGGAGGAGAGCCATTGGGTATCTGCGGATCAGGGCTCATTGATCTCCTTGCGGTCCTGCTCGCGTGCGGGGCTGTGGACGAGAGCGGGTACTTTTTGTCCCCTGAAGAGGCGGAAGAAGAGGCGGATCCTGCGATTGTTCCATATATCCGGGAAGATGAGGACGGAAACGGGATGATCGTACTCGATAAGAAGGGAAAGGTGCGGTTTACTGCTCAGGATGTCCGGAAACTCCAGCTGGCCAAGGCGGCAGTTGCGGCGGGAATTGAGGTCCTGATGAAGGAGGCCGGTGTTAAGGCTGCTGAGCTTCGGCATCTATACCTTGCCGGAGGCTTCGGAAAGCATGTGAATCTGAAAAGTGCGGCGAGAATCGGCATGTTCCCGGAGCTGCTGGCAGGCAAGGCCGTGTATCTGGGGAATGCGTCTCTTCTGGGCATGGAGAAGGCCTGCAGTGACCGAAGTGAATATGAGAAGATGCAGAAAATCACAAGGCAGTGCAGGTATCTGGAGCTGTCCGGAAATGCGGCGTTTAATGATGCCTATATCGGGCAGATGATGTTTGGTGATGAAACAGACGAGGAGGAATAATCTATGGAGGTCTACTTTCCTTTAATCCTGGACGGAGCGACGGGAACACAGCTTCAGGAGCGGGGCTATGACGGATCAGTGTGTGCAGAGAAGTGGGTGCTGGAACATCCGGAGGCGATCATTGATCTTCAGACAAAATACATTGCGTCAGGGTCCGACGTGATCTATGCGCCGACCTTTGGCGCCAACCGGGTGAAACTGGAAGAAAATGGAATATTTAACAAGACAAAGGAATATAACAAGGAGCTCGTCCGTCTGTCTCAGAAAGCCGTGAAGGAGGCCGGGGCAGAGGGACGTGTCCTGGTTGCGGGCGACATCGCGCCGACCGGAAAGTTTCTGACGCCTATGGGAGATGCGCGTTTTGAGGATCTGTATGAGATCTATTATGAGCAGGCTTCTGCACAGGAAGAAGCCGGTGTGGATATGTTCGTGATCGAGACGATGATGACAGTATCCGACGCCAGGGCGGCCCTGCTGGCGGTAAAAGCAGTCAGTGACAAGCCGGTGCTGGTTTCTTTCACCTGTGATGAGACGGGGAAGACTGTTACGGGATCGGATATTGCGGCTGTTCTGGATATTTTCCAGGGCATGGGTGCGGACATCTTCGGTATGAACTGTTCGGTTGGTCCGGAGGACATGCTGAAGCAGATGAAGCGTCTGCATGAATACGCACAGCTTCCGCTGTCGGCAAAGGCTAACGCGGGCATGCCGAAAACGGTTGACGGAAAATCGGTTTATGACTGTCCGCCGGAGCGCTTTGCGGCTGTGCAGTACGCCTTTGCCAATGCGGGAGTCTGCTGCTTCGGCGGCTGCTGCGGAACGGGACCGGAGCATATCCGGGCCATGAAAAAGGCCTCTGAGGCGTTTACGCTGACGCCTCCGGATCCGGAAAAGCTGCGCGGCCGTCTGCCGCTGGCCACGGAGAAAGACATTTTCCCGCTTTCACCGGATGTACAGATTCCTGAAGCACTGCCTTGTAATGCGGATCTGGCTGCTGCGCTGGAAGAAGCGGAAGAAGGTCCGAACCCGATTGTCGCAGTGAAGATTCAGGGAACGGAAGAGCTGGATGATTTTGCGGATGCCCAGTATGCCGTGAAGAAACCGCTCTGCATTCTCACGGAGGATGCGGAAACGCTGGAAGGCGCCCTCAGAGAATATCAGGGAAGGGCGATGTATGAAGGAAATCTTCCGGAGAAGATTCTTTCCCGCATGGCGGAAAAATACGGATTGGTATACTAGGAACAGCCATCAGAGCTGCTGCACGGAGGGATGAAAATATTCTCAGGCGGCGGCTCGTTTTTTTGAACTCTGCCGGACCAGAGAGCCGGTGCGGCTGGTCTGTGTCCCTTCCTCTGCCGGAGAGAAGAAGCTCCGGCAGAAAGGAGGGGCTCTGTAAGAATGGGAATCCTCAGCGGACGGTGCTTACGATATTCAAAAAAACATCGTTTATACATAAAAATGTATAATATGCATACCTTATCTTCCGATAAACATTTACAGACGTAAAATTATATGCACGGTAACCCGATATTGTAAACTTCTGTTCGCATTTGACGCCATCGTTTTCAACATCATCGAAATGCCTTGATTCAGGCGGTCTCGCGCCTTTTCCACATGGATAATTAAAATCGTATACAATTTCTTGAACAGGATATTGTGGATTTCTGTTATTGGATGTATGCTTGAAATTTCAACGGTACTCGACAGAAGATCAGATTGTCAATAGAAAGTTATCCACAATTTTTCGCATGTGCATAAATCAAGTTTGTTCGTTTGGTAATTAGATGGATAAATGTGGAGAACCTCTTCTCCATATGGGGATGCAGGAAAGCAATTCTGCTTTTCGGCTGTAAAAGTTTCCACAGGGATTTGTTCGCAATCCCAGAAAGCATATTCTGAAAAGTTGCAAGAATATGCGCTGTGTATGCATAATCCCTGCAGGCAGGGAGAAAGTTATGCACGGGAGTTATCCGCAGCAACTAGGTATAGTTGCTGGTGAAATTTCTGCAACAAGATCTGGTGGGGGTTGAGGATAAAAAGGATTTATACTTGCGTTTTTCTTTTGTCAGAAAGAGAAAAACGGTTTTCCACACGAAATCGTGGACGAGATCGTGATTGTTCGTAACTGAAGAGGGAATTTTCCGGGTTCCTGACCGCGGCCGATGGTATAATGTTCTGGAGAAGGGAGATGTGTCCACAGAGGTGAAAGACGGCGGATTCCTTTCTGAAATGAGAAGAGAAAGTAAATTTGGAGGAACAGAATATGCGAAAATTAGTAGGGGTGCTGGATTTTGCGACGGAAGAAGAGAAGAATATGATCCGGAAAACCGCGGAGGAGTGCGGATTTTCCGCAGAGTTTTATGATGTGCCGGAGGAGGCGGACGGAAAGGTTTCAGACTGTGAAGTTCTGCTCTGCCGCACGCCGCAGCTGATTCCGCAGGCAAAGAAGGCAAAGTGGATTGCCAGCAGCAATGCCGGTGTGGATCCTTATCTGAAACCGGGTGTGATGACGGATGACAGCCAGATTCTGACCAACAGCGCGGGGGCGTACGGGGTGACGATTTCTGAGCATATTATCATGGTGACGCTGATGCTGCTGAAACGTCTTCCGGAATATCAGGAGTACATGGAAAAGAAAGAGTGGAAGGGCGGTCTGAATATCCGTTCGATGAAAGGAAGCCGCGTGACGATTCTCGGAACCGGAGATATCGGGAAAGAAACAGCTGCGAGAATGGACGCTATGGGAGCTTCGGAAATCACCGGACTGAACCACAGCGGACATCCGGCGGGAGAACATTTCACCCGCACAGATGCCAGCAGTCAGATTGACCGTTATCTTCCGGAAACGGACATCCTCGTCTGCTGTGTTCCGGATACGCCGGAGACGAGGGGCCTGATCGGGAAGAAGCAGCTGCAGGAGCTTCCGGAAACAGCATATCTGATCAATGTGGGCCGCGGAAGTCTGATTGACCAGGATGCGCTGGTGGATGCGCTGAATCATAGGGAAATTGCAGGAGCTGCGCTGGACGTCATGACGCCGGAGCCGCTTCCTGAGGATAATCCGCTCTGGGACGCAGAAAACTGCATTCTGACTCCGCATATTTCCGGAAACATGACTCTGGGATATACGGTACACCGCTGCATTGAGCTGTTCTGTGACAACCTCAGGCGCTACGCGGCAGGAGAGCCGATGCATAATATCGTAGACCGAAAGCGCGGCTATTAATGAGCTGACGTGCGGCCGGCGGAGGCCGGAAGCCGGATATTTTCAGCATTCTGCCAGGCAGCGGGGGAATGGGGTGAGATGTTTACTTCCTGCTGAACAGAGTAGAGTAACAGAGAAAAACAGCCTGTCCAGGCCGCCGAAAGGGGCGCCGTGGACAGGCTGCTGTCGTTTTCAGTAAGTTTTTGCTTTCCTTCTTTATCGGATCTTCATACTGCGAATAAGCCGTGATTCTGTTAAAAGAAGGTCGGCGTCATGCTCCAGATAGAAACGCAGCGCTTGTCAGAACGGTTCAGGTATTTATGCGGTTCGGTGGACTTAAAGGTGATGCTGTCTCCTTCATCCAGAACGATTTCCTGATCACGGATGCGGACAACCATCTCTCCCTCCAGAACGACACCGCATTCTTCACCTTCATGGGAAACCAGATCCATGGCGTCTTCTTCAATGATCTGTCCCGGCTGAATACAGACCTTGCACATATCCAGCATGCGAGTCGGGTCGGATGGCGTGTAGAGCGTGTATTCCGTGTGGCCCTTGTCGGTGATCAGTTTTCGCTGGGCACCCTTTTTCAGAACGTGGTGTGCAGGGGCCTCTGCTTCTTCAAAAAAGTAGGAAATGCTGGTTTCCAGCGCCTGAGACAGTCTCCACAGGGTTACGACTGACGGGACAACCTTATCGTGCTCAATCTGGCTGATCAGGCCGGTGCTGACCTGTGACGCCTCAGAGAGCGCGGCAATGCTCATTTTTCTTTTTCCCCGGAGCTCTTTCAGACGGGATCCGACTTGAATGTTTTCGATCTCTTTTCCTTCTTTCATTTGGCTTGAATTCCTTCCTTCTGCTGCATACTGCGGGCAGTGTATCCCTTTATGGACAAAAATCAGCCGCAAGGGAACACGGGCGGGTGCCCCGGTACCCGCCTCGCGGTTATGCATAGTATTGATGATTGTAATTGGCAGTATTGGTTATAGGATGTGTAACACGAAGGTGTATTACCCTAATTCTGTACAGGTGACCGTTTCTGCTTCAGCGTTCCTGAAGTGCCTGGCGTACAGCATGAAATGCTCCGTAGATTCCTGCGCCGTTCTTCAGTTCTGCTGTCCGGATTACGGCTTCCCGGGATGCGTGGAAACAGTTTTTCAGGAATGATTCCTTGATTGGATTGAGGATAATTTCTCCTGCTTCCGAGATGCCGCCTCCGATCAGAAAGGCATCCGGATCGACCACACCAGAGATATACGCCAGTGCCCGGCCGATCATTTCTCCTGCGTATCTTGCGGCATCCATTCCGAAAGGATCACCTTCCTTTGCGGCATCCAGAACGTCTTTGGCCGTCAGTTCCTGGATATGACGGAGAAGCGATGGAGTGTCGGACAGTTCCATCTGCTTTTCTGCGCGGCGGACGATTCCGCCTGCTGCAGCGTACTGCTCCAGACATCCGCGTTTTCCGCATCCGCAGTATTCCTGTTCGGAAGCGTTCATCAGGAAGTGGCCGATTTCACCGGCTCCTCCGAATGCGCCTTCCCGCAGATGGCCGTTCAGAATGATTCCGCATCCGATTCCGGTACCCAGTGTGATCAGCGCGATATCCCGGTAGTCTTTTCCCGCGCCGTCGTAATATTCACCGAGTGCGGCGGCATTCGCATCGTTCAGCGCCTGGATGTACACGTCGCCAAAGCCCTTCCGGGTCATCAGACTTCCTAATTCTTCTCGGAAATCAATTACGCCCCAGCCTAGGTTAACGCAGCGGTTGATGATTTTTCCGCCGATGACCGGGCCGGGAACTCCGGCGCCGATTCCGCCCAGGGAAGAAAGCGGAAGCTGAAGATATTCAAAGGTCTTTTCTGTTTCCTCAGCGATCTGTGTAAGGATGAAATCGCCGCTGTTTTCCAGCATCGTCTCTGTCTTCCATTGGTAAATGCATTCGCCTGTATCGCTGAAGAGCCCGAATTTGATAAATGTTCCGCCGAGATCGACGGCAAGAATATAGGGATGTCTCATAATTTCTGCCCTCATAAATTCCGGCAGCTGAAAGTGATTCTGAATCATCTGCTTCGGAATGCCGGAATGATATTTCCTTTTCAGTTTATTCCTGCATAGTCCATTATACGCTGATTTTCAGTTTTCTACTAGCGGAATATAGGTGAATAAAGTAATCTATGCGTCAAGATAATCGCCTTTATTTTACCGTTTTTCAGAGAAGAAATATGGAGGATGTATACATAATTTCTTCTATATCGGGCATGAATTGCTGTCGATACACAAAAAATATAATAAAAACTATTGACACACAACAAAACGGGGTGTAAAGTATGAGCATAAATTAAATAAAGCACAGCGTTGATCGAGAAAAGTAGCGTTGAGAGCCGGTTACAGTGATGGAAGGATAGTGAGAACTTCTGACGCAGGCGCTTCGTGAAGAACACTCAGGAGCTTTGAACAGAACGTCATTTATCAGTTTTCTGACATCAGTAAGGAGAACGAGGACGGATGATCAGTAAGGGATACGAGTTGTGATCGTCATTTCACACGGGTTTGTTAGAACTCAGAAAGGGATCATGCGTACAGCGTATGATAATTTAGGTGGCACCGCGGATAGCAGCTATTCGTCCTAACGTTTGGGACGAGCTGCATGCAATATATCCGGAGGTGTTTTTTACTATGTGTTCAATTATCGGTTTTGAGAAAAAGACTTACAGCCCAGAAGAGATTCAGCCGTTCTTCCAGAGAACCAAGTCCAGAGGTCCAGACATGACGCGTTTCATGGAGACGCCGTCCGGATACCTGGGATTCCACAGACTTGCGATCATGGGTCTGGACGAGTCCGGCATGCAGCCATTCACATTGGGATCGGATTCCATCGTGTGCAACGGCGAAATCTACGGCTGGAGAAAGCTTAAGAAAAAACTCGATTCAAAATATCATTTCGTCAGCGAAAGCGACTGCGAGATTCTTCTCCCGCTTTACAACGAACTGGGAACAGACATGTTCAGAGAGCTGGGCTCCGAGTTCGCGCTGATTCTGTATGACGGACGTCAGGATAAGCTGATCGCCGCCAGAGATCCAATCGGAATCCGTCCTTTATATTATGGCTTTGATAAGATGGGCGGCATCGTATTTGCCAGCGAGGCAAAGAACCTGGAAGGCATGTGCGAGCGCATCAAGCCGTTCCCGCCAGGACATTATTACAAGGATGGAGAATTCCATTCCTATTTAGACATTACACATGTGACATCCGTGGTTAGAGAAGACCTGGACACCGTCTGCGAAGGCATCAGAAGCAGACTTATCCATTCTGTAGAAGAGAGACTGGATGCAGATGCACCGCTGGGATTCCTCCTTTCCGGAGGACTGGATTCCAGCCTGGTATGCGCAATCAGCGCCAAGCTCCTGGGCCGCAAGATCAGAACCTTTGCCATCGGCATGGAGACGGACCCGATCGACCTGAAATACGCCCAGGAAGCTGCTGACTTCATCGGTGCGGATCACACATCTTTCTATATGTCCAGAGAGGACATCCTGGACGCACTTCCGGAAGTCATCAAGCTTCTGGGGACCTGGGACATCACCACGATCAGAGCCAGCCTGGGCATGTACCTCTGCTGCAAGAAAATTCACGAGACAACAGACGTCAGAGTCCTGATGACCGGAGAAATTTCCGATGAGCTGTTCGGATATAAATATACGGACTTTGCTCCGTCACCGGAAGCCTTCCAGCAGGAATCCATCAAGCGTGTTCATGAGCTTCATATGTATGATGTTCTCCGTGCAGACCGCTGCGTATCCGTAAACTCACTGGAAGCCAGAGTACCGTTCGGCGATACGGACTTTGTCCGTTACATTTTGTCCATCGATCCGGACATGAAGATGAACCACTATAAGATGGGTAAATACCTGCTCCGCCACGCATTCGAGAAGGACCACATCCTGCCGGATGACATTCTGTGGAGACAGAAGGCCGCATTCTCTGATGCAGTCGGCCATTCCATGGTTGACGACCTGAAGGAGTACGCCGAGCAGTGCTACACCGACGACGAGTTCCGCCGCCTGAACAGCAGATACACATACTGCCGTCCGTTCACCAAGGAGAGCCTGCTCTACCGCGAGATTTTTGAGAAATACTACCCGGGACAGGCGCAGATGATCAAGGATTACTGGATGCCGAACCGTTCCTGGGAAGGCTGCAACGTTGATGATCCATCTGCCAGAGTGCTCAGCAACTACGGTGCCAGCGGTAAATAGGGACAAAATCCAGAAAGCAAGTGAATAAAGGCCTGACGGAGATGGGGAATCCGCCAGACCTGAAGGAAAAGAGACAGAAATTGTCCATTCAGTAGAATCGGGAAGGGAAACAGAGAAATGATAAGAAGAAACGGAGCAGGAGGAAATCGTTTTCCGCATCCTCCCTGAGGACGCAGAAACAATCCGCTGAAACATCTCAGTAAAACCAATTCAATTATTGTATAAAAGGAATACAGGAGACCAACCTTATGGAAAAAGAACTTGAAAAGATGCCGGAACTCTTCGGTTCCATGGTATTCAACGAGGAAACAATGAAAGAAGAGCTTTCCGAGGCTTCCTTTAATGCCTGGAAAGAGTGTGTAACTGAGGGAAAGACACTGGATCTGGCAACGGCCAATGAAATCGCCGAAGCCATGAAACAGTGGGCAGTTTCCAAGGGGGCAACACATTTCACCCACTGGTTCCAGCCGATGACAGGCGCTACTGCAGAGAAGCATGACAGTTTCATCCGTCCGACAGGCGGCGGAAAGATTATCATGGAGTTCTCCGGGAAAGAACTGGTAAAGGGCGAGCCGGACGCTTCCTCCTTCCCGTCAGGAGGACTGAGAAGCACATTCGAAGCCAGAGGATATACAGCATGGGACCCGACTTCCTTCGCTTTCGTAAAGGAAGATTCCCTGTACATTCCGACCATTTTCTGCTCTTATTCCGGAGAAGCGCTGGATAAGAAGATGCCGCTGCTGCGTTCCATGGAAGTTGTCAGCAATTCCGCAGTCCGCATTCTGCGTCTGTTCGGAGACACAGAGACGAAGCACGTAATGGCTCAGGTTGGACCGGAGCAGGAGTACTTCCTGGTCGACAAAAAGCTGTACAACCAGAGAGAGGACCTGCGTCTGGCAGGACGTACACTGTTCGGAGCCAAGCCGCCGCGCGGCCAGGAGATGGAGGATCATTACTTTGGAATGATCAAGCCGAGAGTTTCTGCCTTCATGGAAGATCTGGACAGAGAACTTTGGAAAGTCGGTGTACTCTCCAAGACCAAGCATAACGAGGTTGCGCCGGCTCAGCATGAGATGGCGCCGATCTACAGCGATGCCAACACCGCTTGCGACCATAACCAGCTGGCTATGGAGCTGATGAAGAAGGTTGCTGACCGCCATGGATTCGTCTGCCTGATTCACGAGAAGCCATATGAGTACGTTAACGGATCCGGAAAGCACGACAACTGGTCTCTGTCTACAGATTCCGGAGAAAATCTGTTCAAGCCGGGAAAGACACCGAGCAAGAATGCCCGTTTCCTCTTGTTCCTTGCAGCTTTTGTCAAGGGCGTAGATGAGTATCAGGACTTCCTGAGAGCAACGGTTGCTTCTGCCGGAAACGATCACCGTTTGGGTGCTCAGGAGGCACCACCGGCAGTGATGTCTATCTTCCTTGGCGACGATCTGACCGCTGTAGTTGATGCGCTGATTAACGACGATAAGACCTACCATGACAGTAAGAAGAAGACACTGGAAATCGGTGTTGATGTTCTTCCGGAAATCCGCCAGGACAACACCGACAGAAACCGTACTTCTCCAATGGCATTCACAGGAAACAAGTTCGAGTTCCGTATGCTGGGATCTTCCCAGTCCATTTCCGGACCGAACATCGTTCTGAATACCATGATGGCTGATGAGCTGGATCAGTTCGCTGACGAACTGGAGAAGGCTGACGACTTCAAGAAGGCTCTGTCTGCATTGATCAAGCGTGTATTCACGGAGCATAAGAGAATTATCTTCAACGGTAACGGCTACACAGATGAGTGGATTGCCGAGGCTGAGAAGAGAGGTCTTGCTAACCTGAAGTCTTCCGCAGAGGCTCTGCCGGCATACGTTTCTGAGAAGAACGAAGCTCTGATGATCCGTCACGGAATTTATACAAAGGAAGAGATGGATGCAAGAGGTGCTGTTCACATGGAGAACTACGCCGCAGTTCTGAACATCGAGGGAAGAACGATGGTCGACATGTCTAAGAAGCAGATTCTGCCTGCAGTTTCCGCTTATGCTGCCAAAGTGGCAAAGAGAGCTGAGCTGAAGAAGGGCGCAGGTGCATCCGCATCTTACGAGTCCTCTCTGGTCAAGGACCTGGGTGATCTGACCGACAAGCTGGCAGACAGCACAATGGCGCTGGAGAAGACACTGGATTCTGCTCCGGAAGGAGATAAGGAAGCCATGCTCTACTTCCATGATTCTGTCCTTCCTGCCATGGCAGATGTCCGTGAATACGCAGACCAGCTGGAAGTTCTGACCGACAAGGAAGCATGGCCGTTCCCGACCTATTCCGACCTGCTCTTCAGCGAGCGTTAATCGCGGAGAAAAAGGCAATCTAGCAGTATAACCGTTTAACTGCTTATCATACGTTTTCGGCAGGCTGCTGTGCTTTCACAGGGGTGATTCTGGAGGCAGAATCAGAAGGCCGCGAGTCTGCAGACAGCGTAAATACGAGAATTCGTCCATCAGAATAAGGGGTGTTCTGAGAGACAGGAGGATCATCACCGCGCCGAGCGTGAATCTGTGTATGAGACACAGATTCCGCCGGCGCGGTTTTTCTGTATATCTGTGATTCCAGCTCGAATCACAGGCCTATGTTGCATAAAATACAGTACATACATAAATATACAATATTTTCTATTTAAATTTATTCAAATTCGTGTATAATTGTTGATATACACAACGCATTCAAAGTGTTATTGGTTATAGTTACAATTATCATTGATTGGGAGAGGAGAGCGTATGAGTGATACAAGTAAGCCCATGACCTCGATTGAAAGGGTAAAGAGTAAAAGTGTCGGTCTGAAGAGGACCATGTCGACGAAGGCGGCAGTTATGACCGGTGTCGGCGGAACGATCGGCACAGGATTGTTTTTGAGTTCTGGTAATGTTATTTCGACTGCAGGCCCTGGCGGTGCGGTTATTTCTTACATAATTGGCGGAATAATCGTTTATCTTATGACAACCTGTTTAGGTGAGCTGTCGGCAGCGATGCCGGTTGCCGGTTCTCTGCAGGCATTTTCTACGGAATTCGTAAGTCCGTCCATGGGATTCACCATTGGATGGGTAAACTGGAGCGGCGCGGCGATAACCATTACGACGCAGATTGTCGCGGCGGCGATTATTATGAGAGATATCATTCCGGGATCACCGAAGTGGGTATGGATCGTTTTATTCTCCGTTCTGATGTTCGTGCTGAACCTGATGGATGCAAAGCTGTTCGGTGATGTCTCCTTCTGGTTCTCAACCATTAAGTTGATTATGATCGTCGGATTTATCATTGTCGGATTTATGATGATGGGAGGAGTTGTCGGCGGACATGCCGTTGGTCTTTCTAACTTTGCCGGAAACGGAGGCGCCTTCCCAAAGGGAATTGCCGGAATCGGCGGATCCATCCTGACTTCCTTCTACGCCTATGCGGGAACAGAGGTTGTCGCTTCCACCGCAGGAGAAGTCAAAGATGAAAACAAGATTGGAACAGCTGTAAACCTGACTCTGCTCATTCTGATCGGAGCGACGGTACTGACCATGTTCATTGTAGCATGTATGCTTCCGTGGCAGCAGGCCAATGTACTGGGCAGCCCGTTCGTATATGTATTCCGCAACGCAGGCATGAAGGGCGCCGCACTGGTAGTAAACCTGGTTGTCCTGTCTTCTGCACTGACCTCCTGCAACTACTTCACTTACGCCTGCGCAAGATATCTCTGGTCCATGGCCAAGTTCAACCAGGCACCAAAGGTTTTTGCGAAGGTGAATAAACACGGAGTTCCGGTACGCGCTCTGATCGTCAGCATGGCATTTTCTATGATCGCGCTGGTTGCAGAGTTCACAGCTGAGGATACGGTTTATCTGTTCCTGGTATACTTCATCGGAGGTTCCAATATCTTCATGTATACCGTCATCTGTATTTCAGAGCTGAATTTCCGCCGCCGCTATATCCGTGAAGGCGGAAAGGTGGAAGACCTGAAGTTTAAGGTTCTTCAGTATCCGATTGTTCCGATATTAGGAATCATTTCCTTTGTCCTGATGGGTGTGGTAACGATGATGGATAAGAGTGAGAGAATTACCGGATATGTCTGCATCCCGTGCTACCTTGCCATGTATATTCTTTGTCATATCTATGTCAAGAAGCATAAGGGAGTCGAAGCAGCAAACCTGGATGTATAATGAAATAACTGGAAAGGAAGGCGCAGGGAGGGGATTATCCCTGCGTTTCCTTTTTCTGATGAAGGAGGATGCAAAATGATTGATGCTGAAAGAATGCTTGAGAATCTGAAGCGCATGGTCCGTGTGCCGAGTGTATCGGGAACACCGGACGAAATTAAGGGCGCGGAGAAGATCGTGGAGCTGCTGAAGGAAATTCCGTATTTTCAGAAGCATCCGGATCATGTGAAACTGCTCCCGCTTCAGCATGACCCGCTGAACCGGTCGATTGTCGCGGCCTTTCTTAAGGGGGACGGCACGAGCCGGAAGACGGTGATTCTGACGGGTCATTATGATGTGGTCGATGTGGAGGAGTTCGGTTCGCTGAAAGATAAGGCCTTCGATGTGGACGAGCTTGCGAAGGTCCTGGACCAGCTTCCGATGGATGAAGACTGTAAAAAGGATTATGAGAGCGGCGACTGGATTTTCGGCCGCGGAACGTCGGATATGAAGTACGGTCATGCGCTCTGTCTGGAGCTGCTGCGTTATTATTCCGAAAAGGGACTGAAGGGGAACATCGTCTATACAGCGGTCTGCGGTGAGGAGACGAACTCGGAGGGAATGCTCCGGGCAGTTCCTTTCTATAACGAGATCCGTGAGAAGTATGACCTGGATTATCAGGCCCTTCTGATGACGGAGTGCTATATCGTGGATGAATATTCCGATCCCGCAACGCGCTATATTCACATCGGAGCGTCTGGAAAGATCATGCCGATGTTCTTCTTTGTGGGAGATGCGACCCATGGAGACGCGCCATTTATGGGACTGGACCCGAATCTGATGGCGTCAGAAGTTTACAGGCGGCTGAACATGAATGCGGAGTTCTGCCAGCAGGACAGAGGGGAAACTACACCGGTTCCGGTCTGCCTGAAGAATCAGGATTTAAAGAATACCTATTCGGTTTCGACTCCGCTGTACAGTGCTTCGTATTATAACATTATTTCCGTTCATCTGGATCCGGAGAAGGCCATGGGCATGCTGAAACAGATCGCTGAGGATTCCTTCGCGGCGAGCCTGGATTTCATCAATGAAAAAGCGGATGCCCTGGGTAAGAAGTTCGGAAACCGTCCGGCGGTGAAGCAGTATGAGAAGAAGATCATGACCTACAGCGAGCTTCTGAAGCTGGCTGAAGAAAAGTATTCCGGAGATCTGAAGGAATATCTGATGAGCGATATTAAAGAGCTTCAGGATCAGGGCATGGAAATGCAGACCGTGGCGATTTATCTTGTGAAGAAGCTGTACGAGCTGGCGGCAGTTAACCAGCCATGCATCATCATTTCTCTGATTCCGCCGTATTATCCGGATGTTTACCCGGAGGATTCCGATCCGAAGCTGAAGAAGCTGCGTGCCGTGATGGACGACACAATGAATTTTGCGGACAAAAAGTACCAGACAAGGATGGCAGTAAGAGATTACTACATGGGCCTGTCCGACCTGAGTTATACAGGAATCGACCCGGAGAAGAACTTTGATGAGATTTTTGAAAATGTTGCCGGAGTCAACCAGATGTATTTTCTGCCGACTGAAGATATGAAGAAATTCTCCGTTCCGGGAATAGTTATGGGAGGATATGGAAAGGATTTCCATAAGGCGACGGAACGTCTGGAAAAACAGTACAATTTCCATGTGCTGCCTTACCTCTATATTCATATGATCGATGAACTGCTGGATTAGTTACGGACGTATTCAGAGAGGAGTATTCAATTGCAGAAACTGTTTTATAACGCAAAAGTCTATGTGGACAAGGGAAATTACCAGCAGGCAGTTCTGGTGGAGGACGGAAATATCAAGGCTGTCGGATCCAATGAAGAAGTTTCCCTTGCCGCCCATGCGGACGATCAGCTGAAGAAAATCGACTGCGGAGGCCATACACTTGTTCCTGGATTCAATGATTCCCACATGCATTTTATGATGCTGGGGGAGACGAGAAATCAGGCGCAGATTGAAGGTGTGAAATCGATCGATGAAATGATCGGCATCTGCCGGAAATTTGCTGAAGAACATCCGGAGGTGAAAAGGAAAGGAATTCACGCTATCGGCTGGAATCAGGATCTGTTCACAGACAGTTCCCGCCTGCCGGACCGGCATGATATGGATAAGATCAGCACGGAATTCCCGGTTGTGCTGGAAAGAATCTGCGGCCACATCGTTTCCACCAATACGAATGTGCTGGAAATGCTGGGCCTTCCAGAAAATACCCACGGAATGAAAGAAGGCGACTATGATCTGGATGAAGAGGGCAGACCGAATGGCATCTTCAGAGGAAACGGCTGCAATGTCGCAAAAGATCTGGTGCCGGACTTCACGATGGATGAACGTCTGAAGATCTTAAAGGAAACCATGGACTATGCAGTATCGGAAGGTGTGACCAGCGTGCAGAGCAATGATGTCGGTACAACCTTCATGCCGGGACCGGAATCTTTTCATCTGTTCCGGAAGATGTATGAGGACGGAGCTGGAAAGCTTCGTTACCGCCATCAGGTAAGCTTCAACGACTATGACCAGCTGGAGCATTTCTTCCATGACGGAGAGTTCGTCCATGGCGATTACCCGGAAGACTCCTGGCTCACCCTGGGACCGCTGAAGCTGTTTAAGGACGGCAGCCTGGGAGCCAGAACCGCTCTGATGACCAACGGATATGTCGGCGACCGGGACAACCACGGACTGGAATGGATGAGCGCCGGGGATATGGACCGTTACTGCAAGCTTGCAAAAGAGCATAATATGCAGGTGGTTACTCACTGCATCGGTGATGAGGCTGTCCGCCAGACCATCAACAGTTATGAGAAGGCGTTCGTTGACGGAAAGAATAAACTGAGACACGCGCTGATTCACTGCCAGATTACGGATAAAGAGCTCATCGACCGGATTGTGAAGGACGACATTCTGATCTTTGCGCAGCCGATCTTTATCGACTACGATATGACCATCGTAGAAGACCTGGTTGGTAAAGAGCTGGCATCGACTTCCTACGCCTTTGGAACCCTGATCCGTAAAGGCGCTCACGTCGCTTACGGAACCGATTGCCCGGTAGAGGACTGCAATCCATTCCCGAACATTTATATGGCTGTGACCAGAAAGAATAAGGAGGGTAAGCCGGAAGGCGGCTTTTATCCGAAGGAATGCGTGGATGTGGAAACGGCGGTTGACGCCTACACGAAGGAAAGTGCCTACGGAGAGTTCATGGAAGATAAGAAGGGCAGACTCAAGCCGGGTTACTATGCGGATATGGTTCTCCTTGACCGTGACATTTTTACCTGTGATCCGGAGGAAATCAAGCAGATTAAGCCGCTGATGACCGTAACCGGCGGAAAAATCGTGTTTGAACGGTAAAAGTAAAAGATAAGCAGAGGAAATTCCGGGCTGTATTTTTTCTATGAATGCAGACAGAAAATCTGAAAGGGAAGTATTCATATCAGGCCGCTGCAGCAAATATAAATTTTTTTCTGCACAGCGGCCTCTTTCAATGCCCTGCAGCAGGAGAAATATTCTTATACATAAATTTTATCCAATTTTTTCAATTGTTATTGACGGAAGATTCAGCGGGTGGTACATTAGAAATAGATGTGAGTGACCGCTCACAAACGAAGAGCAATTCTGAGTACAGTGGCCTTGAAAAAAATTCAGAATAAAATGAGAACAGGAGTGTTGAATCAGGGAGGTAAGGAAATGGCATATAACGGTTACGCGATTGATGAGTATCTCGATGCGGATGCAGTTACGAAGCAGCTGGACGAGCTGATCAGAAAGCCGGTCTATACGATCCGCAAGGGTGCGCTGAGAAATTACGTGGATAACTATTTTGAAAAGAAATGCGCGAAGTCAAAGGCGATGATCACCGAAGCAAAGAAGGTGATCCCGGGCGGTGTGCAGCATAATCTTGCATTTAATTATCCATTCCCGATCGTGATCACAAAGGCAGAGGGCGCCAAGCTCTATGATATCGACGGAAATGAATATTACGACCTGCTTCAGGCAGGCGGACCGACGATTCTGGGAAGCAACGATCCGGTCGTCCGTGAGCATGTCATCGACCTGCTGAACACCTGCGGTCCGTCCACCGGACTTTTCCATGAATTTGAGTATAAGCTGGCGAAGAAGATTTCGGATATGGTTCCGAGCGTGGAGATGTTCCGTATGCTGGGATCGGGTACAGAAGCCTGCATGGTCGCGGCCCGCATCGCCCGTCTGGCAACGAAAAAGAAGAACATCCTGAAGATGGGCGGCGCCTACCACGGATGGTCTGATCAGATGGCATACGGCATCCGCGTGCCGGGGACAAAGGGCCTCATGTCCAAGGGAGTCCCTGGATTTGTCTTCAAGCACACGGATGAATTCTTCCCGAACGATCTGGAAGACCTGGAGCGTCATCTGAAGAAAAATCAGCTCACGGGCGGTACGGCGGCAGTATTTATCGAGCCGATCGGCCCGGAGAGCGGAACCCGTCCGGTATCGAAAGAATTCGTAAAAGGCTGTGAGCGGCTGGCTCACCGTTATGGTGCGCTTCTGGTCTGTGATGAAGTTGTTTCCGGCTTCCGTATCGGTCCGGGAGGAGCGCAGGGCTATTACGGAATCGATCCGGACCTGACCGTATTCGGAAAAATCATCGCCGGCGGCTATCCGGGAGCAGGCGGAGTCGGCGGTCACAGAGACGTCATGGCTCACCTGGGTGCCGGACTTGATTCCTCCGGGAAGAAAGTCTCCAAGGCTCTCTGCGGCGGAACCATGGCGGCGACCCCGGTCAGCTGCGTAGCCGGATACTACACCTTATGTGAAATCGAGAAGAGAAACGCCTGCGAAGTCGCAGGACGGATGGGGGACCGCCTCACAAAGGGCCTGCAGAAATCCATAAAGAAATACAACCTGCCTTTCGTTGCTTTTAATATCGGCTCCGTCTGCCACCTGGATAACGCGGGAACCATGCACTTTGCAATTGACTGGAGCAAACCGTGGCAGATTCCGCATATCCTGAAGGAAACCAGCATCCGTCAGAAAGAGATGGAGCATATGGGCGCAGCTTACATGGCAGAGGGCATTGTCACCCTGGCAGGAACCCGTCTTTACACAAGCGCTGCGTATACAGAAGAAATGATCGATGATGTCATCGCCCGTTTTGATAAGGTACTGAGTCAGTGCGGGCCGATGGAGCAGTAGAGAGGAAGGCAGAACATGAGTTATACAGAAGAAGAGGCCAGGCAGCTCGTCATCGGAGCGGGCCGCCGCCTGCTGGAAGAGGGTCTGACCGCCAGAACCTGGGGAAATATCAGCGCCCGGATTTCAGAGGATGAGTTTATCATAACACCGAGCGGAATGGCTTATGAAACTCTTCTGCCGGAAGAGCTGGTCCGGGTCAGAATCGAAGACTGCAGTTATGAGGGAGAAATCAAGCCGTCCAGCGAAAAATGGATCCACGCGGATGCCTACAGGCTGCGTCCGGAGGTGAATTTCATTATTCACACCCATCAGCCCTGCGCTTCCGCGGTCAGCGTCATGGGGCAGGCGGTTCCGGTCAGTGATCCTGCCGCAGCAGCACTCCTGGGCCATTCCATCCCATGCGCGGGATATGGCATTTCATCCACGCAGAAACTGCGCCATCAGGTGGAGAAAGCAGTGAAGCAGTACACAAACCGGACGGTTTTCCTGATGAAAAGCCACGGAGCATTTATACTGGCCGAAGATGAGGATGAAGCCTTCCACAAGGCACAGCTGCTGGAAGATGCCTGCCGGGAAGAACTCCGCTGGGCGGGTGGAAAAGAGCCATTCTTTAAGCGTTTTCACTGCCATCAGCCTTATCAGATCCCGGATTACGGCAACAGTTTCCGCAGCGGGGACAAAATGAACATCCTGGAAAACGGAACAGCAAGGGAATACCGGATTGGTGACCTGCCGGAAGATGCCGGTCCTGCAGCGCGGCTCCACGAAGGAATTTACCAGAACGATCCGGATCTTACTTGCATTCTTCATAATCAGACAGAGGATGTCGCCGCTTACAGTGCGGCGGGTATCACGCTCCCTCCTTATCTGGATGATCTGGCCCAGGTGGCAGGTCCGGATATAAAATGTCTGCGGCTGACAGAAATAGCAGCTGGTCCGGTTATCCGGGCACTGCGTGGAAGAAACGCAGTTCTGCTTTCTTATGGCGGAGCGCTTGTTACCGGCGTAACAAAGGAAGACGCAGAAGCGGTCGGCATGATTCTGGACAAGGCATGTAAAGCAGCGATCTATGATTCAGCCTGCAGCAGGATTCCATGCCATGCCCTGATGAAAGCAGACGCATTGCTGCAGCGCTGTTTTTACCTGAACAGTTATTCAAAGAGGATCGGACAGGCGGATGAAGAGACTGACGGAGAGTAAACAGAAAGAAATTATTCAGACTGGAATTGCAGAATTTGCGAAGCTTGGCTATGATGGTGCGAATATCAACGTGATTGCGAAAAAGGCCGGGATCAGTGTCGGTGTGCTCTATAAGTATTATGAGAGTAAAGAAGCATTTTTTCTGGCCTGTGTAAGGAAAAGCCTGGAAACTCTGCATCAGCTCCTGGATCCGGAAGGGTTCAGAGGGCTTCAGCCGGAAGAAGCCGCCGGGAAACTGGTCCAGGCTGCCGTGAATTTTTCCAGGGACAGCCGGGATGAAGTGCTTCTCTATCACCAGATTACCAATTGGGAGCAGGGTGAAAAAACAAGGGAGCTGGCCCGTGAAATTGAAGGGGACTCCTCATCCATTTATGTACAGCTGATGCGGAGTTTCCAGGAGCGCGGCATGCTGCGTACAGACGTAAAGCCGGAGTATCTGGCCATGTTCTTTGATAATCTTCTGATGATGCTTCAGTTTTCCGGAAGCTGCACCTACTATGATGAGCGCTGGCGGCTGTACTGCGGGAAGACAGATAAAGAAGAACTGGCTGCTCAGATGATAAGAATGCTGGCGGGATTTTTCTGCAATCCGGACGAAAAAGATCGGTCAGGCGATGCGGATCCCGTTTTTTCAGAAAAGAAAAACGGCGGGCCTGATCGTTAACCGTGAAGTGATGAGACAGTGATTTATTATGCGGGAGGTGTGAAATGGCTAAGATTCTGGCGTTCGATGTAGGCACCACAGGGGTGAAAACCTGTATCGTGGAAGCCGGAAAAACCTTAAAGCTGCTGGCCGGAGTCAGTGCGGGATATAAGCTGTATCTGTTTCCGGACGGCGGGGCAGAACAGGATCAGGATGAATGGTGGGATGCCATGTGCAGAACCAGCAGAGAAGTGTTAGAAAAGACCGGTACAAAGCCAGAAGAGATTGTCGGTATCTCTTTCTGCTCACAGATGCAGGGTCTGGTTCTGGTGGACCGGGAGGGAAAGCCGGTCCGCAGGCCGATGAGTTACATGGATCAGCGGGCAAAAAATGAGATTCGCGAGGGTATGCAGAAAGGCATCTGCATCGCGGGAGGAAACGTTTTCCGCCTGCTGGAGTGCATCCGGAAAACCGGTGCAGCTCCGCTCAGCGTGAAGGACCCGGTCTGGAAATATAAATGGGTAGAGAAGCATGAGCCTGAAAATTTCTGCCTCGTATATAAATGGCTGGATGTCAAGGAAAGTCTGATTGCAAGGGCGACGGGAAAATTCGTGATGACCCGGGATTCCGCCTTTTCTACCATGCTTTATGATACGAGGAAGGGGCACGAAGGCTGGAGTAAGGAGCTCTGCCGGATGTTCGGAGTCAATATGGATCACCTGCCGGAAATTATCGAATGTCAGGATAAGGCCGGAATGCTTCAGGAGGGCCCGGCGGAAGAACTGGGACTTCAGGCCGGAACGCCGGTCTTCGGCGGAGGCGGCGACGCGACACTGATCGGTGTCGGCGCCGGAGCAGTCGGTCTTGGTGACACCCATATTTATCAGGGAACCAGCGGCTGGGTGGAAACGGTTACCGATAAGCAGACCGTTGATGCCTTTTCTATGATCGCTGCAATTGTCGGAGCAGAAAAAGACCGATTCAATTATTTCGCTGAGATGGAAACCGCTGGAAAATGTCTGGAGTGGGTAAAAGAGCATCTGGCTCTGGATGAAATCGGAATTTATCTGGAGAAACATGATGTAACAGAAGGAAGAGAAGCCATATACAGCAGTCTCTTCACTTATCTGACAGATACGATAAAAAAAGCAGAACCGGGTTCTGGAGGTGTGATTTTTACACCATGGCTTCATGGAAACCGCTGTCCGTTTGAAGATCCGTCCTCTGCGGGAATGTTTTTCAACATCCGTCTTGAAACGGGAAAAACAGAACTGATACGTGCTGTTATAGAAGGAATCTGCTTCCATCTGAAATGGATGCTTGAATGTGCGGATAAGAAGGTAAAATCTTCTCAACATATTCGTTTTGTTGGAGGCGGTGCCCTCTCTCCGGTAACCTGTCAGATTCTCTCTGATATCCTGGGAAGAAGGATTGAGACTGTTCCGGACCCTCAGGATGTGGGATCTGTCGGTGCTGCCGCTGTGGCATGCCAGGGCCTCGGCTATTTCGACCATCTGGATGATGTCCGGAAGCTTATTCCCGTCACACATTCCTATGAACCGACGAAAGATCCGGACATCAGAAAGCTCTATGACCGGAATTATCAGGTATTTAAGAGACTTTATGAGAATAACCGGAAGAATTTTTCACAGCTGAATGGATAATGGGGAAGGAGAGCGGTGATGAGTGGTAATATAAACCGTAAAAAAGAAGCCGTGCGATCGATAAAATTTTTCTTGTTTTCAATTTCTGCCGGCGTGATTGAACTTGGCGTTTTTGCTTTGTTTGAAACGATAACGAACTGGCCGTACTGGCCGCGCTATCTGATCGCCCTGATCTGCTCTGTCCTGTGGAATTTTACACTGAACCGGCGTTATACCTTTAAATCGGCGAATAATGTGCCGATTGCTATGCTGAAGGTCGCTCTGTTCTACTGTGTTTTTACACCGGTTACGACGATTAGCGGAAATTTTCTGGCTGAAAGCTGCGGCTGGAATGATTATTTAGTAACGATTCTGAATATGCTCTGTAATTTTATTACGGAATTTCTATACGACCGTTTCTTCGTGTTTGGAAAGACGCTGGATACGAACGCACTCGCTCAGAAGGAGCGGGAGAAAGCAGCGGTCAGAGAGGAGGAGTAAGATAAAGTGGATGAAAATATGACTGAACTGAAAGAGATTGTTTCCCGGCAGAAGGCCTTCTTTAACAGTAACCGGACCAAATCCATTGATTTCCGCATCCGGATGCTGAAAAAACTGGAGCGGGCTGTCAGGGCCAATGAAAAGCAGCTGCTGTCCGCGCTTCACCATGATCTGGGAAAATCGGAAGCAGAGAGCTATATGACAGAAATTTCCATTGTTTATGGTGAGATTCGTGAGGCAGTCCGCAAGGTCAGATGGTGGAGCCTGCCGAAGCCGGTTCTGGACTCCGTCGGGACCTTTCCATCCCAGAGTTTTGTCTATCCGGAGCCTTACGGAACGGCTCTGATCATTACGCCGTGGAATTATCCGGTCAATCTGTCTCTGGCTCCTCTGACCGCGGCAATCGCGGCAGGAAACTGCGCAGTGTTAAAATGCTCCCGTCAGAGCCGGCGAACTTCCCAGCTGCTTCATAACATCATGAATCATACCTTTCCGGATTACTATATTTACTGCACGGAAATGGACATTGATTACGAAGCCCTGCTGGATCAGAACTATGACTATATGTTCTTTACCGGAAGTCCATCTGTCGGAAAAACCGTCATGCAGGCAGCCAGTAAGCATCTGACGCCGCTTTCCCTGGAATTAGGCGGGAAGAGTCCTTGCATCATTGATGAGACGGCAGACCTGAAACTGGCAGCTAAAAGAGTCGCCTGGGGAAAACTGCTGAATGCTGGTCAGACCTGCATCGCAGTCGACTATGTACTGGTGCAGAATCAGGTGAAGGAAGCTTTCCTGAACGCTCTGACAGAAGAAATCGACAGAAGATATCCGGACCCGCTGCAGAATGACCGTTATCCATGTATTATCAACCGGGAGAGCTTCGACCGTCTGGTCGGCCTGATCGGGACAGAAGAAAAGGTGATCGGCGGTGAGTCTGATCTGGAAAAGCATAAGATAGCGCCTGCCATTTTCCCTGAGGCGGATTTTGATCATGAGGTCATGCAGAGAGAGATTTTCGGGCCCCTGCTGCCGGTAATCGGTTATGATCATCTGGATCAGGCCGTCAGTGAGGTAAAGAGTCGGGAAAAGCCCCTGGCATGCTATGTATTCACCCGAGACAAAAAACACGCGGACAAGGTCATTCACGAGCTGTCCTTCGGCGGAGGCTGTGTGAATGATGTCATCATGCATAATGCCAACGGCCATCTGCCCTTCGGCGGAGTCGGAAACAGCGGCATGGGCGCCTATCACGGTAAATACGGATTTGACGCCTTCAGCCATAAGAAAGCGGTGCTGAAGAGTATCACACTGCTGGATCTGCCTTTCCGTTATCCGCCGTTTGATGACCGCAAGCTGAAACTTCTGAAAAAGCTGCTTTAGCTGAGGGAACCGCCTGACAGGATCAGATTTTCTGCCGGGCAGAATTTACCAGACTGAATGACCATGCAATGTGCATAAATAGCATGATGATGGCGAAGATATATCCATTCCACTTACGAAAAAGGCATCTGCCGGGGATTCCGGCCGATGCCTTTTCTAGTCGTTTTATATGTAAAAACGAATTTATCTCTTTGTAAGCTTGTCCACAATCCGCTGGATTTTTTCTCCATGCGGCAGGTGAGCGATTTCTTCTTCGCTCAGGGCATGGACGGCGAGTGCCATGAAGGCGTAAACAATCATGCCGACGAGAATGTCAACGACGGTATTCAGGTACAGGCTGGAAGTCAGCTTATACATGACGAAGTTGGTTCCCAGTACTGCGGCGCCCATGACGAGGGATGCGATCAGCGGTTTTCCGAGGCTTCGGATGAGCTCAAGCTTTACACCTGTAATGCGCTTTAATGCGATAATGTCCAGAATAGAAGCGAGGCAGTAGGAGCAGGTGGTTCCGATTGCGGCGCCTCTGACGTTGATGGCATGGACGCCGGTCAGTATCCATGTGATGCAGATTTTCAGCGCGATTCCGATGAACAGATTAATGACTGGAATATACTGCTTTCCCAGACCCTGAAGCATGGATGTTGCGATGCTGACCAGAGCCAGGAAGAAGAAACTGATGGCATAGATCTGCAGGCAGGATGCCGCTGCCGGGGCATGACGCGCCTGGTCACCGTAGAACAGAATCAGGATCGGCTGTGCGATGACGATCATGCCGACGATACAAGGCAGAGAAATCAGCTGGGATGCGCGGAATCCGAAGATACAGTCACGTTCCAGCAGGTCGTGGTTCTTAAGTTTCCAGGATCTGGAAACCATAGGAACAATCGTAGCAGTCAGTGCCTGAATCAGAACCAGCGGAAAACTGATAATCGGCGCTGCCATGGATGTCAGCTGGCCGTACAGGTTTTTCGCAGCCTCATAACTGTATCCCATTCCGGTAAGGCGGTTCTGAACGATGGCAACATCGATCAGGTTGACAATCGGCATGATGCAGGCAGCGAGAGTGATCGGGAAAGCGATCCAGATGATGCGCTTAAGAATCGCCTTTCCGGATTCATGAACAGTGCTGTGGTCTTTTGCGACTTTGCGGGCCAGAATATGACGGTACATGAAACGGATCCAGATCATGACCAGAAATCCGGCGAGTGCTCCGGCGGAAGCACCCAGGCAGGCTCCTGCAGCTCCCTTCAGGCGCAGCGCTTCAATGCCGGTATATCCTTCGTTCAATGCGTTCGGAAAGAGTATTCCCTTAAACAGAAGGTATGCAGCGCCAAGGCCGACGATGACGCGGGCAATCTGCTCAGCGATCTGTGACAGCGCTGTCGGCTGCATGATCTGCAGTCCCTGGAAGAATCCTCTGTAGGAAGACATGATTGGGACGAACAGGAGTGCCGGTGCAGTGGCTTTCATGGAAAGTGCTGAAGTCTGAATACCGATGGCCTTTGCGATCGGGTCTGCAAAGAACCAGAGGATCAGGAATCCGGTGATTCCGATGCCCCACATCAGAAGACGGGCGATGTGGAAGACTCTCCCCGCTTCCTTGTATTCACCGACAGCGCAGCGTTCAGAAACGAGCTTGGAAATTGCGACCGGAATACCGGATGTGGCGACGATCAGGAGAAGACTGTACACATCGTAGGCCGGTGTGTAGTCCGCCATTCCGGATGCGCCAATCCATCGTGTCAGTGGAATACGGAAAGCAAATCCGAGAAGTTTTACGATGATTCCCGCGGCAGCCAGGATCGCGGCGCCGCCGACAGCTGAATTTTTTCTAGACATATGTTTTCCCTATTGATCTCAATGAAATAGTTTTGGTCTGTCTGTCTCTAATAATAAAGGCAGGGCAGAAAACCTACCCGGGCTCTCTTTTAAACGCATGGATGCGTTTTTCAGGCAGACAGTCGTACCGAATTTCTACTATAACATGAATGACGCAGCTGTATATGAATTTTTTGTGACTTTTCACCGTTTTAGGCAGGAATTTCCGGCGGAACAGAAAAATCATGCCTGTTTTCTTTTGACGATGTGGAAAGCGTGGTAAAATGTATACATATTGCCTGAACACCGGTAAATTCTGTTTTCAGGCAGACGTCAGCATGTATCTATGAGAATCTACCAGAAATCAGGAAAAAAATCAATGAAATATCTTTATTCCTTTAATTCATTTATCGAAAAGCATATCGCCTTCGTCGCGCCGAGCTGTGTCCTGCTGGGCGTGCTGATCTCCAGGTGGTTTGCGGACTACCAGTGGCTTGCCGCGTATTTCTTTATGGTGATGGCCTTCCAGGGCAGCCTGGGGTCCAATTTCAAGGCCCTGAAAGACGTCAGCCGCCATCCGCTTCCGGTATTTGTAGTCCTGGCATTTTTACATCTTCTGATGCCGGTTTTAGGTTATCTCCTCGGCATGATTTTTTTCCATAATGATATGCATCTGGTCACGGGAATCGTAATCGAGCAGATTGTGCCGGCAGGCATGATGGGAATGACCTGGGCCGAGCTTTATGGCGGAAATATGGCGCTGTCGCTGTCCATCATGGTTCTGGATACTCTCGTTTCACCTTTCCTGCTCCCGGTGGTCCTGTCGCTGATCCTCGGAACCGTGGTGCACATTCCGGCCTGGCCGATGATGCGGAGCATGATCATGATGATCGTCATTCCGTCTCTTCTGGCGCTTACGCTGAACCAGCTGACTCACGGAAAGGCGAAGAAAACGCTGCGTCCTAAAATCACCCCCTTCGCCAGAATTGCCATGATCTGCGTCATGACTCTGAACAGCACCAAGGTTGCACCATATCTTCTTCACCTGAAGCCGCTGTATATTCTGGTTCTTCTGTTCATGCTGTTCATCATCGTATTTGCGTACTTTGTGATGTTCGGAATTACCATTCTCATGCGGGTAAAGGTTCCAGATGCGACGACCATGATCTTCAGCGGCGGAATCAGAAATATTTCGGTCGGAGCCGTTCTGGCCGCCCAGTATTTCCCGGGCGGAGCGATTTTTCCCGTTCTGGTGGGAACACTTTTCCAACAGATGCTGGCAGGAATCCTCGGCCATAAATTCGGCAAAATTCTCCGGGAAAGAAGCCGGAAGGAAGCGAGACGGGCTGCAGAAAATCAATAGGCAGGGGATCAATATCCCGCATATCGGAATTGTGAAAAAACTAACAGTTGAGAGAAAAAATACGCGTTTTGTATTTCACGCGTATTTTTTTGTATGTTAAAAACTCGTCAATGCTTTAAAATGGCTTGATTACAGTAGTTGGACAAAGAATAAAAAAATTGCGTTAATAAAATATCAATTGTTTCAAAATCGGTACAATGATGTATAATATAGACAAGGGAAATGTTCATGAACGTAAACAAAACTTAGAAGTTTTCTCCGGAAAGAATTTCCGGGATCCGATAGAAGGGAGATGTCAGAGATGAGAATGAAGAAGGTTGTAGTAGCAGGCGGAGGTGTCCTGGGTAGTCAGATTGCTTATCAGAGTGCATTTAAAGGATATGACGTAACGATCTGGCTGAGAAGTGAAGGTTCCATTGAAAGGGCACGTCCGAAGCTGGAGCATCTTCATCAGGTTTACCAGCAGACGCTGGAAGATCAGAAAAAGCTCATCGGGCAGCCTCTTGGACCGAGATTGTACGCAAGAGGCCTGATCGATGATTTCAGCAAGGCGACACCAGAAAGCATCGACGGACTGAAGCAGCAGGCAGAAGCAGCTTATGCAGATCTCCGTCTGGAAACAGATCTTGCAAAGGCAGTCCGCGGTGCGGACATTGTCATTGAGGCAATGGCAGAGAATCCGCAGCAGAAAAAGGATTTCTACATCCGTCTGGCTCCGCTTCTTTCTGAGAAGACCATCCTCTGCACCAATTCCTCCACACTGCTCCCAAGCATGTTCGCAGAGGATACCGGCAGACCGGAGAAATTCCTTGCCCTTCATTTTGCCAATGAGATCTGGAAGAACAACACGGCAGAAGTCATGGGCCATCCGGGAACCGATCCGGAGGTTTACCAGCAGGTTGTAGAATTTGCGGCAAGCATCGGCATGATTCCTCTGCAGCTCCATAAGGAGCAGCCGGGCTACATCCTGAACAGTCTGCTTGTTCCGTTCCTGAATGCTGCTGAAGAGCTCCTGGTAAAGGGTGTCGCTGATCCGGAAACGATCGATAAGACCTGGCAGCTGGGAACCGGCGCGCCGGTAGGTCCATTCCGCATTCTGGACGTTGTCGGACTGCAGACCGCTTATAATATTGTAAGCAACGCACCGGACGCAACCGAGCCGGGAACCATGAGCAGCCGGATTGCAAAACTTCTGGAATCCTATATCCAGCAGGGAAAGACCGGAATGAGTGCTGGCGAAGGATTCTATAAGTATCAGTAAGCCCCAGTCCCGAAAGGGATGAATGATGATCAGTGATGATTCCGGCAGCGGGGCAGCCGGATAATAATGAGAGATCACCGGTTCGCACCGGGATCTACTATATTCTCAACTGAATCAATCAATGCGGAATGCCGTCAGCGAGTTCATCTCCTGGCGGTTTTCCTTTTGTCCAAAAAATATTAGCACTCTAGCGAAATGAGTGCCAAAAAAGTCTTTACATCTGGAAATGAGTGGGTATAATGGAAGCAGAGAGCAGGGAAAAGCGGGCAGGAGTCCCGGCGGCCTGCGCTTGAGAAATAAAGAGGTGAAGGATAATGAAGGTTGAAAGGTATACGCAGAAACTGCAGGAGGCAGTGGAATCGGCACGTCAGCTGGCACTGGAATACGGTCAGCAGGAACTGATGCCGGAGCATGTCCATCTGGCTCTGCTGCAGGATGAACAGGGGACCGTCGACCGCATTCTGAAGAATATGAATGTGGATGTGACAGCCATGCAGAGCAGTCTCGGCGCTGAACTGAATAAAATGCCGAAGGTGTCCGGAAACGCGGATAATGTTTATCTGGGACGCCGCAGCGATCAGCTGTTTACGAAGTCGGAGAACCTTGCGTTTAAGAAGTTTAAGGATGAGTACGTCAGCACAGAGCATGTGTATCTGATTCTGCTTGAAGAGCACGGAACACCGTCAGCACAGATTCTTCAGCAGTATGGTGTGACAAAGGATAACTTCCTCAAGGAGCTGATGAAAGTCCGTGGAAATCAGAGAATCACAAGTAACACACCAGAGGACAGCTACGACGCGCTGGAAAAGTATGGACGTGATCTGGTGGATCTGGCAAAGGAAAACAAGCTGGACCCGGTTATCGGAAGAGATAAGGAAATCCGTGAAATGGTTCAGATCCTGTCCAGAAGAACGAAGAACAACCCGGTGCTGATCGGTGAGCCTGGTGTCGGCAAGACGGCTGTTGTTGAGGGACTGGCCCAGAGAATTTATGAAGGAAATGTTCCGGATACACTGAAAGACAAGACGATTTTTGAGCTGGATATGGGTTCGCTGATTGCGGGTGCCAAGTACAGAGGCGAGTTCGAGGAACGTCTGAAGGCAGTTCTGAAGGAAATCGAGAAATCAGAGGGACGGATTATTCTGTTCATCGATGAGATTCATACGATTGTCGGTGCCGGAAAGACGGAAGGCTCTATGGATGCCGGCAATATGCTGAAGCCGAAGCTGGCCAGAGGCGAACTGCACTGCATCGGCGCGACTACGCTGGATGAGTACAGAAAGTACATGGAAAAGGATAAGGCCCTGGAACGTCGTTTCCAGAAGGTCATGATCGGAGAGCCGACGGTGGAGGATACCATTGCAATCCTGAGAGGACTGAAAGACAGTTTTGAGATTTACCATAAGGGAGTCAGAATCACGGATGACGCGCTGATTGCCTGTGCCAAACTGTCTGACCGTTATATCACAGACCGTTTCCTGCCGGATAAGGCCATCGACCTTATGGATGAGGCGGCGGCCAGAATCCGTACGGAGATCGACAGTGAGCCGAGAGAGCTGGAAGAGATTAAAGGCCGTATCGCTGAACTGAATATCGCCAAGAGTTCACTGAAGAAGGAAGATACCAGAAGCGCAAAGAACCGTCTGGAGAAACTGAATCAGGAGCTGGCCGATCTGGAAGACCAGAAGAAGGCCATCACTGCTCAGTGGAGCGGCGAGCGTTCCGTTGCGGACCAGATCAAGAGCGTGAAGGAACAGCTGGATCAGGCTCAGCATGAGAGTGAAGAGGCACAGAGAAGAAGCGACTGGGATCAGGTCGGTAAACTGGTCAACGGCACAATTCCTCAGCTGAAAGCTCAGCTGAAACAGCTGCAGGATAAGGTTGCAAACAGTAAGGACAGTCAGCTTCTGAAGATGGAAGTCGGCGAAAACGAGATCGCGGAGATCGTCGCAGACCGCACCGGAATTCCGGTATCCAAGCTGGTTGAGACAGAGAGAAACAAGCTGCTGCATCTTCCGGAAATCCTGCATAAGAGAGTTATCGGTCAGGATGAAGGTATTCAGGCAGTTTCCGAGGCCATTCTGAGAGCCCGTGCAGGCCTGAAGAATTCCAACCGTCCGATTGGTTCCTTTATCTTCATGGGACCTACCGGAGTCGGCAAAACAGAACTGGCCAAGGCGCTGACGGAAGCCTTGTTCGACGATGAGAGGAACATGATCCGTATCGATATGTCTGAGTACATGGAAAAGTACAGCGTTTCCAGACTGATCGGAGCGCCTCCGGGGTATGTCGGTTATGATGAAGGCGGTCAGCTGACGGAAGCGGTCCGCAGACGTCCATACAGTGTCGTTCTCTTCGATGAGATCGAGAAGGCACATCCGGATGTCTTCAACCTGCTGCTGCAGCTGCTGGACGATGGACGTCTGACCGATAACCAGGGCAGAACCATCGACTTCAAGAACACGGTCATCATCATGACCTCCAATGTCGGAAGCCAGGAACTGCTGAATAACATCAACCAGGACGGAAGCATCGACCCGGAGGTAAAGGAACGGGTAACCGGAATGCTGCATCAGTACTTCAAGCCGGAGTTCCTGAACCGTATCGATGACATCGTCGTATTCAGCCCTCTGACCGAGAAGCAGATCGGCGGAATCATCGATCTGAACCTGAAGGAACTGGAGAGCCATCTGGCAGAACGGGAAATTCGTCTGGAGCTTACGGGAAATGCCCGCAGATTCATTGCGCATGAATCCTATGATCCGAACTATGGTGCCCGTCCGGTCAGAAGATATCTGCAGAAGCATATCGAGAATGAACTGGCTAAACTGATCATTTCCGGTGATGTGATCGACGGAAGCCGGATCACGATTGATGAAGAAGGAGGAAAGCTGACCTTCAATGTACAGGATCCTGTGAATGAAGAATAAATCTTCTGACCTGTATACATGGATCTGAAGAAATCTTAAAGAGAAATGAAAAAATTTAATTTGTATTTCCCTTTGAAATGGATATAATATTGATGTAGGGCCTTTTGCCCGACCATTAAAAAAGCTGGAGAATGAGGCTGCCGTGAGGCGGTCTCATTTTTCTTTTTTGTTTTCATCAGTGAAAAAGCCGCTTCCCGGGCGGAAAACAGCTTCATTCAGATCCGTATTTTATTTTACGGGCAGCATCTTCGCAAAGACAACGGCTCTGGCATTGTGGTATTCGTAGGTGCAGGTGCTGAGCATGACGATGCGGTCACTGGCTGTGACGTTGACATTTGTATGCAGTACGGTTTTCTTCTGAATCCAGTTCAGATATTCCTGTTTATCACCTTTTGAATGGAAATCAAATTTATAGCGTGGGCTCGAGGCAGGAATGGTCGCCGCTGCAAAAATTTCCAATTTGTAATTTCCGTCCGGAGTGTAAAGCATCATGTCCGGATGCTGGGAATAGTAGGAAGCTTTTCTGTAATCGGCGATATGCCAGAACATGCTGTGGTCCTTCATCCGGTGGCCGTAGATAACCGTCAGAAAATCGTGGAAAGGATGCTGATTCCGGAAGTCGATGAACAGCGTTCCCTTGACGTTCCATTTTCCGTTAATCAGGCGGTAAAGGTAATACTGATTGTCATCTGCCTGAGCAATCGGGTAATTGATGACCGTTCCGTCCTGCTTCAGCCATCCTATGATATTCTTATATTTTTTCTGCAGGGCAGCCCAGTCCGGCGAAGCAGATTTTGCGGACTTCCTGCTGCCGTTCTTATCACTCGTCCCGGCGGTTTCCTGTATCTGTTCGTAAGCCTTGGTCCCTGTATGGTAGCGGTAGCAGGCCCGGCCGAGCTGAATGCCGCTTACAGCCATCACCGCGATCAGAACGATGATCAGGATGTTCAGGAAGGCGTTTCCGAAGCGCTTCCTGTTATCTGGATTCTGGTTTTTCATTTCTCTTCCTTATTTCTCCATGTCTGGAATTCCGGCAGCACCCGCTTCAGATGCAGGGGAGCCCGTCTGGTTTCTCTCCGCGCCGCGCTGAAGGTGGCTCCGCATGGCCAGGGAGCTTGCAGCCGGGTCATGGGTCATAATTGCGCTGTAGATGGCGCGGTGCTCCAGCAGAATCTCATTCAGACTTTCCAGGGTATACTGGTCTGGTGCCGCGAACTTCAGATAAGTCTGGAACATGTTCAGCTGACGCTGGAGCATGCGGTTATGGGAAGACTGGTAAATGATTTTATGAAAAGCCGCGTTGATGCTGCGCATTTTTTCAATATCTCCCTTATGGGTGTAAAACACCATATATTCATAGATCTCAGTCAGCTGGTCCAGTTCCTTATCGGTAATCCGCTCTGCCGCCCAGTCTGCGGCCTGCACTTCCATGGAGCTCCGCATCATCAGAATGTCATCAATATCTCTCTGCGTCAGACCGATGACGAAGGCGCCGCGGTTAGGAATCAGCTGCACCAGCCCCTCTGCCTCCAGCTGGCGGATAGCCTCTCTGACCGGTGTGCGGCTGGCACGGTATTTTTCACAGATATGCTGCTCCGTCAGTTTTCCGCCGGCCTTGATCCGTCCGGTCAGGATGTCTTCCTGCAGTTTGGCGTATAGATTATTCGACAAAGGCTGATTGCCGTCCTTTTTCCCTTCAAGATATTGCTGTACAGACATAAAAACTCCTTTACATTGTATACAATCTGTTTTTATTATACAGAAGGCAGAATCGGATGTCAAGAATAGGGGGATGGCGTCAAGCGCTGGCAGCGTGAGCATGCGCAAAGGGAGCCGGGAGGCGTTCTAGGCCTCAGGCTGCCTGCAGCTCACAGAAATAGATTGGAATTTGCCAGCAAAACTCCCACGGCCTCTTGACGCCATCCCATCCTCATCTGCGACTTGAGAAATCAGCGGGAATCCAGTAGAATGTTAGAAACAGATTCTGAGTTAATGAATAGAAAGCTGCCGCGAGGGAAACCGATGGTTTCACGGCAGCAGGAAAGCAGGGTGAGTTTATGCCTATAGCGACACTGAAAAAACTGATGAATGAGGCGAAGGAAGAGCACCGGTGCGTTCCGGCCTTCCATGTGGCGAGTCTGGACATGATCCGCGCCGCTGTGCGGGCCTCTGAGCAGCTTGATTATCCGGTGGTCATTCAGATCACGGAGAAATTCTTAAGTTACGCGCCGCTGGAACTGATCGGGCCGGCTATGGTTACAGCCGCAGAGAACGCATCTACTATGATCTGCGTGAATCTGGACATGGGCCATTATGAAGCCCTGTTCCAGCAGGCCATGGATCTGGGATTTACCTCTGTCATGTATGACGGTTCGCAGAAATCCTTTTCGGATAATATCCGCTTTACACGCAGGGTTGTGGAAATGGCAGAACCCTATGGAGTCAGCTGTGAGGCTGTTCTGCACGGAAAAGAGCCGGAAGAAGCGGTTTCCGATCATTGGAGTCTTACCGATCCTGCGATCGTAAAGGAGTTCTGTGAGAGCACAGGAATTGACGGGCTGGTGGTATCTGCCGGGAATATGCCCAGACATCAGCTTCCGGAGGGCGGTCTTCACATTAAGAGAATCAGGGACATTGCTGCGCAGACCGATCTTCCTCTGATCCTGCAGGGCGGCTCGGGAATTTCCGATGCAGACTGCCGGAAGGCCATTCAGGCTGGAATCTGCAAGATCAATTACGCGACGGAGAATTTCCGTGCGATTACCCGCGCGGCGGAGCAGTATCTGCACGGCACAGAAGACCCGGGCTATCTGGAAATGAAGAGGCTGATGCTTGAGAGCATGTACGAGCGGGCAATCAGGAGAATTCAGCTGCTTTCTGAGCCGGCGAGATAACTGACAGCAGAATTTCAGAACTATAGTATAGGAAGAAAAACGGCGCCCGCAGGGTGCCGCTCATCATGTTTGACAAAAATAACAGTGCAAGGAGATAATCATGGAACAGGAACTGGTCACAGAAATACTGGATGCGCTTGAAGCAGAATACCCGCAGGCAAAATGTGCCTTGCATCACGAAAATGTTTTTCAGCTGCTGACGGCGACGATGCTGTCCGCCCAGACGACAGACAAGCGTGTGAACATGATTACTCCTGCGCTGTTCAGAGATTACCCGGACGCCTTTGCGATGGCGCAGGCAGATCCGGATACGATTGCCGGCTACATCAGAAGCATCGGACTGTACAGAAACAAATCAAAAAACTTAGTCGCCATGGCACAGATGCTGGTTACCGATTATGATGGTGAAGTTCCGGATAATATGAAGGAACTGGTGAAGCTGCCGGGCGTCGGCAGAAAAACGGCCAACGTTGTTCTGGCTGACGGCTTTCATCAGCCGCATATCGCGGTGGATACTCATGTGCAGCGCGTCAGCAACCGCATTGGCCTTGTACACGAGAAAGATGTTCTGCATACGGAAAAGTCTCTGATGAAGACGGTTCCGGAGGAGCGCTGGATCAGCACGCATCACGTCCTGATTTTTCATGGAAGAAACTGCTGCACGGCCAGAAATCCCCAGTGTGAGACCTGCTGCATAAAGGATCTCTGCGAGCATAATAATTTATAAAAAAGGTTTTTGTTTAAAATACACAAAAAGCATGGACAAAACCTGAGTTTTAGCATAAAATTGTTCATGTACTTTTCAGCACATAAAAGCATTGTTTGTTAAGACATGCACAATATACAGCATGAAAAGATTAGAAGAAGTATGTGAGCGATTGCAAATGTTATGGAATTCGGGAGGATAGCAGCAGATGAAAAAGTTTGGACTAGCAATTCTGGGATTTGGTACTGTCGGAAGCGGTACATATGAAATACTAAAAAAGAATCACTCCGTCATCCGAAAGCGGATCGGCGCCGATTATGAAGTCCGCCATATTCTGGTCCGTCATCCGGAAGCCGCCGAAAAAAACGGCGCTGACCCTGAGCGTTTAACCACTCAGCCGGAAGACGTATTCCAGGATCCGCAGACCGATATCGTCGTCGAGTGCATCGGAGGCCAGGAGCCTGCAAAAACATATATCTTAGAAGCACTGAAAAACGGCAAGCACGTCGTTTCTCCAAATAAAGCCGTGATTGCAGCGAATTTTCAGGAGATGGAAGACTGCGCGGAAAAACACGGTGTGGAGTTCCGCTATGAAGCCAGTGTTGGCGGCGGAATTCCGATTCTGACCAGCATCACAGAAGCGCTGGCAGCGAATAATTTTACGAAGGTCAGCGGAATTGTAAATGGAACAACCAACTACATTCTGACCCAGATGGCAGAAAATGATCTGGACTATGCGACAGCACTGAAGATGGCGCAGGATAACGGATTCGCGGAAGCAGACCCGACTGCGGACGTTGAAGGAATTGACTGTGCTAACAAGCTGTCTATTCTGATCTCTCTTTGTTTTGGAAAATACGTTCGTCCGGAAGACATCCCGAGAACCGGAATTTCTTCCATTACAAAGGAGGATGTTCAGAAAGCAAAAGAAGGAAAGACCCTGATCAAGCTGCTTTCCCATGCGGAAAAGAAGGAAGACGGATCAATTGACTGCTGGATCCGTCCGACAAAAATCCCGCAGAATCATCCGCTTGCTTATGTAAACAATGAATTCAACTCGGTTGTACTGACCGGGGACATGGTCGGAGAGACGATGTTCGTCGGAAAGGGAGCCGGCGCTCTTCCTACAGGAAGCGCGGTGGTCGGTGATCTGATCGCGATTATGAGAGATCATCTTTAAGTAATTTTGAGCAAAAATCCTGATCATACCGGGACGGAGGAGAAAAATTTCCTTCGCCCCGGTCTTTTCTATGGTAAAATACTATGGAGAGCCGGCTGAGGGAAACCTCTTGCGCATTGTTTTTTGTCCACAGGTGAAAAAGACGCGCCCGGCAGTTGAATCAGTTACGGAGGTTACAATACAATGAGTTTATATCAGGAATGGAACGATCTTCTGAAGAATCAGACCAATGACAGTTTCCCGAAGTTCTGGGAGAAGTATGCGGCAGCGGAAAGAGCGATTTACACCTATATTCTGGAGCATAAGGATGAGAAGTTCACGGGAAAGGTTTCTGAGCTGGCGGAGAAATTCGATACGACGAATGTCATCTTCACCGGATTTCTGGACGGCGTTCAGGAGAGTCTGGAGGATCCGAAGTCTCTGGATCTGGAGGCAGTGACAGAGGATACGGAAATCAGCCTGTCCATCGATTTCAAGAAGCTGTATTATAACATGCATAAGGCAGAGGCAGATCACCTGTTCTCTCTGGAGGCATGGAGTAATGTGCTCAGCGAAGAAGAGCGCGCAGAGATTACAAAGTCCTACAAGCAGTCAAAAATTTACCATGCGCCGAAGAAGCCGGGCAGAAATGATCCATGTCCGTGCGGAAGCGGAAAAAAATATAAGAACTGCTGCGGAAAAAACGCATAGTCTTATGGAAGAAAACAGGATGTATTCGGACATCGTTTGTGTTCTTTCACTAAAGGGAATGCGGGGTTTATGTTCTCAGTAATAAAGAAAAAAATTGCCGGACTCGCGGAGTTCGGCTTTTTACGTGAATGAAAAAGATAACGATAATGGGAGGGAATTATGGCATTACATGTGGTTCTGGTGGAGCCGGAAATACCGCCGAATACGGGAAATATCGCGCGGACCTGTGCGGCAACGGATACGGTTCTTCATCTGGTGAAGCCGCTGGGATTTCAGATCGATGATAAGTCGGTCCGGCGCGCGGGGCTGGATTACTGGCCTTATGTGAAACTGGAAGTGCACGAGAGTCTGCACGCCTTTTTGGAGCAGTACGAGGGGAGACGTATGTGGCTGGTCAGCACCCAGGGAAAGCAGTATTACACGGATGTAGCATACAGAGATGAGGATATGCTTCTGTTCGGAAGGGAGACGAAGGGCCTTCCGAGAGATTTTCTGGCGGAACATCCGGAGGAAGTAATCCGGATTCCGATGAGCAGAAGCACAAGGCTGCGATCATTCAATCTGGCGAATTCTGCGAATATCGTACTGTTTGAAGGGCTTCGTCAGCTCGGCTTTCCAGGATTGAAATAATATTCAGGTAATGATATACTATACTTGAATTGTGCCCTCTGAGGGAGGAGCACACAGCGTTTTGATTTTTTATTACACCATAGGAGGCAATAATGGCTATTAAAATTGGTATCAGCGGATTCGGCAGAATTGCCAGAGTCGTTCTTCGTGCGGCTATGAGCATGCCGGAAATCGAGATCGCGGGAATTAATAAGAGAAATGCAGATCTGGATTACATGCTGTACATGCTTCGTTACGATTCTACATTCGGCAGATTCCCAAAGCCGCTGGATAAGTATGAGAACGGACTCGTCATCGACGGAAAGAAGGTTCCGGTATACGGAGAAAACGATATTACAGCCATTCCATGGAGTGAGTGCGGCGCAGAGTATATTATCGAGTGCACGGGAGCTTATACAACCACAGAAAAGGCTAAAGGTCACCTGCAGGGCGGCGCCAAGAAGGTTATCATCTCCGCTCCTGCAAAGGATGAGGAGACTCCGACTTTCGTATTCGGTGTAAACAATGAGAAGTACACCACTGACATGGACGTAGTTTCCAACGCATCCTGCACAACGAACTGCCTGGCGCCTCTGTGCAAGGTCATCAATGATCATTTCGGAATTGAGTCCGGAATGATGTCCACCATTCATGCTGCAACGGCAAAGCAGAAGGTTGTAGATGCGAAATCCGAGAAGGACTGGAGAAGAGGCCGCTCCATTTTCGGAAACATCATCCCGACCACAACCGGAGCTGCAAAGGCAGTCAGCAAGGTTATTCCGGAACTGAAGGGAAAGATGAACGGAATCGCTTACCGTGTTCCGACCATCGATGTTTCTGTCGTTGACCTGAACGTCATCACAAAGAAGGCAACTTCTTATGAAGAGATCTGCAAGGCTGTTCATGAGGCATCCGAGGGTGCTCTGAAGGGTGTTGTTGAGTATACGAATGACCAGGTTGTATCCGGAGATTTCCTGGGAGATCCTTGCACATCCATTTTTGACGCTAACGAGGGAATCCAGCTGAACGACCATACCTTCAAGCTGATCGCTTACTACGACAATGAGTTCGGTTATTCCAGCAAGGCTCTGGAGCTCGCTAAGTACATGTACTCTGTAGACCATAAATAATCGGTCATCATCCACGCGGAAAGAGCATAACTGTTGCGGAAAGGCGAGGACAGAGAAATGAAAAAAACAATAGAAGATATCGATGTAAAGAATAAGCGTGTAATTGTCAGATGTGACTTCAACGTTCCGATGCAGGACGGCGCGATTACGGATGATTCCAGAATCCGCGCCGCTCTTCCGACGGTGAAGTATCTGATGGAGCATGATGCGCGCGTCATCCTGATGTCCCACATGGGCCGTCCGAAGGGTGAGCCGAAGATGGAGTTCACCATGAAGCCGGTGGCAGAGAGACTGTCTGAGCTGCTGGGAACGGATGTTGTGTTCGTCAGCAGTCCGCAGGTTGTCGATGACGCGGTCAGAAAGGCTGCGGATGAACTGAAGCCGGGACAGGTCATGCTGCTGGAGAATGTCCGCTTCCGCAGGGAAGAGACAGAAAATGATCCGGCTTTCGCTAAAGAACTGGCATCCCTGGCAGAGATTTTTGTTCAGGAAGCATTCGGAACAGCACACCGTGCCCATGCTTCTACAGCAGGCATTGCGGACTATCTTCCGGCTGTATCCGGCTATCTGATTGAGAAGGAAGTAAAATTCCTGGGGGACGCGGTAGAGTCCCCGAAGCGTCCGTTTGTTGCCATTCTGGGCGGTGCCAAGGTTAAGGATAAGATTCCGGTCATCCGCAATCTGATCAGTAAGGTCGACACACTGCTGATCGGCGGCGGAATGGCATACACATTCTTCAAGTCCGAGGGCTGTGAAGTCGGAAATTCCATTCTGGATGAGGACAGCATCGATCTTGCGGCATCCCTCATGAAAGAAGCGAAGGACGCCGGCGTCGAGATGCTTCTGCCGGTGGACATCGTCTGTGCGGACAAATTCGACAATGATGCGAATACCAAGGTGGTTCCGTATAATGAGATTCCGGCTGACATGGAAGGCCTGGATGTAGGACCGGAAACCGTAAAACTTTACGGTGAAAAGATCCGCAAGGCTGCAACCGTTGTCTGGAACGGACCGATGGGCGTATTTGAAATGGATAACTTTGCAAGGGGAACCAACGGTATCGCAGAGGCGATGGCGGAGTGCCCGGGAACAACGATCATCGGCGGCGGTGATTCTGCTGCAGCTGTCCGCAAGGCAGGACTTGCCGACAAGATGACGCACATTTCCACAGGCGGCGGAGCTTCCCTGGAATTCCTGGAAGGAAAAAAGCTGCCGGGAATTGCTGTAATCGAAGACAAGTAAAGCCTGCCGCAGAGTAATTTCAGAACAGTAATGGATGAGGCTGTTGCAGAATATGCAATAGCCTCATTTTTAATAAGAACCGGCTTATAATCATGGATGAGTTTACAGAAGAAACTGGAAATTTATGTGAAAATAGGCCGGGCGTGGAGGATAATAGCATGAGCAGAACACCATTTATTGCAGGAAACTGGAAAATGAATAAAACTATGGCAGAGGCAGAGGAATTTGCTGAAGCATTCAAGAAACAGGAAATTCAGTCTAAAGCAAAAATGGCATTTTGTGTGCCGTTTACTGATCTTGCTGTCGTTAAAAAAGCATTTGATGGAACAGAAGTCGGTGTAGGTGCGCAGAATGTACATTTTGAGGATTCCGGTGCCTTCACCGGCGAGGTTTCCCTTCCCATGCTGAAGGAGATCGGTCTGGATTACTGCATCATCGGACATTCTGAGAGAAGACAGTATTTCCATGAGACGGATGAAAGCTGCAATAAGAAGCTGAAGAAGCTCCTGAATGAGAGCAGCATGATTCCGATTCTCTGTGTCGGAGAAAACCTAGAAGAAAGAGAAGCAGGAAAAGAAGAAGAGGTTGTTTCTACTGAGATTAAAGCGGACTTCGAAGGAATTCCAGAGGATCTGGCAGAGAAAGTGGTAATTGCCTATGAGCCGATCTGGGCCATCGGAACCGGAAAAACGGCAGGCCCGGAGCAGGCAGAGGAAATGTGCGGATTTATCCGCAGAAGCTTTGCATCTCTCTACAGCCAGGAAGCTGCAGACAAGCTGATTATCCAGTACGGCGGAAGCATGAAACCGGAGAACGCAGAGGCTCTCCTGGCTGAGCCGGATATCGACGGCGGCCTGATCGGTGGAGCGAGCCTGCTTCCGGAGAAATTCGCGGCCATCCTGAACGCTGCAAAATAGGAAAAAGCGGGAAAGCGGAGACCGTCCGTATATGCTGATTTTTCCTGGTTCGGGAAAAAACGGTAAACGCGGGGAAAATCACGGACATGAAAGACGAATTACGGGAAAAAATCGGATCGGAAGAGCAGTCTTCCGGTCCGATTTTGTTATCTGTCTGTTTCTGTTTAGTTGGCTGCAGAAACGGCTGCCTGTTGAATCAGTTTCTTCCTCTGAATTTTTCCGTTGTAGGTGCGCGGAATTTCATCGAGAATTTCCAGGCTTTTCGGCACTTCATTCCTGTTCAGATGTGTGTTGAGAAATGAAACGATTATTAAAACACAAGAAAACAATTGCGCTCGTCCTCTTGTTTCTTATTTTTGCCGCCGCCATGCTGTTCTACCTGAATAAGGTATTCGACATGAAGGATGACAAGCATGCGGAGCAGACTTTTGCAAGCTTTTATGCGCAGAAGAAGAACTCGCTGGACGGTGTTTACATAGGAAGCAGCGCGGTCTACCGTTACTGGATTCCGACGCAGGCATACCAGAAGTATGGAATGCGGATATTCAACATCAGTACAGGTTCACAGCCGGTTGTCCTTCAGAAATACCTGATTAAGGAAGCGCTGAAGAGCCAGCCGGATGCAAAGGTGATTCTGCTGGATATCAGAAGTATTATTTCTCCGACGAAGACGCTGAAGGAGTCGGATATCAGCAGGGTAACGGATTCCATGCCCATGTCGGTTAACCGGATTCAGGCCATCCATGCGGCGCTGAAGTATTTTAAGGCCGAAGGGGCGGATATCAGCTATAACAAGAGCTATTATTATCTCTCATTTCTCTTTTATCATAACCGCTGGTCCGATGACCTCACCAGGTCTGATCTGAATCCGAAGACGAAACAGAATCCCTACATGGGATTTATTTACGATTCCTCCAGTACGGTGGTCTATCCGATGCGTCAGCCATCATATGTTTCCGGGACTGAAACGCTGAGTGCGGACAAGAAGGCTGTTCTTGAGGATCTGCTGGATTACTGCAGCACATTGAAGCAAAAGGTTATTTTTGTGTCTTCTCCGTATCAGATTTCAGAGTCGGATCAGCAGGAGCTGCATAGCTGTGAAAACATGATTCGGGAAAAGGGGTTTACGTTTATTGATTTTAATACGCAGAAGATGACTGAAAAGATTGGTCTGGACTGGAGTAAGGATTTTCTGAATACGAAGCATGTCAATTACAATGGAGCAGAAAAATTTACGGCTTACCTGTCTTCCTATCTGAATAAGCATGTTCAATTTAAAAAGCATTCGGATTTTGCGTCTGAGAAGGCCTGGGAAAAGGCCTCTGCGGCACTGGATCGCAAATTATCCTGAGAGATAAGGAGTAATAATTAAATGTCTAAGTACTATGAGAAGCATAGAAATGTGAGGACACTCAATCTGCTCATGGGACCGGCTCTGTTTTTCCTGTGCCTGGTGATGCTGCCGCATTCTGTGTTTACAACGGCGGCATCCAGGGGCGCAGTGGGAACGGTCGTCTGGATGGCATATTGGTGGGTCAGCGGCCCGATCGATTTTGCCATTACCGGATTTCTTCCGATTGTGGTTAACGCCTTTCTGCAGATGGCAGATATGTCAGCCGTTATCGCGAATTATGCGGATGAAATCGTACTTCTTCTCCTTGGCGCGTCGATTTTGACGGCCGTCTGGGAGATGACGGGGCTGGATAAGCGCATTGCGTCCTGGTTCCTTCTGTTCATCGGAAACAGCCTGAGAAAACAGGTGGTATTCTGGTTTATCCTGACGACTCTGCTTTCTTCGATTCTGCCGAACGCGGTTGTCTGTGCGGCCATCACACCGATTGCCGTGTCGATGCTCCACTATATCGGAATTCAGGATATCGGAGAAAACAAGCTGGGATCCATGATTCTGCTGACGATCGCAGCCATGTCCCTTACCGCCTGGCTTCTTCTGAAATACTGGCCGGCATTCTCAGAAGCGTAAAGCATATTCCTTCAGGGACAAAAGAAATGCGCATGGAAATCAGCCGGGTACTTGCTAATCTCAGAAAGATATGCTAGAATGAGATGCTATTTGTAAGAGGAGGTAAGGATTATGCATACAGTTTTGATGGTAATTCTCGCTGTCGTAAGTGTGTTATTGACGCTTGTAATTCTGCTTCAGGAAAGCAAGAGCGACGGACTCTCCAGTTCCATCGCAGGCGGCGCTGAGCAGCTTTTCGGTCAGAAGAAATCGAATGCTTATGAGTCAATGCTTCATAAGGCAACGGTTGTGCTGTCTGTTGTTTTCATTGTCGTTTCACTTGCAGTCTTAACACTTGGCTAAGATTCCGTCATGAAGAAAAAGGCTCCGCAGGAATGCGGAGCCTTCATGCGTTATATAGAAAATTTTTCAGGAGGTCAATATGCTGAAAATGTTTACGCTGCTCTGCTGCATTGCGGCAATCGCGGTTTCCGGCCTGCTTCTGTTCTGGCTGAAAAAGAAAAACCGGATTGAGAGCACACGCGTACAGTATCTGAATGGCTATATTATATGCGGGGTTTCCCGCTATCTTCGCACCGGTGTGCTGTATACACTGGCGGCAGCGCTTGTATTTTTCCTGGTGCTCCTGCTTCTCGCCGGACAGATTACCGCCGGCATGTTTGCCGTTGGTGCACTGATCGGACTGGCAGACGGTCTTCTGGTGTCTTCTGCGGTTATAGTAGGAAACACCAGAGTCGCTGCCGCGGCTGTCCACGGAGAGATGCAGAAAGCACAGAAAACTGGATTTTACACCGCCGTTATCTGCGGCGCAGGTGCTGTAGGAATCAGCGTTCTGGGGCTTCTGCTGACTTACTGGTCGATGAACTTCACCCTGTTCACAGAGGGCCTGCCGGGTCTGCTTCTCGGTGTTTCTATGGTTGCATTTCTTGGAAGAGCCGGTGGAGAAGTTTTTGCTAAAATGTACGATGTCGTAGATTCCTTGATCGCCGGTGCTGCTGCTGTTATGCTGCTTGCCCAGTCTGCGGTTACCGACGCGGGAGTCAATGCGACCTTTTCAGCGGGTAAGGCTGCGGTCATGGCCTTCGTTCTGATCGCTGCCGGAATCCTGACTGCATTGATTGCCGTCTTCTTCGTTCGTAAAAAAGTAGATGCCTACGGTCATTATCTGGATATGGCGCTCATCGTATCTTCTGTTGTCGTGGCGGTTGTTTCCATCTTCTTAAGCTGGAGAGAGCTCGACAATCTGACCTATTCCGGTGCGGTTATTTCTGGAATTGCGGCTGGACTGGTTGGTGAACTTACAACCAGAATATACACCGATTCAACCGATCATAAGATGAGAGAACTGGTCAGAGCAGGCGGCCGCCGCGCGGCTATGCTGGAGCGTCTGAGCCAGGGTATGTCCGCTTCGATTCTGCCGGTTGTCTGCCTTGCCTTTGGCATCGGCATGGCCTATTACTTTGCCGGAAATTATGGAATCGGACTGGGCGCAGTCGGAATCGTCTCTGTCAGTTCGGTTATTCTGGTTCTTCACGGACTGGTTCTTCTCTCACAGACCAGCAGCTCAGTCATTTATGCTGTTGCCACAGATGAAGAAGCGGATCGCGCGAAAGACCCGATGGACCGGTTTAAAGACTCTCTGAGCCGCATCAGAAACGGAATTCCTTCCGGTGCTGCCTGCATGACGGCCGTAGCGCTTCTGATTTCCCTGTCCTCTTCACTGAAGTTCAGTCAGGTAACTCTGATGAACCCGATGGTTGTCTGTGGCTGCCTGATCGGCGTCATGTTCCCGTTCGCGTTTACATCCCGTTCTATGACTTTTTCGGGAAGCGCGCTGAAGGACATGGCAAGTGACCTGCAGGGACAGCTTGGCGACAGAGTTTCCTCTAAAATCAGTAAAGAAGACCAGAAGGAAATTCGTGAAAAAGTCAGTCCGTCAGCCAATTCCACGATGAGAGGCCTTTATCTCTCAGGAATTATCACGGTTCTGGTTCCGATTGTCATTGCTGCGGCTGCCGGACCGGAAATGCTTGCCGGACTTCTGATCGGTGCTATCGTATCCGGCGTTCTTCTGGGAGCGATTATGGTTAACGCAGGATCCCTGTTTAAAAACATCTCCGATTCCTCCGTTTACATTGTGATTAAACTGATGGTTATCGTGTCCCTGACACTGGGACCTGTATTCCTGAGCCTTTAACCGCCGTGCCGCTGCATAAAGCGCAATGGAATGGAAAGGAGCAGTTATGTCAAAAAAAGAAAAGAAGATCAAGACGAATGCCATCCGCATGGTTGAAGAAGCGGGCATTCCCTATGATGAATATACGTATGAAGTAAAAGGCGAATTCTCAGACGGTGTTTCTTCTGCACATAAGATCGGACTTCCGGTGGAGATGACCTTCAAGACCCTGGTTCTGGTCGGCACCGATAAGCAGTACATGGTCTGCGTCATTCCGGTAGCAGAGGAGCTGGACCTGAAGAAGGCAGCGCGCCACTTTAAAGAGAAGAAGCTTGAGATGATTCATGTGAAGGAAATTAATAAAGTCACCGGCTATATCCGCGGAGGCTGCTCACCGATCGGCATGAAGAAGCAGTATCCGACAGCGATTGATGAAACCGCACTGCTATTTGACAAGATCGGCGTCAGCGGCGGCAGAATCGGCCTGACGATCTGCCTTGACCCTGAGAAGCTCGCGAAGCTCGTCGGGGCGGAATTTACTTCACTGACAAAAGAATAAGAGGCAAGGAGAAAGCCGGGCGTGTGCCTGGCTTTCCTGCTAAATATCATAATATGGCTGGATCCGAATCAAGAGCGCTTATGCCTGGATAGAAACGGGACAGTCCGGACGTGAATCAGATATGGAGAAACAGAAAGGAAAATATATGAGCAGATCCATAGTAGACCGCTTTGGAGATTTTGCAGAAAAGAAAATACAGAATAATCCGAGGGGGGCGAGAAGACTGCTTGCGTCCATATTTAATCTGTATGGAAGCTATATGCGGAGAAAAAAATCCGGCCAGCTTTCGGCCAGGGGACTTCAGATGCAGCACTGCAACCGGGTCATGGCCGGATCCCTGTCAGACGCAGGGAAGAGTGTTGTCGTCAGTATTTTCACACCCTGTGAAGTTATGCACGCCATGGGTCTGCAGCTGGCTTTCCCGGAGGGCCTGAGCTGCTATATGACCGCGTCGCACTGCGAGAAAATATTTTTCAATCAGGCAGAAAAATCTGGTGTACCGGAATCTTTCTGTTCTTTTCACAAGCAGTTTATCGGTATGGTAGAAAAAGGCATGCTGCCAAAACCCTGCTGCATTGTAAATACGACGATGATATGCGACGCCAATCAGCTGTCATTTCGTTACCTTGCTGATTATTTTCATGTTCCTCATTTTGTTATCGATGTACCGAATGAGTGGAGTGAAGAGAATCAGGATTACGTCCGGCAGCAGCTGCTTGAAATGACAGAATTTCTGGAGAAGGCATCCGGCGTTAAACTTCAGCAGAAGAAACTGGAAGAATCCATGAATCTTGCGCAGAAATCCCTGGATAATTACCGGGAGATTATGCGGCTGAAGGCAGACAGAAGTGAGCGCGGAAGGCTTACGGATCTCATGATGGACGCCTTTGAGTATCATGTCCTTCTGGGAACGAAGGAAACCGCAGAAATCGGAAATCAGATGATCAGAGACCTGAAGACACTGCCGGTTAATCACGGAAAGGCTGAAGGTGTCAGGATTGCCTGGGTTCACGTCCTCCCTTACTGGCAGAAGTCTATGACGGAAATTTTCAACCACAGCAGCCGTGTGGAAGTGATCAGCGGTGATATGAGTTACGATAATCTGGATGTGGATCTGAACGGAAAAGATCCATATACGGCAATGGCAGAAATGCTGCTGAAAGATTCCTTTAACGGTCCTGCGGAGCGCAGAATCGATCACGTCCTGAACTATGCGAAAAGCATGAATGCTGACGGGATTATCTACTTCTGTCACTGGGGATGCAAACAGACCCTCGGGGCGTCGGCTCTTGCGGCAAAAACTTTTGAAAAGGCAGGATTCCCTTCTCTGGTGCTGGACGGAGACGGATGTGATCCGAGAAACATTCAGGACGGGCAGATGGTCACCCGTGTACAGGCCTTTATTGAACAGCTGGAAGCGAGAAAAAAATGATTGGATATACATGTAAATATACGCCGGTGGAACTGCTGGCTGCATTTGGTGCAGAACCGGTTCTCATTAATGAAGAAGCAGAAGACTTTGAGTATGCGCAGGATCTGATGCACATGAACATGTGCGGAAGCATCAAGGCGCTGATCGAGAGTGTGCACAAGCATCATGTTCCGGAGCTGATTATGGTCAACTGCTGCGACGGAACCAGAAGGGCAGCTGATGTTCTGAAAGACAGAACGGATTTCCTGTTTCTGATGGATATTCCGCACGCGGTAAACAGCTGCAGCCGTCAGCATCTGGTCAGCGAACTGAAGCGTCTCTGCGGAGCATATCAGGAATACAGCGGGAGAGAGTTTTCTCTTGAGCGCTTTCTTTCTGCATTTTCTGCTCCGGAAGATGCTCCGGCTTCCCCTTATATCGGAATCCTCGGTGCAAGAGTGGGAGAGGGGCTGAGAAAGCAGCTTTCTGATCTGGTTCCGCTTCCTGTGCGGGACCTCACCTGCTGCAGCATCAGAGGCCTTCAGCTTCCGGATGAAAAGACCGTATACAGATGGAAAGAAGCCGAAGAAAACAAATCCGCGGATTCCAGCTGGTTTGATGAGCTTCTGGACTGGTACGCAGAAGAACTGATCCGTCAGATTCCCTGCATGCGCATGGAAGACATCACTGGAAGAAAGTCCCTGATTAATGACCCGAATTTAAAGGGGATTATCTATCATACTGTAAAATTCTGTGATTACTACGGATTTGAATACGAGCATCTGCGGAAATCGGTCAGTGTGCCGATGACGAAGATCGAGACGGATTTCACCATGCAGTCGGAAGGCCAGCTGTCTACAAGAATCGGAGGATTCGTGGAGAGCATGGGTCTGAGAAAAGAAAGGAACATCAGGGGGATGAACAGAGAAGGAAAATATTATGCCGGGATCGACAGCGGCTCGACCACAACCAATATTGCGGTTCTGGACCAGGAGGGGAATCTGCTGGACAGCGCAATCGTGAGAACCGGCGCAAAAGCGCAGAAAGGAGCGCAGAAGGCTCTGGACTCTCTGAAAAAGGTGAGTCCGGATGATATTGCGCTGATCTTTGCTACCGGATATGGAAGAATGAACATTTCTTTCGCCGACGATAACATCACAGAAATCACCTGCCACGCCAGAGGCGCGCGTCACATCCATCCGGGTGTCCATACGATCATCGATATCGGAGGACAGGATAACAAGGCCATCCGCCTTGATGATAAGGGGGAGGTTGTAAATTTTGCCATGAACGACAAGTGTGCCGCAGGAACGGGAAGATTCTTAGAGAACATGGCCAAGGTGCTGGAAATCAGCCTGGACGAGATTTCCACGGCTGGGCTTGACTGGAAAGAAGATCTGACCATTTCCAGTATGTGCACCGTGTTTGCAGAATCCGAGGTCGTTTCGCTGATCGCAGATAACAAGCAGATACCGGATATTGTCCACGGACTGGATAAAAGTGTCGCAGCCAAGACCATGACGCTGGTCCACCGCACAGGCGGAAAGGGCCCTTACATGATGACCGGCGGCGGCGCCAGAAATGTCGGCGTTGTCCGCTGCATCGAGGATCTGGTCGGCGAGAAAATCTATGTTCCGGAAAATCCGGACCTCTGCGGCGCGATCGGTGCGGCACTGTTTGCCATGGACGCCGCGAAAAAGACTCCGCAGCGCGGATAATCACAGGCAGGGCATCTGCCTTGCCGGGAAATTTTTGTCAAAAGAGAAGAGAAAGAAGGAATCAGAGATGAAAAGGGTACTTTCAATTCAGGACATGTCATATTTCGGGAAATGCTCCCAGACCGTTGCGCTTCCTGTGCTTTCTGCCATGGGGATCGAGACGGTTCCACTGGTCACGTCAGTGCTGACCTCTCATACGCAGATTCCGGGATTCAGGGTGAAGGACATGTCATCGTTTATTCCGGAGGCCATCGAGCAGTGGAAGAATCTTCATCTTCATTTCGACGCGATTTATACAGGATATCTCGGAAGCCGTCAGGATGTGCAGTATGTGATGGAAATCCTGGACGCCTTTAAGGGTGAGGATACCCTGTTCATCATGGATCCGGCGATGGCAGACGGCGGAAAACTGTATCCGGGTTTCGACGAGGCTTATGCGGCAGAAAACCGCAGGCTGGCCGCAAAAGCAGACCTGGCAGTTCCGAATCTGTCAGAAATCAGCCTGCTGACCGGTTCGGCTTATCACGAATCCTGCTCCAGAGAGGAATATCAGACACTGCTGAAGAAGTTCGCTGACCTGGGCTGTAAAGAAGTCATGCTGACCGGTGCGTCTCTGTCAGAGGGCATGACCGGCGTTTACGGCTATAACCGTGCGTCCGGCGAGTTCTATTCCTGCCAGAATGAGAAGGTCGGCGGAAGCTATCATGGAACCGGCGACCTGTTCTCAAGCGTTCTGGTCGGCGCCGTTCTGCACGGAAAGAGCTATAAAGAAGCAGCGGAGATCGCCAGCTCCTATGTGCAGAAGACGGTTCGGAAGGCCTCTGAAGAAGACAAGCGCACGCGCTACAGTGTTCCGTTTGAGTCAACCCTGCCGGAGTTAATCCGCGTCATTGGACTGAATGATTAACAGACGCCCGGTCTTATGCGTGATGATGGCTTCTTCCTGATCATCAGCGATTTCATTGCTGACGCCGCGGGTCGTCTCGTTCGACAAAGTAAAATCGTCAAGAAGATACTTTACCTGGCGGAGTGTGATTCCTGTCACGCTGCTGCCGTAGGCGATGATGCTGATGTACTTGAAGCCGCTGCGTTTCACGCGTACCGTTCCCGGATCAGCGATGAACACACGGTTCCAGCCGTCCAGAATTTCAATATGATGGATTTTTCCGGTGAAGCTGGCGAGCATGCCGATGTTTCCCATGGTATGGTCAAAACGTCCGCCCAGTCCGCCGAGCATTGTAATATAATTGCAGTGATCTTCGATGGCCAGATCGATCGCGGCTTCACTGTCCGTCATGTTTTTCTTACATGGCAGTTTGATAAGACCGGGAACATCCGGCTGCTGCGCGGAGTCGTAGTCGCCGATATACTGAGTAGGATGGAGCTTCAGCGCATTGGCCGCGCGGATTCCGCCGTCAGCGCAGATCACTTCATCGTACTCGTTTTCATGAATGTGAATATGAGGAATTCCCTCGACATGTGCGGTGATGACCAGCGCTTTTCTGCTTGTTTCTTCCATCGTTTTTCTGTCCTTTCAAGATAAAATTCTAATCAATGCTTTCTTCTATGATTACACACAGATTCCGCTTTATAATGTGGTATAATACTTTTTACCGTCTGCCTTCCGGAAGAGCCGGAAAGTGAGGCAGTCTGACGGATGCCTGTACCTGCAGCCCATCCGCCGGAACTCTCTGTTTACAGAAATTAAGGAGTGAAAGCTTATGACCAATAAAAACCGTATCGTAACAGAATCCAACCGGCTGATCATGAACATCTCCCGGAGCGAACTCAGGGGACGCTTCGGCCTGGTCATGCTCGCGGTCTTTCTGTATTTTCTGCTGACCGTTCAGGTAAGGCAGTTCTGTATTTTATTTATTCCCCTCGGCCGGCAGACACTGAGCACGGCTGGACTCGGCGCATACGCAAAATATGCGGCACCCGGTCTGAAAGTATCTTCTCTCGCGTCTTCCTATGACCTGCTGACCCAGGGAGCCTTCGTATCCGGCTTGTGTGGATTTCTGCTCATGTTCTTCCGGCAGCAGAGTACGGATCCGGTTATGGTATTCAGCGGCTTTGAGACCCCGATGCGATACATAAAATCGCTGGAAATCAAAATTGTCCGAGACGTCCTGACGGTCTGCGGTCTGATGCTCTTCATCGTTCCGGGAGTCATCTTTGCCATCCGCACCAGCCAGGCCAATTACCTGCTGATGGATGATCACTCAAAAACCGGTATGCAGTGCATCCGGGAAAGCTGGCAGCTCATGCGGGGAAATTCCATGAAGTTCCTCGGTCTCGTGCTGTCTTACCTTCCATGGCTGCTCGCTTCTGCGCTTCCATTCGCCATGCTCCTGTACTTCTCACCAAAAAACCACGTCATTCTCTTCCTGCTGACGACAGCATGCTACATTCCGCTTTCCGCGTCCTTTGCATACCTGCTCACCGGGATAACCGCTTTCTTTGATTTGATGACGGGGCACCTGGTGATCGACAGGCAGTAGCAGGTGCTGAGTATTATTATAGCCTGATCTTGTAAAATCCACAATTCACAAAGCTGGCCGATTTTCAGAAGCATCTTCGGGGCGGGCACAGAATCGGAGCCAAACGATAATCTGAAGGCACTTCTCCGAACTTTGCAGCCTTTGAACGGTCGGAAAAAAGGTAAATCATTCTATAATGTAAAAATGTAATTTATAATCAAAAAAAAACATTGACACAAAGCCAGCTACATGATAATCTACGAGTAGAAAAAAAGTGTTGTTTTCCTTGGAACTGAAATTGACGGGAAGCAGATGATGCTGACATCCATGATGGAATGCTGCTCAAGATGGAAGGTGATACAGATGGTAATTATGAATTATCATTATTAATTCTTAGGTTATACATAAATTCCTGTCTGGTCCTGTTTTTCATTCGTGATCTGTTTATAATATGTGTAAATGACAGAATTAAAAGATAATATGGAAAGGGGTGAATTCTGATGAGCAGAGCAATGAAATATGGCATGTATAATATCATTTACATCCTGATACTTTCAATAATAGGACTGGCTGTACGCCACTTCTATCAAGTTCCTATTCCAGACCGGGTCTCTGCCTGGATTGGCGTTGTTCTGTGCATTGCCGGACTGATCGTGCTGATCATTGAATCGAGAGATACCGGAGCTCCATACTTTTACAGCTATGCAGATAATTGGAACGGCGGGGGAATCATAAACAGCGGTCTGATCCTGGGAATATCGGTATTTTTCATTGCCGTTACCGCTAAAGCCGCCATTCTGTATATTATTGCGATCTGTGCCGTAAACCTGATCATACGGATACTGGGCTGTAAGACAAGCGCGCAGAGACCTACTAAATAAAGACTGCAGCGGCACCCAGAAAATCCGCGCGAACAGCAGAGTGTCTGTTTATGGTTAACAAAACGAACAATAAACGCAATTTCAATGGCGGCAGCTGACAGAGCATCTCGCAGGGACGCTCTGGAAGCTGGCCGCCATTGAAATGCGTTCATTCATTTTGATAGCAGAAAACAGAAACTACTCCCGCGCGGCTTTTCTAAGCAGCTCCAGCAGCCTTTCCATATCCTCTGGCAGCGGCGCCTCCGCTGTGATGATGCGGTTTTCTGCCGGATGACGGAATTTCAGCCGCATGGCGTGAAGTGCCTGACGCGGAAAAATTTCCTGCAGGTCGCCGCCGTAGAGGGGATCGCCGGTGATCGGGTGTCCGATGGAGGACAGGTGCACGCGGATCTGATGGGTGCGTCCGGTCAGAAGGTGAAGCTGAACCAGGGTATGGCCGGTGTTTTCGTAGAGGCCCTTGATTTTCTCACCGTTTTCCGGGGCAGGAATACGCTCCAGGACTTTGACTTCGGTGATGCTGTCCCGGCCGCCTTCCATGACGGCGCGGTTCGGTTTGTCCGGGTCCGGCATGCCGATGGGGCGGTCGATGGTGAACGCATCCTCTTTAATAATGCCGGAAACGATGGCGCAGTAGTATTTCTCGAGTTTGTTTTTCTGCATCTGCCGGATCAGTTCATCCTGAGCATGGGAATTTTTGCCGACGATCAGAAGCCCGGTGGTGTCCATGTCCAGTCGGTTGACAAAGCGGATTTTCCAGCTCTGCTTGTGGTCGTCCATGTATTTCATGATGCCGTTGGCCATGGTGTGGCAGGGATGACCCTTGGTCGGGTGGACGGTGTATCCGGCAGGTTTGTCGATGATCAGAAGGTCCTGGTCTTCATAGATGACGCCGAAGGGAATGTCTTCCGGCGGAAAGCCGCTGCGCTCTTCCGGGAGCACGGCACGGATCAGGTCGCCTGCTTTCGGTTTCATCCAGCCCTGGAGAACTTCTCCGTTCAGAAATACCAGCTGCTGGGCGCGCATTTTTGCCAGAAGGCGGGAAGAGAAATCGAGATTTTTCTTCAGCATCCGGCGGATGCCCATGCCCTCGTCTTCTTTTTTTACTGTAAATGTAAATTCTCGTCTCTTCATGGATCTCTTTATCTCTCTTCCGTTTCAGAAAAATTGGCGTTATCGTTTCCCAGGAATTTTTCCTTGACCTTTTTCCAAAAGTCAAAATCCCGGGATTTCAGCATGTGCAGGGTCGTCGAACTGTAGCCGATCATGATGGTGTCCACATGGTTATACTCCCGGGTGAATCCGTCTGCCTGCATTCTGACGTGAGCATCTTTCCTCTCAGGTTTGATAAACAGGTATTTATCCGCAGGAAGAAAGAGGCTGGAGGTGAATGAACGGTAAGCGTTGGTATTCATCGGCGCGATCGGTGTAACCTGGAGAATTTCCAGACTCGGATCCACCAGGCCGCCGCCAAGAGAATAGTTGTATGCTGTACTTCCTGCCGGAGTAGACAGCAGGATTCCGTCGCCGCTGAAGTGCTCGATGAAGTTCTGGCCGATGGAGATGCTCAGATGCACCGTGCAGCCGACATTTCCCTTGACGATCATTTCGTTCATCCCATACCATTTACTGATCTTTCCTTCGTGCTGGATGGTCGCTTTCAGTGTTCTCAGATTCTGGATATAGAAGTTTCCCTGCTTATAGTTGTCAATCATCTCGTCGATCCGGTCCGGACTGGTATCCTGGAAAAAGCCAAGGTGTCCGGTATTGATGCCGGCTATCGGGGCTGTCGGGAAATTCCGTTCATGCACCAGATGCAGGAGCGTCCCGTCTCCTCCGATACAGAAGATCAGGGAGGTGTCTTTCTGCAGTTCAGGAATGACGTTGAATCCCGCTTTCTGCAGTTTTTCTGTCAGAACCTTCTTCAGATCTAAAGAGACTGGAAGCGGGTTGGAATAGATATATACATTCTCTTTTTTATACATTATACTTACCATGCTTTCCCCTCAGACCTTTTTTGCCTGAAGTACTGAGATGTAGCTTCTCTCGTACGCCGGTCCGTTGCCGGGAGCAGGCCATGCTGGATTTCTGTAAGTCTGCCCGGCGCAGAGACGCCGGGAAAGGCCTGAGGAAGTGCAGTACGATTATTCCTCCATCAGTTCTGCAAACTCATCGACGAGTCCGGAGAAGACCTTCATCGCGCGGTCCACTGGTTCGCGCTCTGACATGTCCACACCTGCGACTTTCAGGAGTTCAACCGGATAGTCACTGCTGCCCAGAGACAGGAACTTCAGATAATCCTCTCTTTCCTTTTCGCCTCCGTTCAGGATGCGGTCTGCAATGGCATTTGCCGCAGAATATCCCGTCGCATACTGATAAACGTAGAAGCTGTTGTAGAAGTGAGGAATTCTGGCCCACTCATACTGAATATAGTCGTCGTGAGACAGGGCCGGTCCGAAGTATTCGGTGTTCAGCTCATCATAAGTCTTATTCATCCAGTCTGCCGTCAGGCCGCCGCCGTTTTCCACGTATTCATGTGTTTTCTTTTCGAATTCCGCGAACATGGTCTGGCGGAAGAGGGTTCCCTTGAAGGCATCCAGGTACATGTTCAGGATGTATTTCTTCATTTCCGGATCGCTCTCTGTCTTCAGCAGGTGCTTCATCAGCAGGGTTTCATTGACCGTTGACGCAACTTCTGCGGTAAAGATGGAATGACCGCCGTAAACGTATGGCTGTGTCTTTCTGGTCAGCCAGGAGTTCATGGAATGACCCATCTCATGAACCAGCGTGAACACGTCTTCCAGCGTAGAGTCGAAGTTCATCAGGACATACGGATCGCTGTCATAAGAACCGAAGCTGTAGGCACCGCTCGTCTTTCCTTCTGTTTCATAGATGTCGATCCAGCGGCTGTCGATGCCCTTCTGGAACTGCTGTAAATAAGCATCGCCGAGAGGCGCCAGGCCTTCTTTACCGATTTCCACAGCCTGCTGGAAGCGGATCTTCTTTTTCGGCAGCTTTACCAGCGGAACGTAAATATCATACATCTTCAGCTCATCCAGGCCGAGAAGCTTCTTTCTCAGCTTGACATACTCATACATCTTAGGCAGAGCAGAATGTACAGAATCAATCAGATTATCATAGACCGATTCCGGGATTTTTCCGCCAGAGAGTGCCGCTGCCCTTGCAGAAGGATAGTTACGCAGGCGGGCGGAAATGACGTCCGTCTTTACGTTTGCGCTGTAGTTGGCGGAAATTGTATTGATCATGCCCTTATAGGCTTCATAGCAGTGGGTATAGGCAGCTTTCCTGACTTCGCGGTTATGTGAACGCATGAAGCGGATGTAATTTCCGTGCGTCAGCTCTGTTTCCTTACCCTCTTCATCCTTGATTTTTCCAAACTTCATGTCCGCGTCATTCAGCATCGTGAATACCTGGTCCGGAGCATTCAGGACCTCTCCCAGCTGCGCCAGGATGTTTTCTTCTTTTTCGGACAAAACATGAGCTTTCTGACGCATAGCTGAATCAAGGAGATGACGGTATGTTTCAAGACGCGGTTCATCTTCGATAAACTGTTTCAGTGTTTCCTCCGGAATCTGGATCAGCTCCGGCATAACGAAACTGGTCAGGGAGGATACCTGGCTGATTGCGGCGACAGCCTTGCTGTACAGGGCCTGCTGCTCAGCATCGCGGTTGTCTTCATCCAGCTTCATGCGGGAATAGACGAAGGCGCGCTCCAGATTCTGCTCAATCCGGTCGCTTTCGATCAACGCGTCCGCGAGGCTGGCTGCGCTGTCAGCCAGATGCCCTTTATATCTGACGTATTTTTCTGCATCGGATACCGATTCTTTCAGGTCTTTTTCCGCGGAAGCGTTATCCTTATACATCTTTTCAATATTCCATTTATCCTGGGCCTTTATTTCATCTCTTGTTTTTCTTCTTGCCATTTTCTTTTTGTCCTTTCTGGACGGCAGCCCGCCTGCTCCGTGATGGAGAAAATATCGGCGGAAACGGTGTCCAATATATGAAATCCGCACGATCTTCCGGCGGATAATTTATGTGTACATACATTCAATATTTTATACTAATGCCGTGCTTTATTCAATTCCTGCGCGGAAATGCCGGATGTTATTTTCATTTCCGGCTCACTGCTGTATAATATACCAATATGGGTTTAGAACCTGACCAAATAGTAAAGGGGCAGTTTAAAGAATGGATAACAGAAGCATCGGTATTTTTGATTCGGGAATCGGCGGTCTTACCAGCACCGCATATATTATGGAGGAATTGCCAAAGGAGAGGATTGTGTTCTTCGGTGATACGGCCAGAACACCATATGGATCCAAGTCACCTGAGAAAATCCGGCAATTTTCCATGCAGATCGGACAGTTTATGGCGGATAATGACGTAAAGATGATGGTCATCGCCTGCAATACGATTTCTGCTACGGCGCTGGAGGATCTGAGAGAGAAGTTCCCGCAGATTCCGATTATCGGAGTGATTTCTCCAACTGCAAGGGTCATTGCCAACCAGTGCAGCCCGGAAGATCATATTGGCATTATGGCTACCAGGGCGACGGTAAAGAGCGGTGTATATCTGCAGAAAATCAAAGAAAAGAATCCGTCTCTTACCCATCTTTATCAGAAGGAATGCCAGGCAATCGTTCCACTGGTAGAGGAAGGAATTACCGGAAGCGTTATGGACGAACTGCTTCACTATTATCTGGATGATTTTATCGCGGAAAATGAGCTGGATACCCTGGTGCTGGGATGCACGCATTTTCCGATTGTCGCGGCGAATATTCACAGGATTTTCCCGGATGTCCGCCTGATCAGTTCATCCAGGGAGATTGCCACGGCGGTCAGCATTGAACTGAAGAAGCGCGGCCTGGAAGCGGAGAAGAAGAGCGGAGAAAATGTTTTTTACGCCAGTGATATTTCAGACAGCTTCATGAATATGATCCAGCTGATTCTGGGAGAAAGTAAAGATAAACTGAATATCCAGTTTAAGAATCTGGATTTGTAATACAGAAAATTTCAGACTCAGAACTGCGGGAGCTGCAGGAGAGAAGAGCAGCCTGCGCAGAACTTATGCAATGAGATTGGAGGATGCAGAATGGAAAAAGAAGAGCTGTATGATCTTCTGGATATGGAGACTGGGGAGGATTTCCAGTATTTTGAGAATATGGCTGAACTGCTTGAATCAGATGAAGAAATTGATGAAGACGTTCTGTATGAACTGCTGGAGGACGTTGATCTGGAGGCCTTCGCCGAGCTGGCAGAAAATTATTTTGATCAGCTTGAAGAGGCGGTTCCGGATGAGGAGACGGATTTCTACACTCTGGTAGAGAATATCAAGCGGATCATCAGCGGCCTTGCGGACGATGCGTCTGCAGAGGATGATTCAAACAGTCAGAGCGACATGCTGCTTCGTCTGGCTTCTGAAATCGTAAAGTTCAGAAACTGGTATAACGACACGGATAACGTTGAGTGCATCAACGCAGATTCTGGTGAGTCGCAGATGCTTCCAGTCAGAGACGCATTGATCTTGGACCGGGCGGAGAAACTCGGCGGGCCGTCTTATGAATTAAATTTTCAGCAGGCAAAGGATTACGACCTTGACGATTTTGTCATGACCTTTACCGATATGACCAGATAGAAATTAAGAATTACAGAAAGAAGGAGAAATACAGAACATGATCACAAGAGGATGATTCAAACAGTCAGAGCGACATGCTGCTTCGTCTGGCTTCTGAAATCGTAAAGTTCAGAAACTGGTATAACGACACGGATAACGTTGAGTGCATCAACGCAGATTCTGGTGAGTCGCAGATGCTTCCAGTCAGAGACGCATTGATCTTGGACCGGGCGGAGAAACTCGGCGGGCCGTCTTATGAATTAAATTTTCAGCAGGCAAAGGATTACGACCTTGACGATTTTGTCATGACCTTTACCGATATGACCAGATAGAAATTAAGAATTACAGAAAGAAGGAGAAATACAGAACATGATCACAACCAGAAAATTATCCAATGGTGTCCGGGTTATCATGGAAAAAATGCCGCAGGTGCAGTCCGCGGCAATCGGCATCTGGGTGAAGACGGGAGCTGTTGATGAAACGGCGGAACACTCTGGAATTTCACACTTTGTCGAGCACATGATGTTCAAGGGAACGCCTGACCGCGATGCCAGAAAGATTGCTTCTGATATCGACCGGATCGGTGGACAGATGAATGCGTTTACCGGGAAGGAGGCGACCTGCTATTATGTCAAGTCGCTGTCTTCCAGCCTGTATAAGGCAGCAGATGTTCTCACCGATATGATCGAACACGCGCTGTTCGACCAGAATGAGATGAACAGGGAGCGGAAGGTCATCGAAGAGGAAATCAAGATGGATGAGGACGCTCCGGACGATCTGGCGCATGACAAGCTGATCGAGGATATGTTTAAGGGAGAGCCTCTCGGAAAGTCGATTACCGGTGACCATGATACATTAATCACGATTGACCATGATGTTATGGATCAGTATGTGCGCGATCAGTATGTACGCGATGCCATCGTCGTTTCCGCGGCGGGAAGTTTTGATCCGGATGAACTCTGCAGCTATTTTGAAAATCATTTCATGAACAGAGGGCAGAGCAAGCCGCCGAGAAAGAAGAGCGAGCCGCATTATATCCCGCGTTATCACTTCGAGAAGAAGGAAATCCAGCAGACTCACATCTGCATGGGAACCAAGGCGATTACTCTGGAGGATCCGCGTTCCTACGCCTTCCAGATTCTCAGCAATGCCTTCGGAGGCGGAATGAGCTCCAGACTTTTCCAGAACATCAGAGAGCAGAAGGGCCTGGCGTATTCGGTCTTCTCCAACATGGGAACCTTCAGTACAGACGGATATTTTGAAATTTACGCTGGTGTCGCCCATGATCAGCTGGAGAAAACGGTTGAAGGCATTCACGAGGAGCTTGAACGCCTGAAAACCGACCCGATCACGCAGGAAGAACTGGATTCCTCCAGAGAGCAGATGAAGTCATCCTACGTCTTCAGCCAGGAAAATCCGACAGCCAGAATGGTGGTCAACGGAAAGAACAAGCTGCTCCTGGACCGCGTATTCCTGCCGGATGAAGTCATGGAAGGCTACGATAAGGTTACGCTTGATGACATCGAGGAAGCCAGAGAGCTGATCAGTGATTTCTCCAGCTACTCTGCTTCTGTAGTCAGCGGAAAGGATGCCGATGTTCAGAAGCTGATGGAAAAGTATCAGAAGTAACAGCTCTTTCGTCAAAATAAAAGGAGCAAGGCAGAAAGAAAGTGACGGGTACAGAAATGCAGACTATAGACATGAATATTATCAGTAAAAGCGGACGGCTTCCGGAATATAAGACGAGGGGAGCGTCAGGCTTCGATATCCAGGCTTATCTGGATGAGCCGGTCACCCTGAAACCGGGAGAGCGAAAACTCGTTCCGACGGGCCTGTTCTTTGAAATTCCGGAGGGGTGCGAGGCTCAGGTGAGAGCCAGAAGCGGTCTGGCCATCAAGCATGGAATCGGCCTGGTGAACAGCATTGGAACGATCGACAGCGATTACCGGGGAGAAATTAAGGTTCCCCTGATCAATTTCAGTAATGAGGAATTTACGATCAAGGATGGCGAGAGAATCGCGCAGGTTGTCCTGATGCCGGTGATCCGTGCGGAGCTCCATCTTTCTGATGAGCTCAGTGATACGGAACGTGGAGAAGGCGGATTCGGGCATACCGGAGTATAAAAACAGAGAACAGAAACCGTAAGAGAGCGGATTGTCCGGAAGGAACAGTCCGGCTGCTCCCTTGCGGTTTTCTTTTTGTCTGGAAAGGAGGACAGCATGAGAAGCAGAACAGACCTTGAACGTGAGGAAAGAAAGGTGCTCTCGCCGTACGCCTGCCTGGCGGAAGAAAGCAGGGGCAGAGCCGCAGATGAGCCGCAGTGCCCCTACCGGACAGTGTTTCAGAGGGACCGGGACCGGATCATTCATTCCAAAGCCTTCCGCAGGCTGATGCATAAGACGCAGGTTTTTCTGGCGCCGGAGGGAGACCATTACCAGACGCGGCTGACGCACACGCTGGAGGTCTCGCAGGTGGGAGGGAGCATTTCCAGAGCTCTGGGGCTGAATGAAGACCTGACGGAAGCCATCGCTCTGGGGCATGATCTGGGGCACACGCCCTTCGGCCATAATGGTGAACGGATTCTGAATGACTTATATATGCCGGGGTTTTCTCATAATGAGCAGAGCCTCCGCGTAGTGGACAAATTGGAGTTTCACAAGGGTAAACGCGGCATGAATCTGACTTATGAAGTGCGTGACGGGATCCTGAATCACCCGGGAAAAAGGACGCCGCATACTCTGGAAGGATGGGTCGTCAAGCTCAGTGACCGCATCGCCTATCTGAATCACGATATCGACGATGCGGTCAGAGCCGGTGCGCTGGAGGAGAAGGACCTTCCGGAGGAGACGCTCCGCGTGTTCGGTGAAAGCAAGGAAGAGCGGCTGAACACGATGATTGAAAATGTCATCACCACGAGCGACGGAAAAGATTATGTCCGCATGGATGATCTGCACAGTAAGGCCCTGGACCATCTCCGGACCTTTATGTTTGAAAAGGTCTATGACGGACCGATGGTCAGAAAAGAAGAACAGATTGTGCATGTAGAAAGGGTCATCCGTTCGCTTTATCAGTATTACCTGACTCATCCGGAGGAACTCCCGAAAGAATTTCTGGAGCTTCGGGAAGAGGACGGACTGGAGACTGTGGTGAAGGATCACATCGCGGGGATGACGGACCGCTATGCACTGACCGACTACCGGCGGAAATGCCTGAAAGAGCGTGAAACGCCGGTAATCTGGGTATAAATAATAACAGCAGATAGGAAAATATTTCCCGATGCCTGCGATTCAAAAGAATGCCGGCTTATAGAAAGGAAGGGGGAAACTTTATCTGCTTTCTTTTAAATTAATTCTAAAAAAATTAAAGGAAATCGGAAGAGGCAGCGAATAATAAGATATGGACGTATTACAGCGGAGGAATACATGGCGTTTTCATTTTCGAAGGAATCCATAGAAAATCTGAAAAACCAGATCAACATCGTGGACGTGGTCGGACGCAGAGTGAAGTTAAAACGGGCAGGGGCTAATTTTAAAGGTCTTTGTCCGTTTCACAGTGAAAAAACTCCGTCTTTTATGGTTTCGGAAAGCCGTCAGTATTTCAACTGCTTCGGGTGCGGAGCCAAAGGCGATGTCATCGCGTTCGTGGAGAAATACGATAATCTGGACTTTACGGAAGCGGTTGAGAAGCTTTCAGAAGAATACGGAATCCCGATGGAAAAGTATTCGCGGGCCGGAAATGATCTCAAGCCTTATTATGAAGTCAACCGCATGGCCGCCGCATACTTTTACCGGGCTTTCACCGGCGGCCCTAATCCGGGCTACACATACATGAAAGGCCGGCAGATCGAACCGAGAATCCTGAAGAAATTCGGTATCGGATATGCAGACGGGCAGTGGGACAGCCTGTACCGCTATCTGAAATCGCAGAATGTATCGGATAAAATTATGCTGGAACTTGGTTTGGTTTCCCAGAGCAGGGGAAAAATATATGACAGATTCAGAAACCGGGTCATGTTCCCGATTATCAACACATCGGGAAAGGTCATCGGATTCGGGGGCCGCGCCCTGGACAGCAATACGCCCGCGAAATATCTGAATTCGCCGGAATCCAGAGTCTTTCAGAAAAAGAATAATCTTTACGGCCTGAACATCTCCAGGAGAGATGCAGGAAAGGAACATTATCTGATTCTTGTGGAAGGCTATATGGATGCGATCGCCCTGTATCAGAGCGGGATTCAGAATGTATGCGCGTCCCTGGGGACAGCGCTGACAGAAAATCAGGCAAGGCTTCTGCACCGGTATACGGAAAGCGTTGTGCTTTCTTATGATGCAGATAATGCCGGAAGAAAAGCAGCGCTGAGAGGAATTGAAATTCTCAGAAAGGAGCGGTGTTCAGTCAGAGTTCTGCACGTGACAGACGGGAAAGATCCGGATGAATTCGTAAAAAAGAACGGAAAAGAAGCGTTTTTGAAACTGATTGACGGGGCTCTTCCCTATGCGGAGTATAAGCTGGATTCGGCCAGGCGGCATTCTGATCTTCAGTCCAGCGAGGGAAAAATCGCCTATCTCAAAGAGGCGGCGCAGATCATCGCGGCGCTGGATCCGGTCGAGCAGGAAGAGTATGTGACCCGGGTTGCGCAGGAAATGCGGATTTCCCGGGGCGCCATGAGCCGGGAGGTCGGGATTGCCGCGCAGAACACGCGGGGCGTATATGCGCAGGACAGAAGGGAAGAAGAGCGGGAAAGACAGAAAAGGCAGGAAATCCGTTCCGGTGCCCGTTCTGTTCCATCCTGGGAGAGGACGATTCTGAAGCTCGTGATTGATGATGCATCGCGAATGAAAGATCTGGACAAGTATCCGGGAATGATGGAAAGCGGCCTGTCAAAGGATGTCCTGGCGCTCCTGAAGCAGAATCAGGGGCAGGGAAAAATCGATATCAACCAGCTGCTGGACACACTTCCCCAGGAAGAAAGGGAAGTTCTGCAGCAGATTTTAAACAATGTAGCCGTCGATGCCAGCCAGGCAGACCAGGTCTTCCATGACTGCGTCAGGACCTGGGAAATCAGCAGAATGACTGCCCGGGAAAAAGAACTGATTACCATGCTGTCCATGGCAGACGAAAATGAAAACGCAGATAAAATCCGCGCCTGGTCTTCCGACCTCATGCGAGTGCAGAAGGAGATCAAGCGCCTGCAGTCTGGAAAGTAAAGAGGAGAACAGAGGATATATGAGTGATAAAGTGAGCAAGACAACAACATCTGCAGCAAAAAAGACATCGAAGAAATCCGGTGCTTCCGCGGCGAAGAAAAAGGCGGGGAAGAAAGCTTCTGCAGCGAAGAAAAAGGCGGCAGAAGAAAAGAAAGAGACGGATGAATACACAGGAATGTCTGAGGAAGAGCTGACACAGATGAAAACAGATATTCTGCTGCAGCTTTCCAAGATCGCAAAAGGGAAAAAGGGCAAGGACAAGAATACTCTGACCTATGAGGAAATCGACCAGGCCCTGGATCCGTATGATATCGACATTCATGATAAGAACGCCGTTGTCGATATTTATGAACAGCTTCTGGAACAGGGTATTGAGCTGATCAACGATGGCGGAGATGAGAACGACGATAATGACAATGACGACTCCGACGGAGTGGTTCTGAAGAAAAACGGAGAAATCGACGTCGACGCAACTGTTCCTAAGGGAATCGCTGTAGATGACCCGGTCAGGATGTACCTTAAGGAAATCGGTAAAGTGCCTCTGCTGACTGCCGATGAAGAGGTAGAGCTCGCAAAGCGCATGGAAGCCGGCGATGAAGAGGCAAAGAAAAAGCTCTGTGAAGCGAACCTGCGTCTGGTTGTCAGCATTGCCAAGCGTTACGTCGGAAGAGGCATGCTCTTCCTGGACCTGATTCAGGAAGGAAATCTGGGACTCATCAAGGCTGTTGATAAGTTTGATTACAAGAAGGGCTATAAATTCTCTACCTATGCGACATGGTGGATTCGTCAGGCCATCACCCGTTCCATCGCTGACCAGGCCAGAACCATCCGAATCCCGGTTCATATGGTTGAGACCATCAACAAGCTGATCCGTGTTTCCAGAACCCTGCTTCAGGAACTCGGCCGCGAACCGACCCCGGAAGAAATTTCCGAGGAAATGCACATCAGTGTTGAGAAAGTCCGCGAAATCCAGAAGATCGCACAGGAACCGGTTTCCCTGGAAACGCCTATCGGTGAAGAGGAAGACAGCCATCTGGGCGACTTCATTCCGGATGACGATGTTCCGGCACCAGCAGAGGCAGCTGCCTTCTCCATGCTGAAGGAGCAGCTGGTTGAGGTCCTGGGAACCCTGACCGATCGTGAGCAGAAGGTGCTACGTCTGAGATTCGGTCTAGATGACGGGCGTTCCCGCACACTGGAAGAAGTTGGAAAAGAATTCGACGTAACCAGAGAGCGTATCCGTCAGATCGAGGCAAAAGCTCTGAGAAAACTCCGTCATCCGAGCAGAAGCAAGAAACTGAAGGATTATCTGGAGTAAATCATGAAGTGGAGTAAAAGGTTACAAACCATCATGGAGGAAGTTCCTGCGGGATCTGTGATGGCAGACATCGGCACGGACCACGCCTATCTTCCGATCCGGCTTCAGAAAGAAGGCATCTGTCCTCATGTGATTCTCTGCGATGTCAGCAGCGGATCACTGAAGAAGGCGGAAAATGACTGGAAAGAGGAGATTCCGGACACGGAGCCGGATCTGCGGCTTGGAGACGGCCTTCAGCTACTGAAAGCCGGTGAAGCGGGCAGCATCGTCATGGCCGGCATCGGCGGAATACTGATCGCAGACATCCTGGAATATAACCTTGAGAAAGCGCGGACATTTCCGCGCTTTATTCTTCAGCCGCGGAGCAATCCGGGCTATCTCAGATGGCGGCTCGACTGCTGCGGATTTCAGATCATGCGGGAGCATATCGCACCGGAAGGACGGCGGCTGTGTGAAATCCTTGTCGTTTCGCCTTTGTCCGATGAGACAAAAAACACACCGGGTACCGGGAATCAGCAAGGAGACAGCCCGGCTGAGAAAATGCCGGGACTTCAGGCATTCCAGAGCCTGAGTCCGGAAGTTCAGGCGGAGTACATGTATCCAGACAGACTGATTTCATCTGCGTACGCGCAGAAATATCTCCGGAAGCAGTTTCAGAAACAGGAGAATATCTTGAAAAACCAGAGAAAAAGCCAGAATGCTGATACCGGAGACACGGAGGCGCTGCGGCGGCGGCTGAAATTTCTTCTGGAAAAGCAGGAGCAATTGACGGAGCGGGGAAACAAACAGGAGAAATCCGTTATGCCCTGAAGCCGGATCCATCGGGAGGAAGAGAAAATGAAAAAACAGGAGATACTGAATATCATTGAAGAAATCTGTCCGAGCACGCTGCAGGAGGACTGGGATAACTGCGGCATGCAGGTAGACGCGGGGCCGGAGGAGGTTTCCCGGATTCTGCTTGCGCTGGAAGCGTCGCCTGAGCTGATCCAGGAGGCGGAGAAGAAGCATGTCCAGCTTCTTCTGACTCACCATCCGCTGCTGTTTTACAGTCTGAAGAAAATCGAGCCGGACGATACAGAAGGAAGAATGGTGCTTCAGATGGTCAGGGCGGGAATTACGCACTATGCCTGCCACACGTCTTTTGATATCATGCCCGGAGGAAATAACGATGATCTGGGAAGGATTCTGGGCATGCAGAATATCCGGCTTCTGGGTGAAGATGAAGGAATCTGCCGGCGCGGGGAACTGCCCGAGCCACTTCCTTTCCGTACGTTTATTAAAGAGGCGGCAGACAAGCTCGGAATTGACCAGAAGTTCGTCCATGCCTGCGGTAATCCGGACGCAGTGGTTCAGAAGGCGGCATGGTGCACGGGAGCCGGTGCAGAGTTCGTGAAGGCGGCGAAGGATGCGGGCTGCGATCTGTTTATTACGGGAGATTTGAAATATCATGATGCGCAGGCCGCGCGGCAGCATGGAATGAACGTACTGGATGCCGGTCATTTTGGAACGGAAAAGATTTTCCCGGCCAATATGGCGGAAAAGCTCAGAAGCAGAATTCCAGAAGAAGAATGTGAAATTCTGGAATCGGAACTTGATCTTAACCCGTTTATATGTTAGAGTAGACCGATGTGGGCAGGCCAGACGGTCGCGTGCTTAGGCATGAGGAAAGTCCGGGCTCCACAGGGCAAGGATGCCGTGATAACGTCCGGCGTGAGTAATCATAGGGAAAGTGCAACAGAAACATACCGCCGAAACGGGTAATGCCGTGGCAAGGTTGAAATGGTGAGGCAAGAGCTCACCGGCGCTGCGGAGACGCAGCGGCCGTGTAAACCCCATCCGGAGCAAGGTCGGTGAACGCAAGGCGGCTGCCCGCCGCCGTTCAGTTGGTGGACCGCATGAGCGAGCAGAGATGTTTCGCCTAGATAGATGATCGTCTAATACAGAACCCGGCTTACAGACCTGTCCCGCATTTTATAAGAATTGAGGAGTAAAGATCCGTCAATAGACTGCGATGAGAGCTGCCGGAAGAGCAGCTCTTTTTTACTGCAGGACGGACCGGCAGAAAGAGATTCAGTAAAAGGAGAGAAGCAGAGAAAAAGAATACCGCCGGAAATTTGATAAATTCGAAGAATTGTATAATGAAGTTTACGACCTGAACTCGTAAAATACTGAGGAGGAAAAAACATGCGTAAATCAAAAGACGAGAGTCTTTCTAAAAAGAAAGATGCAGACCTCGTCCGGGCCCAGCATGTCGAAGAGGAGATCCATAAGCGAGATGCGAGCACATCTGATAAGATGGGTGAAGTTCCGATTGGGAAACTGCTTTTTCAGATGTCTGGACCGGCCATTGCGTCGATGACCATCAACGCGCTTTATAACATCGTGGACAGTATATTCGTCGCCATGGTCAGTCAGAAGGCGCTGACGGCGGTGTCCTTCATCATGCCGCTTCAGATGCTGATGATTTCCCTGTTTGTCGGAAGCGGCGTCGGAGTGAACTCGCTGATTGCAAGGCGTCTTGGCGCCAGAAATTACAAGGAGGCAGACCAGGCGGCGTCTACCAGTATCAGGATCGCGGTGATGAATGCACTGATCTTCCTTTTTGTGGGACTCGTTCTGATCCGGCCGTTTATGAACTCTTACACGAGTGATCCGGTGATCTGGAAGTACGGTGTGGAGTACGGCAGCATCGTTCTGTGTCTGTGTATTTTCAGTTCCATTGATATTATGATTGAGAAGGTTCTGCAGTCCACAGGGAATATGATCGCGCCGATGGTGATTAGTATGAGCGGAGCGTTTGTAAACATCATTCTGGACCCGATTCTGATTTTCGGACTCATCGGAGCGCCGAAACTCGGTGTAGCGGGCGCTGCCCTGGCTACCGTCATCGGACAATTCGTTGCCATGAGCATGGCCTGGATTGTATTTTTCCGGAAAGACCGTGATGTCAGAATTCAACTGAAGGGCTTTCATATTGACTGGACGGTGGTAAAAGATATATATGATGTCGGACTTCCATCCATCATTATGCAGTCCATCGGCTCGTTTATGCTGCTGGGATACAACCAGATTCTGAGTTCGATTCCGACAGCGGTAGCGGTTCTGGGCGCGTATTTCAAGCTTCAGTCTTTTGTGTTCATGCCAGTGTTCGGCCTGAACCAGGGAGCGATGCCGATTATGGGATATAACTTCGGCGCCCGGAACAGAAAGAGACTGATGCTGACCTATAAACGGGGTATTGAAACAGCTTTGGTGATTATGTTTGCAGGATTTCTGGTTTTCCAGATCTTCCCTGCGCAGCTGCTGAAGCTGTTCAGTGCCGATCAGGCCATGCTGCAGATGGGTGTCCCGGCGTTGAGAAGAATCAGTCTCTGTTTTATTCCGGCGTCATTTGGAATAATGTCCTCCACCCTGTTTCAGGGCGTCGGACATGGTGTATACAGTTTGATTGTATCGGTAATCCGTCAGCTGGTATGCATCCTGCCGTTTGCGTATATCCTGTTCCATACAGTCGGAGTTACGGCATCATGGTTTTCATTTCCACTTGCGGAGTGCGCGGGATTTATCAGTTCCCTGCTGATGGTTCTGCATTTGTATAAAAAAGAAATCAAGCCGCTGGATCAACGGCCGGAGGCGCAGTAAGGCGCTGCAGGAATAGAGGTTTATCCTGATTTGACGATATCCGGAAACCGTTGAGAATTTAGTCAGCCGGCGGGAAAATTAACGTTGAAGAGGGATGGTGGTTTTCTGCTTTCAGAGGGCCGCCTGAAGAGGTGAAAGTATAAGATGAAGAGATTAGGGATCGATATTGGCTCAACTACAGTAAAACTGGTTCTGCTGAACGAGGACAATGAGCTTGTCTATGACCGCTATGAACGTCATAATTCCGATGTTTTTCTCAAAGTTCATGAACTTTTGAAGCAGATGTATGACGATCTCGGTGATATTGAATTCCGTCCGGTGATTACCGGATCCGGCGGACTTTCTTTTGCAAAGCTGATCGGCATTCGCTTTGAGCAGGAGGTTATCACCTGCAGTAAAGCCGTAGAGACGCTGATTCCGCAGACAGACTGTGTCATCGAGCTTGGCGGTGAGGATGCCAAGATTACATTCTATGGACAGACAATTGAACAGAGGATGAACGGAACCTGCGCGGGAGGAACCGGCGCGTTTATTGACCAGATGGGAATCCTGCTGCATACAGACGCTGCAGGACTGAATGAGGCTGCCAAGGATTATAAGATTATCTATCCGATTGCTGCCCGCTGCGGAGTATTTGCGAAAACCGATATTCAGCCGCTGATCAATGACGGAGCAGCGGTCTCCGACCTTGCGGCGTCTATTTTCCAGGCCGTTGTCAATCAGACCATCAGCGGCCTTGCCTGCGGCCATCCGATCCGCGGCAATGTAGCCTTCCTCGGAGGACCGCTGACATTTTTGTCAGAGCTGAGGAAGCGTTTCATTGAAACTCTGCATCTGAAGCCGAATCAGGTCATTTTCCCGGAGAATGCCAAGAACTTCGTCGCTATGGGTGCGGCGATGCTGGCGGACCGCGAAGAGCCGGTAAGCCTGTCTGAAATTCTGCACCGTATCGACACGGCTGATGAGAGCAAGCTGTCTGATACTCACCATATGGACAAGCTGTTTAAGAATCAGGCAGAATATGATGCTTTTAAGGCTCGTCACGACAAAGCAAAAGTAAAACGGAGAGACCTCAAGAAGGCAAAGGGCCGCTGTTATCTGGGAATCGATGCCGGATCCACAACGACCAAGGCGGCGCTCATGGATGAAGACCGCTATCTGCTGTTTACGGAGTACAGGAGCAATGAAGGCAACCCTGTCGAGGTTGTCCGTCAGATTCTTACAGATCTGTATAAGGAGATGCCGAAGGATGCCTATATCGCGAACACCTGTGTCACAGGATACGGTGAAGGGCTGATCAAGGCCGGCTTCCGCGCGGACATGGGAGAAATCGAGACCATGGCGCACTATAAAGCGGCGGCGTATTTTGAGCCTGATGTTGATTTCATTCTGGATATCGGCGGTCAGGACATGAAGTGCATGAAGATCAGGGACGGCGCGATCTATAACATTATGCTGAATGAGGCATGCTCTGCAGGATGCGGCTCTTTCCTGGAGACTTATGCGAAGTCGGTAAACCTGGATACCCGTGCTTTCGCAAAAGAAGCACTGTATTCTCAGAGCCCGGTAGACCTGGGAAGCCGCTGTACGGTATTTATGAATTCCAAGGTAAAGCAGGCTCAGAAGGAAGGAGCATCCATCGGAGATATTTCCGCAGGACTTTCCTATTCCGTAATTAAAAATGCGCTGTATAAGGTAATCAAGCTGAGAAATACAGATGAAACCGGTGATCATATCGTTGTGCAGGGCGGAACCTTCATGAATGACGCGGTACTGCGCGCTTTCGAGAGGATCGTCGGAAAGAACGCCATCCGCCCGGACATTGCGGGACTGATGGGAGCTTATGGATGTGCCATCATCGCCCAGGAAAATTATGTGGATGGAACACGTTCTTCCATTCTGGACGCTGAGGAATTGAAGAATTTCCAGGTAAAACACGCCAACGGACGCTGCCACGGCTGCGAAAACCAGTGTCTTCTGACCATCAACCGTTTCAGCGACGGCTCCCGGTTCATTACGGGAAACCGCTGCGAGAAGGGTGCCGGCGGAAATCCGGATGGAAGCGGACTGCCGAATCTTTATCAGTATAAGCTGAAGAGACTCTTCCAGTACCAGCCACTGTCTGAGTTTGACGCAAAGCGCGGAACGGTGGCGATTCCAAGAGTTCTGAATATGTATGAAGACTATCCGTTCTGGTTCCGCTTCTTCACTGAACTGGGCTTCCGCGTGGAGCTGAGTCCTCTGTCCAGCAAGAAAATTTACGAGGGCGGAATTGAGACGATTTCTTCCGATACGGCATGCTATCCGGCAAAACTCGTTCACGGTCACGTGCAGTGGCTGGTGGATCACGGCTTTAAGTTTATCTTCTATCCATGCATCAACTACGAGCAGATCGAGGATAAGGAAGCCGGCAACCACTATAACTGCCCGATCGTGGCAACCTATCCGGAAGTCATCGCCAATAACATGGATGATATCTTCAGGGAGCATATGGTCCGCTTTATGCATCCTTTCCTGCCTTACGATAATGATGAGCGTCTGGCTAAAGCTCTGACCAGAGAGATGGAGCGTTTCCATATTCCGGAAGCCGAAATTGAAAACGCCGTCCGGAAAGCCAGAGCCGAGCAGCGCCGCTTTAAGGACGATGTCCATAAACAGGGGGCTTATGCGCTGAAATATGCAAAGGATCATAAGAAGAAGTGCATTGTTCTGAGCGGCCGTCCATATCATGTGGATCCGGAAATCAACCACGGCATCGATAAGATGATCAGTTCCTTTGACTTTGTCGTTTTGACGGAGGATTCCGTAGCGGACAAGGTTCATCTGGACCGCCCGATCCGTGTTCTGGACCAGTGGGTATATCATTCTCGCCTGTATAAGGCAGCCGAGTTTGCCGGAGAGCATGATGATGTTGAAATCGTACAGCTGAATTCTTTCGGCTGCGGTGTCGACGCGGTAACCACCGATCAGGTGGAAGAGATTCTCCGTCAGCATAACAAGCTGTATACAGTTTTAAAGATCGATGAGGTCAGCAACCTGGGATCCGCCAAAATCCGTATCCGTTCGCTGAAAGCGGCGATTGAGGAACGGGATAAGAGCGATATTAAATGTGATCCGGAGAGTCATCCTTTCAAGCGCACAGTATTCACAAAGGAAATGAAGGACGACTATACCATCCTGATTCCTCAGATGTCGCCGATTCACTTCCAGTACTTTGAGCCGATTCTGACGGAGTACGGCTATCACGGTGAGCTTCTTCCATCCGTCGATGAAAATTCCGTGGAAGAGGGACTGAAGTACATTAACAACGATGCCTGCTACCCGACGATCGTGACTCTGGGACAGATCATTTCCGCACTGAAATCCGGAAAATATGATCTGAACAAGACTGCGGTCTTCATGTCACAGACCGGCGGCGGATGCCGCGCGAGCAACTACGTATCCCTTCTGAGAAAGGCGCTGAATGACATGGGAATGGGGCAGATTCCGGTTGTCTCCTTCAACTACGTCGGACTGGAGAAGAACCCGGGATTCAAGGTTACCCCGAAGATGCTGATGCAGCTGGGTGTCGCCATTACCTATGGTGATCTGGCGATGCGTCTGCTCTATGCGACCCGTCCATATGAGAAGACTCCGGGAACTTCTGAAAAGCTCCTGGACAGCTGGTATGACCGCATTGTGGAGAACTCTCTGCATTACAACAGAAAGAAGTTCAGAAATAATGTGAAGCAGATGGTTGCCGAGTTTGACGCGGTAGAGCGCAGAGATGTGAAGAAGCCGAAGGTCGGCGTGGTCGGAGAAATTCTGGTAAAATACCATCCGAACGCGAACAACCGGATTGTAGAAACCATTGAGCGGGAAGGCGGCGAGGCCGTAGTTCTGGACATGCTCGATTTCTTCCTGTACGGTTTCTATAACAAGATCTTCAATTACCAGTATCTGTCCGGGACCTGGAAGCAGATGGAGATCAACAAGCGCGCGATTCAGGTAATCGAGTGGCTCCGTGATCCGGTTCGTCAGGCCCTGAGGGGAAGTAAGCATTATACAGAGCCTGCCAGAATTGAAAAGACTTCAGAATCAGCATCTGAAATTCTGTCCATCGGAAACCAGTGCGGTGAGGGATGGCTTCTGACCGGAGAAATGGTCGAGCTGATCCACAGCGGAGTAGAAAATATCGTCTGCCTGCAGCCGTTCGGATGCCTGCCGAACCACGTCGTCGGAAAGGGCATGCTGAAACAGGTCCGCCGGATGAACCCGAAAGCCAATGTCGCTGCTATCGACTTTGACCCGGGCGCAAGCACAGTCAACCAGCTGAACCGTATCAAGCTGATGATGAGCACGGCCAGGAAGAACCTGAACGAGTCCATGACAGAGGATGAACGTATCAGAAATGAGAAGACCCTTGCAGAAATGAAGGCGGTTCAATCCGTTTGGGAGGAACACCATCAGCACGCTGTATAGGGACAAAATATACTCGGCCAATCTGATACTTGCAAGGTATACAGTCTGGGTGTATAATAATTCGGTGCTTTTATAGATGAACTGAGTTTGATTTTTATTGTAGTTAAAAGGAGGCGTCTCCATGGGAAGACACGGAACGATTGCAGGCAGAAAGGCAGCGCAGGATTCCAAGCGCGCAGCTTTATTCACAAAGTATGCGAAGATGATCACTGTAGCGGCGAGAGATGGAGGAGACCCGGAATATAACGCCGGACTGCGTACTGCCATTGAAAAAGCCAAGGCAATCAGTATGCCGAATGCAAATATTGAAAGAGCGATCAAGAAAGGTACTGGAGAGCTGGAGGGTGTATCTTATGAGTCACTTCAGTTTGAGGGATACGGTGCAGGCGGAGTAGCCATCATCGTAGAGTGCCTGACAGACAACACCAATCGTACGACTTCTGCAGTGAAGTCCACTTTCGATAAGCACGGCGGAAATGTCGGAACTCCGGGATGCGTATCCTATATGTTCTCCAGAAAGGGAATCATTGTCATTGAAAAGACCGATGATATCGATGAGGACGCACTGATGGAGACTGCACTTGAAGCAGGTGCTGATGACATGATCAGTAACGAAGATAATTACGAGATCCAGACAGAGCCAGCTGCATATAACGATGTCGATGACGCACTGAGAAAGGCCGGATATGAACTGGTTGAGTCTGATATCGAGCAGGTTCCTTCCATGGAGAGTACTCCGGATGAGAAGGATCTGAAGAAGCTGAAGAAGCTGGTCGACGTTCTGGAGGATAACGAAGACGTTCAGAAGGTTCACACCAACTGCGCCATCGATCTGGATACTGTCGAGCTGTAAGAAAATAGGCCTGAGAAAGGGAAGTAATTTCCTTTATGTCCTGGATGAAATATGGATGATATGTGGCATGAAATCAGGAATGCTGTTGAAAACAGGCTGGTTTTATGCATTGAACAGGAGCACTGAATTGTCAGTGTTCCTGTTTTACATTTCCCTGATGGAATCAGGATTTTGAGTTGAATATCAGAGACATATGCGATATAATAAACATGAGCCTGGAACATACGTTTAGAGCATTTAATTGAACCTACAGCACTTAAACGGGAATCCGGAGTCTCTTTCGGACCATACAGCCGCATCTCAGCGGACTATGGAAAGCTTGAGCAGGGTACCCACCTATCAATTTTGATAGGCGTCAATTAAGCTCTGACGGTGCCTCCGGGTTTTTCTATTGTCACAAAAGCGGATAGGAGATAAGAATATGGAAGACAGAATTGTGATCATTGACGGAAACAGTCTGATTAACCGCGCCTACTATGCGATGCAGCGGCCGATGATCACTGCGGACGGTGTCTATACACAGGGTATTTTCGGCTTTTTGAACATGCTCTGGAAGATTCTGGACGATGTTCAGCCGGGATACGCTGCAGTGGCCTGGGACAGAAAAACTCCGACCTTCCGGCATAAGAGCTACGATGGCTATAAGGCGGGAAGAAAGTCCATGCCTGCAGAGCTTGCCATGGAACTTCCATACATGAAAAAAATCCTGACCGCTATGGATATAAAAAATCTAGAAATCGACGGATTTGAAGCAGACGATATTCTGGGAACCGTCTCAAAGGAAGCGGAAGAGGAAGGGCTCCGGCCTCTCATTATCACAGGAGACAAGGACGCGCTTCAGCTGGCTTCAGATAAGACACAGGTTATGATTACCAAAAAAGGAATCTCTGAATTTGATCTGTATGATGATAAAAAAATGATGGAAGTTTATGGCCTGACCCCTCATCAGTTTATCGATTTAAAGGGCCTGATGGGAGACAAGTCCGATAATATCCCGGGAATTCCGGGAGTCGGACAGGTTACCGGCCTGAAACTGATGAAACAGTTCGGCAGTATTGAGAATCTTCTTCAGCATACCGATGAAATCAAAGGTGCAAAACTCAGAGAAAAGGTTGAAGATAATGTTCAGCAGGTAGTCATGAGCAGAAGGCTTGCGGAAATCGTCCGCAATGTTCCGCTGGATATTGATGTAAAAACTGATCTGAAGACGGGGAACCCGGATACGGCTGAAATGGCGTCGCTCTTCCAGGAGCTGGAGCTGAAGACCTTCCTGAAGAGAATGGCTGACAGAGGGCTTCTGGAGCAGGAACAGAGAGAAGAAAGACATTATGAGACGGTCAGGATTGAAAAGGAAGAGCAGCTGGGCGCTCTGGATGAAATACCGGAAGCTGCGGAAGTATATCTTCTGGTCCTCGGAAATGACGATCATGTAGAGATGCCGGAAGAGCAGCTCATTGCGGTGATGTATAAAGAAAAGTATTACGCTGTCGATCCTGCTCTGGAAGCAGCTCTGATCGATCTTTTCAACCGGAAAAATTTCAAGTTTGCCGGACATGACCTGATCCGCGCTTATTATCCGCTGATGCGGAAAGGACTGCAGGACTTTTCCACAGCGTTTGACACGCAGATTGCCCAGTATGTTCTTGATCCTTCCCGGAAAGATTACTTTTTGTCCTCTCTGGCGCTGGAATATCTGCAGATCACGCTGCCGGACGATAAGAAACTGGAGAAGAAGCAGAAGCAGATTACGATGTTCCCGGGCGACCTTGATGATGAGGCTGTGGAATATGGAAAGAACGCGCTGGATGCGGCGGCTCAGCTCAGAGAGATGCAGGAGAAGAAACTGGCTGAAGAAGGCGGCAGGAAACTGGCTGAAGAGATCGAGTTCCCGCTGATCCGTGTTCTGGCGCAGATGGAGGTTACAGGAATTCCGGCAGACGCGGGCGTTCTCCAGGAAATCGGAAGTGCGCTGAAGGAAGAGACGGATAAGCTGGAGCAGGCGATTTACACGCTGGCAGGCGAGCAGTTTAATATCAATTCTACTCAGCAGCTGGGCGAAATTCTGTTCGAGAAACTTCAGCTTCCAGCGGGAAAGAAAACGAAGCGCGGATACAGCACCAGCGCGGATGTTCTGAAAAAGCTGGAAAAGAAATATCCGATTGCGTCACTGATTTTGCAGTACCGCACGATGACGAAACTCCAGAGCACGTATGTGGACGGTCTGATGCCGCTGATTGGAAGTGACGGAAAAATCCGTGCGCATTTCCAGCAGACGGTGGCCGCGACCGGACGCCTGAGCTGTACAGAGCCGAATCTGCAGAACATCCCGGTCAGAACAGATATTGGAAGGCAGCTGCGCAGGGCGTTTACCGCTGAGAAAGGCGGGCTGCTGGTGGGCGCCGATTATTCCCAGATTGAGCTGAGAATTCTGGCGCATATGTCCGGGGATGAAAATCTGATCCGCGCATTCAATGAGGGCGAGGATATTCACCGGACTACGGCGGCAAGGGTGTTTAATGTGGATTATGAGGACGTGACTCCACTTCAGAGAAGCCGGGCCAAGGCGGTTAACTTCGGCGTGATTTACGGAATGAGCAGTTTCGGGCTGTCGGAAGAAATTCACGTTTCCAGAAAGGAAGCCGAGAGTTACATTCAGGATTATTTCTCCAAGCATCCGAAGGTAAAGATCTTCATGGACGCCTGCATTGAGCAGTGCAGAGAGAAGGGCTATTCGGAGACCCTGTTCGGCCGCCGCCGCTACATCCGGGAAATGAAGTCGAAGAACTATATGTCACGCCAGCTGGGTGAGCGTCTGGCCATGAACAGTCCGATTCAGGGAACAGCCGCGGACATTATCAAGATCGCGATGATTCGTGTGGAGAAGGAACTCCGGGAAAAACAGATGAAATCCCGGCTGGTTCTGCAGATCCACGATGAGCTGATCATTCAGACAGATCCGGAGGAACGGGAGCAGGTCGAGGAACTGCTGCAGAGAAACATGGAAAACGCGGCGGATCTTAAAGTTGCGCTGCTCTGCGACCGGAATGAGGGAACATCCTGGTATGAACTGAAAGACTGATGTATGCAGGAGGGACAAAATATGATGATCATAGGAATTACCGGAGGGATCGGCGCGGGGAAGTCGACGGTGTCGTCTTATATTGCTTCTCTGGGCTATCCGGTCTTCGATGCAGATGAAGTTTCCCGGAATCTGACCCGGGACGGAAGTCCTGTAGTGGACGAGCTGGCCGAAGAGTTTGGGACAGAAATTCTGCAGCGTCCGGGAGTGCTGAACAGGAAGAAACTTGCGGAGATTGTATTTGCCGATAAGGAAAAGAATAACAGATTGAGACAGATTGTCACGATGAAAGTCCGCGAGGCGGCGATAAAGTGGATCGCTGAATACCGCAAAAGCGGAAATTATGATATAATCTTTCTCGATATTCCGCTGCTGTTTGAAACCGGTTCGGAAGATCTCTGCGGACAGGTATGGTTCGTTACGGCAGATGAAGAGGTCCGCAGAAAGAGGGTAATGGCGCGTGACGGTGCGACGGCGCAGCAGGTCGAAAAGCGCATGCGCAGCCAGATGCCCGAGAGTGAAAAAGCAGAGCGTTCGAATGAAATCGTAGATAATTCGAGAGGAGTGGAGGAGCTGCATCAGACGGTGGATGCACTCTTGAAAAAGTATGATCGAACCTTCTAAGGATAATATTTTTTATCGTATTGTGGACTTCGTCCGTGATCATATGGCGGCTGTTATTGCCGTCGTGATTGTCATCATGGTCGTGCTGGGTGTCCTGATCAATCATTTTCATAAGGATGACAGCACAGATACGACGGCCGCCGGAAAACAGTCAGCAGTAGAAAGCACGTACAGACAGACCAGTACCGTCTATCTTCCAATGAGCAGGCTTCGTTCGCTGAAGTTCTTATCTTCTAAGGATACAGACAGCTATTATATCGCGCAGCTTGTCTGCAGCAGCCTGTTTCGCCTGGATTCCAATCTGAATGTACAGAAGGATCTGGTTAAGTCGTACAGGGCTTATCCTTCCAGCGGAAAAGTGGTGATGACACTGAAAAACGCGCAGTTCAGCAATGGAAATACGGTGGATGCTTCTGATGTAAAGTTTACCGTCTCCCAGATCAAGAAGGCGGGATCTTCCAGCCCGTATTATGCATATGCAAAGAAGATTGCTTCAGTCAGCGGCAGCGGTAAGCGTGTAACGATCACATTCTCAAGCAGAAAAAATGCGGCTCTGGACAATCTGACTTTCCCGATCGTGGATTCCAGTACGTATTCGAGTGGAAATGCGTGGAAGCCGGTGGGAAGCGGACAGTATAAGATTCGCAGCCTGGACAGCGGAAGACTGTCCCTTGTTCTCAAGCCGAACAGTCGTTATTATGGGACGAAAGCGGAGAATACGATTCATTTCCGCCGTCTTCCGAACCAGAATAATGTCGGGGGACTTGTCACGACAGATGCGATTACGGGCTTCCTGGATACTTCACAGGAAGCGTTCAGCGATGCATCGGATAAGAATCTGAAGAGCACAAAGGTAAAATCGTCAGAAGCGGAATATATTGCCTTCCGTTTTAAGAATGCCGCGCTGAAGAAGCGCCGCGTCCGTCAGGCGATCTGCTATGCCATCGACTGCCAGCAGCTGATCCAGGATGACTTCGGGACGAACTGTGTGCAGTCAGACTCAATCTATTTCCCGGATTTCCTGGGAGCAGGAAATAAAAAGGACAATTATATTTACAATCAGTCTAAGGCGATTCTGATGCTGAGAAAAGCAGGCTATAAGGATCGGGACCAGGATGGACTTCTGGAAAATAAAAAGGGAAAAGAAATCAATCTGACTCTTCTCGTTAACTCTGATAATAAGAGGAGAAGCGAGGCTGCCCAGAGCATCGCAGAAGAGCTGAAGAATATCGGACTCAATGTAACCGTAAAGAAAGAAGATCAATCATCTTACCAATCCGACCGTAAAAGTGGAAACTTTGACCTGCTGATGGGCGGATATATTTTCGATAAGAGCTATAATCTGAAAAAAATGTTTGACAAGGGCAATGAGTTGAGTTATTATAATAAGGCAGTCGCAAGTGAGGTCGATAAGTTAGAGCAGACCCGGAGCGCTGCAAGTCAGAAGGCAGTTTATCAGAAACTGAAGAAGGAATTAACGAAAGATGTTCCTTATTACTGTATCTGCTATAAGACATACTCACTGACGACAGTGAAGAGTCTCAAGTCTTCTGGAACACCGGTTTTCTTCAGCCCATACAGAAATGTAAGTACATGGAGTTATAAGAGAACCATCACACCGGATACGGCATCGGATACTTATCAGTCATCCAAGTCGTAAACGGATCATACTTATGCATGATATGACGCGTTCGCGTCATTCATTGTGCGGCTGTGGCGGAATTGGCAGACGCGTACGGTTGAGGGCCGTATGGGCAACCGTGCTGGTTCAAATCCAGTCAGCCGCACCATTTTTTTATCTAAAATTATCTGTGCCGGCGTGATGGAATTGGCAGACGTGCAGGATTCAAAATCCTGTGGTGGCAGCACCGTATGGGTTCGACCCCCATCGCCGGCATTTTTAATGAGAAGCAGAATCTCCGGAAATGCGGGCACACGGATGCCGCTGCCGGAGTTTTTTTATACCTTTCTGCATAGAAAGCCGGGTGACCCGTAAGACGGAGTGAACCGGGCCGGATGGAAGGAAATTTTGCTATGAAATGCAGATACATTGCCAGTAATGTATTTTAATAGCATTGCACGATCGGACGATTTATTGTATAGTCAGAGTGTTAGGCAAAAACCGTTAATACTAAGAGAATAACAGCTCAGGAGGAAAATTATGTTGAATACGGCCGTTATGCTGGCTGCAGCAGCAAGTAAGAAAAACAGTTGGGTAAGTACCATTATCATGCTGGTCATCTTCTTCGCACTGATGTACTTCTTAATGATCAAACCGCAGAAGAAAAAGGAGAAGGAACAGCAGGAGATGAGAAATGCACTGGTGAAGGGCGATGAGGTCGTCACCATCGGAGGCATTGTCGGAACAGTAAACACAATCAAGAAGGACGGAAATATCGTCATCGAAGTCGGCTCCAACAGAACCAAGATGGAAGTTATGCCTTGGGGTATTTCCAAGACACTCACCAAGAAGGGCGGCTCCTCTTCCCAGAACGCAGCTAAACAGACTGCAAAGAAGGATGATAATGAGGAACGCACTGGAAATAAGGGCCTGAAGATGCTGAAGAAGAAGGAGCCGGAAAAGACAGAAGAGCCGGCACCAAAGAAAGAACAGGCCAAGAAGCAGGACGAGCAGGCAGACGCATCTGCAGCTTCCGAGAGTAAAGAGGAAGAAACTCCGGAGAAGAGTGAGAAATAGTAAAATATCTGCTGAAGAAATTATGCTGCAGTGACAATCCGATTTGCCGCTGCAGCATTTTTTGGCTTTACCGGAGATGACGGCTTCGACAGGCGTAAGAAACTTCGGAAATCTATCGATTGCTTGAAAGCACTGCAGAAACGTAGTAAAATGATTAGGTGCAATTATCAAGACAGTAGCAATTCGTGTAAGTTGAAAGGAAAAAAATGAAGACGAGAGTAAAGAAAATCTTGAGTATCGTCATCATTGCAGTCGTTGTAATCGGCTGGTACGCGTCCTGTTTCGGTCTGGGTTCAATCAATAACCTGAAAGACTCACTGAAATACGGACTCGATATTGATGGCGGTGTGTATGTTGTTCTGAAAGCCGATACTGGCAATATGAGTGACGCCAAGGTGAAGAAGGTTATGGATCAGACGAAGGAAGTTCTGAACCGCCGTGTAAATGCCATGGGTGTATCTGAGGCCAGCGTCAGCGTAGAGGGAAAGAACCGTCTCCGTGTTGAAATGCCAGGTGTAAAGGATGCCAAGCAGGCGATCAACAGAATCGGAAAAACGGCCAAACTCCGCTTTACACTTGCTGATGGTACGACCATCATGACCGGATCTGACGTTAAAAACGCAACAGCCAGTCAGGACCAGGAAAACGGAGGCTATAAGATTGTGCTGAAGCTTTCCAGTGCAGGACAGAGCAAGTTTGCGGATGCAACGGAGAAAGCTGCAAACGGTGATGTTACTGCGACGGTTCAGGATCATGGAACGACAGTAAGCAATTCCTCCATCGTCATCTGGCTGGATAACGATATTCTGACCGCGCCTACAGCAAGACAGAGAATCGATTCCTCAACCTGTGAGATTACAGGAGGAACTGGTGGAATGAGCAAGACAGAAGCTACAGAAGAAGCAGCACTGATCCGCGGAGGATCTCTGCCGGTATCCTTGCATGAGGTTTCTTCTTCCGTACAGACCGCGTCCATCGGAGCCAATGCTCTGAATAAGAGTATCGTAGCCGGAGCAATCGGTCTCGGACTGGTTTTCCTGTTCATGATCATCGCCTTCAATCTGCTGGGTGTATTTGCGGATATCGCACTGGCCCTGTACGTACTGCTCGTACTCTGGGCCATGAAGATGATCGGCGCTGTTCTGACGCTGCCTGGAATCGCAGGTATTATTCTCGGAGTCGGAATGGCCGTAGATGCCAACGTAATCATCTTTACCCGTATCAAGGAGGAAATTGGAAAAGGACGATCGATCCGATCTGCCGTGGATGAAGGTTTCCGTCATGCACTGGTTACCGTCCTCGACTCACAGATCACAACACTGATTGCGACAATCGTTCTGTATGAACTGGGGTCCACAACCGTAAAGGGATTCGCAATCACCCTGATGATTTCCATCATCGTCAGCATCTTTACCGCAGTTGTGGTTACGCAGGTGTTCGTCAGTACGCTGGCAGACAGCAGAGCGGCAAAGTACACCTTCTTCGGATGCCATCCAGACGGAAGCCCAAGAAGATGGATCAAACATCAGGTTCACTTTATTGAAAAGAGAAAGATCTTTTACTGCTGCAGTGGTGCCTTCATCGTACTGGGTCTCTGCTTCCTGATTTTCCACGGATTTAATTATGGTATCGACTTTACAGGCGGTACAATGATTCAGATGGATATGGGCCATAAGGTCAGCACGACGGAAGTGAAGAAGGCCGTCAGCAAGTACAAGCTGAACCCAACAATTGTATACTCCGGAAAGGGGAACAAAGAAATTATTCTCCGTACAGGAAAGTCACTGAAGGCTAATCAGAGAGACGCTGTACAGAAGACATTGGAACAGAAGTTCAACCGTCCATCTAATTCGGTTATTTCTTCTGAAGAATTTGGTCCTTCCATCGGAAGCGAATTGAGAAATAATGCGATCAAGTCAATCCTGATTGCGGCACTGGGCATGCTGATTTACATCATCTTCCGGTTTAAGTCCTGGAAGTACGGTGTTGCGGCGATTGCCGGAATCGGTCACGACGTACTCATTCTGGTCGGCGTATACGCGATCTTCGGAATAACGGTCGACAACCCGTTTGTTGCGGCGGTTCTGACCATCGTCGGATATTCCATCAACGATACCATCGTTATTTTCGACCGTGTACGCGAGAACAGACACATTATGAGAGGCAAACCTGTTATGGAGGTCCTGGATACCAGTATCACCCAGACCCTCGACCGTTCTCTCATGACTTCCATCACAACAGAGATTGCAATTATTCCGCTGCTGTTCTTTGTTTCCTCTGAACTTGCAGCGTTCGTACTCCCGCTGATGGTCGGTGTCGCAGTAGGAACATATTCTTCTATCTGCCTGTGCAGCCCGCTCTTCTATGAGTTTAACAAGCGTGAGGAAGCATCCCGCTATGCACAGATCGCGAAGAATAAGAAGCGTATTGAGGCAAAGAAAGAAGAGCACAAGGAAGAAAAGAAGCGTGAGGAAGAAGCGGAGAAGAAGCGTGAGGCACAGCGTGCTGAACAGAAACAGGCTTCACTTCCTGAACAGTCCTCAGCTGAAAAGCCAAAGACGAAGAAAAAGAATAAAAAGAATCAGCAGAAGCACGTTTCTTATAAACGAAAGAAATAAAGCCGGTTTGTTCTAAAAGGATGAGCATTCATGAAGACAAAAGCAAAGTTTTTGGAAGAGATCCTTCAGTATAAACCATATAATACTGAACTGATCGGCAGGGCTTATGATAAAGCAAAGGAACTCCATGACGGCCAGCTGAGGAAAAGCGGCGAGCCTTATCTGGTTCACCCGATTGCTGTAGCAATTATCCTTGCACAGCTGGGAATGGACGATGAGACACTGGTCGCCGGGATGCTCCATGATACAGTTGAAGATACACCTTACACGAGAGAGCAGCTCGTCGAAGATTTCGGCGAGGATATCGCTCTTCTCGTGGACGGTGTCACGAAACTCGGAAATCTTAAGGTCGACAGTAAAGAACAGGCGCAGGCGGAAAACCTGCGCAAAATGTTCCTGGCGATGTCCAAGGATATCCGGGTTTTGATTATCAAGCTGGCTGACCGTCTGCATAACATGCGGACGATTGAATTCATGACGCCTGCTAAAATTATCGAAAAGTCCAGAGAGACCCTGGACATTTATGCGCCGCTTGCGGGACGTCTCGGAATTTATACTGTAAAATTCGAATTGGAAAACATTTCTCTGAAGTATCTGCATCCACAGGAATACGCAGACCTCGAGAAACGTGTCAATGCGAAAAAGCAGCAGCGTGAAGAGATGATCCAGAAGGTCATCGCGGAAATTAAAGAAGCGCTTGATGGCATGCACATGAAATACGACATCATGGGCCGCTCCAAGCAGCTTTACAGTATCTATAAGAAAATGACCGTTCAGCATAAACAGCTGGATGAGATTTTTGACCTGGTTGCCGTCCGTGTAATTGTGGAGACTGTCCGTGACTGCTATGCCGTTCTGGGACAGGTCCATACGATGTGGAAGCCGATTCCGGGCCGCTTTAAAGATTACATCGCGATGCCGAAGCCGAATATGTATCAGTCTCTGCATACGACTGTTCTGGGAGATAACGGTGTTCCGTTCGAAATCCAGATTCGTACCTATGAGATGCACCGTGTCGCGGAATATGGTATCGCTGCGCACTGGAAATATAAGGAAGGAAATACTTCCGGAAATCAGAATAAGGAAGAGATGAAGCTGGCCTGGCTGCGTCAGGCGATCGAGTGGCAGAAAGATCTTCAGGACCCGAAAGATTTCCTGGATACCTTGAAGATGGATTTGTTTTCTTCACAGGTATTCGTTTTCACCCCGAAGGGCGAGGTTATCGATCTTCCGGCAGGTTCCACACCGCTGGATTTCGCCTTTAAGATTCACACGGATGTCGGATGTCACTGTGTAGGAGCCAAGGTAAACGGGAAGATGGTCACCATAGACCATCCGCTCAGCAGCGGAGATATCGTTGAGATTGTCACCAATCCAAATTCCTCTGGTCCGAGTGTCGACTGGCTGAAAATCGTAAAAAGTTCAACGGCAAAGAATAAGATCCGTTCCTGGCTGAAGAAGCAGACAAATGGAGACGATGTTAACCGGGGCCGCGAAGCACTGGATAAATATATCCGCAAGAAGGGCTATGAACCTTCCGCTGTGACGAAAACGCAGTTTCTGAATCTGGCGATGAAGAAAATGAACTTCGTGACACTGGATGAGGCATATAAACAGCTGGCCCAGGGCGGTTCTCTGGTCAGTCGTTTTGCAAAAATCCTTTTTGAACAGTATGATCAGGATCAGCAGAGGGAACAGGAAAAGAAGCGTGCGAAGGAAGAAGCGCTTCTGAAGGCAGCAGCGAAGTCTGATGTCAGGAAAAAGAAAAAGCGTAAAGATGCCGGTATTATCGTAAAGGGAATGGACGGTCTTATGGTCAGAGTGGCGCACTGCTGCAACCCTGTGCCGGGTGATGACATCGTCGGATTCATCACAAAGGGAAGAGGGGTTTCTGTCCACAGAAAGGACTGCACCAACATCACGTCCATGCCAGAGTCTGAACGGGCGCGTTTCATTGAGGTTGAATGGAAGAAAGACGAGCCGGAAGATCAGATGTATCAGGCAGGGATTACTGTTATATTCAATGACCGCAAGGGAATGTTTTCGGATGTATCCCGTGTCTGTGATGAAATGGATGTAAACATCGAGCGTGTAAATGGCAGAGTGGATAAAGACGGACGCATGCGTCTCATGCTGTCCCTTTCGATTCGTGATATCAACCAGGTTGAAAAAATCATGGGAAAAATGCGGAAGATCCCGGATGTGATCAGTACATACCGTTCAGGAGTATAAATTCGGAATACCGCCGGCGGGGCTGCTGAAGTCTTCAGAAATAAAGAGCGTGGAGACAAGGCAGCCTTCTGCTGCCGGCGGTATGAACAGGAGTAATTATGGAAATCAAGCACTATGAGACAGGCCCGATTTTTGTGAATACCTATCTGGTATACGATGAGACGGGTGAAGGATTTATCGTTGATCCGGGCGGATTCAGCCAGGAGCTTATGGATGAAGTGAATAAACAGAAACTGCATATCGGCTGGATTCTCCTGACACATGGACATGGTGATCATATTGGAGGAATCGAGGATTTCCGGAAAGCGATTCCGGGTGTAAAGGTTCTCGCGTCGATTCATGAGAAACAGACACTGGAGGATCCGCAGATTAATTCTTCTAAAATGATCAACCGCAGAATCATCGTGGAGCATGCAGACAAGTATGTTGAAGATGAAGAAGAAATGCAGATTGGAAGTATGAAGCTGAAATTCCTGTTTACTCCGGGACATACACCGGGAGGTCAGGTTATTCTTGTCGGGAAATACTGCTTCTGCGGAGATACTGTTTTCCGCGGTTCGATCGGCAGAACGGATTTTCCGGGCGGTGATTACGATGCAATCATGAAGTCCCTGCACCGCATTCTGGATCTTCCGGAAGACACGGTTCTTCTTCCGGGACACATGGGAGAATCTACAGTGAAGATTGAAAAGGAGACGAATCCCTTTGCCTGATACGAATGAATTTACAATAAAAATAAAGCTCTACGATGTTGAAAAGACCGCACTGATGCGTGAGCTTATCGATGAATTTCTTCCGCCGGAGCGCTATGAACTGATTGATCCTGACAGCAGTGATGACGACTGCCTGAAGATCAATGAGGCCGGAAGCACGGACCGGGATGAGATCAAGCGGGAACTCTTCAGAAAACTTTCTGCGCTGACCGGAAAGCGCCCGGACTGGGGTATTCTTACCGGCGTCCGTCCGGTAAAGCTGGCCGGGGAGCTTCTGCATCAGTACGGTGATCCGGGAAAAGTCCGGGATATCTTCTTGAAGGAATACTTTTTGACGGAGGAAAAGGCTGATCTGATCACAGAAATGTATCAGTATCAGCAGGAAAGTCTTGGAGATCCGGATCCGCATTCGATCGGAATCTACATCGGAATTCCATTCTGTCCGACCCGATGCCTGTACTGCTCTTTCGCATCTAATCAGGTTCCGGATGAGGAGGTCGCGAGATATCTCCCGGCGCTGCTGAAGGAAATCCGTTTTACCGGTGAAAAGATGAAGCAGCAGGAAATCCATCCGGAATCTGTCTATGTCGGCGGGGGAACGCCGACAACACTTACGGCAGAGCAGATGGACCAGATGCTTTCAGAAGTTGAGCAGTCCTGGGATCTGTCCTCTTTGAAGGAGTTTTCTGTTGAAGCCGGCAGACCGGATACGATCACGCTGGAGAAGCTGAAGGTGCTGAAGAAACATCATGTCGGCAGAATCAGTATCAACCCGCAGTCGATGAAGCAGAAGACGCTGGATATCATTGGAAGAAGCCACACGCCGGAGGAGATCCGGGAAGCCTTTAGAATGGCCGCGTCAGTGGGATTTGATGTTGTAAATGCAGATCTGATCGCCGGGCTGCCGGAAGAACAGCCGGAAGATTTCGCAGAGACACTGGATGAAGTTCTGAAGCTGGGTGCGAACAATATTACCGTTCACACGCTGTCGGTAAAGCGCGCATCGCGTTTAAAAGGCATCGATCAGGACTATCATTATAAGGTGGCGGGAATTGTCCGTCAGATGCTTGATCACAGCCGTGATGTTCTGCGTGCGGAGGGATTCCGTCCCTATTATCTGTACAGGCAGAAACATATGGCCGGGTATTTTGAAAATACTGGCTGGTCCCGTCCGGGTACGGAAGGCCTGTATAACACGCGGATTATGGACGAGCATCAGAGCATTCTGGCTCTGGGCGCAGGAGGAATTTCCAAACGTTATTATCCGGCGATGGATAAGCTTGTGCGGGTTGCGAATGTGACCAATTATCAGCAGTATATCGACCGTATCGATGAGATGTGCCAGAGGAAGGCGGACGGATTCTTCACTTCCGACAGCATGGCTGAAAAAGACATTAAGAATCTGGGGTAGTAAAGGAGAGTGGAACTATGCTGACAACAGCGCCAAAGGGAACCAAAGACATCATGCCTGAGGAAATTCACCGCTGGCATTTTGTCGAGGGAAAATTTCGTCGTATGTGTGAAAACTATGGATATAAAGAGATCCGGACACCGGATTTTGAGCATACAGAACTGTTTTTAAGAGGTGTGGGCGGAACGACAGACATCGTTCAGAAGGAAATGTACACCTTCAAGGATCATGCGGGAAGAAGCATCACACTGAAGCCTGAGGGAACTTCTCCTGCAGTTCGTGCATTCACGGAGCATAAGACATTTGCGAATGTCCAGCCGACCAAGCTCTGCTATGAGACACCGTGCTTCCGTTACGAGAAGCCGCAGGCAGGCCGTCTGCGTCAGTTCCACCAGTTCGGCATCGAAGTATTCGGAACGCCGGATATGCTGGCTGATGCGGAAGTAATCTGCTTCGCAAAGGATTTCCTGAACGAGATGGGAATCAAGAACGTTCAGCTTGAGATCAACAGTGTCGGCTGTCCGAACTGCCGTCCTAAGTACAGAGAAGCACTGAAAGATTTCCTTCGTCCGCACTACGATGAGCTGTGTGACACCTGCAAGAGCCGTTTTGAGACGAACCCGATGAGAATTCTGGACTGTAAATCTCCAGAAGATCAGAAACTGGTGCAGGACGCACCGATGATGGTTGACTACCTCTGCGACGATTGTAAGGCAGCTTTTGAGGATCTGAAGGCCAATCTGGACGCGATGGGAATCGATTATGTTGTTAATCCAAAGATCGTAAGAGGCCTGGATTATTACACCAAGACAGCGTTTGAGTTTGTATCCACAGGAATCGGCGCGCAGTCTACGGTCTGCGGAGGTGGCCGTTACGACCACCTGGTTGAGGAAATCGGCGGACCGGAAGTTCCGGGCGTAGGATTTGGTCTGGGTATTGAGCGTCTGCTGCTTTTGATGGATGAAAATGGATTTCAGTTCCCGGAGCCGGCTCCGGTAGACGTCTTTATCGCTGTAATGGGCGATCAGGCGAAGCGTGAGGGCCTGCGCATTATGCATGAGATGCGTCAGTCCGGCCTCCATGCCGAGATGGATATTCTTTCCAGAAAAGTCAAGGGACAGTTTAAATATGCGGCACGTCTGAACAGCCGTTTCACGGTCATGATCGGAGACGATGAGATTCAGAAGGGTGTCGTACAGCTGAAGGATATGGATGCGCACGAGCAGCATGAAGTTCCGCTGAATGAGCTGGAAAAGAAAGTACACGAACTTCTCGGAAAGTAATTTCGTCTTGTCCGTGTTTTGAAAACGCTTATCATTATATCAATTATTCATAAAGAAAGAGTCCGCGGGTGCCTGCATTCAGCGGACGGATACACGTTATTCAGGAGTTGAGCAATGTCACAGTTACTAAAGCGCACACATATGTGCGGAGTTCTGACAAAGGAAAACATCGGCCAGGAGGTAACGCTGGACGGCTGGGTGGCCAGCCAGAGGAGCCTTGGCGGATTGATTTTTGTCGACTTGAGAGATAAAACCGGGATCACACAGATTGTATTCGATGAAACCATCGATAAGGAAAAATTCGATCTGGCAGAGAGCCTGGGAAGAGAGTATGTTATCGGTATTTCCGGAAAAGTCCGCGAGCGTTCTTCCAAGAACCCGGACATCCCGACGGGAGATATCGAAGTTCTGGCGACAGACATCGTTCTGTATGCTTCTTCTGAGACACCGCCGATCTACATCAAGGACGACGATCAAGTCAGCATGGATCTCCGCCTGAAGTACCGTTATCTGGACCTGCGCAAGCAGAAAATGCAGAGAAACCTGACCTTCAGACATAAAGTCTGCAAGATCGCAAGGGACTATTTCGATGAGAACGGATTCACAGAAGTCGAGACGCCGATGCTCGTTCGTTCGACACCGGAAGGCGCCCGCGACTATCTGGTTCCGAGCCGTGTCAATCATGGTAAATTCTACGCACTTCCGCAGTCCCCGCAGCTGTTCAAGCAGCTCCTGATGGTCGGCGGAACAGATCGTTATATGCAGATCGTAAAGTGCTTCCGTGATGAGGATCTGCGTGCAGACAGACAGCCGGAATTCACCCAGATCGACCTGGAGATGAGCTTCGTCGACATGGATGACATTCTGACCATGCAGGAAGGCTTCCTGAAGCGCGTATTCAAGGAAATGCTGGATGTCGATATTCAGACTCCGCTTCCGAGAATGCAGTACTGGGATGCCATGAACCGCTATGGCTCCGATAAGCCGGACACAAGATTCGGATTCGAGCTGCATAAGCTGAACGATATTCCGGCCGTAAAGAACAGTGAATTCAAGGTCTTCAGCAATGCGCTTTCCCAGGGCGGCGATGTCCGCGGAATCTGCATCGATGGAGGCAGCAAAGAGTACAGCCGCAAGAAGATTGACAAGCTGACGGAAGAGACAAAACACTACGGTGCAAAGGGAATCGTCTGGATCCGTGTAGAAGACGGAGAATTCAAGTCTTCTGTAAATAAGTTCTTCAGCCAGGACGAGCTGAAAGAGATTGCAGATGAGTTTGATGCAAAAGTGGGAGATCTGATTCTGATCGTTGCGGATCAGCCGAAGGTTGTTTATGACAGTCTGGGATTCCTGAGACGTCATATCGCAGATCAGATGGGACTTCTCGACCCGCACCAGTATAACCTGCTCTGGGTCGTCAACTTCCCGATGTTCGAGAAGAACGAGGAAGGAGAAGTCACAGCAATGCATCACCCGTTCACGCATCCGAGAACAGAGGATATTCCGATGCTGGATACGGATCCGATGCACGTCGGCTCTGATACTTACGACATCGTCCTGAATGGTGTTGAAATGGGCGGAGGAAGCATCCGTATTCACGATCGTGATCTTCAGCAGAAGATGTTCGATATTCTGGGAATTACAAAAGAGGAATCAGAGCGTAAGTTTGGATTCCTTCTGGAAGCCTTCAAGTATGGAGCACCGCCGCACGGCGGACTGGCCTACGGCCTTGACCGTATGATCATGCTTCTGACTGGTGAGTCCTCGATTCGTGAGGTTATGGCCTTCCCGAAGAACCAGAATGCTCAGTGCCTGGTCAGTGATGCGCCGAATACGGTTGACGACGAACAGCTTCAGGAACTGGGAATCGAAGTTACAGAGGAATAAATATGAAAAAAAAGCCGGCGGCCGTGCTGGGCGGGACATTTAATCCGATTCATCTCGGACATATTTCCATTGCTGAGGCGGCCGCAGAAGAGCTTCATCTGCAGACGGTTTATCTCATGCCGGCGCATGTCAGTCCGTTTAAACGGAATGCCCTGCATGTGTCGGATCAGGACAGGCTGGCCATGGTCCGGCTTGCTGTGCAGAATCATCCACATCTTTCTGTCCTGGATTATGAAATCCGGAAACAGGGAATTTCTTACACCTGGGAAACACTGGAAGAACTTTCCCAGATGTATGAAGATACGGATTTTTGGTTTATTGTTGGAGGAGATTCCTTCCTGCAACTGGAAAGCTGGAATCACGGACCGGAAATTCTGAGGAAATATGGAATCATCCTGACCATCAGACCGGGAATTTCCAGCGAAGCCTGTCTGCAGATGAAAACACAATATGAGAATAAGTTTGGCGCGAGAATTTCCCTGGTGCATAATGATCCGATGGATATTTCTTCAACAGAAATCCGCAGGAGGGCAGCAGAAGGGAAATCTCTGGAAGGACTCGTGCCGCCGGAGGTAGAGAAATACATCAATGATCAGCGATTATATCGATAAAGATAAAGTGATTCAGTATCTGGATGAACATTTGTCAGAAAAGCGGCGCCATCACATTAAAGGCGTTGTGGAGACGGCTGTAAGCCTGGCGAAACAGTATGGAGCAGATCCGGAAAAGGCCGAGGCGGGTGCACTGTACCATGACATGTTCAAGGAGAGAGATCTGGACGACCTGATCGACCGGTACGGCCTTCCGCAGAAGTATAAAGGAAAGCGGAATCTAGCCCACAGTAAGGTTGCCGCTGCAGTGATGGAAAAGGAATTCCACGTTACCGATCAGGATCTGATCAATGCAGTCAGCTATCACACCACCGGACGTCCGGCCATGTCGCTCTTAGAGAAAATTTTATTCATTGCAGATGCAATTGAACCCTCGAGAGACTATCCGGGAGTTGACGAAGCCAGAAGACTGGCGTATAAAGATATTGACAGAGCTTGTCTGTATTCCCTGAGCCGGTCTGTGGATTTTGTCCGCTCACAGGGAAAATATCTGGATGAGGATACGCTGCATGCCAGAGATTATTATGAAAACCAGTTAAAGGAGAGAAAAATGGACAGCAGAACCTTAGCGATTGAAGCAGCGAAGGCCATGGATGCCAAGCTGGGAATAAATGTAGTGATTATCGATGTGGCGGAGCGCTCCTCGTTTACGGACTACCTGGTTGTGGCATCCGGAAGTTCCGAGAGACAGGCAGAGGCTCTGGCTGATGCTGCCGAGGACCGCCTTGCTGAGCTGAACGTTTTGTCCCGCAGCACGGAAGGCAGAAGAAACACGGGCTGGATTCTCGTGGATTTTGGTGATATTGTCGTTAACGTATTTACAGAAGAAATGCGTGCGAAATATAATATTGAAGGGGTCTGGGGAGACTGTGACCTCGTGGATTGGAAGTAGTATTGTTTTACAGGGGAAGAAGAAATGGAAGAAAAGTACAATTTTAGTGAGATCGAGAAGAAATGGCAGAAGTACTGGGAGGAGAATAAGTCCTTCAAGGTCACGGAAGATCCGTCCAAGGAGAAGTTCTATGATCTGGAAATGTTCCCATACCCGTCAGGAAAGCTGCACATGGGTCATGTAAGAAACTATTCCATCGGAGATGTCATCGCCCGTTTTAAGACGATGCAGGGATACAACGTTCTTCATGTCATGGGCTTCGATTCCTTCGGACTGCCGGCAGAGAACGCGGCGATTAAACATGGTATTGCCCCGGAGAAGTGGACGTGGGATAATATTCATGAGATGGAAGACGAGTTGCGCCGTCTCGGACTCTCTTACGACTGGGACCGCGAGGTACAGACTTGCAGCCCGGAATACTATAAGTGGATGCAGTGGATCTTTATTCAGTTCTATAATAAAGGTCTTGCATATAAAAAAGAAAACCCGGTGAACTGGTGCCCAAGCTGCCAGACCGTACTGGCAAATGAGCAGGTTGTAGACGGCTGCTGTGAGCGCTGCCACACACCTGTAACCAAGAAGGATCTGTCTCAGTGGTACCTGCGTATCACAGACTACGCGGACAGACTTCTGGATAATCTGGACAAGCTCCCGGGATGGCCGAACAAGGTAAAAGTCATGCAGCGCAACTGGATTGGAAGATCCGTCGGTGCGGAAATTGATTTCAAGATTGTGGATTCCGACAAGTCACTGAAAGTTTTCACAACCCGTGCAGACACATTGTTCGGAGCGACATTCATGGTAATGTCACCGGAGCACCCTTACCTGATGGAGCTGGTAAAGGGCAGCGAATACGAGAAACCGGTGAATGAATATGTCGAGAAAGTCAAGCACCTGAATGACATTGAGCGTACGTCCACCACACGCGAGAAGACAGGTGTATTTATCGGACGCTATGCGGTAAATCCGGTAAATGGAAAACAGATTCCGATCTATATTTCCGACTACGTACTGATGAGCTACGGAACAGGAGCAATTATGGCGGTTCCGGCTCATGACCAGAGAGACTTCGATTTTGCAAAGAAGTTCGGCCTGGACATCATTCCGGTAGTCGACAGTGACGATCCGGAGATTGACGTCAACCATCTGACTAAAGCATTTGATGCTGAAGGAACGATGATCAATTCCGAGCAGTTTAACGGCATGAACAACCGTGAAGCCATCGGAAAGATGATCGACTGGCTGGACAGCGAGGGAATCGGAAAGAAGACGGTCAACTACAAGCTCAGAGACTGGCTGATCTCCAGACAGAGATACTGGGGAACGCCGATCCCGATGATTTACTGCGATGACTGCGGATGGGTTCCTGAAAAAGAGGAGAACCTGCCGGTTCTGCTTCCTAAGGATGTAGAATTCACCGGAAAGGGAGAATCCCCGATTACGACATCCAAGTCTTTCGTAGAATGCACATGCCCGCGCTGCGGAAAGAAAGCAAGACGTGAAGTCGACACAATGGATACATTCCTCGACTCATCCTGGTACTATCTGCGTTATACAGATCCGCACAACGACAAAAAGGCATGGGACAAGAAGAAAGCCGATTACTGGATGAATGTAGACCAGTATATCGGTGGCGTTGAGCACGCTATCCTGCACCTGATGTACGCGCGCTTCTTCATGATGGCACTCTATGACCTGGGACTGGTCAGCGAGGAGGAACCTTTCCGCAATCTGCTGACACAGGGCATGGTAAACAAGGCCGATGAGAACGGCGTCTTCAAGAAAATGAGTAAATCTGTCGGAAATGTCGTCAGTCCGGAGGAAATCCTGAAGAAATACGGCGCAGATACAGCAAGACTCTTCATTCTGTTTGCTGCACCGCCGGAAAGAGAACTGGACTGGTCGGATGAAGGTGTGGACGGAAGCTACCGTTTCCTGAACCGTGTCTGGAGACTGGTTTATGAGTTTGTCAGCCAGAAAGCTGATAAGGAAATTTCTGTTGAGGTGAAGTCGGATCTCGACAAGAACTTGAACTATGTATTAAATACGACGATTAAGAAAGTGACCGATGACATCAGCAAGCGTTATAACTTTAACACTGCTATCAGCTCCATCATGGAATTGGTCAATGAACTTTACAAGGATAAGGACCAGAAGAATCTGAACCCGGGACTTTATGCCAAGGCAGTCAAGACGGTTGTCGTCCTCCTTTCCCCATTCACACCGCATATCTGTGAAGAGATGTGGCAGAATCTGGGCGGAGAAGGCACACTGACACACCACGCATGGCCAGCTTATGATGAGAAGGCACTCGTGAAGGACGAGGTCGAGATTGTCGTTCAGCTGAACGGAAAAGTAAAGGCAAAAGTTAACGTTGCAAGCGGACTGTCCAGAGATGAACTTGCTGAACAGGTTAAGCAGAATGCGAAGGTTCAGGAACTTCTTGAAGGCAAAAATGTCGTGAAGACCATTGCGGTGCCGAATCGACTTGTAAACTTTGTCGTCAGGTAGAGAGGACCTTAATGAGAGAGAATAACAAGAACAATGCCCAGGATAAGAATACCCGGGCAAAAAGAAACGGCCAGAGGAATAACCATTCCTCTGAGCGCCGTTTCAACAGCCGCAAGTCCGGCGAGAACAGAAAGGCGGACGAGGCGGGAGATCGTCTGGGCCGAGAGCTGGGCCTGAAACCGAAGACACAGTCATCCTCAAGGCACACGGCCAACATTCACCGGGGTGTAAGGACCAGAAATGATACTCACGCGCGGAAAAAGCCGGAAAGTATCAAGATCTTCCCGATCGGCGGTCTGGATGAAATCGGAAAGAACATGACGCTGCTCGAATATAAGGATCAGATCCTGATCATCGACTGCGGAATGTCATTTCCGGATGACAGCATGTATGGAATCGACGTGGTCATTCCGGACTTCAGCTACGTGGTAAAGAATGCGGCCAAGGTCAAGGGACTGATCATCACCCACGGTCATGAAGACCATATTGGCGGTGTACCATATCTGCTGAAGCAGATCAATGTTCCGATATACGGAACTCCGCTGTCGCTGGGACTGATCAGAAATAAACTGGAAGAGCACGGAATCAGAGGAAATCTGAATGTCATTCACGCCGGAGACACGTTCAAGGTCGGGGCGTTTGAAATCGAAGCCATTCATACTACGCATTCCATTGCGGACGCAGTATGCTACTTTATCAAGACACCGGCTGCCAGAATCTTCCATACGGGAGACTTTAAAATTGACTACACACCTGTTGACGGAGACCCGATCGATCTGGGAAGACTGGCAGAAATCGGAGATTCCGGAGTCGACCTGATGATGTGTGACTCCACCAATGTCGTACGCCCGGGCTACACCCGTTCCGAGCGTGTTGTCGGAGAATCCCTGGACGGAATTTTCCGCGAGGCGGAAAATCGTATCATTATCGCGACATTCTCTTCGAACGTCAACCGTATTCAGAAGATTATCGAGCTGTCCGTAAAGTACGGCAGAAAATTTGCTGTATCCGGGCGCAGCATGGATAATGTTGTCAAACTGGCTATGGAACTCGGTTATCTGAAGTTCCCTGCAGGTTCCTATGTGGAACTGAATCAGACCAGAGGAATCCCGGACAGTAAATTGACGATTATCACGACCGGAAGCCAGGGCGAGCCGCTTTCTGCGCTTGCCAGAATGGCTGCCGATGAACACAGAAACGTAAAGCTGAAGAAAGGCGACACGGTAATTCTGTCGTCCACACCGGTTCCGGGAAATGAAAAATCCGTTTCCAGAGTCGTCAACCAGCTTTATCAGAAACAGGTTCATGTCATCTATAACGAGAATGCGGATATTCACGTATCCGGACATGCCTGCCAGGAAGACCTGAAACTGATGCATTCCCTGATCCGTCCTAAATTCTTTATGCCGGTTCACGGAGAGCACAGACATCTGATCATTCATCGCCAGCTGGCAGAACAGCTCGGAGAAAAGAAAGATCATATCTTTATCCTGAGTAATGGTGACCAGCTGACCCTGACGAAGAAGAGGGCCATCCGCTTTAAAAACGTGGTTCCTGCGGAAGATATCATGGTCGACGGACTTGGTATCGGCGACGTCGGAAACATTGTTCTGAAGGACCGCCAGCTCCTCTCAGAGTCAGGACTGATTCTGGTTGTAGCCGGTGTAGACACAGGAAGCGGAACGCTGGTTTCCGGACCGGAAATCGTTTCCAGAGGATTCGTCTATGTAAAGGAAAACGAGGGACTGATTGCAGAGTCCAGAAAGGTTGCACAGAACGCGATCGAAAAGAGTCTCGCAGGAGGATTCCAGGACTGGAACAGTCTGAAGAACGATGTGCGTGATGACCTGCGCCGCTTTATTTTCCAGAAGACCAGGAGAAGTCCGCTGATCCTTCCGGTCTTTCTGCAGATATAACGGGAGGATAGAATGAACGTATATGATCAGGCACACGGCTTAGCCCAGGCCATAAAGGAATCAGAAGAATTCAAGCAGTACGATCAGATGCAGAAACTGGTCGACAGTGATCCTGAACTATCAAGCATGGTAAAAGAGCTGCAGAACCTGCAGATTCGTCAGCAGTCTATGCAGATGAACGGCGATCAGCCGTCAGCGGAAATGATGCAGGAAATTCAGCGCATTTCCGCCATGATGATGTCCAATCCCGCTGCCGCGCAGTACATGCAGACAGCGATGCGCTTTTCACTGATGATGGCCGATGTCTATAAAATTGTGGGAGAAGCGATTGGCATGGATATGTCTCAGCTTCCGGATATGATGAAAAATCTGTAAAACAGCGTTTTTCATCCGTCAGGAACAGAAAAACACCAGCAATCAGAACGTCCGGCTGTTGCAAATCACCGCAGTTCTGATATAATATATTAGATTTACTAAAAAAAATAGGGAGTGAATAACCAATGATTACAGCAGGAGATTTCAGAAAGGGCATGACGTTCGAACTGGACGGAGAGCCTAACGTTGTTGTCGACTTTCAGCATGTTAAGCCGGGCAAAGGTGCTGCGTTCGTAAGAACAAAGTATAAGAACATTATTACCGGTGCGATCCGTGAGACGGCATTCAACCCGACAGAAAAGTTTAATGAAGCAAGAATTGAGACCAGAAAGATGACTTATCTCTATAACGATGGAGATCTGTTCTATTTCATGGATCCAGAGTCATTCGAGCAGATTCCGGTAGGCAAGGATCTGATGGGAGACGCAGTGAAGTACATTCGTGAGAACGATGAAGCTACACTCCGTTTCTATGAGAATTCCTGCTTTGCTGTTGAACCGCCGAACTTCGTAGACCTGACCGTTACAGAGACAGAGCCGGGAATCAAGGGCGACACTGCTACCAATGTAACAAAGGCCGCTACCGTAGAGACTGGCGCAGTCATTCAGGTTCCTATCTTCATCGAAGAAGGAGAGAAGATCCAGATCGATACGAGAACAGGTGAGTATCTCGGAAGATCCAAGGAGTAATGAACCGTATAAGGAAATGCATGAGGAGGGACGTAGATATTTATTTACGTCCCTTTCTTGTCCATGCAGATATTTGCCGGCAAGCTATAAACGAGCCGTCCGGAAGGATTCCTGCAGGGGATTTTATGAAAAGGAAAATTTTGGAGTTTGTGTATGAACACAGGAAATAATAGCGGGCATGGAAAACGCATCGTCCTGGTTGTCGTTCTGATCCTGATTCTGATCGCGGCAACGGCAGGCATCTGGTACGTCGCATCTACCAGAGCGGAGAATGAGAATGCAAAGAAGGTTGAAATCGTTACGATTCAGCAGGGAACCGGTGCTTCAGCCATCGGACAAATCTTAAAGAGCAAGGGGCTGATCCGTTCTGCTGCGGCATTCCGGGTTTACGGAAAGCTGAACGGGATGGAAACGAAGTATCAGGCCGGAACCTATGGAATCAGCAAGTCCATGAGCGTCAGTAAAATCGCAGAGATCATCGCCTCCGGAAAAACGAATACAGTCAGCGTAACCGTTCCGGAAGGCCTGACGGAATACCAGATCGCTAGGAAATTCTCTTCGGCAGGGCTGGTTAAATACAGTGATTTTGTAAAAGAGCTGGAAAGCGGCGATTTTACATCAGAATTCAGCTTTTTAAAGGGCGCTCAGAGGGGAAAGCACCAGCTGGAAGGCTATCTCTTCCCGGATACTTATGCAGTGGCCCCGGGAACAAGCAGCCACAAGATCATCGAGATGATGCTGAAGAGAGAGCAGACGGAGATGAACAGCCTGAAATTCAGCAGCAATGTGAAGAAGGGCTATGACGTCAACAAGGTCATGACCATCGCTTCCATAATCGAGAAAGAGTGTCAGGTTGATCAGGACCGCGCCAAAGTTTCCAGTGTTATCTACAACCGCCTGAATAAAAAAAAGCCTCTTCAGATGGATTCTACGATTACCTATCTGCTGGACCAGACCGGAAGCCATAAGACAGAAGTCACGTATAAAGACCTGAAAATTGACTCTCCGTATAATACCTATAAGAATACAGGACTTCCTCCGGGGCCGATCGCAAGCCCTGGAAAGGCATCCATGGAAGCCGCTCTGCATCCTGCTGATACGAAGTACCTCTACTTTGTCGTCAGCAGCAAGCTGGACGGAAGTCATGTCTTCAGCAGCAGCTACAGCCAGTTTGAAAAGGATAAGGCTGCATACAGCAAGGCATTGAAAAAGCAGCAGAGTAAATAAATCCAGCTCGGATAATAAGCTTGAAACGATACAGACAGAAAGGAAGATCGTTTTGGAGATAGAAATTACCAGTCCGCTGGTGGAGGAATTTCTCCATCAGCATTACCGGCCGCTGAACAGCAGCCTTGAGAAACTGCGGGAAATTTCCAGAGCAGATAAAGTTCCGCTGATCAGAAGAGAAACCGAGATGCTCCTTTCCACGCTTCTGGAGCTGAAACAGCCGAGGAAGATTCTGGAAGTCGGAACGGCTATCGGGTATTCGGCGGTGTATTTTGCGACCTTCTGCCCGCACGCAGAGGTATACACAATTGAGAAAGATGAATATATGTTCCGCGCGGCCAGGATCAATGTAAGGCAGTCACGCCTGGAGAATCAGATTCACGTTCTGCACGGAGATGGTGCGGAGATGATCGATCTTCTGAAAGCAAATGGAATCAAAGATTTTGACATGGTCTTTATTGATGCTGCAAAAAGTAAGTACGGAGAGTTCATGGATCATGCTCTGACCGTCACAAGAGACGGTGCGATGATCGTCTGCGACGATATTCTGCAGAATGGACTGACTCTGATCGACGCGGATATGGATCCGAAGCGTGAAAGAAAACACAGGACCAATATCCGTCAGATGAGAGAATTTATTTCAAAAATCATGGATGACCCGAGACTGTCCACATCACTGAACGCAGTGGGAGACGGAATGTCCATTTCTGTCTATCACAGTGACGGAGAATAAGAACAGGGCGGTCAGGAATAAACGGAGAGGAAGAGAATGAAAGATAAACTGGAACTGCTGGCACCTGCCGGCGATCTGGAAAAACTGAAAACAGCGATCCAGTATGGCGCCGACGCTGTATATTTCGGCGGGGAGATGTTTTCCCTGCGCGCCGGAGCAGGGAATCTGTCCATTGAGGATATTAAAGAGGGACTGGAATATGCCCACAGCCGCGGAAAGCGCTGCTATATGACGATTAATATCTATGCGCATAATACAGATATTGATCCGCTTTACCGCTATCTGGATAAAATCAAGGACCTGGGAATTGACGCTTTTCTGATTTCCGATCCGGGAATCATTGATATGGTGAAAGAAGTTATTCCTGACGCGGAAATCCATTTATCCACGCAGGCGAATCTGACCAACTGGAGAACCGGAAAGTTCTGGACAGAAAAGATGGGAGTAAAGCGCCTGGTTCTGGCAAGAGAACTGAGTTTCCGGGAAATTCGGGAGATTCATGAAAAATTACCGGATGTGGATCTGGAGGCGTTTGTACATGGGGCGATGTGTATCAGTTACTCTGGACGCTGCCTGCTCAGCAATTTCATGACCGGAAGAGACGCTAACCGCGGGGCCTGCGCGCATCCCTGCCGCTATAAATATGCGCTGGTAGAGGAGAAGCGTCCGGGGCAGTACTGGCCGATTGAAGAGGATGACCGCGGTTCTTACATCATGAACTCTAAGGATTTGTGCATGATCGCGCATATTCCGGAGCTGGTGGAAGCGGGAATTTCCAGTGCCAAGATCGAGGGCCGCATGAAGAGTATCTTCTATGTAGCCACAGTCGTTCACGCCTACCGTCAGGCTATCGATGCCTATTACGAAGATCCGGAGCACTGGACCTTTAAGGAAGAGTGGATGGATGAACTGAAAAAAGCCAGCCACAGAATGTTTACCACAGGTTTCTATTATGGGAAGCCGTCCGGAAATGAGCAGAACTACGAGAGCAGCGCCTATATCCGCGAATACTCTTTTGTGGGAAAGGTCCTGGACTATAATGAAGAGACGGGATACGCTCTGATTGAGCAGAGAAACAAGATGTCTGAAGGCGATGAAATCGAAGTTTTCGGACCGGAGATCAGCTTTTTCATCCAGACCATTACGGACATGAGAGACGCGGAAACGGATGAAAGACTGGAATCTGCACCGCATCCGCAGCAGAAACTCCGTATGAAAATGGAGCAGCCGGTCCGCCCGGGATGGCTGCTGAGAATGAAAGCCGGGAAATAGCTTTATTCAGAAATAAGCTTTAAACAGGCAAGATGAATGGAGGAGATGGAGAATTTATGTTACAGGATCCTTTAGCTGTCCGAATATGCTTGATTGTATCGGCCGCGGCATTTGTGTTTAACATGCTGGTAGAGTTTACCTACCGATCCTTAGAAAACTTCAGCAGGAGTAAATGGGATGAGCTTCCAGAAAAGAAGCAGCCGCTGATGAGGAAGTATCTGGATCAGCCTTTTCGTTACAGGGGAACGGACAAGCTTCTCCAGGTGCTCTGTGTTGCTTCCGGATCTGTCTGCCTGTGGATGGCTGCTCTGCCGGACTGGAAAAACGCTCTGATCCGCCTTGCGGTCTATCTGGCCGCGATGATTACCGTATTGTTTTTTGCAGGACGGACGGCAGACCAGCATGCTGAGGGTATGGCGGCAGTCATGTGCAGCTTCCAGCGGGCACTCTGTATTCTGTTTTTTCCGCTGACCTGGCTTCTCCGGGCATTGAGCAGTGTTCTTCTGCTGATCTTCCGCCAGAACAGAAGGGAAGAGGATGAGCAGTTCTCTGAAGAGGATGTCATGTCTCTCCTTGAAGAAGGACAGAAAAACGGAGCGATTCAGGAAGAAGGCCGCAAAATGATCGGCAGTATCTTCCAGTTTGATGACGAGCTTGCCTATGAGATCATGACGCCGAGAACGGATGTGTTCATGATTGATATCGACGATACTCCAGACGAATATCTGGATCAGCTTATGAGCATGAGATACTCCAGAATTCCGGTTTATGAAGAAGAGCCGGATAATATCCTGGGCATTCTCCATATTAAGGATTTCCTGATTCAGGCCCGTAAAAAAGGATTTGATCACGTAGATATTCGTTCGATCCTGAGAAAGCCCTACCTGGTCCCGGAAACGAAGAATATCGCCGCGCTGTTCATGGAGCTTCAGGCCACACGCCAGCATATCTGCATTCTGATTGATGAATACGGCGGATTCAGCGGTATTGTCACGATGGAAGACATCATCGAGGAGATCGTCGGAGATATCGATGATGAGTACGATGTCGAGACAGAAGATATCAAGGAACTGCCGGATAACACCTGGCTGGTCAGTGGTAATGTGGCTCTGGACGATCTGAATGAAGAAACCGGATCGGATCTGGAGTCCGAGAACAGTGAAACGCTGGGCGGCTTCATTATCGATCTGATCGGAGAAATTCCTAAAGACGGAAGAAACAGCCGGAAGGTGGAATATAAGAACTACACCTTTACCATTCTCTACGTAAAGGAGCGCCGTATCGTACAGGTGCGCATGGTCATTCATCCGCCGGAAGAGGATACGGAGGATGAGGAGAATTAGTCAGACTCGCATGAGTATGCTATAATCTCATCATGAGAAAGGATTTATCATGGAAGAGACAGACCGCCAGGACATTGAGGAAAGGCTGATGGAACGGATCGCAGAAACTGCAGAGTCGGTAGATGGAGTCAGCAGCATGTGCAGCACGCTTACAGAGGCTCTCGCAGACAATCTTCCGGTGAGCCGGAAATCCCGGGTCAGGGGAGTCAGGCTGGATGAACGCGGAGGAAATATCATCGCGGACATTTTCCTGAACGCAGAATACGGGCAGAACATTCCGGAACTTGCCTGGAATGTGCAGAACGCTGTGAACAGCAGAGTTTCTGAAGAACTATCGATAAAGCTGAAGAAAATTAATATACATGTACAGGGCGTAACAAGCCGTCACAGTCAGAGTAAGGAAGAGGAACAGGAATGAGCAGATCGCACACAGAGATGAGCAGAAAACAGGCCAGAGAATGGATGATGCAGGTCTATTATCAGATGGATGTCTTGAAAGACTTTGATCCTGACCATGAGGACAGCATCCTGACACAGAAAAAAATGGACGAGCAGGAAGATTACTGCAGAACACTGTACCGTGTTCTGATCAAGCATAAGGATCTGCTCGACCACTATATCGACAGTTTCAGCATCGGCTGGAAAATCGACCGCATGGCCAAGACTGACCTGGCGATTCTCCGTCTGGCAGCAGCAGAAATCCTCTATATGAGCGACATTCCCGTCGCCGTATCCATTAATGAGGCGGTAGGCCTTGCAAAACGGTATGGTACAGACGAGAGCCCGCGCTTTATCAACGCCATCCTGGCGAAGGTCGCAGACGTTGATCTTCCAGAAGATCAGAAGGAAGAGGGAAATGAATAATGCAGGGAGCTGTACTGGGAATTGACACGAGCAATTATAAAACGTCGGCCGCGCTGGTTTCAGCAGAGGGCCGCGTTCTCTGCGACCGCAGAAGATTCCTGGATGTTCCGGAAAAAGAGCGCGGGCTGCGGCAGCAGAACGCGCTTTTTCAGCATGTGCTCCATCTTCCAGAGCTTCTGGAGGATTTGTTTTCCGAATCGGGTGTAACTTCCGGAGATCTCCTGGCGGTTTCTGTCAGCACTCGTCCGCGTCCGGTGGAGGGCTCATACATGCCGGTTTTTCTGGCGGGAGAAGGCACAGCGAGAAGCCTGGCCGCAGCCCTTCATGTGCCGCTGATTCGGACCTCTCACCAGGAAGGACATATTCGTGCGGCGGCGCAGAGCTCCGGCATGGAGATTCCAGAACGTATGATATCGTTTCATTTTTCCGGAGGAACGACAGAAGCGGTTCTGCTGGACCAGACAAAAAGAAAAAGGCAAGAGGCCGGCTGGTATCAGAAAGTTGGCGGCACAGAAGACCTGGCTGCCGGACAGGTGCTGGACCGGATTGGTGTACAATTGGGATTCCCATTTCCCTGCGGGCAGTATCTGGATCAGCTTGCTCTGGAGATGGATGGATGCAGGATTCCGGATCATGAGCTGTTCCGCCTTTCTTCCATCCGCTGTAAAGACGGCTTTGTCCATTTTTCCGGCCTGGAGACAGACTGCAGCAGGAGAATTGACAGGATACTGGGTATGGACGATCAGGAGCTCAGAAACATTCTGGGTGAAGAAGAAAATAAGAGTGTGACGAGCCAGCAGACAGGGAACTCCTTGCCGGATTGTTTTTTGTCCGGGAGTTCAGAGGAGAAAAGAACGGCCGCCGCCCTGATGGTTCTGCTTCTGATGAGGAGGATTACAAGGGCAGCGGCGCTGATGACGGCTGATCTCGCAGAGCAGTATGACATTCATGCCTTTCTCCTGGCGGGCGGTGTCGCGTCCAGTCAGTTTATGCGGGACCATTTCCATGAGGAATTAAAGAGAAGTATGGAAAAATGTGGAAATAAAGGCCGGACCAGTCAGAATCAGATCTGCTTCGGAACGCCGCAGATGTCGTCAGATAATGCGGTCGGCACTGCGCTGCTGGGACTGGATGCACTGTTGAAGGAGAATCAGCCGCGATAAGGCAGAAAGGAAGGCAGTATGGCACTGAAACCAGTTACCGTCTCGGAACTGAATCGTTATCTGTCCAGAATTATTGAGACGGATCCGATTCTTTCCATGGCAGCTGTAAGGGGTGAAATTTCTGCGCCGAGAAGGTCGGCCAGCGGGCATCTGTATTTCACTCTGAAAGATGAGAGCAGCAGAATCAGCTGCATGATTCCTGCGGATGAGCTTGCAGAGATGCATCTGGAGCCTGCCGATGGCATGGAAGTTACGGTAAGAGGGCGTGTGCATGTTTATATGCGCGGCGGAAGCTATACCCTGATCGTAAAATCCATGGAGGCAGAAGGAGAAGGCAGCCTTCAGATCGCCTTTCAGAAGCTGAAGGAAAAGCTGGAAAAAGAGGGTCTGTTCGATCCGGCACATAAAAAGCCGATTCCGCCTTTTCCATCGGCGGTGGGCGTCATTACATCAGGAACGGGCGCGGCGGTCAGAGACATCCTGAAGAATCTGACCATGAGAAATGATTTTGCAGATATTCTGGTATTTCCGGTCCTGGTGCAGGGCGATCAGGCGGCCTCGGACATTGTTTCGGCTATCCGCTATGCGAACAGGGTGCATCCGGAGCTGGATGTTCTGATTGTCGGGCGCGGAGGCGGCTCGATTGAGGATCTCTGGGCGTTTAATGAAGAAGCGGTTGCCCGGGCTGTTTATGACAGCGAAATTCCGGTTATTTCTGCCGTCGGACATGAAATTGATTTTACGATTTCTGATATGACTGCGGATCTGCGGGCGGAAACTCCGACCAAGGGAGCGGTGCTGGCTGTGCCGGATACGCATCTTCTGAAAGAAGAACTGGAAAAGACGAAACAGGTCCTGAGCTGGAGGGCAGGAGGAAAGCTGCAGAATGCGGAACTTGCCGCATCGGAACAGAGGAGCAGGCTGATGCTGGGAATCAGGAATCGTCTGCAGAATGCGGAGCATGAGCTGAAGCAGCTGAACATTCTGCTGAAAGCTAATCATCCGGAGAGAATTCTTCAGCAGGGGTATTCTATGCTAGAGGACCAGGATGGCCGTGTCATTTCCGATATTTCGCAGCTTCAGATCAGCGGTTCGGGACAGGATCATCCTGCTGTGTATCATCTGATCATGAAGAATGGACGAGCGGAAATCACTGTGGTCAGTAAAGAAGACAGGAAATCAGAAAGTGCCGGAAGATCCCGGTAAAGCTTCATACAGGAGAGTACGATGAGTAAGAAGGAAAACGCGGAAGGCTTTGAAAAATCGATGGAAAAGCTCCGTCAGTATGCGGATCAGATTCAGCGCCCGGATATCAGCATTGAGGATGCGCTGAAATGCTATGAAGAGGGAATGAAATGCTACGATTCCTGCATGAATATACTGAAATCCGCAAAGCAGAAGATTGAAACGGAAGAAGTTCCGAAAGCATAATATTTATACAGAAATTTTTCAGATCAGTCAGGAGGCGAATATGAAGATTCATTATGACGAATTGAAAGATTTAGTTGAACAGCATCTGCTGGATTTTATTCCGCAGGTTAATCCGCTGAGTCAGACGCTTTATGATTCCATGGAGTACAGTCTGACGGGAGGCGGGAAAAGACTGCGGCCGGTGCTGCTGCTTGCTTCATGTCAGTTTGCAGGAGGAGATCCGGTGAAGGCGCTGCCTTACGCCTGCGCGATGGAGTATATCCACACCTATTCCCTGATTCACGATGATCTTCCGGCCATGGATGATGATGATCTGAGACGAGGACGTCCGACCAATCATATCCGTTTCGGGGCAGACATCGCGACCCTGGCTGGAGACGGACTGCTGAATACGGCTTTTCAGGCCATGTTTAAGGACATGTTTCTGTATTTTGACAAGCCAGATCTTCTGAAACGGAGAGTTTCCGCGGCATACCGGATTGCTGAGGGAGCGGGTGTACAGGGAATGGTTGCCGGTCAGGTATCCGATGTAGAATCTGACCATGGTCAGAACTCCTCACCGGAAATGCTCAGGCATATTCATATCAATAAAACGGCGGCGATGATCATGGGTGCTGTGTCTGCGGGACTGGAACTGGGCGGTGCCGATCAGAAAATGAAAGATCATCTGCGGAAATATGCGGAATACCTGGGACTTGAATTTCAGGTCGTGGATGACATTCTGGATGTTATTGGAACCGCTGAGCAGCTGGGAAAAGATCCGCATCAGGATGAAGCGAACGGGAAACTGACTTATGTTTCCCTGTACGGTCTCGACGGTGCACGGAAGCACGCTTCTCAGCTCACACAGATGGCTCTTGCTGAGCTGAAGGATTATAAAGAGGACGCGGACTTCTTCCGTGATCTTGTGGTAAAATTAGAAAAGAGAACCCATTAATTTCTGCTGCAGGCAGAAACAGACTGCGCCGTGAACGAGCTGTGCAGTGCCCGGAATATGCCGGGAAGTTTTATGAAAACGGAGGAGAATAGCGGATGAAGAAACTGGAAGACTATCATTTTCCTGAAGACCTGAAAACAATGAACAATCATGAAATGGAGCTGCTTTCGGCAGAGATCCGTGAATTTCTGATTGATCATGTGTCCAGGACCGGCGGGCATCTGGCGTCCAATCTGGGCGTTGTGGAGCTTACAGTCGCGCTTCACCGCGTGTTTGACAGTCCGAAGGATAAGATTATCTGGGACGTCGGCCACCAGTCTTATGTGCATAAGATTCTGACCGGACGGGCAGATCAGTTCGATCATCTCAGAATGACCGGAGGGATGAGCGGATTTCCGAAAAAGTGTGAAAGTGTCCACGACGTTTATCAGACAGGACATTCCAGTACATCGATTTCCGCGGCGGCAGGAATGGCTGCTGCCAGAGATATCCGTCATGAGCATTATAATGTGATCGCCGTCATCGGAGACGGTTCGCTGACCGGCGGCATGGTCTATGAGGCGATGAATAATATTGGCATTTCCAAGTCGAAAGTGATTATTATCGTCAACGACAACGGAATGTCGATTTCGAAGAATATCGGCGGTATGTCCGAGCATCTGACCAAGCTGAGGACGAGCCGGAAATATCTGCAGACAAAAAGCAGCGTCAAGAAGAAAGTCCAGAGTATACCGCTGGTCGGTCAGGGAATTTATGAAGGCATGTCCGCAGCAAAAAACTGGATGAAGTACGCACTGATGTCCGGCGGAATTCTTTTTGAGGAACTCGGATTTACCTATCTGGGACCGGTGGACGGGCATGATATTCCGGCCCTGAGGGGCGCGCTGACCAGAGCGAAACGCGTGAACGGGCCGGTAGTCCTTCATGTCATGACAAGGAAGGGAAAAGGTTACCTTAACGCGGAAAAGGATCCGGGAAAGTTCCACGGAATCGGCCCCTTCGATCCGGAGACCGGCGCGGTCCTGAAACCGTCCGGATGCACCTGGTCCAAGGTATTTGGAAAGACGATGGATGAACTCGGTAAAGAAGACGAGCGGATCGTTGCGGTGACAGCGGCCATGGGAGATGCGACGGGACTTTCCGAATTTGCAGAGCATTATCCGAACCGCTTCTTTGATGTCGGAATTGCGGAGGCCCATGCCGTTACTTTCTGCGCCGGCCTTGCCACGAACGGATTGAAACCGGTTGCCGCGATTTACTCCAGCTTTCTTCAGCGAGCTTACGACCAGATTATTGAAGATGTCTGTATCCAGAATCTGCCGGTAGTTCTGGCGATTGACCGTGCCGGAATCGTTGGAGCAGACGGAGAGACCCATCACGGCGTGTTCGATCTGAGTTTTCTGTCCGGCATTCCGAATATGCATGTGTTTTCCCCGGCAGAAGGCAGTCAGCTTCCGGCCCTGCTCAGGTACGCTTTGTCCCTGAACACGCCTGCGGCGGTCCGCTATCCGAGGGGAGGATGCAGCTGTGACAAGGAAGCTGCAGAGTACCATGGTGGAAATCAGAGAATTTCTGAGGGCACAGATGTAGAAATCTGGGCAGTCGGATCGATGCTCAGTCACGCCCGGGAGGCGGCGGAAATCCTTGAAAAGCAGGGCTGTTCCGTCGGAATTGTGAGCGTGCTTCAGGTGAAGCCGATGGATCTGTCGCTGCTGAATCCGCATGTAAAACTTGCGGTAACCCTGGAGGACGGAATCGTTCTGGACGGCTTCGGAGCGATGTTCCAGGAGAAGGCGCCCTGCGGACTGCATGTGCTGAATCTGGGCTGGCCGGATGAATTTGTCAGTCACGGTTCGCCTGACGATCTGTACAGGATGTACGGCCTCGATGGAGAAGGTATCGCGGAATCAGTGCGCGCTGCGCTGAAAAAACTGCAGAAATAACAGGAGTGAATATTGGATAAGAAAAAGAAAAAAGAAAGATTAGATGTTCTCCTTGTTCAGAAGGGATATTTTCCGTCCAGGGAGAGGGCACAGCGCTCCATTATGGCTGGAGTTGTATTCGTCGACGGCCAGCGGAGTGACAAGGCCGGAAATAAAATCGATCCGGACGCGGAGATTGAGATCCGGGAAGATGTCTGTCCTTATGTCAGCCGCGGCGGTTTCAAGCTGGAGAAGTCGATGGAGCTGTTCCCGATCGACCTGCACGGAAAGATCTGTGCGGACATCGGCGCATCTACCGGAGGTTTTACCGACTGCATGCTGCAGAACGGTGCGTCTAAGGTTTATGCCATGGATGTGGGCTATGGCCAACTGGCGTGGAAACTGAGGAGCGATCCGCGCGTTGTGAATATGGAGAAGTGCAATGTGCGTTATCTGGACCCTGCTCTGGTGCCGGACCCCATTGATTTTATCAGCGTAGATGTGTCATTTATCTCCCTGAAGCTGATTTTTCCGACGGCGGCAAAAATCATCCGCAAGGGAGGACAGATGGTGTGCCTGGTCAAGCCGCAGTTTGAGGCGGGGCGTGAACAGATGCGGGGAACCGGTGGAATTGTCAGAGACCCGGAAATTCATAAAGAAGTTATCCGGAAGGCCGCAGCTTATGCTGTCGATAATGGGTTCACACCAAAAGGACTGACGTTTTCTCCGGTAAAAGGAACAAAAGGAAATATAGAATATCTATTGTATATTGAATACAATAACGAATCCGAAAATTTGGGTGACATTCCAGTAAATTCGCGTTATAATGAGACTACTGTTGAAAGCATTGTCAGACAATCTCATGAGGATTTGTAAGTATTTTCAGTGAATGCCCGCAAGACTTTTCAATGAACTTGTGAAATAAATGGCATAGTATTTTGTCTGTGCAGTCTTTTGTTTGTGAAAGAAGAAGTACGTATCAATGTAATGAAAGGAGATTCATTATGGAACTGTCCAAGAGAGTGCAGGAGATGCAGTTCTCCCCAATCCGTAAGTTCAACCCGATCGCAATTGAGGCAGAGCAGAAGGGTAAGAAAGTTTACCACCTGAACATCGGCCAGCCGGATATCGAGACACCGCCGCAGTTCATGGAGGCGATCCGAGCATATGAGCCAAAGGTTATCGCATACGGCGAGTCCGGCGGACTTCCGGAGCTCCAGGATGCCATCATCAAGTATTACGGAAAGATCGGCGTAGAGCTGGAAAGAAAGAACATCATCGTTACAACAGGAGGATCCGAGGCACTGATGATGTCCTTCCTGAACCTGCTGAACGAGGGCGACCAGGTTATGATGGCTGAGCCGTTCTACACCAACTACAACACATTCGCACTGGAAGCAGGCGGAAGCGTTGCACCGATTACAGCAAGCGCAGACGACGGATATCAGTATGCTAAGAGAGAGCTGCTGGAGAAGTCCCTGACACCGAACACAAAGGCAATTGCCTGCATCTCCCCGGGAAACCCGACAGGAAACGTTCTGACACTGGACGACATGAAGGTAATCTGCGAGTTCGCCAAGGATCATGATCTGTGGGTTATGGCCGACGAAGTTTACAGAGAGTTCGTATACGATGGCAGAAAGCTTGCGTCCTTTGGACAGCTTTCCGAGTACGCAGACAGAGTCATCCTGATCGACTCCGTATCCAAGAGATTCTCCGCATGCGGAGCCAGAATCGGCTGCGTAATCTCCAAGAACGATGAGTTCATGAGCGGAATCATGAAGATGGCACAGGGCAGACTCTGCTCCTCCACAATCGACCAGATCGGAGCAGCAGCACTGTACAGCGTTCCGGATTCCTATTATAAGGCAGTTAATGAAGAATACTGCGCTAGAAGAGACACCATCCACGCAGAACTCATGAAGATTCCTGGAGTAGTCTGCCAGAAGCCGGGCGGAGCATTCTACATGACCGTAAAACTGCCGGTAGAAGATGCAGAAGACTTCCTGATGTTCCTGCTGACCGAGTTTGACGATAACGGCGAGACCGTTATGTACGCACCGGCAAGCGGATTCTATGCCACAAAGGGAATCGGCAAGGACGAGATCAGAATTGCCTACATCCTGAAGAAAGAAGACCTGAAGAGAGCCGCAGAACTCCTCGGCCTCGGACTCAAGGCTTATAAGGCAAAGGGTGGAAAATAGGGAGACCTAGCCTTGCGATCAGCAAGCGGAACGTCGTATATACTGAAATACAGCAAAAAAAGAGGCGGATGCAGATGCATCCGTCTCTTTTCATATGATGATTATGCAGCGTTCATGCCGGCTGGCCGAAGGCGAAATGCGATTGGGAGATTCCAGAGCTTCGTTTATAGATGGGTTTTCTTGAGGGGGCGGATGGTCGAAAGAAAGCTGAGAATGTGATGGAATTGTGATCGAATTGGTCGAAGTTCGTTTATTTTGCGATTTTAAGAGAAAGCATGAAATAGTAGTCAGTGCCACGAATTCTGCAGACAGATAAGTCATTTTCGTGCTGTGGATTGCGTATTCCATAGTATCATGCTATGTTAAATCTGAAGTAAATAGATGATTGATGTCATCTGGTACCGGGACTGCAGTTTCAGGCCGCGATATGCCTGGCTGCAGTTCCTTTTTTCGTTCTGGAATCTGTCACGCTGTTTCCGTATAATAGTTTTTAAGGGCGGAGCAGGCACGCAGTCAGAAGTTTTCGGGGGAACTGCTGCATGCTGCATTCACGGACCCGTATCAGCCGCAGAAAGGCGGCTCAGAAAAACAGATAATCCGAAGAAAATACCAGCTTTACAGATACAGATTGGAGGCCTTGCTATGCTGCTTTTGTCAAAAAAAGATATAGAATCGGTTGTATCCATGCAGGAAATCATCGACGCGGATCTTCAGGCGTTTAAGATGGTCAGTGAGAAGAGTGCGGATATTCCGCTGAGGACGCGGATTCCGGCACCGAAAGAAGAAGGAAATTTCCTTTTCATGCCTGCATATGCGGAGCAGATGGATGCGGCAGCGCTGAAGGTGGTGAATATTTTTCCACATAACCGCGAGAAGAACATGGATACGGCGCCTGCGCAGATCCTGTTTATCGATGGAAAAACCGGCTATATCACAGCAATGCTGGACGGGAACTATGTTACACAGGTCAGGACTGGAGCGGCGTCTGGCGCGGCCTTTCAGCTCCTCGCGCGGAAGGATGCTTCTGTCGGCGCGCTTTTCGGGACGGGAAGCCAGGCGGAGCAGCAGCTTTCTGCCATGCTGACGGCATGTGATCTTCAGGAAGTGCGGATTTTCAGCAGGAATCAGGAGCGTCGTGACGCATTTACAGAAAAGATGCGGGTAAAATTCGCGGATAAGAATGTCAGATTGGTCAGCGCGCGGTCTTCTGATGAAGCCATCGATGATGCGGACGTGGTGATCACCGTTACCTCATCACCGGTTCCGGTATTTGATGGTAGCAGGATCAAGCCGGGCTGCACCATCAGCTGTATCGGCACCTATGAGCCGGAGAAGCATGAACTGGATCCTGCTGTGCTTCTGAGAGCATCTAAGATTTACTGCGATTCCGTGGATGCTGTGCTGGCGGAGAGCGGAGATCTTCTGATTCCGCTGAATGATGGAACCATCAGCAGGAATGATGTAACCGGTGAGCTTGGGCAGCTGGCAGCAGGACAGCTTCCTGGACGTGAGAATGATGAGGAAATCATCGTATTCGAGTCCGTCGGAGTGGCGGTGCAGGACCTCTGTGCGGCAAAGGCTATCCTGGCAAGGGCAGAAAAATCCGGTGTCGGAACGCGCTGGGAATAAAATAAGTGCATGAAATATAGAATTATATGAAAATTAAACACAGCTTATAGAGAAATAACATTCATATATACAAGATGTATGTGTGAATGTTATTTTATTGTGTTGAAAATTAAACATACATGAAAATGCACAATATGTGAAAATATATTTTACAATGCCTGGCTGTGAATTGTAGTACAACCATTCCTATCATAAAGTAAATTCATTTATATCTGAAAATTACTTCAATATCTTGAAAAATAAATTGGATTATTTTATAATGATTTCATCGATTGTTTGTGGAATCACCATTAATTATACATAATACTGCACTAATTTATGTGCAATATAAGGTCCTCCGATATTTCTGCTGGTCATTATCTCCTTATTGATTATAAAATAAGGTCAGTTGAGTACGGAAGATTTTGTTCAAGAAATGTATGGAAATATGCATTGTGTTTGGAAAGGAGTTTCATTATGCACTCATTTGCTTCGTTAATTTATTCGCTCTATGAACTTTTGTGGGGGCCGCCGATGCTGATCCTCCTGATCGGTACAGGAATCTTTATGACGATCAGAACCAGAGGCTTCCAATTCAGAAAATTCGGCCTTGCCATGAAGAATACCGTTGGAAAACTTTTCGACAAGACCGACGTAAAGGAAGGATCCCTCTCTCCGGTTCAGGCAATGACGACAGCCCTGGCTGGAACAGTTGGAACCGGAAACATTGCCGGAGTAACCGGAGCTATCGCTCTGGGCGGCCCGGGAGCCGTATTCTGGATGTGGGTGTCCGCAATGTTCGGCATGGTTACCAAGTTCTCCGAGGTTACGCTTTCTGTACGTTACCGTGAAAAGAATGAGCTGGGTGACTGGGTTGGCGGACCGATGTACTACATTAAGAACGGCCTGGGAAAGAACTGGAAGTGGCTCGGCGTGCTGTTCTCCCTGTTTGCGGCTATTGCGGCAATGGGTATCGGAAACATGACACAGATTAATACCATTGTAACTTCTGTCGGTTCCATCTTCACACAGTTCAACCCGGCTACAACTACTGCACAGCTGAAAACCATCTATCTGGTTGTCGGCATCATCGTTGCGATCCTGACTACACTGGTTCTGTTCGGCGGACTGAACAGAATCGGAGCAGTAACAGAGAAGCTGGTTCCGGGAATGGCTATGCTGTATGTTCTTTCCGCTCTGGTTGTCGTAGTATTCAATTATAAGAATATCGGACCGGTGTTTGCATCAATCTTCAAGTATGCGTTCAATCCGCAGGCAGTAGGCGGCGGACTGGCCGGAACGGGAATCAAGATCACCATGCAGATGGGTATCGGCAGAGGAATCTTTTCCAATGAGGCAGGCCTCGGTTCTGCACCGATTGCGCACGCAGCTGCTGATACTGATCATCCGGTAAGACAGGGAATGTTCGGTATCTTTGAGGTGTTTGCAGCATCCATGGTTATCTGCACATTTACTGCTCTTGCTGTTCTGACTTCCGGAGTTGCCGGCAAGTTCTATGGAAAGAGCGCAGGAACCAATATGGCAATTTCTGCCTTCAGCACCACATTCGGAGGCAAGCTTGCTGCAATCATTATTGCACTGTGCATTACCATGTTTGCGCTGTCTACGATTTTGAGCTGGAGCCTTTACGGAACCAGATGCGCAGAGTTCCTCTTCGGAACAAAGATTATCAAGCCGTATCAGATTGTATTCGTCGCTTTCGTTGTTATTGGAGCAGTAACCAAGATGGATCTGGTCTGGACGATCGCAGATGACCTGAATGCTATGATGGCGATCCCGAACCTGATTGCTGTTATTGCGCTGTCTCCTGAGATTATCCGTTTGATTAAGGACTTCCTCAGCGATGAACCGCAGTACACCTGTGAGAGACTGGAAGCAGAGGCAGAGAAGAGACGTCTTGCTGAATATCATGTGGAGAAGAAAGAGGCGGCAAAGAAGACAGGAACAAGGTAATCGTCAGTACGTGATTTCCTTGCGGATGTGAATTTTGCAGAAGGGAATAACCTCTATCTGTATACAATTGAAAAGTAATGAACGACAGGCAGGAATGCCCGGATCTCTGCAGCAGGCAGAGAGTAACCGGACTCCTGCCTGTTTTTTTACTATAATATGGGTCAATATCGTGGACCGGTGAAACAGAGGGCGTGAGTAAATATCAAATGTAAACAGAATCGCTGATCAAATGTAAAATAAAGCTGGTTTTACAAACATCAAGCCGAAAAGCGTTGAAAACAAGCCATCATTTCTTATTTTACATGGGTTTTACAAAGACAAGATTTCTTACTTTACATAGATTTCGTAGACTGTTAACTGTCGAAGGGAGAGAAAAGGAAAACAGAAAGCCCTTCGAGATGCACAGATTGATCATCATGCTTTTGCAATATGAGAAAGGAGAATAATGATGTTATCAGGCGAAAAATTGAAATCACATGGAAAGTTAAAGGCAGCAGCAATCCTGGTACTGATTGTTGCAATCATGATGGCCTTCACAGCATGCGGAAGCTCCTCTTCCTCTAAGAAGAGTTCATCAAGCTCCAGCAGCAAGATCTCAGCATCTGGTTCCTCTGCTCTGCAGCCACTTGCAAAGCAGGCAGCAGATGACTACATGAAAGCTCATTCCGGTGTTTCCATCACAGTAAGCGGCGGCGGAAGCGGCACTGGTCTGAAGCAGGTATCTGAGGGATCCGTTGATATCGGAAACTCCGATGTATATGCTGACGAAAAGCTGGACAAGACAGCAGCTTCCAAGCTGAAGGATCACAAGGTTGCACTGGTTACTGTAGCACCGGTTGTTAACTCCAAGCTGGGTGTCAAGAACCTCACAACGGATCAGCTGATCGGAATCTTCACAGGAAAGATCACAAACTGGAAAGAAGTTGGTGGACCGAACCTGAAGATCATGCTTGTAACTCGTCCGGATTCCTCCGGTACAAGAGCTCTGTTCAAGCAGTATGCAATGAACGGCAAGGATGAGGCTTCCAAGTCTGCACTTGAGACGGATGACTCTGGTACACTGATGGAAACGGTTGAAAAGAATAAGGGTGCGATCGGATATGTTGCACTGTCATACCTCACAGATACAAAGAAGGCTTCTGCAGTCAGCATCGACGGCGTTGCTCCGACTCTGGAGAACACATACAACGGAAAGTACAATGTATGGGGTTATGAGCACATGTACACAAAGGGCGACGGATCCAAGACAGCACAGAGCTTCATCAAGTATCTGAGCGGCAAGAGCTACGTAAAGAATGTAGAGAAGATGGGATACGGAGCAATCTCCAAGCTGACCGACAAGGCGGCAAAAAATCATGACAAGTAATGCTGCCAAAAGACAGCGCAAAGAGAAGGCCTGCAAAACACTCGTAATGCTTTGCGGGCTTCTCATTATCGCTCTCGTTATCATCATCGCGCTGTTTCTGGTTGTAAAAGGGAGCGGTACGTTCGTTCAGTATCATCACAGTATTGGCGAATTCCTGTTTTCAAAGAACTGGGCTCCGTCCGATACGCCGGGTAAAGGCGGCGGACACGTCGGAGCATTCGTTTATATCATGGGAACGGTTTACACCTGCGCACTTGCGCTTCTGATCGCTGTTCCATTCAGTCTGGCAGCTGCAATTTTCCTTTCCGAGATTTCACCGAAATTCGGAGCGAGATTCCTTCAGCCGGCGATTGAAATTTTCGTCGGAATTCCTTCGGTTGTATACGGCTGGGTCGGCATGACCGTTCTGGTACCGTTTATTTCCAAGAAGTTCCATGCACCGATGGGAGGCTATTCTGTACTGGCTGCCGGTATCGTCCTGGCAATCATGATCATGCCGACCATCACCACACTTTCTGCGGACGCGCTCCGCTCACTTCCACCACGCTGTAAACTGGGTGCTCTGGGAATGGGAGCGACGAGATGGCAGTCCATTTACACCATTCAGCTGCCGATGGCCAAGAGCGGAATCATTACAGGAATTATCCTGGGACTGAGCCGCGCAATCGGTGAGACCCTCGCGGTAGCGATGGTTATCGGAAAAACAAGAGTACTCCCGAAGGGAATTCTTTATCCGACGAATAACCTGACGGCGGCCATTGCGGCAGACATGGGTAATACGGCAAACGGCAGTGAGTACAACCTGGCTCTCTGGAGTATGGCCTTGCTGCTTCTCATTTTGTCCCTGATCTGTATCGCACTGATTCACCTGACGTTGAAAAAGAAGAAAGAATATTAACCGGAAAGGAAGAGTGTATATGGGAGAAAAAAATGTACATGCAAGATCGCGGGTCGTCGATCACTTCATGACCGGTGTGTTCTACATCGTAGGCGGAAGTGCGATTCTGCTGCTGCTGGTTCTGGCGGGGTATATTATTGTTAAAGGAATCAAGAGTTACTATCCGGGCGTCATGGGATTTACGGACGCGGGCATCGGAAATCAGCTGTTTAATACCATTTATCTGGTTGTTCTGTCACTGATTGTCAGCGTGCCTCTGGGTATGGCGGCAGGTACCTATCTGTCGGAATATGCCAAACAGGGAAAGCTGACCGAGATTATCACCATGTCCATCGAAGCGCTGAGTTCGCTTCCGTCCATTGTAATCGGCCTGTTCGGATACCTGGTTTTCATCCTGATGACAGGCGCACAGAGCAACCTGCTCGCCGGTGCTATGGTTGTCACGATCCTGAGTATCCCGCAGATTACATCTACAACGAGAGATGCACTGAAGGCGCTGCCGGATTACTACAGAACAGGAAGTATCGGACTGGGTGCTTCTACATTCCAGACGATCTGGCATGTTCTGATTCCGGCCTGCATTCCGAGAGTGGTTACCGGTATCATTCTGGTTGCCGGCCGTGGATTCGGTGAGGCAGCTGCACTGCTGTACACCACCGGTCAGAGCACGATCATCGACTGGAGCAACTGGAATCTGGCTTCTTCCACATGTCCGCTGAACCCGATGCGTCCGGGAGAAACTCTGGCGCTTCATGTATGGATGATGCGTACAGAAGGAAGTATGGTACAGCATTCCACAGAAATCGCGAATATTTCTTCCATGATCCTGGTTATCGCTGTGCTGATCTTCAATCTGGCAGCACGTCTGATTTCCGCGAGAATCGTGAAGAAGAACCGCGGAGCATAATCTCTGAGAAAAAATATGCACGTACAATAATGGCAGTACTTGAGGAGTATATTGAATATGAGCGACCATAAGGATAAAATAGTCGTTGATCATATGGATCTTTACTACGATGATTTTCATGCGCTTAAGGATATTAATCTGAAAATGCCGGAAAAGGAAATTACGGCGTTTATCGGACCATCTGGATGCGGAAAGTCAACCCTGCTGAAGTCCCTGAACAGAATGAATGACCTGGTTGAGGGATGCAAGATCACAGGAAAGATCACGATCGACGGAAAAGACATTTATGATAAGAAAGTCGATGTCAACCAGCTGAGAAAGCGGGTCGGCATGGTATTCCAGCAGCCGAATCCGTTCGACATGTCCATTTACGACAATGTCGCATACGGACCGAGAATCCACGGAATCAAGAATCGTTCCCAGCTGGATCAGATTGTAGAGAAGTCACTGAGAGGCGCTGGCCTCTGGGATGAGGTTAAGGATCGTCTGAAGAGAAACGCCATCGGCGTATCCGGAGGACAGCAGCAGAGAATCTGTATCGCGAGAGCCCTTGCGGTAGAACCGGATATTCTTCTGATGGACGAGCCGACATCCGCTCTGGACCCGATTTCCACAGCGGCGATCGAGGATCTAGCCATGGAACTGAAGGAGAATTACACCATCGTTATCGTTACGCATAACATGCAGCAGGCGGTTCGAATTTCTGACCGCACGGCCTTCTTCTATCTGGGAGAAATGGTGGAATTTGCACCGACCGATCAGCTGTTTTCCAATCCACAGAATCCGAAAACAGAAGAGTACATCACGGGGAGGTTCGGTTAATGAGAATTCATTATCGGAAGCAGCTTGAGACGCTGCATCTGCAGCTGATTGAAATGGGCGCTGCAGCAGTAGACGCTATTGAGACGGCCATGCGTGCCGTATTTGACCATGATCTTGCACTGGCAAAGAAGACATCCACACTGGAAAGCAGCATGGATGAGGCAGAGAGAGAGATTCAGTCACTTTGTCTGAAGCTTCTCCTGGGCCAGCAGCCGGTTGCTAGTGACCTCCGTCAGGTTTCCGCAACTATGCACATGATCTCTGACCTGGAGCGTGTCGGCGATCTGGCTGAGGATATCGCAGAAGTTGCACCATATATTAAGGATGATGAGCTTTTGGAACAGGTTAATCTGAAAGAAATGTCCGAAGCAGCCTGCACAATGGTTTCTGACAGTCTGAATGCATACGTAAAGCAGGATGTAAAACTTGCGCATGATGTTATTCAGAAAGATGATGTCGTCGATGAGGAACTTGACTTTGCGAAAAAGAAATGGGTGGAGCTCGTTTATAACGGGGATGAGGATAAAGTAAAGAAGTCCGCAGAGGAATTTGCGGATATTCTGATGATTTCCAAATACCTGGAGCGTGTCGCCGACCATGCGACCAATGTTGCGGAATGGGTTATTTACGCCGTTGACGGTATCCTTCCTGGTGATGAAACGGAGTATGAAAAGGATTCTAAGCCGAAGAATGCGTAGAGTTCTGGAACTGTCGGCAGATATAGAGTAAAATGAACATTATATGTTCATGATATATTCTAATGTCGGTCATTCAGAATAATGTAGGGAAAAGGAGTAAAACGTGATTTACTGTGTCGAAGATGACGATTCCAGCAGAGAGCTGATCCTATACGCCCTTCGCGGAGCAGACTTCACCGCAGAGGGTTTTCCGGATGGGAAGTCACTGTTCAAGGCATTGCAGAAGGAGCTCCCGGATCTGATTCTGCTGGACATCATGCTCCCGGAAGAGGACGGAATTTCCATTCTTCAGAAGCTGCGTGAGTCCCACGATACGGAAGATATTCCGGTCATCATGGAGACCGCCAAAGGGACCGAATATGATAAGGTCCGCGGACTCGATTTAGGTGCGGATGATTATCTGGTCAAGCCTTTCGGCATGATGGAGATGCTTTCACGTGTGCGCGCGGTACTGCGCCGCAGCGGAAAGACATCACAGAAGAACATTCTGCGTCAGGACGCGATTGAGCTTCAGGAAGGGTCGCACCGCGTATATTCCGACGGTCAGGAGATCACATTGACACTGAAGGAGTATGAACTGCTGCACTTGTTCATGAAACATCCCGGAAGGGTGTACACCAGAGAAGAACTTCTGCGGCAGGTCTGGGAAGAGGATTTTGCAGGTGAGACACGCACCGTAGACGTGCATATCGGCACACTCAGAAGCAAGCTCGGAAAGGCCGGGCAGCAGATTGAGACCGTCCGCGGTGTCGGATACCGGATGGGAGCATCGCGATGATTAAGAAAATACATCGATCAATATTACTGGTCTCCGTGATCGTGCTGCTTGCTGCAGCGGGACTGATCATGGGTGCCATGTATCCGTACTTTCAGAATGTAGAGGCGGATGAACTGAAATCGCAGACAAATCTTGCCGCGCAAGGAGTTGAACTGAACGGAAAGGCGTACCTGAAACATTTCGACAATGCGAAAGTGCGCATTACCTGGATCAATAAGGACGGCAAGGTGCTTTATGATAACAAGGCTGACGCGGCCACGATGGGAAACCATAAAAACCGTGCCGAAGTGAAAGAAGCCATGCGGACCGGATATGGAGAGAGCCGGAGATATTCCAAGACTCTGACCGAGCAGCTGTTCTACAGCGCAAAGCGGCTTCCGGACAACACGGTGGTCCGTCTGTCCACAAGCCGGCACTCCGCGTTTTCACTTATGATCGGAGTCATACCGGCAATTTGCTTTGTTATCCTTGCTGCTATTATTTTGTCCTTGATCCTGGCATCGCGTCTGGCAAAGAGAATCGCCGCGCCGCTGAATGACCTGGATCTGGATCATCCGCTGGATAATGAAGATGAGTATGAAGAAATTGCGCCGCTGCTTGACCGGATTTACCGTCAGCAGATCGAGCTGGGACATCAGAGAGATGTTCTGGATGAGAAACAGACGCAGATCGACACGATTCTGGAGCATGCCCAGGAAGGAATGGTTCTTCTTACGCAGAATGGCAGAATCGTCAGCATCAACCACGAGGCATCGGAAATTCTTCAGACTGGTCAGAACTGCACAGGACATGACATTCTGGCTTACGGCCGTGAGGCAGCACTTCAGGGACTTCTGGCCAGAGCCATTCAGGGGGAGACTCTGGAAGAGAAGCTTGCGCTTGGTGAAGAAGTTTACCAGGTAAATGCGTCCCCGATTCTGGAACAGGAGAATGTCGTCGGTATCGTGATTCTGTTCTTCAATATCACTGAGCGTGAGAAGAACGAACAGATGAGAAGAGAGTTTACCGCCAATGTTTCCCACGAGCTGAAAACACCGCTTCATGCGATTTCCGGCTATGCGGAGCTGCTGATGAATAAGCTGGTGAAGCCGGATGATGTACCGGAATTTTCCAGTAAGATTTACACAGAGACCCAGCGCATGGTCCGTCTGGTTGAGGATATCATTCGTCTGTCCCACCTGGATGAAGGTGTACCGGATCTGACGGCCGAAAATGTAGATATGTTTGAGATTTCCAAACAGACCGTACAGGAGCTTTCTGCAGAGGCAGATGCTGCGAAAGTAAAGCTGGATGTTACGGGAGAGACCACGAAAGTCTGCGGATATCCGTCTTTGCTGCATGAGATCGTCCGCAATCTGGTGGAGAATGCGATCAAGTACAACCATGAAGACGGAGATGTACATGTCACGGTTGAATCGAAAGACAGCCGCTGTATACTGAAAGTTGCTGACCATGGAATCGGAATTTCTCACGAGGATCTGAACCGGATCTTCGAGAGGTTCTATCGTGTGGATAAGAGCCACTCCAGAGCAAGCGGCGGAACGGGTCTCGGTCTTTCCATCGTCAAGCATGCCGTGCAGATTCACCGTGGAACCATCAGCGTAGACAGCAAGGTGGGAGAGGGAACGACCATTACCGTATCTCTTCCGCTGGCAAAACGCGAAGTCAAGGTGCTGAAATAGTACGGACAAAATATAAACAGCAAGAAAACAGTAATTATTAATCAGACCTGTGGTCTGTAATAAACATAGCTGATAACATCAATAAAGAGGCTTCGCTCCGGGAAATTTCGCCCCGGTGCGGGGCCTTTTTCTGCCTTTCCTGATGAATGCGAATCATTCAGAGTATTTCGGTGGTCAACAGAGTAAGATTGGAGTAAAATAATACATAGTAAGAGAATATGCAGATGCATTCTGCAGGAAACAGGGGTAATAAATATGAAGGAAAAATTTACTGGAAGCAGTCAGTATGTCGCATCAGATGAACTGATGACCACCGTGAATATTGCAATGAGCCTGGAAAAACCGCTGCTGGTAAAGGGTGAACCGGGAACCGGAAAGACCATGCTCGCGAAAGCCGTTGCCGATGCGCTGGGCATGGAGCTGATTACCTGGAATATTAAATCCACAACTAAGGCGCAGGACGGCCTGTACGTCTACGATGTCGTCCAGAGACTGTACGACAGCCAGTTCGGCACAAGCGGAGTAGATAACATTGCGCAGTATATTAAGTACGGAAAGCTGGGAGAAGCCTTTCAGCGAGATGAGCAGGCTGTGCTGCTGATCGATGAAATCGATAAGGCCGACCTGGAGTTCCCAAACGATCTTCTCTGGGAGCTGGACCAGATGGAATTCTACATTCCGGAACTTCATAAGACGGTAAAGGCAAAAAAGCGTCCTATCGTCATCATTACATCCAACGCAGAGAAAGAGCTGCCGGACGCCTTTCTGCGCCGCTGCATCTTCCATTACATTGAATTTCCGGACGCAGAGGAAATGAGAAAGATCCTGAACGTTCATTTTGACCATCTGGATGATGAACTGGTTGATCAGGCGCTGGCATCATTTTATTACATCCGAACACTGCCGGGCCTTCAGAAGAAGCCGAGCACATCCGAGCTGATTGACTGGCTCAGAGCCCTGCAGTACGGCGGAGTATCCGCAGAACAGATAAAGAAAAAAATCCCGTATGCAGGCGTTCTGCTGAAGAAGGATAAGGACCTTGAAGTTCTGCGCCGCCAGATGGAGAGACGTTAATATACGGAATTTAGAAAGGAAATGAGAGCAGAATGTTCATCGAATTTTTCTATTATCTCAGATCCCGGGGAATCAGGGTTTCACTGAATGAGTGGATGACCCTGCTGGAAGCCATGCAGAAGGGGCTTCATCATTCCTCACTGACCGGATTCTACCACCTGTGCAGGGCGATTCTGATTCATGATGAATCCGATTTCGATAAATTTGACCAGGTCTTCCTGGAGTTCTTTAAAGATGTGGAGTATCCGGGAGACATTCCGAAAGAGTTCATGGATCGTCTGAACAATCCGGTCGTTGATGTGAAAGACGTGCAGATCGACCTGGAGAAACTCGGCCTGCCAGCAGAGGAGATGGAAGATATCCTGGCCTTCATTAAGGACCGTCTGAACCGGCAGAATGAGGAGCACAACGGTGGAAACACCTGGATCGGGACCCACGGTTATACACCGGCTGGCAATTCCGGCTGGCATCCGCACGGGATCCGGATCGGCGGGAAGAGTAAATACCGCACCGCAAGGGCCGTAGCAGGCGAGCGGAAGTTCCGCGACTTCAGAAAGGATAATACCCTGGATACCAGAAGTTTCCAGATGGCCTTCCGCACCCTGAGAAGTCTTTCGGCAAAAACCGACACGCAAGAGAAAGAACTGGATGTGGACGCGACCGTACGGGCAACGGGAGATAAAGGAGGCCTGCTGGACATCCGCTACCGTCCGCCGAGAAAGAATACCATCAAGGTTCTTCTGATGATGGATTCTGGCGGATCGATTGAGGATTATGCGAACCTGTGCAGCATGCTCTTCCAGGCCGCCGTGAAATCCAACAATTTCAAGGAACTTCACATCTATTACTTCCATAACTGCATCTTCGACAGCGTCTACACCAGGCCGGAACTCCATAAGGAGGACAAGGTCTCTGTAGACTGGCTGCTGAAACAATACGGCCCGGAATACCGTGTAATTCTGGTTGGTGACGCAATGATGGATCCCTACGAGCTTCACGGCCACGATTACAACTGGGCACTGCGCACATTCAGTGATTATTCGGGATATGATACCTTCCTGAGAATCCTGAAAGCCTATCCGCACTGTGTCTGGCTGAATCCGGAGAAGAAACCGGCGCATCCGGGATACTGGTATAAGACCTATCAGGAACTGGAACAGGTTTTCCCGATGTATCATCTTTCTCAGGAAGGTCTGGAAGCGGCTATGCACCGCCTGATGCAGCGTTCTTGACAAAATGAATGAGCAAGAGGCCGGAGGAGCTGTCAGGGGAGATGACAGACTGCCCTGCATGACAGCTGCCGGCCCGCTCCGTATCGAATATTAACGAAAATCTCAATATTATAATAACAGAAAGGCGGTGTCAGTCATGTATCGGGGGTATGACAATGAGGCGACCTGGGCATATGCGTCCTATTTTCGCAATGATCTCAAGGCATACCGGGAATACCGGATTATTGTTAGAAACCTGCGTCTTCGCTATGGAGAAGAAAACCTGCTGGACGAATTCACGAAAGTACTGAAATTACAAAAAGACCGGTTTTCCAGCCAGGAGAGAAATGAAAATCCGTATCTGAAGAGAATTCACGAAGAGGACTGGGAGAAGATTGATTACCCGGCTGTTGCTGCAGCCTTTATCGGGCAGCAGAATTGATTTCTCCGGAATAGAAATATCAGCAGCCCCGTAAGGCGGATGCCAGGGATGAAAAAAACAGATATGCAGAGATGTAAAGAGTCTTTGTATATCTGTTTTTTCATAATACAGTACGTTTATGAATATTACTCAGCATCGGTGAGCGTGATGGTTAAATCCAGTGCCCGAAGAATACGGATAAGAGTCACCAGGTTCGGCAGTGTCCGGAAAGTTTCAATACGCGCGACGGAAGACTGCGGCATGCTGCAGCGTCTGGCAAGCTCTCTCTGGCTGATGCCCCGCCGGTTTCGGACTTCTACCATATGGTGAATCAGGCGTACGATTTCTTCTGCCTCCTTCGGGTCTCTGTCCTTCAGCGTGTCGCTGTTCTTAACGAAGTCTTTGTAATTCATTTCCTTAGTCATTATTTGATCTCTTTCCTGTTTCCCTTAAGCTGCATGCACGGGCAGGTGTGTGCAGTATTTATACATTTTATTGGCTTTAAACGGAGACGGGATTTCCTCAAATATCCTGTCAGCCGGCTTGTTGCCCTTATAACTATATTGTGCAACGGAACTATGTGGATGTCAATAAAAAAAGATGCAAATGTCACTTAATTAATCTTCAGTATAAGTTAAGGAACTTAATGATTAGCAGCCGTGAAGAAATCCGGGGGTTAACTGGTTATGGATTCCGACACGGCCGTATCCTGAGCAGCAGGGCGGTCAGGCATAATCTGGCTGTCTCCTTGCTGCGTCAGGCTTTGTCCTGTACGCAGATCAGCGTGCCAGGACAAGCGGGGAGAAGATGATGTACATCAGAACGACAATGGAAAGTCCCACGGTGCACCAGATTTTACCATGTTTCCATGGAGTCAGGTCCATGACATGCGCATCCTTAATCCGGCGGTCTTCTGCTGCCGGTGCCAATCTGATGCAGAGTCCGTAAATTGCGCATTCCAGCAGGAAAAGTCCGAATACGACATACAGATAGTGGATGTGTCTGAAACACGGCAGAACGCGGCTGATGCCGTAAAGAACGATGTGAAGAGGAACGATGATCTTCGGTGCAATGGCAGGCGCTTTCTTCGTAAACAGTCCGAACAGAAGGGCAGTCAGAATCGGCATCGAGAAGAATCCCCAGCATTCATTGATGAAATTCAGAATTCCGGTGCTGAAGTACATAATGAACGGAGAAATCGCAATGGATGCGAATCCGACGATCGTTCCGAACATCTTTCCGGTGTGGACCATCTTCTTGTTGTCTGCATCCGGATGGAACAGAGGATGATAAAAATCCAGGGTAAAAATCGTTGATGCAGAGTTCAGCACAGAATTGAAGGAGGACAAAATAGCACCCATCATGACCGCGGCAAGGAAGCCGATCAGCGGCTTCGGCACGACGGTCATCAGCAGTCTCGGGTAGGCCTGATCTGCAGAAACGCCGACGTGAACGTGATGGCCGACACCGAAGAGCTGGTAGGCGATAACTCCCGGAAGGACGATGACGAATACATCCAGGCATTTAAAGAATCCGGCCCAGATGGAGCCCTTCTGCGCTTCTGCCAGGTTCTTTGCACCGAGCGCGCGCTGAATGATGGACTGGTTTGCGCCCCAGTAGAACAGGTTGTTGACCAGCATGCCTGTAAAAAGCAGCGGCCATGGCACCTGCGGAGGAAGCGCGGACGGCTTTGCCCATGCATTCATCTTAGACGGGGTGGCGGTCAGCAGATGATGCACACCGGCAAAGAAACCGCCGCCATCCAGTTTACCGAGAGCGAACATGGCCAGCACCGGAACCATAAATCCACCTATGATCAGGCCTGCGCCGTTAATGGTATCGGAGTAGGCAATCGCCTTCAGACCTCCGAAAACTGCGTAAGCCATTCCGATCAGTCCCGAAAGTATGCACATCAGAGCAATTGCCTGGAAGTAGGTGAGGTGAAGAACACCGGTTACATTAAACATGGATACCAGTGCTACAGATCCAGAATAAAGAATGACCGGAAGCATTGTAAATACATATGCAATCAGAAACATGATAGCGAACATCCGCATGGTAAAATCATCATAGCGGATTCGGAAGAATTCCGGCAGTGTTGTAATTCCGCCTTTCAGCATACGCGGAAGAAATCCAAAGGCCAGAATGGCCAGTGCTAATGCCGCGGTGGCTTCCCACGCCATCGCGCTCATGTTCCCTGCGTAGGACTGGCCGTTTGTTCCGACCAGCTGCTCCGCGGAGAGATTGGTCATCATCAGAGAACCGGCGATCACGATTCCCGGAAGACTTCTTCCGGCGAGAAAATATCCTTCCTTAGTAGATAAATCATCATTTCTTGTCTTGTACCAGGATAATATGGCGACAAAGGCCGTAAATCCGATAAATTCTGTAAACATCAGCCACAAAACAACATCATCCCTTTCATAAAAATATACGGCCGTTTCCGGCCTTTCTCTAATCCTTGAATTTGTGTTCTGTTTCAAAGCAGAAAAAAGAGGCTGCATATCAGTCTCCGTTGAGCCCGATATGCAGTTATGCTGATGAAACAAGTTGAATATCGATATTCCAGAATCTATTATATCACGCATACACATATAAATCAATTTATTACCTTAACAATAAATACGATGCGCAATACGTAAAAATATATATTCAGCGAATTTGAATACTGTGTTCTGCGACGGATTCGCCTTCAAACAGCTTGACATTTATTCAGAATCTTTGTAAACTAAAACCGTGATTAAAAAACATGCATATAACCCCTGATAGTATGACCATGATTCATAAACAAAGCATAGTCAGGCAGATAGTGGAGGAGAAAACGTGGGAAGACCGCAGCTGGATGAAAAGACAAAAAGAAAAAATATCAAGAAGCTGATTAACTGTGCAAGAAATCTGATTGACGAGCACGGTATTCAGAATGTTACCATCCGTGCCATTGCTGACCGTGCCGATATGAACAGTGCTACAATGTACAATTATTTTCATGACCTGGATGAACTGGTCACATATGCCTGTATCAGTTATTTTCAGGAGTACTGTGAGCGGCTGAATGCTGAAAACCGCTATCTTTCTGAGAATGAACCGGAAGAGGTTTATCTGATGACCTGGGATCTCTTCTGTCAGTATTCCTTCAGACACCCGGAAGAGATGTATCAGCTCTTTTTCGGAAAATACAGTGGAGAGTTGAAAACGGTAATCAGAAAGTACTATCAGTGGTTTCCTGAGGAAACAGAAAATTTGACCCAGAATCTGCAGGAGATGATGGAAGACGCGGATATGTTTGAAAGAAATATCCGTGTTCTCCGTCCGATACTGCCGGAAGGGACCAGTGAAAAAGATCTGACAATCATGAATGAACTGACGGTCGCTTATCTTCAGATGCTGCTGCGAGAGCTCTCTGACAATGAGAAGGGGGATTATACTCCGGAAGGCCAGAGAAAACGTATGATGGAAGCCTGCGTTTTCCTTACCGAGAATATCACGGGTTCTCAGCATAGTAATCTATAAAGAGAAATTCGACAGAATATGAACATCGATTCTGTTCATAAGGAGCCTGATGTCCGGAAGGGCACGGGCTCTTTTTTTGTGTCCGAACGGGCAGCCGGATATTCCGCTGGTTTATCACTATCCGGTGGTATTGGTCCGAAGTGGACGGCTTGTTTCTGAAAGTCTGTTCATTCGAGTTATAAATTGATTCTAGAAAATCTTACTCAAATGAAACATGTTTTTGTATATCCAATGAAAATATTATCCAGGATACCGGAACATAATTGATGATAAAAATAATATTGATAATATCAATTAAAAATCTTGATTATCATAAAGATATATATTATAATCAGGATTGTTAAAAGGTTGATTATAGATAGAAAAAATAGATAGAAATTTGTGAGCTTTATCACATACAGATAATATGTGGGAAATACTGCAGTCTGATATAAGGATAATCTGCAAAATCATGAACGTTTATAAAAATAAGTTGGAATACTCTCGCATGCGAAAATAAATATAAGTAAAAGAAACCCCAAAGTGTATCCGAATGAGGAGAAAGGAGACTGTCGTGAAACTGACAATTAACAACTTCCCGGTGAAGGAAGTCCTGCTGGGTTCTGAAAATTCATTTAATGACGGGACATTAACCATTGACAAGCAGGGAGCAATTGATTATCTGAAGGATCTGGATGAACATCTGACGGATGTGGATCTGGTTATCGCGCATCCGGGCGATGACACGAGAATCGTTCCTGTAGTAGAAACGATCGAGCCGAGAATCAGAAAAGACGGAAGAACCCTGTTCCCGGGAGTAACCGATGATGCTGCCCCTGCAGGTGATGGTGAGCTGAACGCGCTGAAGGGATGCTGTGTAACCGTTGTTGCGAAGGAATACGGCTCTTTCGGTGACGGTGTGATTGATATGGGCGGCGAAGGCGCAAAGCATACATACTGGTCTAAACTGATCAATATCTGCCTGGTTGCTGATACAGATGAAGAGTTTGAGCGTCATGAGCAGCAGAAGTGCAATCATGCACTCCGCTGGGCAGGACATCGTCTCGCAGAATATATCGGAAAGACAATTAAAGATCTGGGTGCAGATGATGCTGACAATACAGAGGAATACGCATTCGATCCGATTACGAAAAGAAAAGACAATGGCCTTCCGAACGTTGTTCTGGTACTTCAGCCGCAGTCACAGATGGAGGCGCTGGGATATAACGACCTCTGGTACGGCTGGGATCTGAATAAATTCCTTCCGACCTATGTCAGCCCGACAGAGGTTATGGACGGAGCTCTGATTTCCGGATCATTCATGCCTGCTTCCTCCAAGTGGTCGACCTATGAGATGCAGAACTTCCCGACAATTAAGGAATTGTTCGCTGAGGATGGTAAGAGCTTCAATTTCATCGGTGTCATTCTGTCGATGCTGAATGTAGCACTGGACCAGAAGCAGCGTGCGGCGATTATGGTTGCAAATATGGCTCTGAATCTCGGTGCAGATTATGCAATGGTTACTGAAGAGGGATATGGAAATCCGGATGCAGATTATGTCGGCTGCCAGGTAGCACTGGAGGACGCAGGCATTCCTTGTGTAGGAATTTCCAATGAGTGCACAGGCCGTGACGGATTCTCGCAGCCGCTGGTAACTCTGGATTCAAAGATGACAGCGCTTGTTTCTACAGGAAATGTATCAGAACTGAGCGAACTCCCTGCATGCAGCACAGTGATCGGCAGTCTTGAGGCAATGAACAGAGACGGAATGTCTGGAAGCTGGGGCTATGATGAAAAGCTCGGAAAATCTGCAAGAGACGACGGTTCCATCATTATGGAGGATAACAACTGGTTCTGCGGAGATCATATTTCCGGACTGTCTGTAAAGACAATGGCTGAATTTTAACAGGGGAGGAGAACAATGAAAAAGGTAATTTGCTACGTCAATCAGTTCTTTGCCGGAATTGGCGGTGAGGACAAGGCAGACCAGACTCCTTATATCGTAGAGGGAACAGTCGGTCCGACGGCGGAAATCAATAAAAAACTCGAAGATGCTGAAGTTACTCATACACTGGTATGCGGAGACAACTATATGGGTTCGCATACAGACGACGCGATCAGTCAGCTGCTTGGAATGCTGGAAGATAAAGAATTTGACTTCTTTATCGCAGGGCCGGCTTTTCGTGCAGGACGTTACGGAGTTGCCTGCGGAAATATCTGCCGCGCTGTAGAGAAGCATTTCCATGTACCGGCGGTTACATCCATGAATGAGGAAAACCCTGGCGTTGAAATGTTTAAGCATGATGTAATCATTTTTGAGGGCGGCGCAGGCGCTGTAAAAATGAGAAAAGACCTGAAGGTCATGCTGAAGTTTGTGAATAAGATGCTTGCAGGCGGAACGAACGAGGGTGCAGCTGCAGAAGGCTACTTCCCGAGAGGATGCCGTCATGAAAAGTTCCTGGAAGATAAGCGTGAGAATACTGCTGCATACAGAGGCGTGCAGATGCTCATTAAAAAGATTAACGGTGAGCCATATCAGACAGAACTCGTGATTCCTCCTAAGGATGAGGTTCCGATCGCTCCACCGATTCAGGATCTGTCCAAGGCCAATATCGCCCTGGTAACAACGGGTGGTATCGTTCCGGTTGACAACCCTGACCGTATTCAGTCTGCATCCGCAACCAGATGGGGAAGATATGACATCAGTAAGGATGACCGTCTGAAAGCAGGCGTATATAAGACTATCCACGCAGGATTTGACCCGGCAGCTGCAAATGCAGACCCGAACGTCATCGTTCCGCTGGACGCTATGCGTGAATATGAAAAAGAAGGAAAGATCGGAAAACTTCATCCTTATTTCTACTCAACAGTAGGAACCGGTACAACAGAGGCAGAAGCTTCCAGAATGGCGAAGGAGATTATTCCTAAGCTTCAGGAGGATCATGTGGACGGCATTATCCTCACCTCCACCTGAGGAACCTGTACGCGTTGCGGTGCAACGATGGTAAAAGAATTTGAGCGTGCGGGATATCCGATCGTTCATATGTGCAACCTGATTCCGGTTTCTATGACTGTTGGTGCCAATAAGATCGTTCCGACAATCTCCATTCCATATCCGCTGGGCGATCCGAACACACCGCCTGAAGAGCAGATGAAGCTCAGAATGCACAGAGTTGGTGTGGCTCTTGATGCCTTGACAGCTGATGTAAAGGAACAGACAGTATTCAAGGTTCGTTATTAATTATGGAGGTGTGAGATGAAAGAAAAAAGAAATCACACCGTCCTGATCTGGTCACTGCTGCTTTCCGCAGCAGTGGCCGGTTGGGCAATCCTGTTTGCGAAAAATTTCGGCGTTTTTTCCAACGCGATATTTTCCTTCCTGACGACAGATTTTGCCTGGCTGTATATGCTGGTGGTACTGCTTTTCGTATTCTTCGTTGTTGCTATTGCGTTTAGTAAATTCGGAAAAATCAAACTTGGCAGTGATGATTCAAAACCTGAATACAGTACCGTTTCCTGGTTTGCCATGCTGTTTGGATGCGGCATGGGCGTAGGTCTGGTCTTCTATGGCGTGGCAGAACCGATGTCACATTTTGTCAACCCTCCTGCAGGTTATGGCATAAAGGCAGGAACGGATGCTGCGGCACAGTTTGCGATGAAATCAGCGTTCATGCACTGGGGTATTGAGCCCTGGGCTGTATATTCTGTAATCGGACTGGCTCTGGCCTACTTTATGTTCAGAAAAAAGAAGCAGGGTATGGTCTCCACGACACTGGATCCGCTTCTCGGAGAAAACGGGCACATGGGGCTGCGCCGGGTAATCGATGTCCTGGCCGTATTTGCAACCCTCGCCGGTGTTGTTACTTCACTGGGCCTGGGAACTCTTCAGATTAACAGCGGACTGAATTTCCTTTTCCATGTTCCAGACGGACTGGGGACGCAGATTGTGATTATCGTAATCATTACTGCGATCGTTGTCTGGTCTGCTGTTTCTGGAATTGATAAAGGAATCAAGCTGATATCCGATGCGAATCTTTATATCGCTCTGGGAATCATGGCGCTTGCTTTCATCGTCGGACCGAAGGTAGAGATACTAAATAATTTCACCAATGCCCTCGGCCAGTATCTGAATTACTTCATTACAGACAGCCTTCATATAAATCCATACGGAGACAACAGCTGGCTGGCATCCTGGAGAATTTACTACTGGGCATGGTTTATCGCATGGGGTCCGTTCGTCGGTGTATTCATTGCCAGAATTTCTAAGGGCAGAACCATTCGTGAGTTTATCATGGGTGTTGTTCTGGCTCCATCCCTTGCCTCCCTGGTCTGGTTCAGTATCTTCGGATCACTGGGACTGAATCTGGGAATGAAGGGTCAGCTTACCATGGCTGAGATGAAAGCCATTGCTGCAAAGCCGGAAACCGGACTCTTCGTTGTCCTGAATAAATACCCGCTGGGATTCATGATGTCGCTGGTTGCGATCGTGCTGCTGTGCACCTTTTTCATCACATCAGCAAATTCAGGAACCTTCGTTCTGTCTATGCTGACATCTGACGGCGACCTGAACCCTCCGAACAACAGAAAGATGCTGTGGGGAGTTCTTCAGGCAGTAACTGCTGTCGGACTTCTGATGGCAGGCGGACTGAAGCCGCTTCAGACGATTTCCATAGCGGCGGCATTCCCGTTCATCTTTATTATGATTACAATCTGTATCGCGCTGGTGAAGTCCCTTCAGACGGATCCGTTTGCGGTGCCTGAAGCTGCGAAGGAGAGCGCGCAGACTCAGGTGGAAGATTAGTAAATATCTATTATGCAATACGGATTGGCAGGCGTTTTTATTCCCGATGTGTGAAAAAAATAACGTTAATCTCTTGGCAGGGTTTTCTTTGTCAGAAACAAGAAATCAGCCTGAAATTGCGTAAAATAAACAAGATTTCTAATTTATATTAGTTATAGTTATAAGCTTGTCAATTCGCGGTTGCTAATAGAATTAATTTATTGTATATTTAGAAATATGAAGGAGAGTCGGACATGTGCTGTAAATCCGGCTCTTCTGTGTGCTATGAATTTACGGAAGCGGGTTCTCTGCTGCCGTTTCCGTGCATTTACATTTAGTGATTGAAATTGCAGAATATTTACTTTCTGCAGAGGAGGATAATCAATGAACAGTGTCATTTTAGGTTCCAGCTATGTGCTGGCACATACACCGGATATGGTCATTCATAATGGTACAACTCAGACAACAGAGAGAATCGTCAATCCGGACGGTGACTATCTTAAAGAGCTGCCGAAGCATATCCGTTCTTATGAGGATGCTGTAAATTACTGGCCGAATCAGGTCTACATCGGAAATGCCACTCCGGATGACCTGAAAGAGGTAAAGTTCCCGTTCTATGACAAGCCGTTTGAGAATGCGTCCAGATTCGGAAAGTTCGGCGAGATCATGCCGGAAGATGAGTTCACGATGCTGATGCAGATCTGTGATGTATTCGAGGTTGTCAAGCTGGATAAGGACTTTGTCGCCGCGACAAAGGATAAACTGGCCAAGGATCCGATGATCGACGAGTCCATGATGGCACGTGTAGAAGACGGATACGATCTGTCTGAGATTCAGGGATATGTAGATAATAAAGAGGCAGAAGGCCTGTATATTCAGGATAAGCTGGTCGGCTGCGTCAAGCAGGCTCATGACATTGATGTCAACCTGTCCGCAGAAGTTATGCATGAGAACCTGGCTGAGAAGGCATCCAGTGTTCTGTCCCTGCTGTATGCAGTAAGAAATGCCGGACTGAAGAAGGAAGACGTTGAATATGTCATCAACTGCTCCGAGGAAGCCTGCGGAGACATGAACCAGAGAGGCGGCGGAAACTTTGCCAAGGCAGAGGCGGAAATCGCTGGTTTGGTTAACGCGACAGGATCCGATGCAAGAGGATTCTGCGCAGGACCTACACATGCGCTGATCGAGGCGGCTTCCCTGGTAAAGGCAGGAGCATTTAAATGCGTACTGGTTACCGGAGGCGGCTGCACAGCCAAACTCGGAATGAACGGAAAGAATCATGTAGAGAAGGGTATGCCGGTTCTGGAAGACTGCCTCGGCGGATTCACGATTGTTGTTGCTGAAAACGACGGCGTTCATCCGGAAATCAACCTGAACATTCTGGGACGTCACACTGTAGGAACCGGTTCTGCTCCGCAGCACGTTATCGGAAGCCTGGTTGCAGATCCGCTGGAAAGAGCAGGACTGAAGATTACGGATGTCGACATCTTCTCGCCGGAAATGCAGAACCCGGATATCACCAAGCCGGCAGGAGCAGGAGATGTTCCGATGGCAAACTATAAGATGATCGGAGCACTTGCCGTAAAGCGCGGCGATATTGAAAGAAAACAGCTGGCACAGTTCACCAAGGATCACGGACTGGTCGGATGGGCTCCTACACAGGGACATATTCCTTCCGGAGTTCCGTCGATCGGACCTGGATGCGATGCGATCATGGAAGGCAAGATCAATCGTCTGATGATCATTGGAAAGGGCTCCCTCTTCCTCGGAAGAATGACCAATCTGTTTGACGGTGTTTCCTTTGTCATCAATGGAAATACAGCAGCTGCAGAATCTGAAGAGGCAGGCGTTTCCGAGAAGGAAGTAAAGAGCCTGATTGCTGAGGCAATGAAGAATTTTGCTGAATCTCTCATGAACGGGGAGGAGAAGTAAAATGGCAGACAAGATCAATAAAATGATTGCAGACACCTTTCTGCAGATCGCGGAGGGTCTGGAAACAGGCAGCTTCGGAAAGAAGCCGAAGATTGCGCTGACCGGCATGGGAAGCGAACATGGAGAAGAAAATGCCATGAAAGCTGTAGTCGCTGCAGCCAGAGAAGGTATTGACGTATATTATATCGGATCACTGACGCATGAAGGCGTTACTACCGTTTCCGTTCCGGATGATGAAGCCGGACATAAGAAGATGGAGGAACTCCTTCAGAGCGGAGAAGTTGACGGTGCAGTTACCATGCACTATCCGTTCCCGATCGGCGTTTCCACAGTCGGAAGAGCCGTAACTCCGGGATTCGGAAAAGAAATGTACATTGCCAATACGACAGGAACATCCAGCACAGATCGTGTACAGGGCATGATCCGCAATGCAATTTACGGAATCATAACCGCTAAAGCCTGCGGATGCGAGGATCCGACTGTCGGAATTCTGAACGTTGACGGCGCAAGACAGACGGAGATGGCCCTGAAAGAACTCGACGCAAACGGATATCCCATCACATTTGCCGAGTCTTCCAGAGCAGACGGCGGATGCGTCATGAGAGGAAACGACGTGCTCAGAGGAACACCGGACATTATGGTTACGGATTCACTGACCGGAAATATCCTGATTAAGATGCTGTCCTCCTACACGACCGGCGGCAGCTATGAAGCCATGGGTTACGGATATGGCCCGGGTATCGGAGAGGGTTATGACCAGCTCGTCATGATCATTTCCAGAGCTTCCGGCGCTCCGCTGATCAAGGGTGCGCTGACCTTTGCCGGCGAACTCGTAAGAGGAAACGTCTTTGAAGTCGCAAAACAGGAATTCGAAGCTGTCCGCAAGGCAGGTTTTGAAGAGGTGCTGGAGAAATACAAGCAGCAGCCGAAAGAAGCCGCTGAAGAGAAGGTGGAGATGCCGCCTAAAGAAATCGTAACCTCTCAGGTTCAGGGCATTGAAATCATGGACCTGGACGATGCCGTTCAGCTTCTGTGGAAGAATAAGATTTACGCAGAGAGCGGCATGGGCTGCACGGGTCCGGTTATCCGCATCTCCGACGCCAACCTGGACAAGGCGAAGGAAATCCTTGAAAAGGGCGGATACATCAGCTGATCTTTTCAAATGACAAGTTAATGATTTCGTACGTTACAGGACCGCCGCATGCGCAGAACAGCGTGTGCAGCGGTCCTGTTTTTCATGGGACAAAAGAAAAAGCCGGCAAGGAGAGATGATGCCGGCGCGGCCGCAGAGCAGGTGACTCCTTGCGCGGGTGGGCTTTGTCCGGAAGGAGTCAGAATGCGGCGGATGTTCGGTAATATACAATCGATTGTTAAAATGCCCCTGCAATGGCAAAGACGAGCGGGATGGTGAATATGCAGAGCACTGTGGAAATGGTCATCAGACTGATTCCGCAGGTTGGGTCCATGTCCTCCTGTACGGCAAAGAGCACGCACATGCTTGCGCTCGGGCAGGCAGAAAGCAGGACGGTCGCCCAGAATGCGGTGCCCTGCAGGCCGAAAACCGGATAGAACAGTGCGCCGCCAAGCGGAAGAAGGAAATTCCTCAGAAGGAGCGCGGAAAATACCGGAATGTTGAAAGCTTCCTTATTCCAGTGGAACTGCGCGAGGCTGTCGCCGACGACGAACATGGCAAGCGGAGTGTTGGCATCAGATACATAGCTGATCGCCTGTGTCAGCGGTCCCGGAAGATTTACGGAGAACATAAAGATGATAATTCCCACGATAATGGCGATAATATTCGGATTCAGCAGGATTTTCAGGATGACCGCAGAGGCCTTCCGCTTTCCTGTGCGGTGGTGATTCCGATAAAGGTTGACGCCGATCGACCAGGTGAAGATGTTCGATGCGGCGAGCATTGGGGCAGCATAAAATACACCGTTATTTCCGAGAACGGCCTGGGCGAGGGGGATGCCTAAGAATCCCATGTTCGGGTAGACGGTGCCAAATTCGGAAATGGTGCGGACTACAGGGTCCTTGACCTTTAAATACGCGAGGTGAGCGATGATGCTGGAAAGCAGGAAAAACAGCATCGACATGAGAAAGGCAAGGAGCAGGCTATGGAGACGGCTGGCTGAAAACGGTTTCTGAAAGGAATGGATGATTACGCAGGGGCTGATCACCATGAAGAGGATGTTGACAAGCTGTTTGGATGTTTCAGCGCTCATCATCTTCAGCTTGTGGATCAGAAGTCCCGTTCCCATAAGCAGGAACATGATGATGATTTGTGTGATTAAGCTTCCGGTCTGCATGGGGTGACGTCCTCCTTAATAATATCTGAATGAATTTCTTCCATTATATATCTGTTGATTATTTCCTATTTCTTTCTGGGGAAAATCCGCGCGGTATAAGCGGAACTGTTTCTATTATAAGACAAAGTTCTGTACATAACAACAAAAATTGAAAAAGTAAACTGTGCTCTGGCATTAAAAATGATTTCGGAATCAGCTCATGGAAATATCAAAATATGAATATACAGGATTACCGTTACGAATTATCGCGGGGCAGGAAAAATAGTTATGGAAAACGTATATATGAATGCCCTGTTTTCTATATGAAAATATGGATCGCATATATTCTTAAGAAGGTGGTACATGTTAAAATTTAAATGATAGGATTTTAATGTATAGGAAAGAAAACACGTACATAATACTAGAACGCGGTTCAGTATAATCCGTGTGTTAAAGATTTTACAATGCGTATAGACATAATAATATATGTAAATTTATAGTTTTCAGAAGTTTACAATTTAGGGTTGTTTTTTCTCAGCTGAAATATACATGAATATATATTCGAGTGTTAAAGTATAGATAATATTGATGATAGGTAAAAAAATACCGTTTATGTTGAATTTGTGAAGGCTGTGTGTCGGTTCTGTTGTATTAATCCGTGTACACGGATTGTATGTGCGCTCATACAAAATATTTTTTAGATTGTGTCATCAGAATTGCAGAAAATTGAATGCAGAACATGAAAAAAGATGCCATGCAGATAAGTTCTGCATGGCATATAGAAAAATAAAGAGGAGAAAGTCTACTTATTCTTAAACTCCGGATCGCGCTTTTCAACGAATGCGGTCATTCCTTCAGTCTTATCTTCGGATGCGAAGCACTGTGTCATTGCTTCGATCTCGAAACGGCTGCCTGTGTTCAGGTCAGCGTCCAGCCCGGCATTGATTGCTGCCTTTGCCTGGCGGACTGCGATAGGAGCCTTGGAACTGATCTTCTTCGCAAGCTTTTCTGCTTCAGGCATAAGTTCTTCAGGAGCAACAACTTTCTGAACCAATCCGATGCGGTAGGCCTCGTCAGCACGGATATTTGTTGCAGAGAGAATGATGTATTTAGCCATTCCCTTGCCTACAAGGCGCGGAAGACGCTGTGTTCCGCCGAATCCCGGGATAATGCCCAGTCCGACTTCCGGCTGTCCGAATACGGCTTTTTCGGAAGCCAGGCGGATATCGCAGGCCATAGACAGTTCGCAGCCTCCACCAAGGGCAAATCCGTTAACAGCAGCGATGAAGATCTTCGGCATGTGGTCGATGGTGTTCATGACCTTATGTCCTCTTTCTGTATAAGCATGACCTTCATTCGTCGTAGCGTCCTTCATCTCTACGATGTCAGCACCTGCTACAAAAGCACGGCCCGCACCGGTTACAATAACAACGTTAATGCTGTCATCCGGAGCGATATCTTCATCCAGGCATTTCTGGATTTCCTTCAGTACTTCAGTGTTTAATGCGTTCAAAGCCTTTGGACGGTTGATGGTGAGATATCCGATGCCATCTTTAACTTCATAAGTGATGTTCTCGTACATCTTCAAAGTCTCCTTTCCATATTTTCCGTTTGTTACAATGTTAACAAATCTTCTATGTCCTATAATATATGAAAATGCAGAAGAATGCAATCGGATTAATGCACTTTTTAGAAAATATATTAGGCGCAAGTTTTGCAAGCGAAAATTTTCAGATTTTAAAATTTGACACTTGTTAAAGGAATATCAATGTGATATACTAGGGCCAAGAGATGAGATGAGAGACCACAGGGTTGTAAGCGAGACGCCGGAGAACTGATCGGGAGATTTCAGAACCGGATTTAATGAATAAGCAGATAACCTCGGGTTCCTCGGCCAGCAGCTCTGATTGATGCTAAGAGATTCTGAGATCTGAGGACCCGGATTCCTTGAACGGCAAGTCTCATCGCAACGAATAAAACGTATATCATTAGTTCTGTGGAAGTTTTTTTAGGAGGATTATCATGAAGGTAGCAATCTTTGGAGCTGGAACAATGGGTTCCGGTATTGCACAGGTCATGGCTGCTCACGGTCACACCGTACTGATGTATGCCAGCAGTGTTGCTTCTGCACAGCGTCATAAGGACAAGCTGGGCGCTTCCCTCGAGAAGAAAGTTGCCAAGGGCAAGATGAAGGAAGAGGATAAGAACGCAATCCTGGACAAGATTCTCGTTGAAGAGAAGTCTGCAGCTGCAGATGCTGATCTCGTAATCGAGTGTGTTAAGGAAGAAATGGCCACAAAGAAAGCTCTTCTGGGTGAGCTTGATGAGATGTGCAAGCCGGAAACAGTATTTGCTTCCAATACATCTTCACTTTCCGTTACAGAGATGGGAAATGGACTTAAGCATCCGGTAATCGGAATGCATTTCTTCAATCCTGTTCCGGTTATGAAGCTGGTTGAAGTTATTCGCGGAGCAAATACAACTCAGGAAACATTCGATTTCATCTACAACCTTGCAAAGGAAATCGGCAAGGATCCTGTAGAGGTATCTGAGGCTCCTGGATTCGTTGTAAACCGTATTCTTGTTCCTATGATCAATGAAGCAGTAGAAGTTCTGTATCAGGGCGTAGCTTCCAGAGATGATATTGATAAGGCCATGAAGCTCGGAGCTAATCATCCGATGGGACCTCTTCAGCTGGCAGACTTTGTAGGTATTGATATCGTTCTTGCGGTTATGAATACAATCTACACTGAGACAGGCGACTCCAAGTATCGTCCGTCCCTCCTGCTGAAGAAGATGGTTCGTGGAGGACTGCTGGGCATTAAGACCGGTAAGGGCTTCTATGACTATTCTAAATAATTGTTGATTAAAGGAGATTAAAGCTATGGATTTTGAGCTGAGTAAAGAGCATCAGATGCTCCAGAAGTTATACCGCGAATTCGCGGAAAACGAGGTTGAGCCGATTGCTGCGGAAATCGATGAGGAAGAAAGATTCCCATCTGAGACAATTCCAAAGCTGGCGAAGATCGGCATGATGGGTATTCCTTATCCGAAGGAAGTCGGAGGAGCAGGCGCAGATCAGATTGCTTACGCTATGGCAATTGAGGAAATCGCGAAGAAGTGCGTTACTACTTCCACCATCGTTGCTGCACATACCTCACTTTGTACATATCCTATTCTGCACTTTGGTACAAAAGAGCAGATTGAGAAGTACGTTCCGGATCTGGCAAGCGGCAGAAAGCTCGGAGCTTTCGGTCTGACAGAGCCTGAAGCAGGAACCGACTCCGCTGCACAGCAGACAGAGGCAGTTCTGGACGGAGATCATTACGTACTGAACGGAACAAAGTGCTTCATCACCAACGCATCTGAAGCTGATACCTTCATGGTTGTTGCAATGACAGACAAGTCCAAGGGCAACCACGGAATTTCCACATTCATCGTTGAGAAGGGTATGCCGGGATTCTCCGTAGGCCCTCACGAGAAGAAGATGGGTATTCGCGGAAGTGCAACATCTGACCTGATCTTTGAAGACTGCATCGTTCCTAAGGAGAACCTGCTGTATAAAGAAGGCAAGGGCTTCAAGGTTGCCATGAACACACTGGACGGAGCTCGTGTTGGTGTTGCTGCTCAGGCACTTGGTGTTGCTGAAGGAGCAATTGACGAGACGATTAAGTACGTCAAGGAACGTAAGCAGTTCGGAAGAAGAATCAGCCAGTTCCAGAATACACAGTTTGAACTTGCAGATATGCAGGCAAGAACAGATGCCGGAAGAGGTCTGGTATACCGTGCAGCATGGGCTAAGGAGCACAATGATCCGAAGACAGGATATTATTCCGCAATGGCTAAGATGTACTGCGGCAGAAACGCTTCTGATGTAACTCGCCGCTGCCTGCAGCTGTTCGGTGGATATGGATACATCCGTGACTTCCCGATCGAGCGTATGATGCGTGATGCCAAGATCACAGAGATCTATGAAGGAACATCTGAAGTTCAGAAGATCGTTGTTTCTCGTGCTATGGGAGTGAAATAGTCGAAGTTATGAATGATTTCCAGAAAATGTATGCTGAAAAACGGATAACGCCGCAGGAGGCAGCGGAACAGCTGGAAAGCGGCATGCAGATTGCAGCGGATATTGCAGTTGCGCAGCCGTACAGATTCTATGAGGCCGTAGCGGATCGTGTCCGCAAAGGTGAATTGAAAAATATGACTCAGCATTCTCTGCTGGACACCAAGACAGCATCTTTTATGACTGACCCTGAGGTTGCAGAGAATTACAGAGGAGTCGACTGGTTCGGAGGCGTATTCGGACGCAAGGCGGTAAACGCCGGAATGATGGACATTATGCCGGGATACTATCGTGATATTCCTGAAATTATGGGAGACCTTGTTCAGCCGGATGTATATGTCGGCGTTGTTTCCCCGATGGACAAGCACGGATATTTCAGCACAGGATGTGATCATTCCATCACAGACGGAATTCTGAAGTCTGCGAAGAAAGTTTTCCTGCAGGTGAATCCGAAAATGCCGAGAAGCCTGTCTTCTACACAGCTGCATATTTCACAGGTTGACGGACTGTGGGAAGACGATGAAGATCTTCCGGTTGTTCAGCCTGGAAAGGTTGATGATGTCAGCAGAAAGATTGCGGAGTTCATCGCTCCGGAAATTCCGGACGGAGCTACACTTCAGCTCGGAATCGGATCCATTCCTGATGCGGTAGCAGAGGGACTGAAGAATCATCATCATCTGGGAATTCATACCGAGATGTTTACCAACAGCATGGTTGATCTGATTAAATGCGGGGCGGTTGATAACTCCATGAAGCCGATTCACAGAGGTCATACCGTTGCGACATTCGCATTCGGATCCCGGGAGATGTACGATTATATTGATGATAATCCTGCATTTGAAATGCTTCCGGTCAACTACGTAAATGACCCGAGAGTCATTGCGCAGCATCCGAATTTCATTTCGATCAACGCAGCTGTACAGGTTGACTTTTTCGGGCAGGTCTGTGCAGAGTCGCTCGGTACCAAGCATATTTCCGGAACGGGAGGACAGTCTGATTTCGTCCGCGGTGCTGTAAAGTCTGAAGGAGGAAGAAGCTATATCGCATTTCCATCCACGGCTGCACACGGTAAAATCAGCAGAATCGTTCCGACGCTCACTCCGGGAGCGCAGGTATCGACCAGTAAGAACGATGTAGACTGCATCGTTACCGAGTACGGAGTCGCAAGACTCAGAGGAAAGACTCTTGGTGAGAGAACCAAAGCTCTGATTGCGATCGCTGATCCGAAATTCCGCGACGAATTAACATTCCAAGCGAAGAAAGAAAACATTATCATATAATAATTGATAAGGATGGTTTTAAATATGAAAATTCTTGTTTGTGTCAAGCAGGTTCCTGATACATCTGGTGTAGTAGCAGTGAACCCGGATGGAACCCTGGACCGTGCGTCCATGGAAACAATCATTAATCCTGATGACCTGAACGCAGTTGAGGCTGCCCTTCAGTTGAAAGACGAGACCGGATGCAAGGTCGTAGTCGTAACCATGGGACCACCGCCGGCAGAAGGAATGCTGAGGGAGCTGGAAGCTATGGGTGCTGATGAGGCATATCTGATTTCCGACCGTGTATTCGGTGGATCTGATACATATGCTACTTCCCAGATCATCGCAGCTGCACTGCATAAGATCGGCATCGAAGATGACGACGTAGTAATGTGCGGACGTCAGGCTATCGATGGTGATACCGCTCAGGTTGGACCGCAGATCGCTGAGAAGCTGCACCTGCCTCAGGTAACCTACGTTGGCGACATTCATAAAGAAGGCAATAAGATCACATGCAAGCGTATGCTGGAAGATGGCTATATGACGATTGAAGTCGAGACACCTTGCCTGCTCACCTGCATCAAGGAACTGAACGAGCCTAGATACATGTCTGTCGGCAGAATCATGGATTCCTATTCCATGCCGCTGACTGTGCTCGATAACGAAGCACTGAAAGATGAGCCTCTGATCGATCCTACTACGATTGGTCTGAAGGGATCTCCTACAAACATCCTGACATCATTCACTCCGCCGCAGAAGGGCGCTGGAACAATGCTGGAAGGAAACGGTGCAGAAACTTGCCAGAAACTTGCTGGTATCCTGGCAGAGAAGCACATCATCTGATGAAAGGAGATTATAAGAGCTATGCCTACTTACAGTAATACGAATACAGCTGCTTATAAGAACGTTTGGGTCTTCTGCGAGCAGCGTGAAGGCAAATTAATGCCGACTGATTTTGAGCTTATTTCCGAAGGACGTAAGCTGGCAGATGAGCTGGGAGTTAAACTCTGCGGACTTCTGCTTGGACATAATGTAGAGGGAATCGCAAAGGAACTCGGCGGCTACGGCGCTGATGAAGTTCTGGTTGCTGATGATCCGCTTCTGGAAGTTTACACAACAGACGGATATACCAAGGTTATCTGCGATACAGTAGAAGATCTGAAGCCGGAAGTTCTGCTCTTCGGAGCTACCAACATCGGCCGTGATCTGGGACCGCGCTGCGCAGCTCGTCTCCACACTGGTCTGTGCGCTGACTGTACACATCTGGATGTAGATATGCCGCTGTACATGGACTTCCTGAAAGCAAACTCCACACTTCCGGAGAACAGACTTGATCTGATTGCAAAGCATACAGTCAAGGTTCTGGGTGAGGATCATGATACTACAAGAGACCTGAAGATGACTCGTCCGGCATTCGGTGGACATCTGATGGCATCCATTATCTGCCCGCGTTTCCGTCCTGCTATGGCTACGGTTCGTCCTGGTGTACTTGCCAAGGCTCCGTTTGATCAGGCAAAGGCTGACGCAGTCAAGGTTACACCGGTTAAATTCCAGCTCGCTGAGTCCGACATTCATGAGAATGTTAAGGAAGTTGTAAAGGCTGCAAAGAAGCTGGTTGACCTGGTTGGTGCTGACTACATCGTATCTGTCGGAAGAGGAATCAGCAAGGATGTTGATACCGGTATTAAACTGGCTCAGGAACTGGCTGACGTACTCGGCGGAGTTGTCGGCGGCTCCCGTGTAGCGATCGACTCCGGATGGCTGTCCGCAGACCATCAGGTAGGACAGACAGGAAAGACTGTTCATCCGAAGATCTATGTAGCACTGGGAATTTCCGGATCCATTCAGCATAAGGCAGGAATGTCTGACTCTGAGTGCATCATCGCAGTAAACAAGAACCCGGATGCCCCAATTTTCGAAGTTGCTGATTACGGAATCACCGGAGACCTGTTCAAGGTTACTCCGCTTCTGACAGAGGCAATCAAGGCTGAAAAGGCAAAGAAGTAATTGAGGACTGGCGGATAGATTCCGCAGTCTATGGCGGTAAGACCGTCAGAACAAAAGTTTATCCGCAATCGGAAAGATTGCCCGTTTATTTAGAAATTAACCGCGTTGGGGGCCGGACGTGGCCCCCGAAGGAGGTAACTATGGAAACTAAGGATGTTGTAATCGTAAGCGCTTGCCGTACAGGTATTGGTAAATTCCTCGGAGAATTCAAGAACACATCTGCAAGAACACTTGCTATGACAGCTGGTTCTGAAGCAATCAAGCGTGCAGGAATCAAGCCTGAGGACGTTGATGAGATAGTTATGGGTGAGTGCTTCACAGCAATGCAGGGTTCCCTGCCTGCTCGTCAGGTTGGTATGAGAATCGGCATGAGAGAAGACAGTGATGCATGCACAGTTAACCAGAACTGCGCATCCGCTATGAGAGCACTGGAAATCGCATGCAACGATATTCAGCTTGGAAAGACAGAAATCGGCCTGGCACTTGGTGTTGAGAACATGTCTCTGGCTCCATTCGTTCTGCCAAAGGCTCGTATGGGATACAGAATGGGTTCCATTCCTAATGAAGGTGGAGCTGAGCTGTATGACTCCATGCTGCATGATGGACTGTATGACTCCCTGAGCGAAGGACATATGGGTGTTACTGCAGATAACGTAGCAAAGAAGTATGGAATTACTCGTGAAGAGTGCGACAAGCTGGCTGTACAGAGCCACACAAGAGCTGCTAAGGCTACAGAAGAAGGAAAGTTCAAGGACGAGATCGTTCCTGTTATCCAGAAGAAGAGAAAACATGGTAAGGAAATCGAGCTCGTACTCGATAAGGATGAGCATTTCATCCCAGACTGCAACTATGAGACAATCAGCAAGTTCAAGCCAGTATTCACTAAGGATGGTGTAACTACTGCTCCGAACGCTTCCGGTATCAATGACGGTGCTGCTGCTCTGATCGTTATGTCTGCTGACAAGGCTAAAGAGCTGGGAATCAAGCCAATGGCTAAGATGCTGAACATCTGCTATGCTGGTGTTGCTCCGAAGTACATGGGAATCGGACCTGCTTATGCAATTCCAAGATGCCTGAAGGGTGCTGGCGTTGACTTCAAGGATGTTGATTACTTCGAAATCAACGAAGCATTTGCTGCTCAGTTCCTGGGAGCTAAGAAGATCCTGAAGGAAGAGTTCGGTATGGACGTTCCTGCTGATCGTTGCAACCTGAACGGTTCCGGAATCGCTCTGGGACATCCGGTAGGCTGCTCCGGAATCAGAATCATCGTTACTATGCTGTATGAGATGATGCGTCATCCAGATTGGAAGATCGGCTGCGCATCCCTGTGCGTAGGCGGTGGCCCGGCTATGGCATCACTGTGGGAGCTGTGTGACTAATCCAGTCAGAAACAATCCTCAGAACTTATATAGCGCGGTGTGAGACCACCGTGATAGCTGACACCCGCTCCGGTATTTTACCGGAGCGGGTGTTGTTTTTGTGTCTTTCACGGTCTCGTAGGATCATTTTATATTGCAGCTGCAAAGCTATGTGGGAATCCTGAAACTGCTGAAATTCTTTGCAGGTTTTCAGCATTCTCTGTTATGATGTTGAGAGAAGAAGGAAGCCGTTTAACCACGCAGCCGGGACATTACAGCTGTACAGAACAATCCTCCGTGCTTATAAAGGGTGCAGCCTTGCCGGGGTGTTCTTTGTCTGTATGCTGAATCTGTAATTATCGGGCTGACTGGGTAAGGATGACGGAAAGACCAATGAGGGAGGGCATCATGGAAAAAGACTTGAAAATTGATGATTTTAAAGCGATTCGACGCTGGAGTGACGGGAAGATATATTCTCCTTCGCTCCGGAATGTATCGCTTGAGTGTGGAAGAATTCTGCCGCTTCTGTATTTTCCTGAACTTGAGGCTGGCGGGATGTTCAGAACCGGATTTACGACCAGAATTGGCGGTTTCAGCAGGGGATGCTGCGCTTCGATGAACATCAGCTATGACCAGTGCGATGATCCCTGGGATGTAGACAGGAATGTGAAGCTTGCGGCGGAAGCAATGGGATCCAGTCCTTCGAAGATGGTGTATACGGAGCAGCAGCACACGACCAATGTCCGTGTTGTGACAGAACATGATGCCGGCAGGGGAACTGTGCGGCCGCGTGTCTGGGAGAGCGTAGACGGCCTGGTTACAGATGTACCGGGACTGGTCCTCACAGCGTTTGGTTCGGACTGCACAACCCTGTATTTTGTTGATCCTGAGCATAAGGCAATTGGCCTGAGTCATGCGGGATGGAGAGGAACCGTTGCAGGAATGGCAGAAAAAACCCTTCTGATGATGAAGCAGGAGTATGGGACAGATCCAAAGGATGTTCTCGCTGCTGTCGGACCGTCGATCTGCAGAAGCTGCTATGAAATCGGTCAGGATGTGGCAGATGAAGTGCGCCGTCTTCAGCCGAATTTTGCAGATGAGGTTCTGGACGACTATCCAGATAATAAGTTCAGGCTCGACCTGCATATGCTGAATAAGCTTATTATGGAACGCGCAGGAGTTCCCGCAGATCATATTTTTGTGACAGATATCTGCACCAGATGCAATCCAGAGCTTTTGTTTTCTCACCGGATTATGGGAAGCCAGAGGGGAAATAATGCGGCTATGCTGATGCTGGTTCCCGAGGACAAAAAATAAATAAAAGAGGATAACGGTCCCGCCGTTTCTCTATGGATGCGGGCAGGTCCGGAACGATTTCATTCCAGCATGCTCATGTACTTACTTGCGAATTACTCAAGGAACACATGATTTATTATCAAACAACGCAAGGATAAAATGTAATATAATATAGATGTTGAAAGAAGACAGGCTTTGAACATATCGAATTTGTGAGAATATATCGTTGTAATACATGCTCGTTCTCGATGTGAAATTCCGGCATCCGTCAGGAAGATGCCGGAATTCACGGAGAGATAGAAAAGCGGGAGGAATCCAGATGTTGAATTTTATCCGGGCATATCGTGAAAGAAAACATGCACAGAAGCATGATGCCGTAAAACTGAATCTTGATCGTTCCTTTACGGTGGATATGGATTCCTGTTCTGCAATTCCGGAAATTCACTGTCAGAGAAACAGGAGAATGCCTGCATTGAGAACAGGCCAGGGGGTGGATGTGACCTCTCCGGTCTGCAGCCAGTGCCATGTAGTTTATGATGATGTTGCAATTCCGGAAGTTCATCCGGTTCACTAGAAGTCTTCGAATCAGAAGATGGTTCTGAGTAAAGATTAAAAGAGATACCACGATCCTGAGAATTCTCCTAAGAGTATTCCAGGTTCTTTTGAAACCCCAAAAGGCCGCTGCCAAAGCTGTGAGCAACAGTTTTGGCAGCGGCCCCCCTTTTTTGTTTTCAATTATTCGTCAAAAATAATAGCTGGGTGAGTGATTATCAGCCTGGTTATTGTCAATTCCGGGCAGAATACAGATTGGTCTCCGGCTGCCCGTCCAGCGCTGCTATGCTGCTGTGCTGCTGGAAGTCAGGCTTCTAAATAATATTGATAAAGGCCGTGATAATCAGGCTGTTGATGAAATCCGCAAACAGACTTCCGACGATTGGAATGATCAGGAAGGCCTTGACAGACATAACGTACTTGTCACACAGAGCCTGCATATTAGCCATTGCGTTTGGTGTGGCGCCCATTCCAAAGCCGCAGAGTCCGGATACGATGATTGCAGCATCGTAATCTTTTCCCAGTACGCGGAATGTGACGATGTCTGCATAGAAGATCATGAACAGGGTCTGGGCGAGCAGCAGAACGATCAGAGGCAGAGCCAGGGCGGCGAGCTGCCAGATCTGCAGGGTGATCATGGCGATTCCTAGGAAGAGGGAAAGGGCAATTCCGCCCAGATCATTGATTTCTCCCATACATACTTCGATCTTTCCAGTATACTCACCGATATTTCTGATCAGTGCTGCAGAAATCATTGCGCCGATATAGACCGGAAAGGTCATTCCTGTTTTTGACAGAATATAGGAAAAGATCGTTCCGATTCCAATTGCAATAATGAGCTGGAATACTGCTGTCGGGTACATGCTGATCTTACGTTCGTGTTTCTGCTCATCCTCTACAAGTACACTGTCGTCTTCCTCGTGAACAGTTTTCAGAAGATCGTGCTTCTTGATCAGATGATTTCCAATCGGACCTCCGATCAGACTTCCCATGATCAGGCCGTAAGTTGCCGCAGCAGTGGCAATGGTTGTTGCGCCTTTGACGCCGAAATCCTCCAGGACAGGGCCGAATGCGCCGGCTGTACCGTGTCCACCGACCATTGGAATGGAACCGGTGCACATGCCGATCAGGGCGCTGACATGGAGCGGTTTAGACAGGCCGACGGCAATCAGGTTCTGGGTGGTGATCAGGATAATGACAAGAACTAGGAAGACCGCCAGATCCTTTCCGCCGCTTTTCAGGACCTTCATATTGGCCTGGAAACCGACGGAGGTAAAGAAGAATACCATGCAGACTTCACGAAGTGTGTCGTCGAATGTGACATCGACGATACCGAGACCGTGAAGAATGCAGGTGACAATAGCGAAGACCAGACCGCCGACTACCGGAGCCGGGATGCAGAACCGCGTCAGGAAAGCGATTTTTTTCCGCAGCCAGGATCCAAGCAGCAGAGCGGCAACGGCCAGGGCCAGGGTTTGATACATATCGAATTTTATTGTGTGCATGAGCCCTCCAGATTATTTCGTTTTTACTGTAATTCCCTTATCTTTATAGTAGTCAGCAGCACCCTTGTGGAATGGGATGGTGATGCCCTGAACGGCCTTCTTTGGAGTGTAGTCAAGTTGAATGCTGACTTTTTCCTGCAGATGGCTCTTATAGGTAAACAGGTGGTTTGTAATTTCCTTTACGGTTGCTTCCGGAAGATCTTTCTTGACCAGAAGGACGCAGCGGACACCTACCGTCTGAACGGCATCTGTCTGGCCTTTATAGGTATCTGCAGGGACTTCTGCCTTGACCAGATAGGAATTTGCCCTGAGGATTCGCTTCTGATGTTTGCTGTCGATGGAGAGCAGGCGGATCGGTGTTTTCTTATTCAGGTCTGCGATGGTATCTGTTTTCGCACCGGCGGTGATGAATGCAGCATCAACTTTCTTCTCCTTCAGAGCCTGCATGGCCTTGCTGTAGCTCAGATGCTGCACATGGACAGTTTTAGAAGAAAGACCGTAGGCAGAAAGAATTTCTTTTGCGTTCTGATAAGATCCGGATTCTTTTTCTCCGACACTGACGTTTTTACCTTCAAGATCTTCAATGTTTTTAATCTTGGAATCATCACGGACGACGATCTGGCACTGCTCTGTGTACAGACCCGCGATAGCGCGGAAATGCTGCATCGGTTTTTTACCTTTATAGATGCCCTTTCCATAGTAAGCTGCTGTTGCCAGATCGTTCTGTGCCAGAGTCAGCTGAATATAGTTTTCATTCAGGAGACGCAGGTTGGCCTGAGAACCGGCTGTCTTTTTCGTGTGGACCTGCAGTGCAGAATCTTTGTGGTTCAGGATCGTGCCGAAGCGCTTTCCGATTTCCTGATATACTCCGCCTTCACGTGCGGTGCCGAATTTCAGTCCGTGGGAGACATAGCGGCAGCCGGTCATGGATACCACCATGGCGGCAGCGCATACTCCAGTCAGAATCATTTTTATTTTCTTGTTCATATTCTCTATCCTCCTCAGCTTGAGTTGAATAAAAAGAAGGGCCGCAAGCAGCCCCGTGCAATTTAGCATATAGACGTATATAATCTATCACAATTCTTGATTAATGACAAAGGAATACGGGCTGATTTTTGAAAAACATAAGGAATTCTGGTAAAATAGAAAAGGTCTGGACAGAGATTCTGTGAAAGATCATAAGAGGCTGCCATATTTTCAGAAATGTCCGCAGATCTGCGGGGACTTTAGGGGGGTTGAAACAGATTGAATACGAACCATTTCAAGAAAAATAACACGGGAAGCGGCAGGGAGAATCAGCCAAAAGTGCTTACTTTCCTTCAGAAATCCGGCGAGTTTCTGGAAATCATTGCCGCGGCATTTATGTGTGTTGCCGTGGTGATCGCGTTTATTAAGATGATCCCTGTTGTTCAGCAGTTCTGGAACGGAAAATCACTCAGTTCAGACTTCAACCATTTTATTGAAAATATGTTTACGGTTGTCATTGGAATTGAGTTCCTGAAGATGCTCTGCCGGCCAGACGCCGACAATGTTCTGGAGACGCTGATTTTTCTGGTTGCCCGTCATATGATTGTTACCGATACGACACCGGTTCAGGATCTGGTTTCCACGATCAGTATTCTGATGCTTCTTGTAATGAAGAAAATCATTCAGGATCCCGGCTGTCTCAGAAAGACATTCCCTGGAAGAGACAGAGAAGAGAAGAAGGCCCCTTCTTCTTCAGATTCAGACAAAGCCTGAACGGGCAAGGGAACAAACCGCATTGCGATCATTAAAATAAAGAAAGAAAATTACAGATAACAGGATTATCGAAAAGAGGAATATATTATGGAAGACTATTTAGTACGTGCCGCCGCGGCAGACCTGCATATCCGTGCCTTTGCCGTGCGGTCTACGAATCTGGTGCAGAAAGCACGTGAGATTCACCAGACATCACCGGTCTGCACAGCGGCTCTGGGACGCCTTCTGACGGCCGGTGCGATGATGGGCAGTATGATGAAGGGCGACAAGGATATAGAGACCCTGCAGATCCGTTCAGACGGTCCGATCAGGGGAATGACGGTTACTGCGGATAATCACGGAGATGTAAAGGGATTCATAAATAATCCGCGGGTTGAGATTCCGCTGAAAGATGAGAAAGCCGGAAAGCTCGATGTCGGAACGGCGGTGGGCAGGGGAGTTCTCAGCGTCATCATGGATCTGGGCCTGAAAGAGCCATATACTGGACAATGTGCGCTTCAGACAGGGGAAATCGGTGATGATCTCGCTTATTATTTTACCGTCTCCCAGCAGACTCCGTCTGCAGTCGGACTGGGCGTGATGATCGACACAGACCTGAGCGTAAAAGAAGCAGGAGGATTTATCATCCAGCTGATGCCAGACTGTCCGGAAGAGAGTATTTCCAAACTGGAAAAGCGTCTTGCGCAGATCCATTCTGTGACGAAGCTGATGGAGCAGGGAATGACTCCGGAAGAGATGCTGGAAGCTCTGTTATCCGATCAGGATCTTGAATTCAATGGCACCATGCCGGTGCAGTATCGCTGCAACTGCAGCAGAGACAGGGTCCTCCGTTCACTTGCGGCGATTTCCACAAAAGATATTCAGGAATTGATAGAGGAAAACAAGCCGGTTGAGATGGAATGCTATTTCTGCCATTCCAAGTATACATTCAGCCCGGAAGAGCTGAAAAAAATTCTGGAGCAGCGGAAATTACAGAAGGCCGGAGAAAAAGAACAGAAGGAAGCGGAATAATCTTCCGCAGAAATGCACAAGAGCAGCCGGCTGCCGAGATGTACAGTGAATTCCGAAGCGGCTGCTTCCTTGCGCGGATAATTTTGTCTGAATGCCTGTACAGGTATTAATATATTATGATAATCAGAGAGGAGTATGAAAAATGACTTATGACGAGCTGCTCGCAAGTGCGAGAGAAAGTATCGGTGACAAGTGCAAGGCATGTCCGGTCTGCGACGGAAAAGCCTGCAGAAACAAGGTCCCGGGGCCTGGCGCGAAGGGTCTGGGTCTGACCGCAATCGGCAACTTCGATGCCTGGAGAAATATCAAGGTGAATATGGACACGCTGTGCGCGAATGCGGATATTGATACGAGTCTGGAGCTGTTCGGAAAGAAGTTCAAGTTCCCGATCTTTGCCGGCCCGGTTGGTGCGGTAAACCTGCATTACGGCCCGAAGTACAATGATGTTTCTTACAACGATGTTCTGGTTTCTGCCTGTGCAGAAGAGGGAATCGCGGCATTCACCGGTGACGGAACGGATGCAAACGTGATGAAGGCGGCAACCAAGGCAATCAAGGCGCAGAAGGGCCTGGGCGTTCCGACGGTAAAGCCGTGGAATATGCCGGTTGTAAAAGAAAAGATGGCACTCGTAAAAGAGAGCGGAGCATTCGCCTGCGCAATGGACATTGACGCGGCAGGACTGCCGTTCCTGAAGGGATTGGAGCCGCCTGCGGGAAGAAAGAGTGTAGAGGAACTTCATGAAATCGTAGAGGAAGCCGGCGTTCCGTTCATCGTTAAGGGTGTCATGACGCCGAATGCTGCAATGAAGGCTCTGGCTGCCGGTGCATCCGGAATTGTTGTCTCCAACCACGGCGGACGTGTTCAGGATGATACCGTTCCGACCGCAGAAGTTCTGGAGGAAATCGCAGATGCAGTCAGCGGACAGATGAAGATTTTCGTAGACGGCGGTATCCGCACAGGTGCTGATGTGTTCAAGGCTCTGGCTATGGGCGCGGACGCCGTCCTGATTGCAAGACCGTATGTAACGGCTGTTTATGGCGGCGGCGCGGAAGGCGTGAAATTCTACACAGAGAAGATCGGAAACGAACTGGCTGATACCATGATGATGTGCGGTGCCAACACACTGGATGACATCACAAGAGATATGATCTATTACCTGTAATCAGGCAGGGTCAGATTCCGGTATTTCCGGTAAATGAAAGAAAAACAGAAACTTCCCTGGTGAATCTGCAGAAGATTGATATCTTCTGCAGATTCACCGGGGAAGTTTTCTGCTTCTGCAAGGATTTGAGAGGCAGCAGGTCTCCCAGAGGAGAAGCTGCCATTTGCAATAAAAAGGCGCCTGCTCTGCGACAGGGATGTGCAGAACAGACGTCTTGTATTGTCTGCCCGTTAGACGACAACAAGGTTCCCGGGCACCCACCCGACGCTTTG